>Ga0213875_10000140_pt1 | contig 78573 bp, 78 predicted proteins | sample BarmaccomBMRX_R8_FD_160105 | JGI IMG/M metagenome (GOLD analysis project Ga0213875, IMG submission 160105) | Root-associated microbial communities from Barbacenia macrantha in rupestrian grasslands, the National Park of Serra do Cipo, Brazil - RX_R8 | ecosystem: Host-associated > Plants > Roots...
GGGGTTGCGTCGGTGGTGGTTGATGTTGTTGGTGCGCAGGGTGGGCGTTATTTCGTTGCTGGTGATGCGGCGCATGGTGGTTCGCCGGCGGGGGATATCACGGGTCGGTCGGGTGGGGGTGGGGGGGAGGCGAGGGGCACGCTTGGCGGGTTGGTGGCTGGGCAGGTGGTGCAGGTGGATGTGGGCGGCAAGGGAGGCAATGGCACGGCGGCGAGTCGGTCGGGGGGGATGATGAATGGGCCGTCGGGGGGGTCGGGAGCGGTGGGGGGTTTTGGGGGGTCTAATCGGGGTGTGGCTGGTGGTGTGGGTGATGCCAGTGGTGCTGGTGGGGGGTCGGCGTGGGGTGGGGGTAATGGTTCTGGGGGTGGTGGGGCGTCGGATGTGCGGGTGTCGGCTGGTGGGTGCGCGGCGCGGAGTTGCGCGCTGTCGAGTCGGGTTCTGGTTGGTGGGGGTGGGGGTGGGGGTGGTGGCACGGGTGGGCAGGGCAATGCGTTGGGGGGTGCTGGGGGTGATGGCGGTGGGGCGGCGGGTGGTGATGGTGGTGGCATTGTTGAGGGGGGCAACCATGGGATTTCGGCTAAGGGTGCGACCCAATCGGCGGGCGGGGTTGGGGGGCTTAACCCGGGCCGGCACAATCCCGGGGCGCATCCCAGTGATCCGCGTTTCGGGGGTGATGGTGCCACCGGCAGTTCCGGTGCGGGCGGTGTTGGGGGTGGTGGCAACCGGCCCTGTACCGGTACCCAAGATCCGCCGTGTTCGGGTGGTCAAAATGCCACCAGCTCCGGGGGTGGTGCCGGCGGTGGCGGGGGCGGTGGATATTTCGGTGGGGGTGGCGGTTCTGGGGGTGGCGGCATCTTCGGCGGCGGAGGCGGCGCCGGGGGCGGCGGGGCCGGCGGCAGCGCCTATGCCGCAGCATCCATCACCTCCCCGACCCTGACCACCGGCGTCAACACCGGCACCATCAACAACGGCAACGGACGAATCACCATCACATGGAACGCCTCCAGCGCGAACGGTTCTCCCGCGAAGGGCTCTGCCGCGAACGGTTCTCCGGCGAAGGGCTTTCCGGCGAACGGTTCTCCCGCGAACGGTTCTGGTTCGAGTGGCTCTGGTTCAACAAGTGGCTCTGGTTCAACAAGTGGCTCTGGTTCAGCAAGTGGCTCTGGTTCAGCAAGTGGCTCTGGTTCAGCAAGTGGCTCTGGTTCAGCAAGTGGCTCTGGCGCGACAACAGCCCCGGGCAGCGTCGGCGGGCAGTCGCCAGGGCCGACCGCCCAGACGTCATCCGGTGTGGTGGCCACCGGGGGCACCGCCGGTGGCCACCACCTGGCGCTGCTCACTGCTGGCACGGCGTTGTTGTTGCTCGCCATAGCCGCCGCGGCATATGCCATCCGCAGGCGCCGCCGCTTTGAGGCCTCGCGGGGCGGGGCCCGGCCTGCGCGGCACCGCGCTAGGTGACAACCGGGCGCACCATCCTGGTCGGCGCTGCCAGGGTGCGGTGTCCCGTGCGCGCAGCGGGCCCGAGTTGCTGGGCGCGCTCGATCCCGCCGACCTCGATCGCGTCGACAAAGCCATCTACAACGCGTTTGGACTGCCTCTCTGACCAGGCCCGGAGTTCCCGAACGTGTCCCGGGCCGAACTTCCGCAGCTGTTGGGCACACGATCATGGTGTGTCTTGGTGTTAAACAGGGAAAATGGTGGTTGGGGCCGGATGGGGTCGTGTTACTACGGGGAGGGGCGCGGCGGAATAGCCGTGGTCAGTTGCTGGTGGTGGTGAAGTCGAAGTAGCGGGGTGGTTCGGGTAGCTCAAGCGTGGTGAGGATGGCTTTGTGGCCGGCGGTGAGGGTGGAGCGTTGTGCGATGCGGCCGTGTCCGGTGGCCAGGGTGATCAGGTGTAGGCGGTCGAGTTCGTGGCGGACGTTGCGCCAGGTGTCACCGGTGGCGTTTTCGATGACCCGGAGCAGCAGGAGCGCAAGCCAGCACAGTTGGATGTGGGCACGGATGCGGTCTTCGCGGTAGTGGAACACCGGTCGCAACCCGAGCGCGCCCTTGAAATCCCGCCAGCCACGCTCGATCTGGGTCAGCTGCTTGTAGGCCGCGGCGAGGTCATCGGGACTGAGTGTGAGGTCGGAGGTGCGCAGCAGCCACTTACCGTCTAGATGCCTGTCTTGGGTGATCGCGCTGTGGTCGATGCGCAGCAGTCCGGCTTTGGTGCGGCGCAAGTAGCGGCGCAGGCCCGGCTTGGCACGCAGCGATCCGATGAATTCGTCGCGGCGCCGGGGGGTCCAGGTGTCGGAGTTATCGATGAGCTGCTCAAGGTGGGTGACTAGGTTGTCTCGTACTTGCTGGTCGCGCTCGGCCTGCTCAGGGTTGTGGCAGATCACGAACCGTTGCGCGCGGACGCCGTCTTCGCCATCGCCGTCTCCGCTGGGAGCGACGTGGACTTCCTTAACCCGCAGGTTGTCCGCGACCGTGTGGTAGCGCCCGGGTCGGGCCAGCGCGGCGGCGGCCTCGGCGTTGGTATGGCGCAGCTTTTCGGCGTGGATGTAGTGCCCGCCGCCGCGGGTCAGGTAGGCCCGGTTCGCCGCGGAGGCGAACCCACGGTCGGCCACCCACACCAGCCGCCGCAGCCCCCACCCACCCAGGTCGTCTTTGATGGTGCGGATGATCGCGGTGTCGGCGGTGTTACCGGGGAAAGTCCAGCATCGCACCGGGATCCCGTCGCGGGTGACCGCCATCGCGATCACCACTTGCGGCAGGTCTGGGCGGTGGTCCTTGGAGTGCCCGAAGGTCCGGGTGGCGGACTCGACGGGGCAGCTCAGCCCATCATCGGCGGCCTGGTCGACCAGTTCGGCGAGCTCGTCGGCGACCTCGAGTTCCCAGTAGGTGGAGGTAGTGTCGACGAACACGATGTCCAGATCAAGGTTAAGCAGGTGCGCCACTGAGGCGAACACCTCACCGGCGATCTCACCCAAGGCCTCAAGCAGGAAGTCCATCGCCCGATAGGCCTGATCATCGCTGAACCCGGTCAACCCCTCGATCGCGACCCGCTCAGCCACCCACCGGGTCGCGGCCAGCTTCGAACCAGGTTCTAGGGCACGCTGAGCAACCAGCGCGAACACCACCCGCTCGACTCCCTCATCCATCCGCCCCCCGGCCGCGGTCCGGCGGATGGCCGCCCCGATCCCGAGTCGGTCCCAGATCCGCTGAAGAGTCCACGCCCCACCGAGGCGACGCGAGTCCACGATGTCCACCTCGCCACCGCCGGCGGTCGCGGCCTGCTCCGGGGTGAGGAACCTCGAGATCGAGGACACCAGCCGGGCGAGGCCCTCCCGGTCGACCTGATCGGCCCGCCCGAAGTTGTGGATTACCTTGGCCACTGAGTTGCCGGTCTGCGGGTGCCGTTCGTTGTGGGCCAGCTGCAGATAGCGCACCACCGAACCATCCCGGTTCGTCCGCCGACTCTCCCGCAGGTACATGACCACACGCTAACAGCATCAGTGCAGCTGAACACCAACGACACACCACGAGTCGTGTGCCTACACGTTTTCGCTTACCGGCTGACTTCGCGCCATCCTGACCAGCCTGAACGCTATCGATCAAGCGCAGATGTGCCTACCAACTGCGGAAGTCCGGCCGGGCCCAAAGCAGAGCACCGCAGGTTAAGGAGCTGGGCTCAGCGCCATTCTCCGTCACCTGGTGTCGTAGGGCAGCAATCGGTTACGCGTCGCCGCGCGGGCAGCGGTGCCACACGGTCAACGTGCACACCACCGTTACTCGATCCGGTGTATCGCTAGCGGATACAGGTCTGCTCAGTACTGTTCGTCGCGTCGAGCATCGGCGTCTGTCAGGTTCGGGCGAAGGATGACGCGGGTGGGCGCCACTGAGGCGATGGCGTGGCTTCCGGGTCTGAGCTTGAGTGTGTCGACAACCTTGACGGGCATCAGCGACACGATCCGGTGTGGTCCGGCCTGGATTTCTACCTCGGCCATCACCTGGTCACGTACGACCCTGGTGACCACGCCGGGGAATTGGTTGCAGGTCGGGGCGTGCGACGGTAGGTCGGGGTTGCCGGGTGCGCTGTTTAGTGAGGTGGCAAACCGAGCAAGCTCGGCTCCGTCCACCCCGCGCTGCCCTGATGCCATGGTGGTAGTGGCGAGCTGGCCGACCTTGGCGCAGTGACGGATCGTGGCGTGGCTGATCCCCAGCAGCCATGCCGCCTCTTCGATCGAGAAAACCGACATAACCCCCTAAATCGCTCAACGATTCGTTGGCGATACAAGTGCTAGCCAACCAGGCCTTTTGGCCCTAATCCGGCGCAACCAAGGTCAGAAACCGGCGTGAAATCCTCATCTGCGGGGCTGGACATGTCTGGTTGGCCGTTCGCAATGCGCGATCGCGCGCCTACTCTCAGAGAATGCGCAAGGCGTTGCACGCCGAATTGGATGAGCTGACCTGCAGGTACCGGTCGCCACTGATCTGCGCATCGTCGTCGCAGCCATCGACGCCGTCAGCGATGTGGCGGATGGGCAAGCTGCCCAACACATTGCCATGGATCGGGTAGGGGCATTCCGGGCTGCGGTGCCTGCCGGCGGTGGCACCCAAAGCCCTATCTTTCTGGGCTGGGTTGTGCCCACGAAGGATGATTTGCAGACGCCCTGGGCAGCTCTGGCAAACCTGGCTCGAAAGGCTGCTGGGTGTGTGGAGGTCTGCGGTGTGACCACGCAGTGCAATAGGTCCGTCAACGGCGACAATCCTGTTGCTTTGCTGCATTTGTTGTCGGGATTGAGATGTAAAGGCCCTGGCTTCGCGGTATTTCCTTTTAATCCGTTTGCCCGGCGGTTCCTCGAGCTGACGCAGAGGTCATGGCGATGGTCGCGATCGAAGACGCCCGCGGTGATGGGATTGGATCCACTCGTCGAGTTGGCGAGCTAGGTCGAGCTCACCCAGGGCGCGCAGGTCGGCGGCAAGGTTGTGGGCCGAGCGCAAAGTGGCGGGGTGCTCATCGCCCAACACTCGGCGCCGACGAATCAGGGTGTCCTCGTTGAGCTCGCGGGCCCGCTCGTGCTGACCCAGCGCGCTCAGGCCGGCGGCAAGGTTTTCGGCTGAGCGCAGGGTGGCGGGGTGCTCATCGCCCAGCGCTCGCTCCCGGCGGGTCCGGGTGTCCTGATGAAGTTGACGGGCCTGCTGGTGTTCTCCCAGCGCACGCAGGTCTCCGGCGAGGTTGCGAGCCGAACGGAGGGTGTCGGGGTGCTCATCGCCCAGCACTCGGCGCCGGCGGGTCAGCGTGTCGTCATGTAATTGGCGGGCCTGCTCGTGCTCGCCTAGTGCCCGCAGGTCCGCGGCGAGGTTGTTGGCTGAGTCCAGGGTGGCAGGGTGGTCATGGCCCAGCACCCGGCGGTAGCGGCCTAGGGTGTCTTCGTCGAGTTCCCGGGCCTGCTCATGCTCACCTAGCCCGCGCAGGCCAGCGGCGAGAGTGTGGGCCAAGCGCAGGGTGACGGGGTGGTCTGCGCCCAACACCCGGCGATAGTGGGTCAGGGAGTGTTCCATCGATTGCTGCCTCCACCGGTCCTCGACCGTCGTCGTAGTTGGTGTGCCGCAGCGCGCCGATCACCTCGACGAACTCTCTGCAAAAGGTCAGCACGTCGCCGATCAAGTCTCCCCGTTAATGCAGGTAGCGACCTGCGAGGCGGACGGGTTGGCAAGCCGACTCCAGAGTGCCGACCACCGCGGTAGCCGGTCAAGGTCCTCGTTTGAGCTGGCGACCCCATTGAAATCACCCAGCGCGCTACGTCGATGTCATCAAGATTGTGAACAAAAAGGCTTACCGGCGGCAATTCACTATGGTCATCGCGCGGCCCTGTGGAGTATACGCCGCAGCAACAAGAGGGCAAAGATGGTAAAAACTGTCGCTGCGGCGGAGACCGGGCGTTGCTGCACCGCCTGAGCCAGGTGATTGACACGCCCAGCCACGGGTGCGGGAACCTGGGCGCCTGCCCTGGTTATCAGACTTGTCGCCTGCTGTGTTACTTCCTCGGCTTTGCCCCCTATGGTTTTCCTAGCCTCGTCCAGGTGCCGCCTGACCTGTCCTATCTTGGCTTGCACGGTGTTCTTCATGGCGCGCCACTTATCCGTAGCTTGTGAGGCCACATCCACCTTCTGCGCCCACGCTTCCATCGTGTCACTATGTTGCGCACGGGAACGGGAAAAACCTTTGTGAACCCCCGCCGCAGTCCTATCCGTTGACGTCTTTGCCCAATGGGCGAGGGGCGCCGTCTCGGAGGCTGAGCTGATGACCTCAGGTGAAGAGGTAAACATCGATGCATTCCTTTCCCTTGATCGTGGTGGGACGCAGATCCGGCCTTGACCGCCCCGCGCCCACTCCAGGGGCGAACAACGTTGTAGCAGCGAGTTACCCTTGTTCACCGTCGGTAAACTGAATCGAGTTGACTCGGATATCCCAGTGGCTGAGCTCGTCGGCGGCGGTACGGACGAGCATGTCCACTCCTGCTTTAGCTGTTGTGTAGGGCGCCAGGAACCGGCATGGGATCACGGCGGCCACACTGGAGATCGCTGTGTAGGCGCCGCCGCCGGAGCGGCGCAGGAGCGGGGCGGCGTGCTTGAGGGTGAGGAAGTTACCCGTGAGGTTGACTTCCATCACATTGCGCCAAGCCTCGACCGCGTAGAGAGAAGAAGATGACTCCGCTCAGCATGCTGTGAGCGTTACTACCAGCACGTCCCTTAAGGCGGGAGCGTCCATGACGACCGGGCGAATCGGGCTCACGCTATGCCAGGTTCGCCGATCGTCGCCCACGAGAAGTGTTCCCGGCTCGCTGAGGGTCGTTGTGAGCACTTCCCGCCCGTCGGCCAAAAAGACTGAGCTCGCGCCGCCGGTGGCGTTGCGGCGGGCAACCAACAGCGTCGAAACGACGGTGACACCGTCTTGATGACGCCCCTCGGGGGTTGCGTCGCCTCGACTATCGGTTGAGCCGAGAACTCGGAACGGGTGTACGTGGACGTTCCATTGAGGTGCGTCTTCGATTCCCACGGCGATCTGACTTAACAGCGACAGCATAGCGTCGAGAACGGGATCGGTAACGAATGCGTCGGTCAAAGGTGCGAAATCACGGCCTGCATCGGGGAATAGCCGGTTGGTATTAGTTGGCTGCCGAAACGTTGCATGCGGTTGCAGCTGCCCGCTTCCATCGCGGGCAAGGATAAACCGTCCGTAGCGACGCATCCGGCGAGTGCCGGATTGGGCCGCGTACCGGTCCGGTCTGAGATCTTCCCAGTGCGCGGCGAATCGAGTCCATCGCGCATGGTCGATCTGCAGACGCTGCCTGAGCACGGCCGGGGGTATCACGTGCGCGCCGGTCGAGGCCAACGCGATGCGAGCGTCGTCAACGGGATCGGCGGCGATGATCCACGCGGTGTTCTCCTCTGACTTCTCGGAAGCTGACCATGGTGCGCATCCGTCGGGCATGCTCGGGAACTTCCCGATTGCGAACGGTTTAGTCAAGCACAGCGTGACGCCCATCGCTGTACGACCGAGGCAAGATCATGCTGTCAAGCACGGGATCTCTCGTTGATCGGGTGCCGGCTGTCGGCGATACGGCGTCGAGAATCGTGCAGCAGCCCCAGAACGCTCGAGCAGGGTTTGTCGGCGCGGGACACGGGGAACATGTGCGCATGCCCGTTCGGGAATCGTCCGGCCTGTGACTGGGCCAAGGAACGCGCTGGCATGCATTGGTGGCAGAACGGTGGCGCGTGCAGAGGCGTGTCCGTAAACGGATGGTGACGTTGAAAGGCTGAGCCACCTATGTCACGCGAAATTCGGGTCGAGCCGGTCGACGACGAGGCGGCGTTTTGGGACGACCGCTCAGTTGTGCTGGAATGCCTGCGGGAAACGCCCCCGCGGATTCCCGCATGGTATGGATACGACGAGGTCGGCTCTCAGCTGTGGGAGGAGGAGCTGTCGAGGCTGCCCAGCTACTACCTGAGGCCGGCGGAGTTTGCGCTACTGGAGCAGCACGCTGGTGAGATCGCCGACCGGCTTGGACCGTGTGTGGCAGAGCTGGGCAGCGGCAGCGCCAGAAAGACGCAGCTGCTGCTGTCTGCGTGCTTGCAACGCCGGCGGACGACGTATCTGCCAATCGACGTGAGCCGGGAGATACTGGAGCGCAGCGCCACAGCCCTTGCCGCTGCGTTGGACGGGCTGGCGGTGCACGGGCTGTGGGGCCGCTACGAGGCGGGATTGTCGTACCTGCGCTCGGCCCGGGCGGAGTCGTTGACGGTGGTATTGCTGGGCAGCGCGATCGGCAACACCACGTCGGCCGAGCGGGCTGCGCTGGTCGGTGACATCGCCAAGACACTGCAACCAGGCGACTTTTTCCTCGTCACGGCGGATCTGGTCAAGCCGGGGCCAGTGCTGGAAGCGGCCTACAACGATCCTCCGGGGGCGACCGCCCAAGCTCGTTTCCGGCTCAACCAGCTGGCTCACTTCAGCCGGTGCTTCGACGGCGACGTGGTGCTGCACCGCTTCTACCCGCGGGCCCGCTACGTCCCCGAGACCATGACCGTCGAGGGGAATCTGTACGCCACCGAGGACCAGACGGTCACGCTTCGGGCTTTGGACTACACGTTGACTCTGCGCCGCGGCGAGCCGATTTGCCACGGGCACTCGGTGAAGTTCCACCGGCCGGAGTTTGTCGACGCGGTGTGCGCCTTCGGCTTCCAGCTGGACGCCGAGTGGATCGACCCCGTCTGGCAGTACGGGCTGTTCTTGTTCGTCCGCCGGTAGCGGGGCTTAGCTGCCGACGGGGGTTGAGCCGGTCACGGAGGCAGGTGAATGCTTCGCGCTCGGTCCCGGTGCTCGTGCACGCGGAGGGCGACGCGCCGAGTGCAGGTCAACGGTAGCCGTCCGTCAGGGCGTTGAGGACGCCCGCGGTGACCGCGCCATAGGCCACGTGGGGGATGACGTCGGAGATCCAGCTGGTGGCGTCCCAGGTCCGCGGGTCGGTCACCCCGAGTGCTGTCATCGGGACGTTGCTGCCGGCCATCGCCGCAGCACCGATCAGTACAGACAGCACTGGCAGCGGCGGGCGCAGTCTTGTCGTGAGCAGTCCGGCCAGCGCACCGACACCCACTCCAGTGGCCAGTCCGGTCAGCGCCGCAAGGCCGGACACCCTGTTTTGGCGGACCTCGCCCTCGCCAGGAATGGCCAGACCAGAGATTTTAGCGAGCCGATCGACGGTGTCCTCGGGCGTGCTCGAGGCCGGCCGGCCACGCAGCGCCATGTCCAGGTAAGTCACCGCATTGAGGGCGGTCGTGCCCGCTGCCCCGGCGGCGGCACCAGCGAGAAGCGCTTTCCCTGATGACGGCACCGTTATCCCCCACTCACTCGTCATGACGGCACAGCCGGCATCCGCCGTCGCCGCCGATGTGATACCCCACGAGCTCGCATCGCATTCGAGGGGGAGACGCGCAGCTTCGGCGAACCTATGCCTCTTCCCGGGCCCGGACCACCGTAGGCCCGGGCCGTGCCGTCAGGCGCACCGGAAAGCGAGCTTGCAGCCTGTTGATTCGCTGCGGCCGGCCCACGGACGCCATGACGGTAACCGATGCGGGACGGTCACACCGTGGGACGCTGCCGTTTGGGCACGGGGACTCGAACCAGGTCCTCGGCAACGATGATGTCGCCGTTGAACACTGCGGCGGCTTCGTCATGAAAGCATGCCGGCTCGCTGTAGCGCTGCGAGAAGTGAGTGAGTACCAGCCGGCGTACCCCGGATTCGGCGGCGACGCGCCCAGCTTGGGCCGCCGTCAAGTGCCCGTACTCGGTGGCCAGCGCGGCATCGGCGGCGAGGAAGGTCGCTTCGATCAACAGCAGGTCCGCGCCGTCAGCAAGGGCATAAACCTCATCGCACAGCCTGGTGTCCATCACCACCGCGACACGCTGGCCCCGCCGCGCAGTGCTCACCTGGTCCACGGACACCGACCGGCCGCCGACGTCGATGACGCCGGTGCGCTGCAGTTGGCCAACCTGTGCGCCGATCACTCCGAATCGGTCCAGCAGAGGGGGCAGCATGTGCCGGCCGTCCGGCTCGACTAGCCGGTAGCCGAACGACTCGACTGGATGGTCGAGCCGGTGGGCGTACAGGGTGCCGGTGGGAAGAGTGGCCAGCGGCCCATCGTGCTCCACCGGCTCCTCCCGCAGGTCGATGGCTTCGGTGTACGCGCTGGCATAGCGCAACCGGTGAAAAAACTGCCGGCCTGACGCCGGGTAATGGGCAGTGACGGTGTGTGCGACCCGATCCAGCGAGAGCCGTTGCACGATCCCGGGAACCCCGAGGCAATGATCGCCATGGAAATGGGTCAGGCAAATCCGCGTAATCGCGCTGCTGGGCACTCCGGCCAACAGCAACTGCCGCTGGGTACCCTCGCCCGGGTCGAAGAGCAGGCCGTCGCCGTCCCAGCGCAGCAGGTACCCGTTGTGGTTGCGCCGGCGGGACGGCGCCTGGCTGGCCGTTCCCAGCACAACCAGCTCCCGGACAGACATCGACCGACCAACCCCCAAGCGCCGCACGTGCCTGCTGGTCATACCCCGCTGCTCAGGACAACGTAGGCATTGACAGTGGCATCAGCGTCCCAGTCCCTCATCTGGCAAGGGGACCTGCTGGCAGAACGGGGAGCAGTCACTGCGCTGTGGTCGGGATGGTCTCGATGGGCGATCTCCTGGTCCGGGCTCAGTGTCCTGGATATCGAATTGTGGCGGTGCAAAGGGGTCGGTGTTCCGGAAATCGGGTTCTGGCCGTGCGAAGCGATCAGTGTTTCGCCGGTCATGGGTACGCCAGGTGGGGGACCGGGTAGCCGGCGGCGGCGGACCGATCACCGTAAATGGGGGAAACCTCTCCATGCGCGTGCCCTGCAGGTACGCATTCATAAATCGTTGCCAGATCTCTCCGGGCAGTCCGCGTCCGAAGATATCGGCTCCGTTGGCATTCTTGATCGCTGAGTTGGCCGGATCGCCCACCCAGACTGCGGTGGAGATCGAGGGGGTGTAGCCGACCATCCAGGCGGCGGAGTTGCGGCCGGTGTCACCAAGCTGGCTGGTGCCGGTTTTGGCGGCCACCTGGCGACCGCCTGCCAAGGGGATCTGCGAGCTGCGCGCCACGTCGGTGAGGGTGGCGGTGACGTTGCGAGCCAGCTGCGCATTGCGCGTCGGATCGGTCTGGTCGAAGGCGGGTTGCGGCTTGTCGAGGTGCTGGTATCCGACGTTGCCGTGCGAATCGTCGTACTCCCGGATCAGAAAGGGCTCGTGCCGCACGCCGTCGGCGGCGAAGGTCGCATAGCCGCTGGCCATGTCGATGGTGTGCACCGGGTACTGGCCGAGGGTGATGCCGATTCCGGGTACCCCACTGTCCGGTTCTGCCATGGCCTGCTTGCCGTTGATCTCTGCCGGGATTCCGGCCTGAATCGCGGCGGTGCGGATGGCCTGCGCACCCACATCGTGGGCGAGCCGGAGGAAGGCAGTGTTGACCGACTGCGTCATCGCCTGTTTCAACGTCAACTGAGGATAACTGCGGCTTTCCGAGTTGACGTAGGAACGACCATCGACGACCAGCGGAGACTGACCGGCGTAAACCGAGTACATGCCGATGCCGCGATCCAACGCCGCCAGCATGGTGAACGGTTTGAACGCCGACCCTGGACTCCACGCGAGCCCACCGGCTAAATCGAACCCCCGACCGTCCGACCCACCGTAATACGCCATCACTGCTCCGCTGTGCGGATCGATGGCGACCAGCGAGGAATGAAGGTTGCCCGGCTGCCCGCCCAGCTCGGTGAGTGCTGCATCGCGAGCCAGCTTTTGGGCGCGCGGATCAATGGTTGTCAGGATCCGGCCACCCCCCTCATCCAGCTGCGCACGCGTGATGCCGTGCCGGCCCAACTCATCCAGCACCCGATCAACGACGTGCGCCCGATCATCAGTAGGCACCCCGAGCACCTGGCTGGCCTGCGTCAACGGAAGCGTCTTCGGGTACTGCTGCACCGCCCGATCGGCAGGCGAGAGCCAACCCTGCTCGACCATTCCGTTGAGCACCAGATTCCATCGGGCCTGGGCCGCCGCCAGGTCTGTAGCCGGATCCAACCCGGACGGCGACCGGATCAGACCTGCCAGCACCGCCGCCTCGGAAACGGTCAAGTCCTCGACGTTCTTGCCGAAGTAGGCCTGGCTGGCAGCCTGGATGCCGTAGGAACCCCGGCCGAAGTAGATGGTGTTGAGATAGTCCTGCAGGATCTGGTCCTTGGATTCCCGCTTGGTGATCTTGGCTGCGACGATCACCTCGCGGAATTTGCGCAGCAAGCTGTACTCATCGTCGCCGGTGACCACCTTGATGTACTGCTGCGTGATCGTCGATCCACCGCCACTGCCACCGGTGAGTTGCTCTCCAGCGGCTCGGGCGATTGCCCCGATGTCGAAACCCGGGTTGGACCGGAAGCTACGGTCCTCAGCCGCCAGTACCGCGTTCTGCGCGTGCACGGGCACCTGCGAGAGGCTGACCACAATGCGGTTGCCCTCTTCCGGCACATAACGGCCGACCTCAGTCTTCCCATCACTCGCCAGGATTGTGGTGATCTGCTTGCGTGCTGCTGCCACCACCGCCGGTGAGGGCACCGAAAACACCAGCCAACCAACGACGAAGGCCAGCACCGGCGTGAGGAGGCTGACCAGCAACCCAATCAGCACGATTTTGCCTGGCCTTGCCGCCCGATCCGCTAGGTCGCGCTGCGCTGAACGGGGTTGGCCGAAGCGCTGAGGTGCAGACTTCCCGCCCGAGTGCCAATACTGGTCGCTGTTGTCTCGCTGGCCGCTCACGCCCCGTCCCCCCAGACCGGTCGATCCCGGTTGCAAGAGTTCAAGCAAGCCGACGCCCAAGCCGACGTCCAACAGGCAAGCTTACGAGCTCGGCGTACGAGGACAGTGAAAATCCACGTTGCGACCTGGCATCACCTGCGGCTGGCTATCAGTGGCCCCGCTGTATCGCCTCGCTTCTGGCACTGTGGTGCCTTCCGGATTTCCGGCGCCAGCCGACTCCGCCAGAGATCACCGCGCAGGGCGACGCGACCGACCGGGCGTCGCCGCTGCACGGTGCTCACTTCACGCCTATGGCTGCCGACGTGGTCCCGGCATGCGGCCACAGCGTTCACCCGCAATTGGGTGCGTTCAAAATGTTACTGGATGGGTGATTTGTTGGACGCCACGCGTGATGGCCTAAAATGGTTCAGTAAGTGCGTGATTTTCTCAGGGTCGGGTTACGGAGTGCCACGCCGATCTCGACACCGTCGATGCGCTGCTGGCTCGTTAGCATTGGCTATCCTTTGCTGTCTCGGTTGCTGTTCCTTCGAGGAAGTACGGAAGGTTGGGCCTTGAAGGTGAACGTGTGAAGAATGTGGATCGATTGACAGATTGCGATCGGCCTCACCAGGGATGGCGAGGCGTTGCCGGTCGGATCTTTTTGCGGAGCAGCATCGCCCCGGTGGCCCCGCCGACCGACGCCTGCGGGAATTCCTCAGAGAGCTGGGTCCCCGATGCGCCTTTTGTATGTCTACCGCGACAGAGTGTGTCATGGATAATCTTTCGATGTGACGCGCAATCGCCGCGTCAAGGCCGTGGCAATGTTAAGCCCGCCGGCTATCACGATATCAAGGTGAATTCGGCTGGCACGTGCCCGCTCTACGCGGCACCCGCGGTGACAAGGATTCGAGCTTGCCGGTAAGCGCCGGGAGCTCAGAGCCGTGCCGTGGGCCGAGCCTGATCATAGCGGTGGTTTTTCGAAGAAGACCCGATTAACGTTGGTAACGTAGCGCCCACCGCTAATGTCGCCCGGAACCACCAGCCGCGGCCCGGCGGTCGCCAGTGACTGACCATCCTGGCTGATGGCGAGCAACACTTCTTTGTTTTCGAAGCCAGGGTCGATTTCACCGTAGGCCACCGTTGCCCGGTAGCTGTCGGTGGCGCTGACGCCAACGTAGTAGCGTAGCTTGTCGTTTTTGATGGTGGGGTCGAACTGCGGGCCGGCTTGGGTTAGCACGTCGAGCAGCAGCGGACCGGTGAAAGTGTGCGTCTCGGGACCATTCCCGGTTTTGAACGTCACCGTCTCGGTGTGGGCGGGCAGGGTCTGCAGTTTGGCCACGGTCAGTATTTCTGGATGGGCGACCGCGCCGATCAGCAGTACTTGGCCCGCCGGCAGCCCGCCTAGGGGTGGCACAGTGGGTGCAGAGGTGCTTGCCACAGCACTCGCTCCAGCGAATACTGTCAAGGCGAGCACAGTGCATGTCACACATAATCGAGCTATTCGACGACGCATCATCGTGGGTCGGAACCTTTCGATAAACCAGCAGCAAGTGCGCGCGTTGCGCGGAATGAGTCGAGACGTCACGTGCTTCTTTGTCAGCGCGATGAATAGCCTCGGTTACTGCCTGATCGGCCTATCCAGCCGGCATGATGCAGGCGGCGGCTTGTTCCTGCGCTCAATTACCGCGGTGAACAGTGCGGCAAAGCTACCGCAGTTACGTGTCACTGCGCCTCAACCTTTCAGGGATGCGGATTTACGTGACGGCAACGCTGCGGCCTTGGGGCAAACAGCACGAGTCATGCACTCGAACAGGGGATGGCTACCTATGGCACAGGAGACAACCAAGTTGCCGGGCGTAAAAAAACATTACTGGTACCGCTCGTGCGGCATGCCCGTGGGATGAGTGCGCGTTATGCGGTGCGTAACCGGCGCTGCCTCATTGAATCATGGCGGCATTTGCGATTGGTTGCAGATCGGCTCTTTTCGCTTATTCGGCACACCGTGTTGCACTGGTCATTCCTGGAGTACACGATCCAGGTGTGGCGGAAATTTTCAAAATTTATTTCTACTGCGTGACGCCGCCCTTGACCATCTTTAGTCGGCAAGGCAAGCATGCAGGGTCTCATGGGGGTGGCGCATCGGTGTGTCACCGAACTGCAACAGCTCGTAGCCTCTGACGTGTCGAAGTACTAGCTTGTCGCGACGGCGACCACAATTTCCGCGTTCTGATCAAGCGCTTAGATAAGATCTTCGTCGCAATATGGCTGTCCTATTGATGATCGGCAGCCTCTTTGTAATACTGCCTGTTTGCAACGCAGGAGAGTGAGCCGGCCGCCGCAACGGCCGGCTCAGCGAGGTGGCGCGGAGCGGACACTCCGCGCCACCGGCGGGGCGACTCCCGGTCCCGCCCTCGACGGTGGCGCGTCATGCTGGATCGGCGGCTAGGTCGCCGCCAGGGTCGCAGCCCGGCCACCCGAACACCCAAACTCATGGCCGCTTGAGCTGGCTTCGCCACGGCAAACGCTGCCTGTTGAGAATGAACGACTCCAGTCCACAAGACGACGAACAGACGGCACCACATCTCACAAGGGATATACACCTTCTCTGCAGGCAGCCAGCGGGCAGCCTCCGCACACGAGTGGCTTTTGCGCTGATTAGCTGCGCCGATCGCGTCGCGCTAGGCGATTTAGACGGTCCGTCGCGCAGCGTGGTTGTTACGTTATTTGTCCGTCGTGGGGATGCTGGCCGTCCCCTGGTGGCCTGCTGGACTGCTGGTATTCGTCTAGGCGGCGAAGCGTCCTGCATGCAATCGTGCGTGCGGGATCATCGCCAGTGGATTCGACGCCGCTGGTAATCAACAGTGATGTATCAGCTCACAAAGTGATGCCACGTGCGTATTGTTTGCCTGGATGAAATCTCCTCGCCTCTGCCCCGCAAGGCGGCACGGCGAGAATCGACCGCTCATCTACCGGTCAGCCTTGTCGATCAACAAGGAAGGCGACGAAATGCAGTACGCCGTCCCTGCGGTGCTGTCCAATGAGTGACACGCCGATCTATGACCAGTTGCATGCGGAATTCCTGCGCGCCGACCTTCCAGCCGGCGACCGCTTCCCGCCCGACGCCGTCACCGCACCTCCAGTTGCCGAGCCCAGGCATAGCAAGCATGCAGACGACAGCCCCCTGGACGAAAGCCTGGCCAGAGGGCCACACCAGGGCACCGATCACGCCGAAACGACACCACCGCTCGATGCTGTTCGCCTGGCGCGCCCAGGTGACATGACGAATGCGTGAGCTTGGCCGCGCACCGTCTATCCGGCCGGGCGAAGGTCTATCAATGCATGGCGGCGGTAAGCAGCTGCTGACATTCGGGACGTGAACACCACTATACGTCCTCTGTTCACCCTTATGTGACCTGCTGTGAGGCGCCTCCACCGACCTATGGATGCCCGCCGGGTGCGAGCGTTTGCCTTGTGCGGATAAAGTCGTCGACTGCCGTTTTTCGGGGCCTCTGAATAAATTTTTCTTAACTGGGCACTAACCGCGCGATCGGTAGCGCCGTCAGGCCCGGTCCTGAGCATGACTCACATAAGAAACATATCGCGGCATCAGGAGCCTCTCAGGTTCCGGCGGTCTACTCGGTGATGGTTGCCTCCGAAGCCTGGAGAAAACAGCTCTTGCGGATGAGATCGCCGAGCTCATTGTGCTGCCATTCTGCTCCGACGGTGAGAAAGGAACCATACCGGTGCCTACGCTGATTGATGTTGTCGATGCTGTGGTGGGGATAAATCGCCACCGCGACGCCTACGAGGTGCAGCTCGCCACCCCGACCGGGACACCGATCGGGACGGTTTCCGTCAGGAAGGACAGTGGCGGCTACAGTGACCTGCTTTCGTGGCTGGTGACGCATGCGCCCGGTCCCCGGTTGGCCCTATCCGGTGCGGTGGCTGGCCGCTACGCCGCTGGGCTGGCACGCGCGGTCACGGCCGCCGGCATGGTTGTGATCGAGCCCGACGAACCCGACCACATCCCGCAGGGAGAACAGGAACCGAAACCGATCGAGGTCCACAAGGCTGCCTCGAAGGCATGGCAGCTCGACGCCGGTCGGCTGCTCTCCCTGCAAGCCGAGGGCGACCAAGATGCGCTGCGAATCCTGCTGTGCGCCCGGCGCGATCTGAGTACCACGGCGACCAGGCAAAGCACCCGGCTTCGGGCGCTGTTACTCAGCGGGCACAATACCGACCGCAAGATTGCCCGCGCAGCCTTCACCGAGGCCACTCTCGTCAGCCTCGCCCGGCGCCCGCAACCGCACGACGCGAGCCGTCAGCGCTCCGTGCGCCAGGCCGAGATCCGGCGACTTGCTCACTCCTTGGTCGCGATCGGCCGCGAGCTCAAAGCCAACACCACGCAGATCCAGGCTATCGTCGATGACCTCATTCCCGGATTAACGGATCAGCGCGGCATCGGTCCTATCAATGCGGCTCAAGCCATCGTCAACTTGTCTCATCCCTTGCTGGTGCCCGAACAACGGCGGCCACCGGCCACCGAAGAAGCCAGTTCGCTGCCACAGCCATATGCAGAGCTGTCAGCATCGCGTTAGGCGCAGGTATAGCTGCCCGCGGAGTCAGGATCGCCGTGTCCGATGTAGTGGGACAGTTGCGGGTAGGAGCAGAGATTGCGGGTGACGGGGCGGCCCGCGGTGCTGGTCGTGGCCGCCGGCAGGGTTTCGGGGGCATGGCCGTGTTCGACCCAGTCGACGACGGCGGCTAGGGGATCGGTGGGAACCGATCCGGTTCCGCCGGAGCAATGGTCGACGCCCGGGGCCAGGAACACACGGTAGAACTGGTCTGTCGCGCCAGTGCCACCCATGGCTGCTTCCACGCGTCGGCGGTAGTCAATGGTGCCTTGGGGGGAGATAAGTCGGTCGGCTAGGCCGTGCCAGGTGATCATTTTGCCGCCGGCGTCACGAAAGGCGGATAGGTCGGGGTTATCCGTGCCGATGACGGCGTGGTACTGGGTGCCGGATTGCTGGAACAGCTGCTCGAATTCACCGTATCCGATAGAAGAGGTGTCAAAGCCAGGCCGGCGCTTGAGAAAGTATTTGATCCAGTCAGCGGCAACGGCGAAAGGTGCACCGTGGCGCGTGCCGTCTGGACCTGCGGCGGTGGCGGCCAGTCCGTCCAGTGGCGTGCCCTTGAGTGGGCCGTACCACAGATGCTGTCCCTCGTGGCTCGTCGGTCCCTGCCAGATCTTGTCGACGAGTTCGGCGTCTGCCTGGCTGATCTGCACGGTTTTACCTTCGCAGGTCACGGTGGTACCGACGAGTTGATGCGGGTTGAACCGGCAGTTTTCGGGACGGTCGATGACGCGGTCGGCGACGCTGTCATCGCGGTCGCACGCGGCAATCGCCGCTTGGGTGAAGGCGTTGAATTCGCAGGCGGTGGGAAAGGTATGGGCTTGATTCATCACGGCTTGGGGCCAGAACTCGGCGACGGTGAACCGGTCCCAGTTGATGGCGGGTGCGGCGGCGAGGATGCCGTTGAAGTCCGCGGGGTAGCGCTGAGCTTCCATCAGCCCCTGCCGGCCGCCGGTTGAGCAGCCGTTCCAGTAGGAATGGGCGGCGGGCCGGCCGTAGAAGCTGGCCGTGAGCTGCTTGCCGACCTGGGCCATCTCATGCACTGAGCGGAAAGCGAAGTTGGTCAATAATCCCTGGTTGACGTTGCCGCTGTGGTCCAGCGCCCAGCTGGGTGGCCTTGAGCCGTTGGTGCTGACGCCGGCGTCGGTCGAGGCCGCGGCGTAACCGTCTTTGACGGCCGGAGCCAGGTAGCGGTCAAACAGGCCGGCGACGAAGCCACCGCCACCGGCGGCCAGGAAGCGGCCGTTCCATCCCGTCAACGGCATCCACACCTCGACCCGGACCCGGTCGTCAAGTTCAGGATGAGTCAGCAGGACGGTGACGTCGCAGTACGCCGGTACGCCGGCGATGGGGGACGGGGTGGGATTGGGTGGGTTGGCTGGGAAGGCGTAGGTCCCACCAGGGTGCGCAGCTGCGGTCACCGACAGCACCCGCGCGCCGGTTAGCTGCGGCTGGTCCGAGGTCGCGCATGAAGTGCCGCCGCTGCGACCGGTCGGCGCGGAGGCACAGGAGGCCAGTACGGCCAGCGATAGCACCGCGACGAGGACGATCAGCGGCCGTCGCATCGCTGCCTGCCACCCCCACAAGTTCGTTGACTGCCAACGATCATGGATGCAGCCGGACTTTGCAACATCGTGGTGTGCGGTGCAGTGCAGCGTCGGGCTCCGGTCGCCGTCGGATCCGGACGCATTTCCCTTCATCACACCGGTACCCCGTCCACCTGCCCGACGGGGTACCGGACCGATCGCGCTGGCGCGCTACTGCCAGATATCGGTGATCGGCGTAGCGCTGCAACTGTTCGCCACGCAAGGAAGGGCGAACGCATTCTCGATTGTGCGCAGCACGTTGTAGTGCGTGATGTGCTCTGTATAGCTGCCAGCCTTGACGTGCTGGCCGTAGAACACGGTGGGGATGTGGTTTGCTTGACTGCTGTCGTCCTCATCGAAGGTAAGGATCAACAGGCTATTGTTGTTTTTGGCCCACTGTGCATAGCTGTTGATGTTGTTCTTCAGCCAGGTATCGCCAGTGGAAATGCTGCAGTCATGCATGTCGTTGCAGAGGTTGGGGACGACAAATGATACGCTTGGCAGCGTGCTGTAGTTGGTCGGGAAGCGGCTGAACCGCAAGTTGCTCGATGACGGGACATTCGTGAAATTTACCCATGGGTTGTGCTTACGGGCGTACTGGCCACTGGTGCAGCCGGTGTAACCGTCAGATGGCATGCTTTCTGAGTAGCCGATGAAGGTGCGCCCGGCGCTGATCAGCTGCTGGCCGAGGTTGCCGCCCGAATAGGTATGGGGGCACGAGTCGTTGGTCAGGCCCTGAGTTGATCCAGAAAACAGCGCCAAGTAGTTCGGCTCGCTAGGATGAGTCACCGCAAATGACTGGGTGAACTTGGCGCCGCCATTGGCAAGTGAATTGATGTACGGAGCCGACGAGCTACCGATGATCTCGTTGTAGGAGTGGTTTTCCATAACGACGACAACGACGTGAGCCGGCTGGGGAACGCCAGCTGCCAATGGTTGCACGTCTGCTGAAGCCAGGGGGCTTGCGAAGAGCAGGCTTGCGATGCTCGCCGCTGCAGCCGTAAGAGCACTTGCCAACCTGGTTATCCGCACCTTGTCCTCCTCGGGAATGGTCAAACGCAAAGCGGGAAATGCATGGTGACAGCCGATGGGTAACCCATCGCTAGCAAGGAGTGAAGAGCCGAACAATCCTCAGAAAAGGAGGGACGGCCCTTTTGGCTACGGTGCGCAATAACCGCCAGGCGTGCAGGTGTGCTCATCGCTTACTAAGGTTGCACTACCTATTAAGGACAAGCCTACAAGAAAATGCGTACGGCTACCGCTGGCCAGATGGCGTACCCAGCACCGTGATCGTTAGGAGCAGGTTCATACCTGCTGCATGGCGAATCCGGCCGCGGTACCGCCAGACTGGGGGTCGTGGTCCCGCACTACAGAGCGCCGGGCTGGTTTACCCGGAACGTCTTCAATCGGGCGGTTGCCTTCTTGGCCCGCCACGGCGTGAGCCTCTGGGGGTCACGGATCCTTGCGGTGAAGGGACATGCCAGCGGCGCATGGCGGACTACCCCGATCAACCTGCTCTACCTCGACGGACACCGCTACCTGGTCTCAGTGCGAGGTCACGGCCACTGGGTCCGCAATCTGCGCGCGGCAGGCACCGGCGAACTGCGCTTAGGCAAGCGCGTCGAAGCGTTCCGCAGCCGCGAGCTGACCGACGAGGAAAAAGTACCGGTGTTGCGGGCGTACCTAAAGCGCTGGCGGGCAGAGGTTAGCCCCTTCTTCGACGGCATCGGACCAGACGCCGACGATGAGCGCCTCCATGTGATTGCAGCTGATCACCCCACCTTCGAAGTTCTGCCCGTCGCTTGATCACTACCCGCTACGGCCGGACGGCGTGGGACTGCTATAGCCCGCAGGAGCCGCGGTCGAGGTGGAAGTACCTGGCGTTGGCCCAGTGACACAGCCACATGCCCACGATGACGCCGGCGATGGTGACCAGGGCGGGAAGGTACCCGCTGGCGACTTGGACGATGGGGATCGCCGGGCATCCACCCGAGATCGCCCATCCGGTTCCGAACAGCACTGCACCGGGGATCACGCCAGCGTGGATCCGCCCTGGGGCCCGCCGTACCCGAAGTACGGCGAAGACCATCACGATGATCACTACGGCGCCGGCGAAGGCAAGGAGCATCCGCAGATCCTGGAAGGTGAACATGCGGTTGAGTTCGGCGTAGTCGCCGTAGCCGATGTTGGCGACGGTGTAGCCAAGAGCTAGCCCAGCGATGATGTTGGCAACGAGAACCCCGCCCCGGGTACGCATCAGATCACCTTCCACAACAGGAACGACACAAGCACGGCGGTGCCGAAGAAGACGGCGGTGGCAAGGATGCTGACCGGGCGTAGCCGCCCGCAGCCGCTGAGTCCGTGGCCGGAGCTGCACCCTCCGGCGAGGCGGGTGCCAAAGCCGACGAGTACACCTCCCGCGAATAACAAGCTGATCATGGTGTTCGGGTTGGCGGTGACGATCTCGCGGAAGCCGTCGCCCATGTCGAAGCGCAGCTGGAATCGGCCGGCGGTCACTGCGGCTACCCATCCACCGACGAAAATCGACAGCAGCAATGCCGCCTGGGTGACCAGAGGTGCCGGGCGCAGGGGCGCGACCGGGGCTGTCTCATCACCCGCATGGGGCCCGACCTCCTGGCTGGATGTTGGGGTGTCGCCGCGGGTAGCACCCGCTAAGGGGCTGGTTGCGAACTGCTCCGCGGTGGCCGCGGCGAAAGCCTCCACGAGGGCACGGTCATCGGTGAATTGGGCGTCTATCCGTTCGAGCTGGCGTTCGGACCGCCAGTGCAAGACGCGATCCCACGCTGCGGAGACCCCGAGGGACCGATCAGTGGTGAGGGTGTAGTTAATGGTGACCAGGGCGAGCCCGATTGCGCCCGCCCACCAGGGCCAGTAGTTGCTCATGCGGGTCCTGCCATCCAATCGAGGAGCCGGGTCCACCAGCGGAACGCCGATCCGCGCGCTCGCCGCGCGGATCTGGTCGGTCGGGCTGGTGGGTTCCCTGCGGGTTGTGGCGGCGGTGCAGGTGGTGCAGGTGGTGACGATTCGTCGAGCGGTTCCGCCGGCGCCGGTGTCTCGGCCGGTGCCAGCGCCGGTACCGGTTCGAACGGACCCACAGTGACCGCGGTCGCCGGTGACCCGGAATTGACCCGTGCCGGCGATGCCTGCCTGGAGACCTGCTTGCGCTTGGCCGCACCGGAAGACTCGGCGTCGAAACCCGGTCTTAAGAGCTGAGCATCGTGCCCGTTCGGGAGCAGCGTGATCGGCACGAGCTGGCCGGTGAGTGACAACTTATATCGGGCACAGTCGTGCCAGCGATCTTCGCTGTCGCAGTAGTGATCGCGCCATCCGCGCAAACTTGCCTTGAGGAGGGGGAAGAGGGGACATCCCTCTCTGTGCGAGCAGCCCACGCCATTCCGATCTGTCCGGCGCACACCACCCGGCCGGGGTAGGTGGCATGGCGCGACGTTGTCGTTGCAGAACCCAGCCAGTGATCCCCGAGTGCGGCGGAGTGTAGCCCCCTCGCCAGATCCGGTCAGTCGGGGGCAAACAGGACCTACCGTATGCATGGCCGGAGGGGGTCGCTACGCTGCGCGCCTCCGTGCGTCGGCGGGGTGACGACGGAACTACGCAGAGTCACCTCGGCGTGCGATGCGTGCACGTCATGGGCGCTCGGAAGGGAAACGGTGTGATTAGCGTCTACAGACGCGGCTTGCCTGCCACATTGCGGTTCCGGGTGTTGGTCATCGCTTTGGTTCCAAGCCTCGTGCTCTTAGTCTTCGGTGTAGGGTTGAGCGCGTATTTGCTCGTCAACGCCTTACAGCAGCGCGAGAGGGCGCACCTGCTTGGCCAGGGTTATCAGATGGCAGCGCCCTTTATGCCGGCCATGAGTCAAGAGCGTCGTGCGAGTATCCTGGCGGTTTCTGATCCTGCTCCGGAGAATCGGGTGGTCTTGGCTCGGGCTCGCCAGGACATGGATGGTTTGCTGGCTCGGTTCAGGGCAATATCGTCTCAAGTGGCGGATGCCATGCCACCGGGAGCGAAGGCGTCGATCGACGAGTTCGTCGCTAAAATTCCTCAACTTATCACCACTCGCCAAGCGGTCGACGCTGGTCGCATATCTCGACTTGACGTGTACCGCGCCTACAATGCGGTGGCGGACGCCATGATTGCGGCCGCAGGTGCCATCGGTAAGGACTCCACCGACAAAGAAGTAGCCCTTGACCGGACGATGGCCTCCGATCTGATGCGTGCGTCAGATTGGCTGGATCGTGCTCATGCACTCGCCGCGGGAGCGCTGTCTGGAGACGGCTTGACGGTCGAAGAGCTGCACGAATACAACTACCTCACGCAAGGCTACCGTGCCGAGTTGGATGCGCTTGCACCCCTTTTGGGGGAGCAACAGGGCCAACTGGCGGCAGTGCGTTCGTCGCGAGCGTGGCAACAGCTGTCCGTCGTCGAGACTGCTCTTGTTGAGCAGGAATACTTCGCCCGCGCACGGAGTTCGTTGAACACTAAGACTTCAAAGTTCGAGTCGTCTAAAGTCCAGCCGATAAAGACTGAGCCACCGCAGGCCGATCTACCAGTTCTCCCGGTCAGCTTCCAGGACTGGCAGAATGCTGCTCACCAGAGCGCAACCATGCTGAGCGGTCTGGGCCTGGACACGCTGGGCGCTCAGGCAGCCAAGGCGGAGGAAGACCAAGCCAACACCGCTTTCGTCCGTTCGCTTATTGCTGCCTTGGTAACAGTGTTGGTAACTGCGGCTGTTCTGGTCGTTGCGATCCGGCTCGGCAACAATCTCATCCGACGATTGGTGCGACTCCGTACTGAGACACTTGAACTGGCTGATGAACATTTGCCGGAGGTTGTGGCGCGGCTGCGTGCCGGTGAGCAGATTGACGTCGCCACAGAGGTGCCCGCACTTGACCATGGCGACGACGAGATCGGCCAGGTGGCTGCGGCCTTCAACAAAGCTCAGCACACAGCGGTGGCCGCAGCGGTACAAGAGGCGAAGACCAGGGAGGGCATCAACGCGGTGTTCCTGAACATCGCACGCCGAAGCCAGACGATCGTGCACCACCAACTGCAGGTCCTCGACTCGGCAGAGCGTGCGGTTGACAACCCTGACCAGCTCCAGCTGTTGTTCCAGCTGGATCATTCGACAACCCGGGAACGCCGGAACGCCGAAAATCTGATCATTCTCGGCGGCGGCCAGCTAGCCCGGCAGTGGCGCAACTCGGTATCCCTGGTTGAGATCGTGCGCAGCGCTGTCGCCGAAGCCGAGCAGTACACCCGAGTCACGATCGCCCGGGTTCCTGATGTTCTGGTCGACGGCCAGGCTGTTGCCGACCTCATCCACCTGCTGGCCGAATTGGTCGACAACGCCACCTCTTTCTCACCTCCGGGATCTCCTATCGAGGTGCGTGGCAACCCGGTTGGTAAGGGCGTGGTCGTCGAGGTGGAAGACCAGGGACTCGGCATTGAGGCCGAGCGGCGCGAGGCTCTCAACAAGATGTTCCGCGATCCGCCCGATTTCGGGATCATGGCGTTGCTCGATGACCCGCGAGTTGGCTTTTTTGTGGTGGCGCGGCTAGCCCATCAGCATGGCATGCGGGTTACTCTGACGGAGTCAACTTATGGTGGCGTGCGGGCTGGAGTGTTGATTCCCAGCGCATTGATCAGTACGCCTAACCGGGACTCTGAAGTTGAGCCCAACGAAAGCGATGAAACCGACAAGTCGACGGATCAGGGTGCTCCTCTTGTCGTCGATAAAGCTGTAATCCACAAAAATGGGTCATCGCAGACGCAATCAATGCCCACAAAGCCGCAACCCGCTGTGGCTAGCACCGGCGCAGAGGAAACCGATGCTCAGCAGCCACGGCACGCAAGTGATCGTCCCGCGCTACCGCGTCGCCGCCCACAGGAACACCTGGCAAGGCAACTTCAGGGCGAAGTTGCGGCGGGCGGCAACGGTCAGATCTTTGAGCCGGATCTTGACCTCGCCGCCCAGCATGCCCAGAATACTCTGTCTGCATTTCAACGGGGAACTGAGCGTGGTCGCACCAATGGTGATAAGCCCCAGCCGTAACTCGGGACTGGATGACTAGCCTGAACGACAAGGGACATCATGGTAAAACCGAAGACAACAATCGATCTACGCTGGCTGCTCGATGATTTTGTTGGACGGGTTGCGGCTGCTGAACGTATAGTGGTGCTTTCTGCCGACGGCTTACTCGTGAGCCGATCGAGTGGCTTGTCCAACGAGGATGCTGAACACCTTGCGGCAATAGCGTCAGCCTTTCAAGGCTTGGCCCGCGGCGCTGCCCGGCACTTTGAGGGTGGCGGAGTTCGGCAAACCCTCGTCGAGATGGATAATGTGTTCTTGGTGGTGACCGCCGCTGGACGAGGTGCCTGCCTTGCGGTCCTGGCTTCGGACAAGGCTGACCTTGGCCTGATCGCCTACGAGATGAATATCTTGCTTAAAAGAGTAGGCACGTACTTGTCGGCTGCACCGCGGATCGCTAATTCCGGCGACACCTATGGCGCCCACGCGTCATGAAGCTGGAAAACGAGTTTTGGTTTGATGAGGATGCAGGTCCTCTGGTTCGACCTTACGCCGTCGCTCGTGGTCGGACCAGGCCAACTCGTCACAATCTCGAAATGACCACCCTCGTTGTTGCCGCGAGGACAGACGGCGACGTGAATGTGGACCGGGAATATGCTCACATCCTGCGCATGTGCCAACGGCCGTTGTCAATCGCTGAAGTGTCCGCAACGTTGAATCTGCCACTTGTGGTGGTCAAGGTGCTGCTCAGCGATCTCATCGATTGGGGCCTCATCATTTTCCGATCTCCACCACGAACGTCCGAAGTCCCTCAGATGGAACTACTGCAGGCGGTTCTCGATGGCATTCGTAAGCTCTGAAACGTCGGCGACTCACGCGCTGTCAGCCAGTGCCGTCAAGATTTTGATAGCGGGTGGATTCGGCGTCGGCAAGACGACCATGGTCGGGTCGGTGAGCGAGATCCGGCCCCTGCGCACCGAAGAAATGCTCACCGAACTAAGCTCCGGCGTTGATGATCTTTCAGGCGTCGAGGACAAAACCACAACGACGGTCGCGTTGGATTTCGGACGTATCACGATCAATCCCGAGCTCATCCTGTACCTCTTCGGAACTCCAGGTCAACAACGTTTCTGGTTCATGTGGGATGAACTTGCCTACGAGGCGCTAGGTGCGGTCGTTCTCGCGGACACTCGGCGGCTGGAAAGCTGCTTTGCTGCAGTAGACTTCTTCGAGCGCCGAAAGATTCCCTTCGTGGTTGCCGTCAATTGCTTCGATAATGCGCCATTATACGAGGTTCAGGAGGTTCGCGAGGCGCTCAGCATCGACAACGCAATCCCGACCGTGCTGTGCGACGTGCGCAAGCGAAATTCCAGCAAGCAGGTGCTTGTCACGCTCCTGGAATATCTCATTGGCCTGGCCAAGTCCGCCACCACGCCGACTGAGGCATCCTCACCCGTGCAATGACCGGGCAATGACATGGACGGCGGAGATTGGCCGCGGTTGCGCATGAAGCCACCAAGTGGGTGGTCAGAGCTGGATCACTGAAGCCGGTGGTCGCCTAACGTGACTCCAGATCGACAGATCCGTGTCACTACGCTGTTCGAGGGTAATCCATTCGAGAGGGTGCTACGCCTGCACCTGCTGCGCGTAAGTTGCTTTAACGAACAGATGGCGTTTGGACGGCACCGGTGAGGTGACCATGCACATACCCGACGGTTACCTCAGTCCCCAAACCTGCGCGGCCGGCTTCGTCGTCGCGGTTCCCGTGCTGGCCGCAGCCGCAGCCAGGGTGAACAAGCGGGTGAAGACCCGCCACGTACCGACGTTGGCAATGCTGTCCGCAGTCTGCTTCCTGATCATGATGTTCAACGTGCCCATACCGGATGGCACCACCGCTCACGGGGTGGGCGCAGCTTTGATAGCGATCCTGCTAGGACCATGGGCAGCGGTCATCGCGGTCAGCGTCGCCCTCGGGTTCCAGGCGCTGTTGTTCGGTGATGGTGGGGTGCTTGCCTACGGCGTCAACGTGGTCAACATGGCCATCGTTTTGCCGTTTGTCGCCTACGGGCTGTACCGCCTGATCTCGGGTAGCGCGCACCTGACCAGTCCCCGCCGGGTGGTGGCCGGCTTCCTCGCCGGGTATGCAGGACTCACCGTCGCAGCACTGTGTGTGGGCATCGAACTCGGTATCCAGCCCAGCCTGTTCCACGACGCCAACGGTGCCCCGCTGTACTCGCCGTACAACCTTTCCCAGTCGATCACGGCCATGCTGTTCGCCCACCTGACCGTCGCCGGGGTCGCCGAGGGCATCATCGCGGCCGTAGTGGTGGCCTACCTGCAGCGGGCCAACCTTCCCTTGCTGCAGGTCAACCATCCCGGGATACCGGTCGATGCCGACGCGGCGGCAGCAGAGGGTGCTCGCCGGCGGCGGCTGCGCCCGGGTGTGGTCGCCGGTGCGGCGATGGCCGTGATGGTGGTGCTCACGCCGCTGGGCCTGCTGGCCCAGGGAACCGCGTTCGGCGAGGACTCCCCTGATGCACTGAAAGACAAACTCGGCCTGTCCACGATCCCGGCGGGCCTGAACAAGTACGCCGAGTTCTGGCGCAAGACGCTGTTTCCCGACTACGGCTTTGCCAGCGGAGAACACCCGGTCTTGAGTTACCTCGTCTCCGCCGTGGTCGGGATCTTGATCGTCGGGCTGGTGGTCTTCCTGATCGCCAAGCTGGTCACGGTCGCGACCCACCGTGGTAGTTCCACCGCTGATGCCAGGAAGTCCGAACAGGTCCGATCATGATCGGTTCGCCGGCCAGTGTGGCATCACCCGGATCGCATCCTCCGTCGGTGCCGCAGTGGTTGCTCCAGCAGGACGTGGCGCTGTGCCCGTGTGGCTGCATCGGTAAGCGCAAAAAGGGCAGCTACCTGGCCAAGACCATCCAGGGCGGCGCCAAGCTGTTGCAGCAGGTGATGTTCGGCGAGGATGTCGCCGCGGCACGTGGTGTACTGCAGCGCATCGACCCCCGGGTCAAACTGATGAGCCTGATCGGCTTGCTCGTCGTCGCCGGACTCTCCCACTCGATGATCACCCTGGCGGTGATGTACGCGGCCACGCTCGGACTCGCGGCCGCATCGGCTCTGCCGATCGCCTTTTTCATCAAGCGGGTATGGCTGTTTGTGCCCATCTTCACCGGCATCGTGGTGCTGCCCGCCACGCTTTCTGTGGTGACCCCGGGCGACATCGTGGTGACACTGTGGCACTGGCACGGCACCCCTGAGGGCATCACGCAGCAGGGACTCCTCGCCGCGGGACGGTTAGTGGCCAGGGTCGCGGTGTCGATCTCCCTGGTGGTGCTGCTGACCTTGACCACACCCTGGATCCGGTTGCTGGCTGCGCTGCGCAGCCTCGGCGTGCCGCGGATCTTCATCCTGATCATCGGCATGGCCTACCGTTACCTCTTCCTGCTGCTGACCTCGGTCACCGACATGTACCAGGCGCGCCAGGCCCGCACTCCCGGCACGCCCCGACACGACCGCCGCGCCCGGGCATTTCTGGGGGCCAGCGTGGGCACGTTGCTGGGCAAGGCCAACCAGCTGTCCGAGGAAGTCCATCAGGCCATGACCGCGCGCGGGTATCGTGGCGACGCCAAATCACTTGAGCAGCCGCGGTTCCACCCAGCCGACGCCTACTACCTCGGGTCAGTGGTCATCTTCGCTGCCGTGATGATGATCGGGGACCACCTCCTTGGCCGCTGAAGCTGACGCCGACGCGGCCGCAACGGGTCAGATCTCCACTCCACGGTGGGCCGAGCCCGATGGCGAGCCGATCCTGGAGGCCAGCGGGCTGCACTATGCCTATCTGGACCGTTATCCCGCCCTCACCGACGTGTCGTTCACGATCCAGCGCGGGCAACGAGTCGCGCTGCTGGGTGCCAACGGCTGCGGCAAGTCCACCCTGCTCAAAATCCTCGATGGCCTCATTTTTGCCTCCCAAGGCTCCTACTCCGCCTTCGGTCAGCCAGTCACCGAGGACACCATGGAAGACGTCCAGATGTCCGAGGGCTTTCGTTCCCGCATCGGTTTCGTCTTTCAAAACTCCGATGCCCAGGTCTTCTCACCGACGGTCCGGGAGGAGATCGCGTTTGGCCCGCTGCAGCTGGGTATCTCCCGCGAGGACACCGCTAGCCGCGTCGAGGACATCACCCGCATGCTGGGCATCACCGACCTGCTCGACCGTGCCCCCTACCAGCTTTCCGGCGGCCAGAAGAAAAAAGTCGCCATCGCCACGGTCCTGGTCATGGGTCCCGAGGTGCTGCTGTTCGATGAACCCACTGCCGCGCTGGACCCGCGGACGCAGTACTGGCTGATGGACCTCATCGAACAACTCGGTAACGCCGGCAAGACCATTGTGCACGCCACCCATGACCTGGATGCCCTGTACCGCATCGCCGACCGCTGCCTGATCTTCAGCGAAGACCACCGCATCGTTGCCGAAGGCACCCCTGAGCAGATCCTGGCCGACCGGCAACTCCTGCTGCAGGTCAACCTCATCCACGAACACAGCACGTTGCCCACTCCACCGCAACCCCCCCTCGAACCGTTGCATCGTGGGAAACGCTGACCGTCGAACCGGCGGCGGTCCAGGTGGTGGCGATCGTGCTCGGGCACCTGGTCGCCGCGGTGGGAGCGCGCGACCGGGCGGTCCGGCTGCTGCCCGCCAACCCCGCGGTGCCCCAGTTACCGCTGGTCACGGCAATGGTGATACTGACCATGGACGCGATCGGGCTCGTTTCCGCGCCCTGACACCAGGACTAGCCGGTGATGTGATGAAGCTGCGCCCGGCACACCTGGGCAGCGTGCCTGGCGGTTTCGGAGTGGACGCGGCAGTGGCTGTGATGGACGGCGTGTTGACCGCATTCGGCGGCGCACCGATCGGCGGCGGTTGCTGCTGCTTGCAAGATGGCCTTGAGGACGCCGGTATCGGTGGCTGTGTCGCGCGACAGCACCCGGTGTGCCGCGGCAGCGATATCGGCGCAGTCCAGTGCCGCACGAGTAGCGCTGAGCATGTCGGTCGTGTTGTGCGCCATCATCGCCGTGGCGCAGGCGGTCGAATGACGGTCGAGATCGGTAAGGACCTCTAAGACGGTGCCCAATTCGTGCACGGTGGACATCACTTTCATGCTGATGTCGGGCGCGGGGGTCGCCGGCGCGCAACGAGCAAGCGTGGTGACTCGTGCTGCATCGTCGCTGAATTGGTTGCAGGCAGGGCAGGTCGCCAGGTGTGCGTCAACCGCCCTTGAATCTATGGGGCTCTCTTCGCCGTCGAGCCGAGCGGAGACGGCCTCCCTACACTGTGTGCAGTCCACGTGACAGTAGTCCTCCGCTGGATCTCTGAGGTTCCCGGAAAACTTTCGGTTAGCCTTCTCAGGTGGGTGTCGCTCGATCAGATGACACGTGGATCACCGCATTGGCGCTCGCCGCGGGTGCGGGGGACCACATAGCTCTGACGACGTTCATTCGCGCTACCCAGCGCGACGTATACCACTTCCTTGCCTACCTCTGCGCAGACGACGTGGCAGGAAATCTTACCCAGGAAACCTACCTGCGGGCCTTTCGATCCTTGCCGACCTTCACCGGCCATTCCAGCGCCCGTAGCTGGTTGTTGTCGATCGCTCGGCGGGTGGCGGTCAACCAGATTCGGCGTGTCAGCGACCCGGCGGCTTCCACGCAGCCGCGATCAGGATGGGAAGAAGGGGCGGTGCTGCGGGAACTGGTGACCGGGCTGGAGGCCGACCGGCGTGATGCGTTCGTGCTCACCCAGGTCCTGGGTTTGGACTACGCGACCGCCGCTGAGGTATGCGAGTGCCCGGTCGACACCGTCCGCTCCCGAGTGGCCCGGGCCCGCGAAGACCTCGTCCGCGCCATGAACCATCTCGGATGGCCCGGCCGAAGCACCACCGGCCCTTAATGCCGCAACGGCACATTTCTTGCCGTCGAGTTCCCCCGATATGCATTCGGGTGTCTAGCTGCTGCCGAATCGTGCCGTGAACTCGACGGTAGCTACGTGGCGAGGCCATCTCAAGGTCGGTCTTGTCGAGTTCACGGCACAGGCAGTGCGTGCCGTTGCGAGGGTGGGGTTGGGTGCTGCGAGCGGCGCCCGGGTGGTGGTCCAGCGCCATCGCTGAGTCAACTGCCGATGGCGAGTCGAGCAGCGGCTGCCCCGAAGTGCTGAGCGTGGGCTCGGGCACCGCGCAGGGCGGCCCGGGCCGCATTGGCGCCGCAGGCGCCGTGCACTGCGCCGCCAGGATGCGCCGACGACGAGGCCAGATAGAGGCCCGCGATCGGAGTTTCTGGCCGTCCCAGCCCGGGCGTCGGGCGGAATACCAATTGCTGGTGCACCGCGGTGGTGCCGCCATTGACCGCACCGCCGACGAGGTTGGCGTCGCTGGCCTCGAATCGTTGCGGTGTGGTGATGCGCCGCGCGATCACGAGTTGGCGCATTCCCGGGGCGAACCGCTCCAACTGCCGCTCCAGGCGATCGGCGAAGGTTTCGCGTTCCCGCTCATCCCAGGATCCGGTGAGGTCGCCGCCGGCGTCGCCGCGTACCCGGCGCGGCACATGGGTGTAGGCCCATAGTGATTCCGTGCCTGCCGGGGACCGGCACGGGTCGGCCGTGGTCATCTGCCCGACGAGCAGGAACGGCTGCGCCGGTATCCGGCCGGTGGAGATCTGCGCGGCGTAGTCACTCATCTCGTCCAGGCTGCCGGCGATATGCACGGTGCCCGCGCTGGCGACGCCACCTGCTTGCCACGGCACCGGCCGGCGCAACGCCCAGTCCACCTTGAATGTCGAGTAATCCCACTGGAAGCGGCGCAGATCGTCGCGCAACCGCGCCGGCAGGTGCTGCCAACCGACCAGGCCACCGTAGAGCTGCGTGGCCGCGGTCGCGGCGAGCACCGCTCGGCGGACCGGGATCTCGTCGCCCGCCTCGGTGCGAACCGCGACGGCCCGGCCGCGGCGGACGATGACCTGCCGCACCGCGTCCGCGCACCGCAGGACGCCACCCCGCTCTTTCAGGCGCCGCACCAGCGCCGCGGTGAGCTGCCCGGACCCCCCTTCCGGCACCGGCCACCCGTACTGGTGACCCAGCATGGCCAGCAGCCACCCGTACAGCGAGCTGGCGGCAGTTTCCGGTGTCAGATCCGCATGCAGCGAGCAGCCGGCCAGCAGCAGCGACCCCGGGCCGGAGAACTCCTCGTCGATCAACTTGCGCACCGGCAGCAGCCCGAACCGCATAAACCGCAACAGACCGGCCGGGCCGAGCGTCGCGGCCAACCGCAACCCACAACGCACCGGGGGGAACGGCACGAACAACGCGTCCAGGAGGTGCGGTCCTACCCGCTCCCACAACTGGTACAGCCGCCACCAGGCCGCGCCGTCACCGGCGCCCAAGCTGTCCAGCGCAGCGGCTGTGCGGTCCAGATCTCGGGACAACACCGCGGCCCGCCCGTCCGGCAGCGGGTGCGCGAGCACCTCCGGGGCGTGTAACCATTTCAGCCCGTAGTTCTCCAGTTCCAGTGCCTGGATCGGCCTGGAGGCCGCGGCCATCGGGTAAAACGCGCTGCAGTGATCGTAGACGAAGCCCTCAGCCGGCCCCGGCCCGCTGCGCACCCCGCCGCCCGGCTCGGGTTGCTGCTCGCAGACCACGACTGACCAGCCGGCGTCGGCGAGCACGTTCGCGCCGACCAACCCGTTCGGACCTGCGCCGATGACCACTGCATCCGGCATTCCCGCGTTGCTGCCTGCCGCCACACCGCGGGATACCCCGCACCCGCTGCTCACCAACCGGCCACCCGAGTCGATCACGGCTACCGGATTTGCGCGACGAGGGAAGTGGCGCAACAGTGGGGGACGGCCACGCGGGCGCCGGCCACCAGCGGTCGAAGTCGCTGGCGACTTGGTCATCAAGGACCCGGCGCGGATCTGCAACCCGGATGGGTGGAGCCCAGATCCCATGCCGGAAGGGCATCTGGCAAACATCCGAGCAGTCCAGTGATCGACTAATCACACGGGGGTAGGCGCGAGTAATGGGTACAACAAGCATGCGCGAGGCCTTGGACGAGGGGAGCGAGCCGCCGGGTGACCGGTCGGCCACCTCCCGGTTGACGGCCGCCGAGATCTACTCCGCGGCGGTGCGGATCGGCGAGGACGAGCTCAAGCGCTCCTCGACCGGGCTTGCCCTGTCGGGCTTGGCCGCCGGCCTGGGCATGGGCCTGACCGGCCTGGGCTCGGCGGCAATCCTCGCCGAGACGGGTAACGGGGCGGCGCACTACCTGCTCGCCAACCTGCTCTACCCGTTGGGCTTCATCGTGGTGATCGTGGGCCGAGCCCAACTGTTCACCGAGAACACGCTGTTCCCGGTCGTGCTCGTGCTCGACCGCCGCCGGCACCTGGGAAACACGCTGCGCCTGTGGACGGTTGTGTTCATCGCCAATGTGGTGGGCGCACTGTTGTTCGCGGTGCTGGTGATCAAGACTGGCGCGGTGTCCCCCGAAGTCGCGGGCGCCCTGAGCCAGCTCGGAACGAAGACGGTTCAAGGCAGTTTCGGGCACCTGTTCTGGGCAGGTGTGGCCGGCGGATGGATCATCGCGTTGATGGCCTGGCTGGTCACCGCCAGCCGCTTCACCATGGGCCAGATCGCGCTGGTCTACCTGATGACCTTCGTGGTGGGAGCAGCGGGTCTGGCGCACTGCATTGCCGGCAGCGCTGAAGCGCTCTGTGCGGTACTTGCTGGGCAGGTGCCGCTGGGCAGCTACCTGGTGTGGCTGCTGGCAGCCACACTGGGAAACACCATCGGTGGAGTGGTCATCGTCAGCTTGCTCAACTACGGCCAGGTGATGGGATCCAGGCGTGATCTGCGACAGGTCGAACGCCCCCTGTCTGACGTTGAGGCCGATGCGGGCAGCAGGAAGAGTCCTTCGATGCGCCGTTGACACCCGGCGTACCAGTGGCGGAATGTGGCTGAACTGCCGCAGGCGGGCCACGGGTCGCGGCCGAGGTATCCGGCCTCGCAGCCGCGCCGGGCAGTGCCGAGCAGTATTGAGCACCGAGCAGGCGGGTAGGTAGCTAGCGTCGAGTTCACGACACGGTCCAGCGACAGTTCTGTTCAGGCAGCTTCTGTGGTCTGGTCTGTCAGTGGATTGAACGCTGGTTTGGTGATTCGTGTGCGATTCGTCGAATCCGGGCCGTCAACGGACCTGTTCCCCGTCGTGATGGCGACCGGCATAGTGTCTATTGCCGCGGACGCCCACCGGTATTGGCGCCTGGGTATCGCGCTGGGCATCCTCGCGCTGGTTGGCTTCGCCGGGCTGGCTGCCAGGTTCGCCATCGGGGCGATAACTCACCGGACACAGACCGCGGTACTGGCGCGCGATCCCGACGTCGCCCTGCGGATGTTCAGCTTCGTTGCCGCATGCACGGTACTCGGCGCGTGCTGGGATGACCATCCTGCTGCGGTCTGGCTGCTGGGTGGGCTGGCCCTGGGAGCCTGGCTCATTCTCACGCCGCTGGCCGCCTTCAATGTCACCTCCCGGAAGAGCACTGACCTGCGCGACCGTGCCCGTGGCGGGTGGCTGCTGCCCAGCGTGGCCACCGCAGGCCTGGCGATCACCGCGGCAAACCTTGCCCAGCAGGCCCGTGCACCGGAGCTGGTGGTGATCGCCGTGGTGGCCTGGATCATGGCCATCGTGGGGTACCTCGCCGTGGTCTGGCTGATCGGCTGGCGGGCGCTGGCATCGCCGTTCGGACCCGACCAGGTCACCCCGGACAGCTGGATCCTGATGGGCGCACTGGCAATCACCACGCTGGCTGGTGACCACATCGTTGCCGCGGCGCGCGCGGTGAACCCGCCCGCCGGGATCGCGCACTGGACCGCGCCGCTCACGCTGGCAGCATGGGTACTAGCCAGTTCCTGGATACCGGCGCTGCTCTACAGCCAGATCTGGCGCATCAACCAACAAGCCGGCTCGCTGCGGTATCAGCATGCGTGGTGGGCAGCGGTGTTCCCGTTAGGGATGTACTCGGCGGCATCCGCGGCCACGGCCGTTGAACTGCACCTGCGTTCCCTGCAGACCGTTTCACTGGTGTTCTTCTGGATCGCCTTCACTACCTGGACGCTGGTCACCACCGGATGGCTGAACACCGTTAGCTGGCATCGGGCAACCAGTTGCCGGGGAAGCCGTGGGGTACCCGGGCGGGAAGGTGCACGCTAGCGACCTGTCCAGAAACACCTCGCGCGGCAGTGTCAGGGCGCGAAGACCAGGCTTACCGCGCCGAAGGTGAGGATCACCATGACCGCGATCAGTGGGTATTGGGTACGGGTTGCGATGGCCGCGGGAAGAGTTTGCATGGCTTGGTCGTGCGCGCTGATCGTGGCAAGAAGATGGCCGGTGACGATAGCGATGATCTGTACCAGCGCGATCGCCGTAATGCTCACCGCGGTGTAATTGATGAGGTGGTGGGCGGTGCCGAAGTAATCGGTTCCGCGGCCAAGGGGGTCGCTGGCCAGGATCACCGTCTCCTGGCCGTCGAAAATGAGCAGGGAAAAGTAATGCGCGATGGCATAGCCGGCGGCGATGGGCACGATGGTGTGCGCGAAGGTGGTCGGTGTCGGGGCGTCACGCTGACCGGGGATGGCCACCTGCCAGGTGCCCATCACGTACACCGTGGCAACCAGCAGGATGCAACCGATCAGTCCCACGGTGGCGATGGCGGGGCCGGTGGGGATGAGGGTGTTCCAGAAGCTGGTTCGGGATAAGCCGTCGAACGCGGTCGAGCCGACGAGCGTGACGACCACTGCGACCAGGCCTGGCGCGGGCTGGATGGTTTTCAACCCGTCAAGCGGGGTGCGCAGTACGAGCCGGCCGTCGCGACGCCGGCCCAGCGGGGCCAATGAGCCCAGCAGGGTGGAGTAGACCTCGAATCCGTCGCCACGGTCGAACCAGCGTTGCCCGAACACCAGCGCCGCGGTGGTGTGCACGACCGCGTAGATCAGGATGAACCACGCGACCACCCGAGGGTCCGAGCGCGCCGGGACGACGAGCTCCAGGTAGGCAAACGCGGCCAGCGATGCCGCCGCCGGCCAGTAGCCCAGCCGCTCCGGCAACGCCCACGCTCCCCGTTGCGGGTCTAGGCGCAGGAGCCGGGCCAGGGCACCGTGCACCAGCCGCAGCGGGTTGACCACTCGCCATACCGGCCCGAACAGCAGCGACGCGGGAACGATCCCCACCCAGAAAGTCACGTAGAACGCCCATGGCGCGATGTTGCGCGTCACGTCGCGCGGGCCGAAGAAACCGATCAGACACACCGCGGCAGACAGCAGGGTTGCCGCGACCCGCAACGCACCCTGTAGTGCGGTGCTGTCCAATACAGTGGCCACCGGCTGCGGGATGGGCCACCCGGCTGTGTCACCGCGCAGTACCGGCTTGCGCCACAGCAGGATCAGTGCCCCGAACGAGATGAGTACGGCCAGACCGGCAGCGCTGGCGGCCAACCAGGTCGGGACGGGAAGGTCAGTGCGGGTGCCAACGCCGTGCGCCAGCAGCATCAGCTCACCTCGAGCCTTCGGGGACGCCAGAGATGGTCAGGGATCTCGTCGCGCTGGCAGGTTGATCGCCGAGGCCGGACAATGGCCGAATGGTTTCACGGTGGGGATTGCGGTCTGCCGTCGTCCTGATCCTTGCGCTCCTCGTGTTGCCCGCTAGCAGCGGTGTCGCCCTAGCCCACTATGCCGGTGGGTTGGCACCATCGGCCAGCCGCTGTGAAATCCGCGCCGTTGACCCGCCGGTCACCGGGCTGCAGGTGAAGGTGATCGAAGCCGGGGCCCGGCTGGAAATCGACAACCGCACCGGTGCCACGGTCGATGTGCTGCCCGAACCTGGGACCGACCGCCTCCGCGAGCCGACCATCTCACCGGGTGATTCGGCACGCTGGTCCGATCGACGGATCGTCGCCGCGGCGCAGGCGCCGGACCCACCCGATCACCGGCGAGCCTGGGCTATTCCCCTGCGGGTGGGCAGCCAGACGGTGACCATCCACGGCGAGCAGGTATGGCCCCCGCCGCCACCGGCTGGCCTGTGGTGGCTGGTGACCGGGTTGGCTGCGCTGGTGGCCGGGGTGATCGGCCTACTTGCGGTACGGCGACGGTGGGCTGCTGTCGCGCTGGGCGTCGCCACCCTGGCGATCGCCGCCGCGCATGTCATCCACCTGCTGGGTTCCACTGGCGTGTTGCCACCAGATCAATCCGTGCCAGCAACGATCCTGGGTTTTGCCGGCCCTGCCATCGCCGCCTGGCCGCTGGGGTTGATCGGCCCCTGGCTGGCCATCTCCGGTCACCCGAGCGGGTCACTGGTCTGCGGCCTGTTCGGCGCCCTGTTGCTCCTGTTCAGTGTGCCCGACGTGACGAGCTTCTTTTACGCTGTGCTGCCCTTCGGGTGGAGCCCTGACCTCGACCGGGTGGCCACCGCACTGGTAGTCGGGGGCGGGTTCGGCCTGTTCGTCACCGGCATCCTGGCGTTACGCGCAATGGCCCGGGCAACCCCGCCCGACGCCGAGCTGGCGCCGACCGCTGACTAAACCGTTGCAGGTCAGCTCAGCCCTCGAACAGCGCCTGTCCCCAGTACCGTGAGGCGTCCGGAACTCCTTGCGGGCAGACGAATAGTGCTGAGCCGACATGGAGGATGTATTCGTTGAGTGCGTCCTGGGTGCCGAGCTTGCGCTGGAGGGTGATGAATTGCGCCGGGTCTTTCTGGAAGCTGATGAAAAACAGCCCGGCGTCCAGGGTGCCGGTTCGGGGATCTATGCCATCGGTGAAGGAGTATCCGCGGCGCAGGATACGCAGCCCGTTGTTGTTTTCGAATGCCGCTAGCCGGATGTGCGCGTCGCCCGGAATGGTCAGCTCGCCGTCGGCGGTTTTGGCGGTGAAGTCCGGATTGTCGAACTCGGTTTTCCCGCTGAGCGGGGCACCGGTGTACTTCGCCCGGCCAAACACCGCTTCCTGGTCGCTGAGCCGGTCACGATCCCACGTTTCGATGAACATCCGGATCCGGCGGGCGACCAGGTAGCTGCCGCCGCGCATCCACTCCTGCCCCGCCTCGGTACCGACCCAGACGTGCTTGTCCAGGGCGGCGGTGTCGTCGCTGCGAATGTTGCGGGTGCCGTCTTTGAAGCCCATCAGGTTGCGGGGCGTCTCCTGCGCCGCGCCGGTGGAAGACGTGCGACCGAAGCCGAGCTGGGTCCACCGGGTGACCACTATGCCGCGCCCCAGCCGCGCCAGGTTGCGCACTGCATGGAAAGCGACTTGCGGATCGTTGGCGCAGGCCTGGATGCCGATGTCGCCTCCGGAGCGTGCCGGATCCAGAGTCTCATGGGGCAGCGCCGGCAGGTCGGTCAACGCCGCCGGTCGGCGCGGCGCCAGCCCAAAACGTCCGTCGAACAGCGAGGGGCCGAACCCGACCGTGATGGTCAGTTTCGCCGGTGACAACCCGACCGCTTCCCCGGTGTCCGCCGGAGGCATCTCATCCGCGTGCGAGTCACCGGGCACCATGACGCCCCGGGTCATCGCCTCTGCGGCCGCAGTCCAGGTTTTGAGCAACGCCTGGAGATCCTCGCGGCGGGTGGTCGTGGCGTCAAAGGCCGCGAAGGCCAGCCGGTCTTGAATATCGGTGGTGATCCCGGCCTGGTGAGCACCGTAGAACGGGACGGTGTGCTGCTGCGCGGCGCCGGCTGACTGGGTGGCGCAGCCGGCAAGGCCGATGCCGGCAGCGTTGATCAACCCTAGCCCAGCGACGCCGCCCAGCAAGCGCCGCCGCGACAACCGGGCAGCTGACGCCGGTTCCATGGTCACACTACCCGTCCTGCGACGTGGGACATCGGCTCGGCCAGAGCGTTGACCGCGTTGGCCAGCTCGCGCCGCTGGTCTTGCGCGACGGTGCTGTAGTCGACGTAGCCGTCGCCTTGCCGGTACTTCGACAGCCGGTCAGTCACATCCGCGAATCGGGTTTCCAACTGCTGGACCAGCGCCGGGTCCTTGGCTGCCAGGGCCGGTTTGAGCAGCTCGAAGCACTTACGTGCACCGTCGACGTTAGCTGCGAGATCCCACAAGTCGGTGTGCGAGTAGCGGTCCTCCTCACCGGTGATCTTCGTCGTCGACACCTCGTTGAGCAGCTCGCCTGCCCCGTTGCCCAGCTGCGCCGGTTGGTAGGTCTCGGTGGCCACCTTCGACTTGAGTGTGGCGATGTCGGCGTCGAGCTTGTCGGCAAGCGGCCCCATCCCGTTCAGCGTCTTGTCTTGCCACAGCGCCTTTTCAATGCGGTGAAAGCCGGTCCAGTCAGCGGGGTTATCGACGTCGTCAATGCGCGCATCGATTTGTGGATCCAAATCTCCGAAGCTTTCAGCTACTGGTTCGATGCTTTCGTAGTGCACCCGTGCCCCCGGATAGAGCTGCTTGGCCTTATCCATGTCGCCCGCCCGCACCGCATCGGTGAACTGTTTGGTGCTGGTCACCAACTGATCCACCTCTGCGACGACGTAGTCGTGGTAGCCCTGGGTGGCCGCCGCCAGGGTGGCGTTCGCCGGCCCGGCACCTGGTTGTCCAGCGCCACCGGTGACGGTGAGGGGCCAGTCGTTTTTCGCGCCGCCGGCGCAATGAACGCTGTATGCCCCGCCGCCGTCCAGTCGCAGCACAAGGTCACCCGACGAGCCGGGCTTGACGCCCTCCTTCTCACCGACAATCTTGCCGTCGCGCAGTAACTCCACTTCGGTGACGTGTGACGCGCCGGAATTGGTGATCATGAACCGCACCGGGCCCGCGGGCACGCTCGCCGGTTGCGGCTCGCAACCGGCCTCCGACAGAGCGACTTTGACTTCGCTGGTCGGCTGGCTGGCCTGCTGGTTTGCCGGAGCCGCCGTATCCGATCGACTGCAGCCCGCCAGCGCCACCGCGGCGCAGATCAAGACCGTGACAGCAGCCCCCCGGTCGAAGGAGCCCGTGATTGGTGATGAATCTCGATTTTGGCTTTGCGGAGTAACTGATCTAGCCCACATGGTGACCTCGCCACCGCCATTGGTGTGAATAGCCTGGCCTCACAGAGGCTAGGCTCGCCTTAATAACGATGTCAATGCCCCCCGGTATTTGTTCCTCATGCCCACCAACCCGGCCGCCGCGCATGGATCCCGCTGGAGAGGTTTAGCTATGTGCTCGTGGGTAATCCGAGGCTGGTCCAGAACCCAGCTGGAGGAGGTTCACGTGGCGCAACAGCGCACCGACATTGATGTCATCGACGAGCTGGTCACCGACCACCGGGAGGCGCTGCAACTCCTCGGCCGGATCGTGTCGAGCACTGACGTCGACGAGCGCAGGGAGCTTGCCGACACAGTGATCAGCGAGGTTGTGCGGCACTCGGTGGTGGAGGAAATGTACGTTTATCCCGCCATGCGGGAGTACCTGCCGGACGGTGAGCAGGCCGCCAAGCACGACACCGAAGAGCATCAGGAACTCGAAAAGGTCATGAAGCAGCTTGAGGGGGTCCAAGCCGCCGAGCCGCGCTTCGATGCCTTGATCCAGGAGATGACCGACAAGCTGCGCCATCATGCGCATGACGAAGAAACCGAGCAGTTTCCCCAGCTGCGGGAGCGGGTGCCTCGGGACGAGCTGATCAAGCTGCGGGAAAAGGTGGACTCGGCGAAGAAGGTGGCCCCGACCCGCCCGCACCCGGGAGCACCGCACAGCGAGCTGTTCCACAAGATCGTCGGTCCCGGAGTGGGAATGGTCGACCGGCTACGTGACAAGCTCACCAACCGGCCTCATTAGGCAGACTTCAATAGATAGGCCGACTTTTCTCATGGCGGCGACGGCACGGTAGGTCGTGCCGTCGCCGCCATGACTTGGCGTCCGTCCTGATGACGGCGCAGGAGAACAGGAGGACTATCGGCATAGTGCAGACCACACACTTCGGTCATTCCTGCGTACTGCTTGATACCGGCTCGGCGAGGCTATTAATCGATCCAGGAACCTGGTCTCAGGGGTTCGAGAGCGTCACCGGGCTAGACGCCGTACTCGTTACTCACCAGCACGGCGACCACCTCGACGCCCAGCGGCTGCCCGCGCTGCTGCAGGGCAACCCGGAGGCACGGCTGATCGTCGATCCGGGCAGCGCCGAACAGCTCAGCGACCACGACCATGAGGTCGCCACGTCCGGTATGACGTTGCAGGTGGGCGGTACGCGTGTCGAGGTGCTGGGCGGAGACCACGCGGTGATCTACCCGGACGTCCCGATGGTCCCCAACAACGCCTACCTGGTCGACGGCACGTACCTCCATCCCGGTGACTCGTTCACCCTGCCGCTGGGTCAGGTGGAGGTGCTGTTCGTGCCGACATCGGCGCCGTGGCTCAAAGTTGCCGAGGTGATCGACTACCTGCGGGCGGTGTCGCCGCGTACCGCGGTGCCCATCCACCAGGCGGTGCTGTCCACGCAGGGCGAACAGCTCCACTACCGGCTGCTCGGCAACCTGAGCTCACCACAGACCACGGTGCAAGTGCTAGACCATGGCGAGCCCACCACGCTGTGAGCTGCGCCGTCCTCCGGTTTCCCCTTCGTGCGGAGCGGGCATCGGAAAGGGGGAACAGTCCCTGTGACCTGACAGGAAGGAACCGAGATGGCCGCGCAGGGCGTGGTGAGGTGGTTGGAGGATCTCAGCTTGGACGATGTCTCCCTGGTCGGCGGCAAGAACGCCTCGATGGGAGAAATGATCCGAGTCTTGGCGCCGAAGGGCATTCGGGTGCCGGGCGGGTTTGCCACCGTTTCCCAGGCCTACTGGGACTTCCTGGACGCCAACGACTTGCGCGGGTCCATCGTCGAGCAGCTCGCGGCGTTGCGCCGTGGCGCTGACCTGGCAGAAGTGGGCGCCACCATCCGTGAGATGATCATGGAGGCGGAGTTCCCGCAGCACCTTGAGCAAGGACTCCGGGATGCCTACCGGGAACTCGGGACTCGCCTGCAGCGAGAGGATCCGGACGTGGCGGTGCGCAGCAGCGCCACGGCTGAGGACCTTCCTGAGGCCAGCTTCGCCGGCCAGCAGGAAACCTTCCTCAACATCAGGGGTGAAACGGCGTTGCTGGAAGCCTGCAAACGGTGTTACGCATCCCTGTTCACCGACCGAGCGATTAACTACCGGCAAGACCACGACTTCGACCACCTCAAGGTGGCCCTCGCCGTCGGCGTGCAGGAGATGGTCCGCTCTGATCTAGCCGGAGCCGGCGTGGTGTTCTCGATCGACACTGACAGCGGCTTCCCGCGGGTAGTGCTCATCAACGCCTCATGGGGATTGGGCGAGTCAGTGGTGGCCGGGGCGGTGGACCCGGATGAGTACCTGGTGTTCAAGCCGCTGCTGGATGACCAGTCATTGACTCCGGTGATCTCCAAGAAGGTCGGACGCAAGCAATCTAAGATGATCTACAGTGAATCGGGCGACGACCCGACGAAGACCGTCGGAACGGCAGAGAAGGAGCAGCTGGCGTTCGTCCTGGATGATCGGGAAGTACTGCAGCTGGCCAGGTGGGCCACGGTGATCGAGGATCACTACGACGCGGCGATGGACATCGAGTGGGCCAAAGACGGCCACAGTGGTGATCTCTACATCGTCCAGGCGCGACCTGAGACGGTGCACGCACGCAAAGATGCCTCGACCCTCCGTTCGTACCGGCTCAGTGAGCGCGGCACGGAGTTGACCAGGGGTCTGGCCATCGGTGATGCCATCGCCGCCGGGAAGGTCTGCAACCTGAACAGCGCCGAGGAGATCGACCGGTTTGAAGACGGTGCGGTGCTCGTCACCGGTATCACCGACCCGGACTGGGAGCCGATCATGAGGCGGGCCGCGGCCATCGTCACCGACCACGGCGGGCGCACCTCGCACGCTGCCATCGTCAGCCGGGAGCTGGGCGTGGCGGCTGTCGTCGGGACCGGCGACGCCACGACCATCCTGTCCGATGGTCAGCAGATCACCGTGTCGTGCGCCGAGGGCGACCAGGGTGTTGTGTACGAGGGGATCCTGGAGTACGAGGACCGCGAGATCGACCTCGCCGACATCCCCGAATCGACCACTGAGGTCATGTTGAACGTCGCCGATCCGTCAGCCTCCTTCCGGTGGTGGCGGCTTCCGGCCGACGGGGTGGGCCTGGCCCGCATGGAGTTCATGATCAATAACCAGATCCAGATTCATCCGATGGCCCTGGTCGGTATCGACGATCTCGAGGATGCCGATGTTCGCCGCCGGATTGCCGAGCTGACCCGCGGTTATGACGACAAGACGGAGTTTTTCGTCGAGCGTTTGGCCTACGGGATCGCGCGCATTGCGGCCACCTGGTGGCCAAAGCCGGTGATCGTCCGGATGAGCGATCTCAAGACCAACGAATACGCCAGGCTCATCGGGGGTGCGGCGTTCGAGCCTCAGGAGGAAAATCCCATGCTGGGCTGGCGGGGAGCCAGCCGCTACTACAGCGAGGGATACCGGCAGGGTTTCGGTCTCGAGTGCCGGGCCATTCGCCGGGTCCGCGACGACATGGGGCTGACCAACACTGTGGTCATGATCCCGTTCTGCCGCACCCTGCAAGAAGCCGATCGAGTCCTGGAGGTGATGGCCGATCAGGGTCTGCGCCGCGGTGATAACGGTTTGCAGGTCTACGTGATGGCCGAGATCCCCGCCAACATCGTGCTCGCGGAGGACTTCGCCGAGCGTTTCGACGGGTTCTCTATCGGCAGCAACGATCTCACCCAGCTCGTACTCGGCGTCGATCGAGACTCTGGGCGGCTGGCATCACTGTTCGATGAGGACGATCCGGCTGTCACCACGAGCGTCCAGAACTTGATCGACTCAGCCCATCGCAAGGACCGTAAAGTCGGTCTGTGCGGTCAACGGCCCAGTGACGACCCCGATTTCGCCCGCTTCCTGGTCCGCGCCGGCATCGACTCCATCTCGGTCACGCCCGACAGCTACCTGCGGGTGAAAGAGAACGTCGCGGCCGCCGAGAAGGAGCAACAGGGAGACGGACAGAGTTAACAGGACGCCGCGCCCAGCCGCTGGGCAGTGCAGCGGCACTTGACGCGGTGGTTGGGCGCCACGCCGGAGGGATTGTCCATGTGCCTTCGGTGAACAGATTTGTCGTGCTTGTTGCGGTGGACCGAGTCGAGGAGGAGGAATACGTGGCTGTCAACCCCCCGTGGTGGCGTGACGCGGTGATCTATGAAATCTATATCCGCAGCCTCGCCGACGGCAGCGGTGATGGGGTTGGCGACATTGCCGGGATCCGGTCCCGCCTGCCCTACCTGCGCGACCTCGGTGTGGACGCGGTGTGGATCACCCCCTGGTACCCGTCACCAATGGTCGACGGAGGCTACGACGTCGCAAACTACCGGGACATCGACCCACTGTTCGGCACGCTGGCCGAGGCAGAGTTGCTGATCGGCGAGGTGCACGAACACGGCATGCGGCTGATCATCGACTTGGTCCCAAACCACACCTCCGATCAGCACCCCTGGTTCCGCGAGGCGCTGGTCGCCGGCCCCGGTGCACCGCAGCGTGAACGGTATGTGTTCCGGGACGGCAAGGGCCCTGACCAACCGCCGAACGACTGGCGCAGCGTCTTCGGTGGTCCTGCGTGGACCCAGGTTCCCGACGGCCAGTGGTACCTGCACCTGTTCGCGCCGGAACAGCCCGACCTGAATTGGGAGAATCCGGAAGTGCGGGCGGAGTTCGAGGACATCCTGCGGTTCTGGCTCGATCGTGGCGTCGATGGATTCCGCATCGACGTCGCGCATGGCTTGATCAAGCAGCCCGGTCTGCCCGACCTCGGCAGTGCGCAGGAGGACCTGGTGCATCCGCCGGACCGCACCGACCACCCGTACTGGGACCGCGACGGTGTGCACGACATCTTCCGGTCGTGGCGGCGCGTCACGGACTCTTACCGGAATGACCGGATGTTCGTCGCCGAGGCGTGGGTATCCAAGCCCGAACGCCTCGCCCGCTACGTGCGCTCCGATGAGCTGCAGACCGCATTCAACTTCGACTTCCTGCGGTGTTCCTGGGACGCCGACTCGCTGCGTTCGGTGGTCGACTCCTGCATGCGGGCGATGCACGCGGTCGGGGCGCCGACTACCTGGGTGCTGTCCAACCATGACGTCACGCGCCACCTCACTCGCTACGGGCGCCCGCGTACCAGAGCCGAGGGCCCGTTGCACGAGCTCGTCGAGCCCGTCGATCTGGAGTCGGGTACCCGCAGGGCACGGGCCGCGCTGCTGCTGATGCTCGCGCTACCCGGCAGCGCCTACCTCTACCAGGGAGAAGAGCTGGGCCTGGAAGAGGTGGAGGACCTGCCCGATGAGGTTTTGCAGGATCCGACGTGGAAGCGGTCGGGGCACAAGGCGCGGGGGCGTGACGGTTGCCGGGTGCCCCTGCCGTGGCGCGGATCCCGGCCGCCATTTGGCTTCTGCCCTGATCACGTCCAGCCCTGGCTGCCGCAGCCGGCGCACTGGCAGGCGCGCACCGCCGAAGTCGAGGAAACCGGGCCAGAGTCGATGTTGTCCCTGTACCGCGCCGCGTTACGGATCCGTGCAGCGCATCCTGCGCTGGGCGACGGAACGCTGTCGTGGGTGGACGCACCTCCCGGGGTCCTGGTCATCCGCCGCGAGCCGGGCCTGCTGTGCGTGGTCAACCTCTCGGATACCCCGTTCGCGTTGCCCGGCCACGAACAGGTGCTGCTACCCAGCGAGGCGATGCAGGACGGCAAGCTCGCCACCGACACCGCAGCCTGGTTGCAGCTCTAGTGCCACCGGCGTGGTTGAGTGGCGTAGCCCACTGTTGCGCTCGGGCAGCGTTCAGCAACACTGCTCGATCACCCAATGTGCCAATCCACCGGTCAACACCCCACGTCATAACCGCTGTCACGCGTTCTGAGGGATAGAACGGGTTAAGCCGGGTAGTCGAGCCGGCTCATGAGCCCTTGCAGATCGCCGATCAACTCATTTCGGTACCAGCGTGTCCCATTCCGGCAGGGTTCCCGCCGGAATGGGGAGTGCTCCTTGCCGCGGCTTCTGTGCTGGTCAGCGCAGGTGCGGGAGTCAAATCGCCAGAACCGCCCGGTTGCTACGCTGCCGCCGTGAGCTACCACGAGTACCGCAGCAACGCAGAGCACGACTTGTCGAGGGCACTCAGCGAGTTGGCGGGCGATGAGCAGCGTGCGGCGGTCGCGGGGGCTCAGGTGTGGGCCACTCTGGCTCTGGCCGAAGCGATCCGGGAGGGCTTCGCTTCCCTGCGCCGCTAGCAGTTGCCAGGCGGGCGCCCATCCCGATGCTTCACGTCGTGAACTCGACACTACGGACATTCGAAGGGGCAAAAACGTCGCTGGCGTCGAGTTCACGGCAAGACCCGTCATCGTCTGGTGCTAGCGGTACGGGGTGTCGGTTTGCTCGGTGGCCGCGGCGTCTTTGAGCTCGCGGCGCAAAATCCGCGCGGACTGCCCCAGCGCTCGAGCCATTTCTGGGAGGCGCTTGGCGCCAAAGAGCAGCAGGACCACGGCAATAAGGATGAGAAGGTGCCAGCCGGTCAAGCCTGCCATAGGGAGATCCTTGGTGAGGAGTGCTGCCCGTGACGAGGGTGCCGCAACGGTGTGGCCAACAGGACGAGTGCGGTGGCTTCCACCACGATGCTGATCAGCGCTTGGGGTTCCGGTTCCAAGCCGTACTCCAGGAATCCGAATACTCCGATGGTGCGTGAGGCGATGAAGCCCACCAGGGCACCCGCGGCCAGGCCAGCCGCGGTCAGCCGGAGTACTGCCGTGGTGTTCAGCGCCAGCAGTAGCGCCACCGCCAACGCACCGCTGGCTTGGAGCAGGAAAGCCGGGCCCACTCCGGGCAGCATCCGGTAGCCGTGCAGGTACAGCTGCGCGTGGATGACCCCGCTGATCGCCAGGCAGCTGGCGGCACCAAGGCGGGTCAGCAGGGGTATGGCCGGTGTCATGAGGGTTTCCGATCGGCGAGTCGCAGGTCGCGAAGGGCCAGCGCGTGCTGACCTGGTTGGTAGGTGACGTCGCGGATGCCCAGCGCGGCGCCGAGTTGACCAGCGGGCAGGGTCACCGGGATCGGGCCGGGACCGACGCCGGGGTGGGGGAGGGGGTAGGCGGTCGTGGTGGCGCTGTAGAAGGTGACATTGCCCTCGGTTTTGGCGAACAGCTGATGGACGTGGCCGTTGAGGCAGGTCACCGACGAAAACCGGCGTAAATAGCTCAGCGCCTGGGCAGCATCATCAGTTCCCCAACCCCACGCCGGGTACATCGCAAACAGCGGGATATGGCTGAACACCACGATGGGCGTATCGCTGGACAGCCCGGCGACGTCCTTACGGATGAAGTCGAGTTGATCGACCCCGAGGTGCCCGAGTTTTTCCAGGGCGAGCGTGTTGACCAGGGCGATGACGTGCACGCCTTTGATGTCGAAGCTGTACCAGCCATCGCCGTGGGTGCCGGCACCGAACATGGCGCGGTATTTCTGCCCGTGATCATCGACCGAATCGTGCTCACCGGGCACGGTGAACACTTGCCCGGTGCGCAGCCCGCGCATCATCTGCCGGACCTGATCAAACTGATCAGGGGTGGACAGGTGAGTGAGATCGCCGGTGTGCATCACGAAATCCGGGCGGAACCCCAGGCCGTTGACCTCGTCGACGGCGCGGGCGAACGAGCCGGTGACGTCGCTGTTCGCCGGCCCGTGGAACCCCAGGTGACTGTCGCTGACCTGCACGAATCGCAGGGCACGCGGGTCTGCGGCGACGGCAGCCGGGGCCGGGGTGCCGCCGAGGTGGCTGATCACCTCGCCGCCGGTGACGGTGAGCACCACCGCCGCGCCGAACCACGCCGTGTGCCGCAGCAACTGCCGCCGGCTCATGCCCTCTGGGCGTTGTTCCGGAGTGCTCACGGCGTCACCACCACGGTGGCGGTCATGAATGGGTGGACGGTGCACAGGTAGTCGTAGCGGCCCGGGGTGGTGAACGTGTAGGGGAATGACTGGCCGGTGTTCAACGTCGGCGAGTGAAATGGTCCGGCCATCGCGGTCACGGTGTGAGCGTCCTGATCCCGGTTGGTCCAGGTGACGGTGCTGCCGGCCTTGACCGTGACGGTGGTGGGGGAGAACGCGAAGTTCTGGATCGCGATGGTGTTGGTTGCCACCGGTGCGTCTTGGCCAGCCACCGGGGTGCCTGCCCGCGGCATGGCCATCCCCGGCATCATCTGCTCGGTGCCCCTCGGTGCCGGTGCGGCCGCCGCAGGGGTGCCGGTGCCCGGGCTGGTCATGATGCCGACCGCAATGGCGGTTCCGGCCAGGAGTGCAATACCCGCTGCCACCGCGGGCAGCGCAAGGCTGGTGGTGAAATGCCGCATGGTGATAAACCCCGATCCGGCCCGTTGCTCGTGGGCCTTCTGGTGGCCCGCTTGTTGCGGGTCTCACCAGCAGATAGGGATGGGGGTTACGCCGGCCCGGGTGGAGCGTAGATCTGCACCGCGCCGTCCGCCTCACGGACTTCCAGCTGGGGCAGGGCCGGCGGTGGCACCCGCAGCTGGTGCCGCAACAGCTCACCATCGAGTGCGAACGACGTCTGGTGACACGGGCAGTCCAGCTGCCGGGTTGGTACGTCCAGGGCCAGTCGGCAGCCCAGATGCGTGCACACCCCTGACACCGCTCGCAGCGCACCGCCGGTGCGGGAAACGAACCCGACCACGGTGCCAAGGTCAAAACCTTGCACGCCACCCTCGGTCAGATCCGCGCTGGCAGCCACCGTGCGCCAGGACCCGGTATTGGGAACCAGGGTCTGTGGCCCGGCCACCCCGTCGGGCGCCGGAGTGCGGGTGGTCAGGACGTGGTCGGCTACGGCGCCGACAGCTGCGGCCGCCGCCGCGAGGGAACTCGCCGCCACCAGCCGGCGCCTGGTGGTATCCACTCGCGCGGGCCGAACTGGTTCGGCGTCCTCGGTGGAGTGTTTCCCGGCCAGCTGGTCGGCCAGCCGCTGGTGCAGATCAGCGACGAACTCCTCCCGAGGTACCCCACTACCGGGCTGGGCCGACCGCAGCGTGATCGCCGCGCGGAGGTCGTCCACGTCGGTGTCCTGCGCGCGGAAGGAGCGCGGCCGGCGACCGCGCAGCAGATCCGCCACAAACCGGCGCGCACCCCGTCGGCTCACTCGCTCACCTCCCGCAGCGCTGCGGCGGCCCGCAACGCGCGATGCTGCAACACCTTGGCATAGGTCACGCTGATCCCCATCGCCGTGGCGGCTTCCCGCACCGAACACGACTCCAGGAACCGCAACTCCAGGATGCGCCGGTAGGACTCGGGAAGCTGGGCCAGCATCGCTGCCGCCCGGCCCGCAGTATCCGCCGAGGTCGGGGCATCGGCCGGGGCGGCTTCCAGGCTGTCTTCGTCGGTGAGCGTGGTGACTTCCCGACCCAGGGTGCGCCGCCAATGCCCGGCCAGCACCGTGCGAGCGGTGACCAGCAGGTACGCCCGCACCTCCGCGGCACTGGCCGAGACCCGCAACGGGCGCAGCGCGGTCGCAAACACCTCCGCGGTCAAGTCCTCCGCGTCCGGGCGGTTGCCGACCTTGGCGAACATCAGCCGGTAAACCCGTGCGACGTTGTCCCGGTACACCGCCTCCCAGTCCGGGTAGAACTCGTCGCTGACCACACGCAACAATGGCGTACCCGCGCTCGGCTCGTCCGCCACCTGCTCCTCAGCGCGTGACTTGGTGAAGGACGACCGGCCCTGCCCCGGCCCTCGGGCCATCCGTGCCACCCTTCGCGCCGCATCCACCACTGGCTCATTCCTAGGTATGCAGCCGGGTTACACCCGAAGCCTCTGCCGGCTACCTCCTTGCTGCACCGAGTCAACCTCTCCATTCGCGGTCTGAAGGAATGTTTTAGGCAACTTCACCGTCCATTCCAGGAGGGCAGGGTGAGCGCCACGAACGTCATCCACCAGAGCCTGCAGATTCCCGCCGCAGGTGTTGTGCTGGAAGCCGACTTCGGGCTGCCGGAGTCTCCGCGTGGGGCGGTGCTGTTTGCCCACGGCAGCGGGAGCGGTCGGCATAGCCCGCGCAATCGTTATGTGGCCGGTGAACTCAACCATGCCGGTCTGGCGACTGTGCTGGCTGACCTGCTCACCCGGGACGAAGAGCAGGTTGACATGCTGACCGCATCCCTGAGGTTTGACATCGATCTGCTTGCCGTGCGGGTCATGGCGCTGACCGACTGGATGGCCGGCAACGAACCCACCGCCGGCCTGGGCGTCGGACTCTTCGGCGCCAGCACTGGTGCCGCGGCTGCGCTGATCGCCGCCGCAGGGCGGCCGGACACCGTGCAGGCTGTTGTCTCCCGCGGGGGACGACCTGACCTCGCCGGCCAACACCTGCATCAGGTGCCTCAGCCCACGTTGCTGATCGTCGGCGAGCGCGACCCGATCGTTATCGATCTCAATCGGCAGGCCATGAACAGGCTGCAAGGCGAGAAACATCTCGTGATCATCCCGGGTGCATCACACCTGTTCGAAGAACCGGGGACCTTGGAGCAAGTAGCTGCCCTGGCGCGGGACTGGTTCGTCCGCTACCTCCAGTCACCAGCACACCCTGAGAACGGTGATTGATCAATGCGTGCAATATCACCATCACAGGGAGAACTGCCGATCCGCCGGCTCGTGGCGCTTCGGCTGCCGCAGCCGCATCCCTCGCGGGCAAACTCTGAACTCCAGCGGGGTGCTTAGTTCGGCGGGTTCACCGTCGACGCCGACCGGAATGGAGGGGCTGTTGGTGGTCATCGTCTACGACCAGGGGGATGTCGTGCTCCGCTGCCGTCCGCGCGACGGCACGTACCGTTCCGTCCCCTCCCGCGGCGACCAGTACCTTCGCTCCCTCACGCACTGCGTCCCGCGCAAGAACTTCTGCCTGGTAACCGATGCCCAGCTCGCGAACATCGATGAGCCGGTCCCAGGCGGCGCGACGGATGGTGGGCTGGTGCATCCCGGATCCCGATAGCGGGTTGAGGATGAGCACAGCGCGCCTGGAGAGCATCGGCAAGGTTAACCGCAGCCCCAACGTTTCGTACCACCTGCCGTTGCCGGTGCCCTGCGCACCTGGAAGCGTTCGTTTGTGGCCAACTCGGAACCTGCGCCGCGGATCAGTGACCTGCTGCGGCTGCCCGCCGGTGCGGTGGACCTCCAGGCGATAGACACCCGGGCGACACCGGGTTTCACCGGCTCGGGCAAGGCCGATGCCACAACGGCGATCTGTCACCTTCGGCCTCACCTAGCAGATATGCAAGAGCAGCTCTACGCCGAGGGGCGAACCGGTGGTCAGCGCAGCCTGCTGCTCGTGCTGCAAGGTATGGACACCGCTGGCAAGGGGAGCACGGTGAAGCATGTCGTCGGGCTCCTGGATCCCATGGGGGTGCAATATCACGCGTTCAAGCAGCCCACGATCGAAGAGCGCGAGCATCATTTCTTGTGGCGGGTGAAGCGACGGTTGCCGCCGCCTGGCATTGTCGGCGTCTTCGACCGCTCGCATTACGAGGACGTGATTGTGGTTCGGGTGCATGAGCTCGTGCCACCCGAAACATGGTCCTGCCGCTACAGCGTCATCAATCGCTTCGAGGGAAAGCTGGTTGCATCGGGTACCCGGGTCGTTAAATGCTTCCTGCACATCTCGAAGGAGGAACAGCGTAGACGGCTACTTGCCCGGCTTGACGACCCGGCGAAACACTGGAAGTACAACCCGGGAGATGTCGACGAGCGCGCTTATTGGGACGAGTATCAGCAGGCGTATTCGGACGCGTTCGCACAATGCAACACCGATGCTGCACCATGGTATGCCGTACCTGCTGATCGCAAGTGGTACCGCAATTGGGCGGTCACGAAGATCCTCACCGAGCGGCTTGACGAGATGGCGCTGACCTGGCCCAACCCCCAAGGCTGGAACCCTGACAAGGAACGTGCCCGCTTGGCTCCCGACGGCTGGGCGTAGGCGAGGCCACAGCCGCCGCGGCTTCGACGCGGTCACGATGATGGGGTGCCCAGCAGCTTTGAGGTTTGTCGTCGACGAGGACATTGCCGACGAGAAGTCGCTGCCAAGCAAGGTGACCACGCCTTGTTGCGCGGAGTGGTCACCGAGGACGAGAGCGCCGGGATCGTCGCGTCCTGGACCGGAGAAGCTCCTACGCCTCGCCGAGGTCCTGCACGAGCGGGTGGTCGGCCAGGATGAGGCGGTCGGGGTGGTATCCGACGCCATCATCCGGGCACGCTCGGGCATCAAGGATCCCCGCCGCCCGATTGGCTCGTTCATCTTCCTCGGCCCCACCGGGGTCGGGAAGACCGAGCTGGCCAAGGCGCTGGCCGCGGCGTTGTTCGACTCCGAGGACAACATGGTTCGCGTTTGACATGAGCGAATACCAGGAGCGCACACCGTCAGCCGCCTGGTCGGGGCCCCGGCCTGGCTATGTGGGTTACGAGGAGGGCGACCGGCTCACCGAAGCGGTGCGTCGCAAGCCTTACTCGGTGGTGCTCTTCGACGAGATCGAAAAGGCGCACCCCGACTGTTCAACACGCTGCTGCAGGTGCTTGGCGACGGCCGGCTCACCGATGCCCAAGGGCGCACGGTCAATTTCCGCAATACAGTTCAGATCATGACGTCAAATATTGGCTCGCCGTACCTGTTGGAGGGGGTCACCGCCAAGGCTGAGATCACCCCGGAAGCGCGTGAGCTGGTGACGGGGCAGATGCGCCGCTATTTCCGTCCCGAGTTCCTCAACCGCATCGACGATATCGTGCTGTTCAGCCCGCTCACCCAGGCGCAGATCGAGCAGATCGTCCCGCTGCGCCGGTTTATTGCCCGTGAAGTCGAGACCCGCATCGGCCGGGCCCTGCTCGCCGATGCCATCCCCGACGGCGCCACCATCCGGGTCGATCTGAAGGGTGACGAGATCGTCGTGACCCACGACGATCCGCAGCCCGCGACAACCACGGCGGCGTGACCGGCGATGGCCACCACAACACCGACCCGGACCGTCAAGTGCTCCAACTGCGAGCGGCTCAACCGCGTGCCCGCGGCCGCGCAAGGCAAGCCGCGGTGCGGTCATTGCAAGGCGTTCTTGCCGTGGATCGCCGACGCCACCGATGACGACTTCGCCGAGATCGCCGAGCAGGCCACGATCCCGGTTCTGGTGGACTTGTGGGCGGCCTGGTGCGGGCCGTGCCGGATGGTCAGCCCCGCGCTGGAGCAGCTGGCCAACGAGAAAGCCGGCCAGCTCAAACTGGTCAAGGTCGACATCGACCGCGCGCCGAAGCTGGCGCAGCGTTTCTCCGTGCAGGCGGTCCCGACCCTGATGGTGATGAGCCGGGGTGAGGTGATCGCGCGTCAACCTGGCGCCGCGCCGGTTAGCGCGCTTCGACGCTGGGTAGACGGTGCCATTGCCCGCATTTCCTCGGACTCCCGACCTGGAGGCAACTGATGAACGTGCGCAAGAGAATCCGGCAACTACCGGTGCGTCTGGCGGTCGGCAGTTACATGGTCAACTCGGGGCTGTCGAAGTGGAACGCCGACGAGACCACCGCCAAGGAGTTGCAGGCCTTCGCCGCGGGCAGTTACCCGTTCCTCGCCAAGCTCGACCCGCAGTTGTTCGTCAACGCACTCGCTGCAGCCGAGGTCGCCATCGGGACCGCGGTGTTCTTGCCCTTCGTGCCTTCGCGCGTGGCCGGAACAGCCTTGACCGCATTTTCGAGCGGCCTCGTGGGGCTTTATCTGCGTACACCAGGGATGCACGAGGAGGGAAGCCTGCGACCGACGCAGCAAGGCATCCCGCTTTCGAAGGATGTCTGGCTGGCCGGTATCGGCTTATCCCTCATCCTTGATGGCGTGTTGGGGTGACGCGCCGGTCATGACCGCACATGATCGGCAAGCGGGAGCCTCCGGTGAGTGACTGGTTACGTGCTCATCGGGTCTGCTGCCGCCAGGACAGCCAACGGTCAGTTCGACGAACTCGGGCGGCCGCCGATGACGCAGGAGACCACCCAACCTGGAGTCGGTGAAGGCTCCATGGCCGTCCCCCTAGTCTACGAACACCTCGCCTCCTACGGCTGATCTCCCAACCACAGTCTGGAGGAGCTTGGTCAGGGCACGACGGTGATGTGATTCTCGACGGTGGTGACTCCGGGGGCGGACCAGGCGACGCGTTCGGCTTCTTCCCGCTCTCCCCAGCTGCACACGGTGCCCCGGAGGATGACCTTGTCGCCTTGCACCTCGACGCTGACCTGCTGGGCATCGGTCTCCGCGGTGCGCACCAAGGCCTCAGCAATCTGGTGGGTCAGTTGCTCCGGCGACGGACCCACAGGAGGCCGCACCTCGATGTTGTTGACCACTCCCCGCACGCCCACCAGCCGGAGAACTGCACCCTCGGCAGCGCGTTTCTCGAATTCCCACGTCACCTCGCCGCCCAGCGTGATAACCCCTTTCGACACTGTCACCTGGATCCGCTCCCCCGGTACCAGCGCGTGCCGCGCCAACGCGCGGCGCGCTTCCGCGGCGATCTCGGAGTCGGTCCGCTGAGCGAAAGTCGGCAGGCGCACCTTGATGTCGTTGACCACGGCCCGCGCGCCACGCGCCCGGCACGCGGCACGTTGGGCCGCCAACTTCTTCACATAGGAATCCACCCAACCGGTCAGGGTGACGACACCATCCTTGACCGTGACACCATTCCGGGTCGACCGAACCCTCGGGTCCCATTCCAGCTCCGCGAGCACCTGATCTTGGATCTGCTCATCGGTGTGACTGATTGCCGCGACGGTCATCTCTGGCTTCAACGCTCCAGTTCGTCAAAGAAGGTAACCAACGTGGTGGTGCCGTTCGGTTCGACGATCCGCACCGCTGACTCGGGTACCCCGTCAACGGCGAGATCAACCTCCGTGGGATTCGTGACTTCGGTATGCACGCAACCGTCTACCACGCCGGGTCGCGCATGACCGCAGGACAAAATTGTCGCAAGTCGCATAATGGTGCCATGATGCCTTCAGACGTCACCGGCACCTTATCCGTTTTCGACCGATTTGCCGCCAGGGCAAGCGATGCCGCTTCGCGGGCCTGGTTTTTCACCTTGTGCGTTCTGGTGGTAGTGCTCTGGGCGCCATCGGTGTTTGTACTCCGTAACATCGACACCTGGCAACTGATTATCAACACGATTACCACTATCATCACATTCTTGCTTGTAGCGCTACTGCAGAACTCGCAGAAACGGGCGGATCAAGCCACTCAGCACAAGCTCAATGCGATTGCTGATGGGTTATCCGATCTGATGAAGCAATTGGCTAATGAGTATCCCATGTTGGGCCGTGACTGCGACGAACTCCGGGAGGCGGTCGGGTTGGAACAAAGAGAAAGCGCGGTATCTCGAAAAGGAACTTAGTCGAGCGAATGCGCGAGTGATCATCCATGCCTGCCAAGACCAATGCCATGTTAACCCGAGCTCCGGCGGGACACCGTGGTCTGCTGCGTCAGCGACTGGATGGCGCACCCGGCCCCGGACTGGCCAGGGGATGGCGTCGCGCTGGACGGCGACGGGGCGAGCGAGCCGTTGATCCGGTCCCGGACGCTAACGCCCGACCATAGCGGGGTAACTCGCCCGCGCGGTACGGATAGCGACGCCGAAAGTCGACCTGCCGGACCATGGCCGGCATGCCAGCAAGATCAACCAGCTGAATGTTCCTTGCGGGAGTTTCTGCGCGATTGCTGGGGGTACCCGCTGTAGATGACACATTCGCGCGGTGGCTGGTGCGGCTGGCCGCGTCGCGATCTTGGGGCCAGGAGTTGATATGTCGGATAGCGACTTTCGTCGGGAACTAGCGCAGCAGCTGCGGGTGGATTCGGTACGTGCGAGCGCTGCGGCCGGATCGGGCCACCCGACTTCTTCGATGTCTGCGGCCGACATCATCGCGGTGCTGATCGACGGCTACCTCACCTTGGACTTCCAGAAGCTCGACGACCCGCGAAACGACCATTTGATCTTCTCCAAGGGACACGCCTCACCGTTGTACTACGCCATGCTCAAAGCGGCCGGTGCGATCACTGACGACGAGCTGCTCACCTACCGCACCTTCGGTAGCCGCCTGGAGGGCCATCCCACCCCGCGCATCCCGCCGACCGACGTGGCCACCGGCTCGTTGGGGCAGGGACTGCCCATCGGAGTAGGGGTGGCGCTGACCGGCAAGCGACTGGACCAGCTGCCCTACCGGGTATGGGTGCTCTGCGGAGATTCCGAGATGGCCGAGGGCTCCATGTGGGAGGCCTTCCAATATGCGGCGTGGGCCAAGCTGGACAACCTCACCGCGATCGTTGATGTCAACCGGTTGGGCCAGACCCGGGAGACCATGCTCGGCTGGGACATGGACGGCTACGCAACGAGAGCTCGGGCTTTCGGCTGGCATCCGATCATTGTCGACGGTCACGACGTCGATGCCCTCGACGCCGCCTTCGCCGAAGCGACTGCGACCACAGGCCGTCCCACCGTCATCCTTGCCCGTACCAGAAAGGGACGCGGCGTCAAGGCTGTCGAAGATCAAACAGGCAAGCACGGCAAACCGCTGCCGGATGCAGAGGAAGCGATCAGCGAGCTGGGCGGCGAGCGCGATCTCACCGTGCAGATAACCACGCCGAGTGGGCCTGCCGAGGTGCACCGCTTCTCCACCACGGGCGCCGACCTGCCCACCTGGGATCTTGATGAGCAGGTTGCAACCCGTGAGGCTTACGGGAAAGCACTGACGGCGCTCGGCGGGCAGCGGGGTGACGTGGTGGCCCTCGACGGCGAGGTGTCCAACTCCACGATGACGGAAATGTTCGCCCAGGAATTTCCGGATCGGTATTTCGAGATGTTCATCGCCGAGCAACAGATGGTGGCTGCGGCGGTGGGCATGCAGACGCGTGGTCGGATCGCCTTCGCGTCCACGTTCGGGGCGTTCCTCACCCGCGCGTACGACTTCGTCCGGATGGCCGCGGTGTCCCGAGCAAACCTGCGCCTGTGCGGGTCGCACGCCGGGGTATCCATCGGCGAGGACGGCCCCTCCCAGATGGCATTGGAGGACATGGCAGCGTTGCGGGCGGTGCACGGAAGCACCGTGCTGCATCCCTCCGACGCCAACCAGACGGCCCGGCTGGTGGCCGAGATGGCAGATCGTCCCGGCATCTCCTACCTCCGCACCCTGCGCGGCAAAACCATGGTGCGCACCCCCGCCGACGAAGATGTACGTATCGGCGGCAGCCGGGTGGTCCGGGCCACCGACCACGATCACCTCACCATCGTGGCCTGCGGGATCACCGTCACCGAAGCCGACAAGGCTGCTGACGCCCTCGCCGCCGAAGGCATCCGGGCCCGGGTCATCGACTGCTATTCGATCAAGCCCATCGACGAAGCGGCCCTGGCCACCGCGGCAGATCAGACCAGCGGCATCATCACGGTTGAGGATCACTGGCCCGAAGGGGGTCTCGGTGAGGCGGTGCTGAGCGCGCTGGCTGCGCATCCCGACCGTCCACCAATCCACACGCTTGCGGTCAGTGACATGCCGATGTCCGGCAAACCCGCAGAACTGCTGCACGCCGCCGGTATCGACGCGGAAGCCATCACCGCTGCAGCGCGGCAACTACTCAGCCAGCAGTCCGTCACCTCCGCGCCGTGACTCTGTGACTACTGGTGCTGACACGTCGGCAGTGTCGAGTTCACGGCACTTGCGGATCGGCTGATCAGGCGACGTGGACGCCCGGTGCCGAACGGGTTCGGCTCGACGAAGGATTTCCCGGGTGACCGGGGCGACTTCACCGACGCCAAAGAACAGGTAGCGCAGCAGGTTCAGCAGGGGGTTGCCCTCGATCCAGTCGAAATAGATGTGCGGAGGGGTTTCCGGTGCTGTCCTCGATGCGCAGCAGCAGGGCAGCAATCGCGTTGGCGACCGCAGGGCTGGCCACGCGGAGAACGCGATAGCCGCCACAACAGGCACCCGACACGGGCAATTCGGTTCGAACTCGGAGTGATCAGGAAGTCGGTGGCCGCGAACCGTCCCCGGCGTCGAGTGTCAGACCTCCGTCGTGCCGCCAGGGATGCTCGACCGTCCGGTCTGGCCCAGCCGGGGCAGGACTACCTCTTGCACGATGAGCAGAGCGGCCGCCGCAACCGACACCGCACCCGCACGAGGTGAGCGTGAACAGCACCGGTGTTCCGCGCGCACTCGGCGTTGACGTCTTGGGACCCCGTCAGGGTCACCGCCAGCCGTCTGATGGGAGGTGGGAGCCGGCCATGGGACCCATCTGCAGCATGCCGCCGTCCACGGGCCAGGACGCTCCGGTGACATACGACGCGGCCGGCGAGCACAGGAACGCGACGACCGCGGCGATTTCCCGGGCGTCCCCAGGCCGGCCCAGTGGCACCCCGGGGCGGTGCTGCTGGTGGACGTCGATGTCCTCCTGCCCGGTCATCGGAGTGGCCACCTCGCCTGGCGCGACGGAGTTGACCGTGATCTGGTGTTCGGACAGCTCCAGCGCGGCGGTCTTGGTCAGCAGGCCCAAGCCGCCTTTGGCCGCACAGTAGGCGGCCAGGCCGACCCGCGGTTGGTGTTCGTGGACGCTGGTGATGTTCACGATCCGTCCGCCGCGCCCGGCAGCGATCATCCGCCGGGCCGCCCGCTGCAGGCACAAAAACGCGCCGTCAAGATCTGTGGCGATCACCTCACGCCAGATCTCGTAGTCCAGATCCACCACCGGTGCTGCCGAACCGGTTCCGGCGTTGTTGACCAGGACGTCGACACCACCCAAGGCATCGGCAAGGTCATCGATGACGTTCGCGGCGCCGGGCAGCACGCTGAGATCGAGCTGCCGGACCTCGGCACGCCGACCGGCAGCACGAACTTCATCGGCAGTGGACTTCGCACCTTGCTCGTCGCTGTGCCACGTGACCGCGACGTCACAGCCCAGCTTCGCCAAAGCCACCGCGGTTGCCCTTCCGATGCCGGAGTCAGACCCGGTCACGATCGCGGTACGAGGAAAGTCGTCAGGTGTCTTACCCGAAGTGTCCATGCATAAGGACTTCCCGACGCAGACAGCTGGCGAACGCGCTATGAGGGAGCAAAAGACTAGGGTCAGTCAGGGATCGATGGCTGGCGGGCGACGCCCAGCGCGATCCGCTACCCCCGCGTGCGGCGAGCAGAACATCGTCGGTGTCCGGCGCGCGGAACTCCGCACGGTCGGTCAGTCGCTAGACCAGGTCAGGACTGGATCAGCAGGTCGTCCAGTGCCTGATCACGATGCAGCCGGCCTACCGTGTCGGCGAGTAGCGGTGCGATGGACTGCACCTGAACCGGCAGCGCTGGTGTTGTTTCGCGCTGGGCCAAGCTGTCGGTGATGAACAAAGCGCTCAGCGGCAAAGCGGCGAACCGTTCCGCCGCGGGGTCGATCAATAGACCATGAGTCGCGGCGACGACGATCTCGGGCGTGGCACCGTGGTCGAGTAGCACACGGGCGGCAGCCTCTATCGTGGCCCCGGTGCTGATCATATCGTCAACGATGATGACGGGTCGGCCGTCAACGTCACCGGTTAATTCCTCGGCGAGGACATCCGTCGGACTTCTCCGAGTTTTACGCACCACGGCCACTGATGTTTCCAGCAGCGCGGCGTAGTGCTCGGCCAGTCTGACTGCGCCGAGGTCAGGTGCCACCACGACCGCTTCCCGGGAAACTGCGGATGCCAGCGCCGTGACCAGCATCGGCACCGCAGTGAGCATTTCCACCGGCACGGTGCACATGGCTTCCAATGCCGGGGTGTGGGCATCCACGATCACCAACCGCTGCGCCCCCGCAGTCACCAGCGCATCGCTGACCACCCGTGCCCCCACGGGCTGTCCAGCGCCGCTGCGGCGGTCTTGACGGGCATATCCGAAATACGGCACGACCGCAGTCACCCGTGCCGCGTCGGACCGCCGGCACGCGTCGAGGAGCAGCAGCAACTCCACCACATGGTCATTGACCGCAGGCCCGGTCGGCGCGATCACATAGACGTCAGCGCCGCGCAGGCACGCCAGGCGGGGTCGCAGTTCACCGTCGGGAAAGCGGTCGACCTGGCAGGTCGACAGCTGCAAGCCCAGCAGGCCGGCAACGGCCTCAGCAAGCGCACGATGGGCCGATCCCGGCACGAGCTGCAAGGTCACGGGGCGGGAGACTACTCCCGGGACAGGGTGAGGCAGGCGATCCGCGCACCTGCCTGGCCTGCCTGGCCCGGGGCGGTTGCGGTGCTCATCGCCTCATGGATCACGATCGATCCCGGCATCCGGTCGGTGAACGCGAACGGCACGGCGGTGCGGGAGGTGCCTCCGCCGGCGGCATCGGTGCGGACGTCGAGCCAGATCTCGTTATGCGGGTTGGCAAAGAACGGATCGGTTGATGGTTTCTGAGGGGTCGCGGCCGGATCGACGTGATTCTGGTAATGCGGCCCCGCATCGGTGCCGCTGGTACCGCAGGGTTTGGTGTGCGCGTGGACTGCATATCCCCGGTTGGGTAGCAGCCCGGCGACCGTCAGCGTCCCGACTGTTCGGGAGTAATCCGCGCCGGACGGACCCATGCTGGCCAAGATCGCCGCGTCGACCGGCACGAGGGCAGGGTTATAGGTGATGGCCTTAGAGGTCGGGTCGGGCAGGCTGAAAGTGCCACTGCCGATCAGCGACACCGGAACCGCATGCCCGTAGCTGGCGGGCGCGATTGCGGTTGCCGTGGATCCGTGTCCGGGATTAGCCACCGGGGTGATGGCCAGGACGGTTCCCGCGACAGCAATGGTGATGCCAAGGCGGCAACGTGTATGACGCTTCGCCACCGAGTGCTTACTCGCTGCGACATCAGAATCTAGTTTGTCATGTATTTGACAGAAAGAGAGGCGCCCCATCCTTGTATAATGCCTGGTCGATCTTGGTTTGCCCAGGCTGTCAGTTTTTATCGCGAACCTTTCAGGTCCGCTCGACTAAGTAGTGCGCTAATTCGTTTAAGCGGTTCAAAAAGGTGGGCGGATGGCGCCAACCGCCCCAGCGCAGCTGACCATCACCGCTCGGTTCGGTCCCGCAAACGCTCGGGCGGGGATGTGCGGACACTGCAGCGCGGACATCGCGGTCCACTTGTCCCAAGGCACGGTCCAGTCGTCAATGTCGCCGTCCGCAGCCGACGTCGCCATCCCGCTGCCGCTGACCTCGACCGGGTCGATGAACAGCGCGCTGTCGAAGTACTCCTTCGCATGCGTCATGGACAGGGTTGACACAGCCGTGGGTGACGTTCACCGAACCCTGCACGCCGGTGGTCTCCGGGTTGGCGTGAATGACTTCACCGTTATTGGAAATCCGTAGGCAGGATTTGACATGCGGTAAAGCGGGCTTTTGCTCATCACCACGCGGGTGCCGCTGCGGGTGACCCGATTGGGGTCGGTTCCCAGCCCGTGGTTAGCCGGGAAATCCATGATTACCTTGCCGTCGCGGATCACGACCAATCGGTGGTTGTCGACATCGGCTTGGACGGTCTGCGCCGGTCCGACGGTGAAGTGCAGGCTCACGTCTCCCGGCACTGAGGTGTGCACCTGCAGGGCTCGCTGGACTACTGCGTGGCCAGCCACGGGATCGTCGAACTACAGGATGATCGGTGCTGCGATGTCCACGGTCTGGCCGTCGCATCACCCAGCACTACGGATCAAGCTCACTCGTGGATCTGTTTGATAGAGATCGAGCACGGGCATCATGGGTTGGTGTCGCGCCGGTTTCCTTACCAATTGCCGCTCGCCGTTGCAGCCTGCTTGCCCGGCGCTTACCTCGGGGCTGCGGACTACCTGAGCTTGCCGCATCCCGCCTTACCCCCGGCATTGGGAGCGCTGGTGTTCGGCGGCGCGATCATCGGCGCCGCGTTCGTGCTGTCCTGGGCTGCCGAAGCCGCCCAGGTCGACGTGAGTGCCGGACTCGCGCTGGCGTTGCTGGCGTTGCTCGCGGTGCTGCCGGAGTATGCCGTCGACTTCGTATTCAGCTTCCAAGCTGGCCAGATCTACCAGCAGCACGGCGTCTGTGTCCCGCAACCGGACGGGAGCAATCCGTGCGCGCTGGCGCTGGCGAACATGACCGGCGCGAACCGGGTGCTGGTGGGTGTCGGCTGGCCGCTGGTCGTGCTGGTCGCCAGTGCGGCCGCGCTGCGGGCGCGCAGGCGGGGTGGCCACGACAGCCCGTCGACCCATCCGGGGCGGGTGGCTCTGGCGCCGACGATGTCGGCGGAGGTGCTTTTCCTGGGCATCGCCACGCTGTACTCGCTGACCTTGCCGCTGCGGCATACTCTCACCTTGATCGACGCCGGTGTCCTCATGTCGATCTTCGTGATCTATGCGTGGCGCTTGTCGCAGGCGCCGGCGAAGGAACCCGACCTGGAGGGGGTCGCGCGCTGGGTCGGGGACAAGCCGCACGGTCGGCGACGGGGTTGGGTGGGCGCGATGTTCGCGCTGGCGGCGCTGGTCATTCTGGCCACCGCCGAGCATTTCGCCGGGAACCTGGTGGCTACCGGCAGCCAGCTCGGTATCGACCAGTTCGTGCTCGTTCAGTGGGTAGCACCCTTGGCTAGCGAATCACCCGAGCTCATCGTGGCCTGCCTGTACGCCTGGCGGCTCAAAGCCTCCGACTCCCTTGGCGCGCTGCTGTCCAGCAAGGTCAACCAGTGGACGCTGCTGGTCGGGACGATACCGGTGGTCTTCGCGCTGTCCGCCACCACGACTGACGGGCTGCCGCTGGATACCCAGCAGCGTTTCGAACTGCTGCTGACAGCCGCGCAGTCGCTGTTTGCGGTGGGCGTCCTGGTGGATCTAGGCCTGACCATGTTCGGCGCGACGACGTTGCTGGTGCTGTTCACCGTGCAGTTCGTCAGCAGCCTGACGATGCCCCCCGACGTCAACCACCTTGTCATCCTGGTGCTGTCCGGGGTGTACCTCGCCCTGGCCATCGGCCAGTTCCTGCTCAGGCGGCGCGACACCGTGCGGATCGTGCGGGAAGGTTTGGTGACGCCGTTCCCGGAATTGGCGGACGCGCCGCGGTGAGGTGGCTGTAGAGCACACACGTATCGTCATCAACGTGATGGTGTGGATGCTTCGTCAGCTGGACAAGATCTGCGAGGTCGACCGCGACATCTCGCGATGGATCGGGCGGCAGCCGCCCAGCGTGCTGGACGGCACCATGAAAGCTTTGAGCACGGCGGCGAACCACAGCATGCTGTGGTTCGCCATCACAGCGGTCCTGGGCGTCAGGAAAGGCGCCACCCGGCGCGCCGCAATGCGCGGTGTCCTGTCCGTTGCCGCGACCAGCGTCACCGCCAACGCCGTACTCAAACCGCTGTTGCCCCGACGTCGCCCAGCGGCGCGTGAGTTGCCTGCCTACCAGCTGCTCGACGATCCACCGACCTCGTCGTCGTTTCCCTCTGGGCATGCCGCCTCGGCGGCGGCATTCGCCACAGCTGTTGGCTTGGAGTGTCCCAAGGCGGGATTAGCCCTGGTGCCGTTGGCCGCTGCGGTGGCGTACTCCCGGATCCACGTCGGCGTGCACTGGACATCGGATGTGGTGGTGGGGGCGGCAGTCGGGTCCGGTATCGCGCTGAGCACCCAGCGTTGGTGGCCGGTGCGGACAACTGATGAAGCGCGGGCACGACCGCATAATCACGCGCCGGTGCTGCCGGGCGGTGCCGGCCTGGTGATGGTGACGAATCCGCGTTCGGGCGAGCCCGACTACGACCCGACCGAGGAGATAACTGAAGCGTTACCCTCCGCCACGGTGCTGCGGGCCACGGAAGAAGTAGACCTTCAAAAACAGCTTGAGGCCGAACTGGCGGCCGGCCATGCACGCAGCAACGGCGCGGTGCGCGCCGTCGGTGTCGCGGGTGGTGACGGGACGGTAGCCGCCGCCGCGGCGGTTGCCGGCCGGCGTGGGTTGCCGCTGGCCGTGGTGCCGACCGGCACTCTCAACCACTTCGCCCGCGATGTCGGGGTGTACGACTTGCAGGAGGTCGTTGACGCTACCCAGGCCGGTGAAGCGGTCGCGGTGGACATCGGCGTGGTGGAGATACGCGATGGCGGGCAGGCGCGCCATACCCGCTACTTCCTCAACACCGCAAGCCTTGGCTGTTACTCCGACCTGGTCCGGCTCAGGGAGAAATGGGAAAAAAGGTGGGGGAAATGGCCGGCATTCGCCGCTGCGCTTGTCCGCACATTACGTCACGCCCAACCATTGCGGGTGCGAATCGATGGGAAGGAGCGCACGTTGTGGATTCTTTTCGTCGGCAACGGACCGTATCACCCGCGTGGCATGGTGCCGGCCTGGCGACCGCAGCTGGACTCCGGACTGCTCGACATCCGTTACCTGCGTGCTGACCGGCGACTTTCCCGGACTCGGGCGGTTATCGCCCTCGCGTTGGGCGTGCTGCGACACACCCGGACCTACGTCCAGCGCGAGGCACCGTCGCTTGATGTCGAGCTGCTGGGTGGCCGCGCCATGCTGTCTACCGACGGTGAGGTCTACGATGAGGGCGGTCGATTCACCTTCCGGGTCGCCGAGCGTCCTATCGCGGTATACCGGCGCAATGAGGAGAACTGGCCTGATCGCCCCCGGCCGCATCTTCGCTGGTAGATCGGTCAGCTGCGGTCGAGCTGGGCAATGAGTTGGCCAGCGTAGACGGGTGCAAGCGGATCTTGCCACCAGTCCGAGTGGTAATGGATGGGGGATAGCTCACCGCCAGGGCCTGGATAAAGTGATGGCGGATCTAAACAGGCCACGTCTATGGCTGCCGGATCGGGCTGCTGGTGAGGCGCCTGGGGCGGGGAGCAAATCCAGGATCCAATGTAATCGGTGCGTCGAACGACGTTTCGCCATCTCCCCGTCAGCAGCTTGTTGAGTTCGACTGCGTAGTCACGACTGAAATAGACCGGAAATGCGCGCCCGTATAGCCGCCGGAAGGGACAGGCCAGGGTCAGCAGCGCAACCTTGGTGATTGCCCGGCGAGGCAGCTGCGCGAGAACTGCCGGTGCGATCAGCGATCCCTGGCTGTAGCCAGTGATCAGTACCGGGCTCGGGTACACGGTGGGTTGCGGGTGCCCCGCGCCAGATGGTTCGGCGCGGTAGTCTGATTGCTCGCCGGTCAGCAGCATCACTCGATCGACGATCTCGGGGACAGCCTGCTCGGCGTAGCAGGGTGGCGCTAGGGGATGGGTGGCTCGCGGCCAGAAGGTCGCCACGTCCCACAGGGCACCGACCCCACGCCTGCGGCCGGGGTTGGCATAGGTCGATCGCAGCACGCCCACCAGGACAGTTGCCGTCAGGATGCTCACCCCGACGCCGAAAGTCACCAGAACGTCGAGAACCCCGCTCAAAACCGCCACCTGAGGAAGGGCCAGCAGCGCCACGACCTCGACTGCGGTGACCCCAAGAGTCCACGCCAGCCCCACCACGGCGACGAGCGCGTCCGCCCGATCGGTCAGCGAGGCGAGCGCCCATGCTCGAGCGACCCGGTACGCGGCGTCGTCCGGCGCCTGTTCGGCCTCGGGATACCATGCCCGAACCTGATCACGTTCTTGGAGTTGGCGGAGTGTGCGGCGGTAGGTGCGCCACAGCATCAAGACCGCCAGCAGCAATGCAGGAAAGGTCGCTACCGTGCCGATCGCGAAGGCGAACGCCTCATCTGGCACGAACAGCGTTGCCGACGTCGGCCTCTCGGCCGGGAGGTGCACTCCGCTGGGGTAACCGAACAGCCGCGCTACCGCGAGATTGGTCGCGGCCAGGAGCAGCCCGCCCAGCAGCACCGCGATGAGGCAAACCAGCGGGGTCAACCACCCGCCAAGGAACGGTGCCCACCCGCTGACGCGTTGAGGCTGCTCGGACTTGCGTAGTGCCCACACCGTGATCACCAGACCGAGCAGCAGGACGACCTGAGCCGCCAGGATTGCCCTCGTGGTGCTGGCCATGGCCGGCGCCAGCCCTGGCTGGACAGCCTGATCGACCGTCCACCAACTGCTCAGCGCGGTGGTGACCAGCACCAGCGCACCGGCAAGCGCCACAGTGCGGAAGTTGGAGCGCGAAGAGCTGCCCGAGTGGTCGAGTTGATGTTCCCGATCGACCGCTTCAGTGGTTGTCGCCGCCACGGCAAGGACAAGCACGATGATCGCGGCCGAAGCCACTACGGCTCGCCACACCGGATACTGAGTGGGTAGCAATGCGACGCTCAGCGCCGCAAGCGCACAGGCCGCACCGACGTGGAGGTTGCGCTGCCTGGCCACGATGGTGGCGCCATGCCAGAAACCGGGCTTCCCCAATTCCCAATGATGATCACCTTCGGTGGTGACGTTCATTTCCCGTTTCTCGTACCGGCGGGCAGTCCACATGCTCGCCAGCCACAAAGCACCGACGATGATCCCGACCACGGCTAGCGCCACACCGACGCGCGGCCCTACAGCTAGGCGGGTGTACCACCCGATCCACCAACCCGGCTTACCGCTTCGTACCGGGGCGTTTTGCCACCCGATCGTGCTGACCAAGACAATGGCTGCAGCGTTGACGAACTGAGCAGTTGCCGCGAGTGCAAGTAGCCGCATCATCCGCCGCGCCCACCGATGAACACTCGCCTTTGCCTGGCCGGATGGCAGCATGAAAAAGGCGACGTTATACAGCATGAACGGGGTCAAGATAATCCACGATGCCGCCGCCAAGGGCCGTTCCGTCAGCCCTCCCCACGAATAGGCCTCCAGCGGCCACGGCACAGAAAGCCGACCGCGGCCGCCCGGAGCCCATCGCCGGTAGATTGCTGTGGGCGACTTGCCCGCCACCTGCACTACATGGGGGTGTTGCAGCATCGTGGGTCCGTCGGAACCAGACACTCCATGAATACGGAACTCAGTGGGCTGGCCGTCCTTGAATTGTTGATCCACCAGTGCGCCGGCTGCGGCGGCTTGCGCCGGACTGACCAGATCGGCTCCGGAAAATCCCGCTGGCGACTCGAAACCTAGCGAGATCCCCTTCACAGTGCTGCTTGAAGCTCGGCGAGTTCGTCCGACGATAATTCCCAGTCGCCAGCGGCGGCATTGGCTCGTACCTGTTCAGGTTTCGTCGCCCCGGCGATGACGGAAATGATTGTCGGCATGGCCGCTAATCCGGCGATGGCCACCTCCAGTAGCGAGCGCCCGTGCTTGTCACCGAACCGCTCCAACGCTGCGATCTTGTCGAAGGTGTCGTCGGTGAACTGGGACTCCCGCCCGGCCAGGCGCGTCCCTGGAGGCGCTCCCTGACCGGGACGGTACTTACCGGTGAGCAGCCCGCTTGCCAACGGAAAATACGGCAAGACGCCAACACTGTGATAGGCGCATGACGGGATGACCTCTTGTTCGGCGTCACGCTCCAGCAGGTTGTAATGGTTCTGCGCCGAGACGAATCGAGTCTGGTGCTGCGTCTTGGCAATCCAATCCGCATCGGCAATCTGCCATCCCGAGAAATTCGACGAACCGATGTACCGTACCTTGCCCTCGGTGACCAGATCGTCGAGTGTCGCCAAGGTCTCGTCAAGCGGAGTAACGCCGTCGGGAAAATGGTACTGGTAAAGGTCGATGTAATCGGTGCGCAAACGGCGTAGGCTACTCTCTGCCGCGTGGAGAATGTACGAGCGCGACCCGCGCGCCACGGTCCCATCACCCATGTCAGCGCCGAATTTTGTCGCCAGCACAACCTGTCCACGCCGGCCCGTCAGCACCTGACCCAAAAGCTCCTCTGATCCACCCCGGTTGCCGTAGACATCGGCGGTGTCGATGAGCGTCACACCGCAGTCCAGGGCGGCATCGACCACGCTGCGGGTTTCTTGTGCACCGATACGACTTCCAAAGTTGTTCCCACCGAGACCGATCACCGAGACCGTAAGACCGGACTCACCCACCTGCCGGTAACGCATGTCACCCCCTACTACAAAGACCGAGAGCATCCCATGGACACCCTGCGCTGTCACCGATGGCAGCCGCAAACTGAACTACCGGCTCGCGGCAATAAGCGGAGAATCGCAGCCATCCGGTGGGGAGGATGCCCGCGGCTCGACACCCGACTAAGACGGCGCCCTGGCGCTGGCCGGGCGCCATTGCTGTGTTCATCCCAGGGCACGCTCGGCGGCCAGCTCCCGCAGCTCCTCGACCTCCGGTACACCCCGGTACCGGCTGACGGCGGCGACCAGCTCGTCAGCGCGCCAGGCGTTGGAGGGGACAAGGTGGTTTGTGCCGAGTGCGAGCACGCCGAAGTGCGCGGCTTCATCGGGTCGCCGCAACCGTGCCAGCACCAGGCCGAGGTCGAGGTAGGCGGTTGTGAGGCGGCGGCGACGGGTACCGGTCTGGTAGTGGGCCGCGGCCTCGCGGGCGATGTCTTCAGCGGCTGGGTCACCGAGCCACGACAGTGTGGTTCCGGTGTACAGCTCGTATTTGTCGCCGTCGAAGTAGAAGTGGTGGTCGGCTGGGCGGTCTGCTGACTGTTGCCCCAATGCGATCTCGGCGCGGCGCAGCGCGGCCCGGACCTCTGCGCCGTCACCGAGGCGAGCAGTTGACCGCGCAGCCTGCATGGCCAGTTGCGCGGCGGCCGGACTGCCTTCGGGAGCAAGGTCTTCGCCTGCCGTGGCCAGTGCCGCGGCCCGGCCCCAGTCTTGGTCGACTAGCGCTGTCCACGTGTCCACTTCCCAACCCCAGGCGCTGATCTCGTCATGTTCGGTTTCCCTGCCCAGCGACCCGGCGACGGTTCGCGCGCTGCTAGCCGCGTCACGCTGGCCAAGGTCCACATGAAGGGTGCCAGCGAGTAGTGCGAGCCATCCGGCGCTGGTGAGGAGGCGGCGGCGTTGGGCGAGGGTGGCCCGGCCGTCGAGTAGGCGGCCGGATTTGACGGGCGGCGGCGCGTACGTCGCGTAGTAGGTCAGCGGGCGGGCAGCGGGTGTATGCGCGCGCCATGGTGTCGACCCGGGAGTCGAGCAGGTCGAGGGTGGCGGGGGAGACGTCGCTGGCTTCGGCTCTGGCGGCCAGCTCTAGCAGCTCGACCAAGTCTTCGTCGGCGCTACGGGTTTGCGTGTGTGCTGCGCGGTTTGCGGCTTCCCAGGTGGCCAGTAGTTCGCCGTCGGCGTCGAGGGCTGAGTCGAGAGCACGTGCAACGGTCTCGGTGGGCCAACGGTGCCCGTGCTCAACGTTGCCGGCGTATCCACGGTGCAGGTGCGCGCGCTTAGCCAGGTCGGCGAGGCTCAGTCCAGCAGCGGCACGGCGGCGTGCGAGCTCGGCGGCGAAATCCGCCGGGTTCATGGCGCCCTCCCGATTTGTCGCCTGCTTCCCACCGCAGTCCAGAGGCGACACTGAGAGGGTCGCACTGATGTATATCGGCAGTGTCAGCCTGAACACCGCCATCAGATAGGCCGGCCACGTGCCGCGCGGTAGCGGCGGATCAGCTCGTTGGTCGAGCTGTCGTGGGCCAGGCGAGGCGGTTCGTCGGCGGTCAGCTCCTCGATGATGGTGGTGGCGAGGATCTTGCCGAGTTCTACGCCCCACTGATCGAACGAGTCGATGTCCCAGATCACGCCTTCGGTGAACACCTTGTGTTCGTACAACGCGATCAGGCTGCCCAGGCGGCGTGGCGATAACTGGTCCAGCAGCACCGTGGTGGTGGGCCGGTTGCCCTCGCACACGCGGTGCGGAATCTCCTCCTCGGGCACACCGGCCTGGCGTAGCTGGTCTTCCGAGCGGCCGAAAGCCAGCGCCTCGGCTTGGGCCAACACGTTGGCCAGCAGCAGATCGTGCTGGTCGGTGAGCTTGCTCAACGGTTGTACCACGCCGATCAGGTCGGCGGGCACCAGCTTGGTGCCCTGGTGCAGCAATTGGTAGAAGGCGTGTTGCCCGTTGGTGCCGGGTTGGCCCCAGATGATCTGACCGGTCTGATAGTCCACGTGCTGGCCGACCAAGGTGACGTGCTTGCCGTTGCTTTCCATTTCCAGCTGTTGCAGGTAAGCCGGCAGGTGCTCCAGGTAATGACTGTAGGGCAGTACGGCCTGGGTTTGGGCACCGAGAAAGTTGTTGTACCAGACCTCGAGCAAAGCCATGAGCACCGGAATGTTGCGCTCTGCTGGGGTGGTACGGAAATGTTCGTCCAGGTCGTGGAACCCAGCCAGCAATTCAGTGAACTGGTCTGGTCCGATGGTCAGCATCAGCGACAGGCCCACCGCAGAGTCCATGGAATACCGGCCGCCGACCCAGTCCCAGAAGCCGAACATGTTCTGCGGGTCGATGCCGAACTCGGCCACTCCTTGGGCGTTGGTGGACACGGCGACGAAGTGTTTGGCCACGGCGGTGGTGTCGCCGCCGAACGCATCGAGGATCCAGGCCCGGGCGGCGCGCGCGTTCGTCAGCGTCTCCAGGGTGTGCCAGCTCTTCGATGACACGATGAACAAAGTCTCGGCCGGGTCCAAATCCGCCGTGGCGGTGACGAAATCCGCACCGTCGACGTTGGACACGAAACGGGCTGACAGCTGCGGGTCGACGTAGGGCAGCAGCGCCTGGTAAGCCATGCGGGGGCCGAGGTCCGATCCACCGATGCCGATATTGATCACCGTGCGGATGCGCCGCCCGGTGTGCCCGGTCCACTCCCCGGAACGCACCCGGCGGGTGAACTCGGCCATCCGGTCCAGCACCTGATGCACCTCGGCCACCACATTGTGACCGTCTACGGCGATCACGGCATCCCGGGGGGCGCGCAGCGCCACGTGCAGCACCGCCCGGCGCTCAGAGATGTTGATCTCCTCGCCGGCGAACATGGCATCCCGGCGCTGGGTCACTGCGCACTGCTCGGCCAGGTCCAGCAGCAGCCCCATGGTGGTGCGGGTGACCAGGTGCTTGGAGAAGTCCACGTACATGCCGCATGTCTCGAACCCGAGATCGCGGGCGCGGTCGGGGTCCTGGTCGAACAGCGCGCGCAAGGTCACGCCATGCAACTCATCGGCGTGGCGTTGCAGCGCTTGCCAGGCCGGCAGCTCTCGGCGGCTGGTGGCCACCCGCGGATGGCCCACCGATTGTGCGCTGGTCATCGAGTGCCTCCCAGCCGACTGAATTGACCTGTGGGTTTCAACCTGTTTCCTTTCCTGCCTTGCCGCCATCCAGTCCGGGAAAGGGATCGGTGAGGGACTGCAAGACGTAGTCGGCCTGGGCTGCGTGCAGTTCGTCGGCGCGGTAGTGGCCGCTGGCCACGCCCACGGTGGTGGCGTGAGCGGCGCGACCGGCATCGATATCCCTCGGGGTGTCCCCGACGACATAGACCTGCTGCGGGGACAGGTCTTGCCCGTGGATCCGGGCGGCCTTGGCGATGCCCAGCCGGGTCAGTTCAATCCGGTCCGGAGAGTCCGAACCGTAGGAGCCGAACACGAAATACCGGTTGAGCTTGCCCGGTTCCAGTTTGGTCCGTGCCGCGCCCTCCATCGCCCCAGAGGTCACCCCGAGGATCACGCCTGCCTCGGTGAGCCGGGTCAACAACTCTTGCGCGCCATCAAGCACCCGGTAGGCGGCCGACGACCAAATATCCTCAGACAGATGCCAGAGATACTTGGCATAAAGCCGGGCCATCTCGTCGTGGCTGGGCTCCCGGCCCAGTACCGCGCGGAAGGTCTTCTGACCGACCTGAGGATCGGTTTCCCCGGCTGAGGTGTGCGCACCAATATCCGCAGCGACCCCGTACAACTGCTCAAACGCCCATGCCCAGCTACGCGTCCCGGCACCCCCGCTATGCACCAAGGTCTCATCGATGTCGAACAACACGGCGATCGGTGTGGCCATCAGCGCAGCCTCCTCGTTTCGTGCTACTTCGCCAGCCAGGGCTGCTGCCAGTGGTACTGACCGCAGAACGACTCCGCCACCGGAGGTCCCCATGATCCACGCTGGTACGACTGGACCGCTGGCGGGTTGTCGAGCAACGGCTGCACGATGCGCCAGGTTTCCTCGATGCTGTCCTGGCGGGCGAAGAGTTGATGGTCGCCGACCAGCGCGGCGTGCAGCACCCGCTCGTAGGGCTCCCACGGCTCGCCCAGTTCTTGACGGAACAACGTGTCCAGGTGCACTGAACGCCACGAATCATTGGAGCGCGTGATGATCTGCAACCGCAGACCGGAGTCGGGATCGATGCGCAGCACGATCTGGTTGGGGTCGACCTCTGTGGGATGGGGCAAAAACGCCAACCGGGGCGTGGGACGCAACAACAACCGAACCTCGGTGACGTGGTGGGGCAGTTCCTTACCCGCGCGCAGGAAGATCGGAACACCGGCCCAGCGCCAATTGTCGATCTCCAACTGCAAGGCTACAAACGTTTCGGTGGTCGACCCCGGGGCCACCCCGGGCACATCGAGATACCCCTCATACTGACCCCGAACGTAGCGGCGCGGATCGGCGGTGGGCATCGCCCGGAACACCTCGGCCTTCTTGTCCTGCAGCTCCTCAGCGCTGGCGCTGGCCGGTGGCTCCATCGCGACCAGCGCCAGCACCTGCAACAGGTGGTTTTGCACCACGTCGCGGAGGGCACCCACCGGGTCATAGAACCGGCCGCGGTCCTCAACGCCGAAGTCTTCGGCCATGGTGATCTGCACAGCCGAGATGCTCTTGCGATCCCAGATCTCAGCCAGCGCCAGATTGGCGAAACGCAGATATTCCAGCTCCATGACCGGTTCCTTGCCCAGGAAGTGATCCACGCGCAAGATCTGGTCCTCCCGGAGCACCTGATGCAATTGGGCGTCCAGCTCGCGCGCCGAGTGCAGGTCGTACCCGAACGGTTTTTCCACCGCCACCCGAGCGTTGGTGACGAGTTGGGCTTTGCCCAGGTGTTGCACGATCGGACCGAACAGTGACGGTGGCGTCTCCAGGTAGTACAACGGCCGGTGATGTGCCCTGACCCGCTCCGCAAGCTGGGTATACAGAAAATCGCCGGTGACATCGCCGAAAATGTACGATAACCGGCTCGTTAAGCGGTTGAAGACGTCCTCGTCAATTTTTTCGCCACTACCGCTGACCGACTGCCGGGCGAACTGAAGCAACTCGTCGTCAGATCGCTGCCTACTTGCCACCCCCAGGATCGGGCAGTCCAGCAGCTTGCGGCACTCCAACCGGTACAGCGCGCGCAATGTCATCTTCCGGGCCAGATCACCGGTAATACCAAAGATCACCATCAGGTCTGCTGCGTTGTTGCTGCCGTCGCTGACCATCCTTGACCCTTCCTCAGCCGCGCTGCGATATCCCCTGCCCATCATCATGATGGTCGTTGCTGCTGGCGCTGTCTGCTCGGCAATCACGGCGCACCCGTTGGTTGCCACCAGTGGGTAGGTTCAAAGGCACCTTCGCTTGAAGATCCGTGTGGTGGGGCGCTCGGTCCTCAGCACTGTCACCCAGGGTGGTACTTGCGGCGATAATCAGTCTTCCCGTCTGCGGGCATCTTCCTTACCGGCTGGCTGCAATCCCCTGCAGCGGTAATGACCATGAGTGCCAGCCGGGCGGACAATGACCACCGGAGCAGCAAACCTTCCCGGTGACCGCAGGTCGCAGAGAGGTAGCAATGGCTGAGGTGCCCAACGGCCGTTACCTGCCGATCTCCGAGCACGGACCGATCGGTGATCTGCGTACCGTGGCCCTGGTAGGCAGCAACGGCACCATCGACTGGTACTGCTGCCCGTCGTTTGACGCCCCGAGCGTGTTCGGCGCCATCCTCGACGCAGACCGGGGCGGATCGTTCGAACTGGCCGCCGATCTGCCGGTGCGGACCAAGCAGTTCTACTTTCCCGACACCAACGTGCTGATCACCCGGTTTTTCACCGAGGACGGGGTAGGTGAGGTCCAGGACTTCATGCCGCTGGGGGATGGCGTCGAGGCCGATCGGCATCGGCTGATCCGGCGCGTGATGTGCGTGCGGGGATCGATCCCGTTCCGCGCGCGGGTGGCTCCCCGGTTCGGCTACGGGCTGGATCCGCACACCGTGCGCCGCCACGACGGCCTGATCCTGTTCGAGTCCGCGGACTTGTCTCTCGCGTTGAGCGCCACGGTGGCCCTCGAGTGCGACACCGTGGACGCCTGGGCCGAGTTCACCCTCGCCGAGGGCCAGTCCGCGGTGTTCGCGCTGGACGGGCTCAACGGCAACGTGGTGCCGCGCGGATGCCCGCACGACGAAGCAGAGCAGCAGTTCACCGCCACGGTGGCGTTCTGGCGGCGCTGGCTGTCCGCCTCCCGTTACCGTGGCCGGTGGCGGGAGATGGTGCACCGCTCCGCGCTGACTCTCAAGCTGCTGACCTACGCACCGACCGGCGCCATTGTGGCCGCCCCGACGACCAGCCTGCCCGAGCAACTTGGCGGTGAGCGCAACTGGGACTACCGCTACGTCTGGCTGCGCGACGCCGCTTTTTGCGTTTACGCGCTGCTGAGGCTCGGGTTCACCGGCGAGGCCACGGCCTTCATGAACTTCTTGACGACGCGGTGCATGCGCGACGACGGCCCCTCGGGCCCATTGCAGATCATGTACGGCATCGACGGACGGACCGAATTGCCCGAACACACGCTTGACCACTTGGCGGGATACCAGGGCGCCGCCCCGGTGCGGGTCGGCAACGCCGCGGTCAACCAGCTGCAACTCGACATCTATGGCGCACTCATCGACTCGATCTACCTCTACGACAAGTGGGGACAGCCCATTTCCAGCGACCTGTGGGAGCGGGTCTATGCCCTGGTGGACTGGGTCTGCGACCACTGGGACCAGGCCGACGAAGGCATCTGGGAAACCCGCGGCGGGCGCAAGAACTACCTGTACTCGCGGCTGATGTGCTGGGTAGCGATCGAACGGGCCATGCGCATGGCCCGTCGCCGCGGGCTGCCCGCTGACCTGTCGCGCTGGGGACGAGCTCGTGATGCGATCTACCGCCAGATCATGCGGCGCGGCTGGTCAGCTGCGCGCCAGGCGTTCGTCCAGCATGAGGACGACGATGTTCTCGACGCCGCGGTCCTGATGATGCCCATGGCGAAGTTCATCTCCCCCACCGATCCCAAATGGCTGGCCACCCTCGATGCGCTCACCGCGGAGCTGGTGTCCGACTCGTTGGTCTACCGCTACGACGCCAAGGCGAGTCCGGACGGCCTGCGCGGAGAGGAGGGCACCTTCTCCCTGTCCTCGTTCTGGTACGTCGAAGCACTCACCCGTGCCGGGCGGCTGGATGAGGCACGGCTGGCCTTCGAGAAGATGCTCACCTATGCCAACCACCTCGGCCTGTACGCCGAGGAGATCAGCCACACCGGCGAGCAGCAGGGCAACTTCCCCCAGGCCTTCACCCACCTGGCCTTGATCAGCGCCGCGTTCAGCCTGGACCGCGCCCTCGGCTGACGTCCGTCTTACCCGGGCCGGTCTCCATATCGGATGATCAGCACGTGGCGATCAAGCGTGCAGCCGGGCGCCCCAGCGGGTGGTGACGGTCTGCCCGGGTTCTACCCGGGCAACACCGTCGCCGGTGTGGAATGCGTTCGGTGGGCAGGTCATCGGTTCCACACCCAGCCCTTGGCGGCGACGGTGCGGGCTGAGGGTGTCGCCGGTATAGAGCTCGATGAGGGGATAACTGTTGTCCACCCAGAGCTCGGCGCGGCGCCCGTCCGGCCCGTCCAGCCGTACCCACGCCCGGCCGGCATCGTCCCGGGCAAGGTCGGCAAAGGCGAAATCGATGCGCTGATCGCCCAGCTGGCGACCCGCAGAAAAGTCAAAGGAGCTGCCCGCCACGGGTTCGGTTCCGGTGGGCAGCTGACGGTCTGGATCGGTGACAATCCGGGTACCCGCGGTGAAGCTCAGCACGGCCTGGTCAATCAATCCGCTCCCCGGTGACAGGTAGGGATGGTGGCCGCATCCGTAGGGACATGGCTGCTCGCCTCGATTGGTCGCCGTGGTGGTGACCGTCAAGCCCTCGTCATCGAGCAGGTAGTCCACCGTCACATCGAGGGCAAAGGGATACCCGGGCTGGGGGTGCAGCCGGACGCCCATCGTGAGCTGGTTGCTGCTCTCCTTGACCGCCTCCCAGTTGCACCAGCGCAGCAGCCCATGGATCGCATTGCCTTTTTCCGGTTCGGTGATGGGCACTTGATAGTCCACATCGTCAAACCGGTAACGGCCGCCGCCCAAGCGATTTGGCCAGGGGACGAGCACAGCACCATGCGCACCGTCGCACATGGCTTCCCGCGGATACGGATCCAGCACCGCCCGATCGCCAGCCCGGTACTCCCGCACCCCGCCACCGACTTCCACCACCACGGCGAGCTGCTCGCCGTACCGGATCTCGTACTGCCGTCCTGACGGCGGGATGCTCATGTGGCCTCACCCATTGATGTGGCGCGCTGCGGGTTAACGGCACCGCGCCCAGCCGTCAGGTCCGGTCATACCGGGTTGGCGGGAACGGATGTTCTTCCGTGAGCGGGTACAGCTCGCCCTCTTCGAGCTGCCGCTTAACCTCGGCTCTTTCCTCTTCGTAGACCTCGGTGTCGGTCACATCGCCCAGCGGTGGCGTGTCCGTGGCCGCAGGTACGTCGTCGGGGTCGTAGGCGTCAAGTCCGACGTCCACGCGTTCACGTTCGGTGCGGCGAGCCAGCGCCTCGTCGTCAGGGCGCATCGGGGCACCACCATGCTCCCGGCGGTCGCGTGAACCGTCTTCCCAGACATGCTTGTCGCCTGTCGCTGCCATAACACCTCCTGCTTCGCGTCCAGCCGACGCTACCCGCCGGGGCTCGGTGGATCTACTTGAGCGCTTACCGCGGGTCGGTGAAGGTGCCGGGGCTGCTGGAGGTCGCACGCCACTCCGCGCTGCGCTCGGGGTTGGCCTGCGTCAGGGCGTGCCGCACGCCATCGGCGTCGAGGTCGGTGGTGTAGACCGGGGAGCCGGGCTGCTGGCGCCAGGAGTCATCGAGCGTGCCGGCATCGATGGGATCGAATCCGAGCTCGTCGATCAGTTGCATGACCACTGCCTTGGCGGCATCGTCGTCGCCGGCTACCGGCAGGGCTATGCGTCCGGGAGTGCCTGCCGGGCGGCCGTCGTCCAGCAAATGCTGCGCGTAGATGTTGTTGAACGCTTTGATCACTGGTCGACCCAGCTGCTCTGCTACCCAGCGGCTTTCGGTCATGCCCTGCTCGATGTCGTTGATGCGGCCATCACGCTGCTGCGGGTAGTAGTTGCCGGTGTCCACGACGACGGCGTCGCCCGCGCCCTCGAACAGGTCTTTGGGCAGCTCCGGCACGTTCTTTTCCGGGATGGTGACGACGACGACGTCCTTGTTGCTCGCTGCTTCGGCCACCGAAGTGGCCTTGGCGCCGGTCTGCGCAGCGAGGTCACGCAACGTTTCGGGACCGCGCGAGTTCGCCACCGACACCTCGTGACCCAGCGCCGCCAGACGCCTGGCCAGGGTGCTGCCGATATTGCCTGCACCAATAATGCCTATCTTCATTTCCCCTCCCGACTACTGCCAGCCCGACTCCGTTGACCCGCTGCCATCCCGGGCTGCCTGCTCAATGTGCAGGCTTCGACCGGCGTCGTTGCCCCGATCGAGCGCGCGGCTGTCCGTTAACGCGAAACTGCGCCAGGTGCACGACCATGGCCACGCCCAGCCCCACCACCAGGATGGCCAGCACCACAGGCCATGCCGGCCCGGGCTCCTCGAGCGACGTGATGAACATTCCTATCAGGGTCGCTTCCGACAGCAGACCAGCGATGAGCCAGACCTTGTGCAACTTACGGTCGTCTTCCAGGCCGACAGCAAATTGTTCGGCATCGTGCGGAATTTCAGAATGTAGCTCCTCGAGATCCGCTCCGGTACCGTGCTGCTCCATTTCTTGTTGCCCCATGTCGCCCTCCTCAGCAGCTCTGGCGCCGGGTGGTACAGCGCGACGAGCCGTCAGCAAGAACGCTTCGCGTGGCGATGTCGGTGTCTTCCCGGCTGACATCCATTGTCAGTACCAGCTGGCCATGACGAGCAACCGATTGCGCTGCGTTCTCAACGGCAGTCTGTATCCAGGCTGCCTCAGTGGGCCTGCTACCGCGACGTGTTGTAGGCAATCAGAGGTGACCCGGCGTGGCCGCCTGCGAGCAGGTGACGAGGCCCACCTACTCGAGGAAGCGCTACGGGTGGCATTTGAAGGGTGGGAGCAGGGACAGGGTGGTGGAGGTGCAGATGTTGGTGAGGTGGCGGTTGGTTTCTTGGAGTTGCAGGTTGATGTTGACCAGGTCTTGTTCGGCGCCGACGAG
>Ga0213875_10000141_pt1 | contig 78084 bp, 53 predicted proteins | sample BarmaccomBMRX_R8_FD_160105 | JGI IMG/M metagenome (GOLD analysis project Ga0213875, IMG submission 160105) | Root-associated microbial communities from Barbacenia macrantha in rupestrian grasslands, the National Park of Serra do Cipo, Brazil - RX_R8 | ecosystem: Host-associated > Plants > Roots...
ATAGATTCTTCGCTTTGCTCAGAATGACATGGCGCGGCTCTTGTCTGTGTTTCCGGTGATGCGTCTGCACCTTTAAAGCTTTTACACTTTGAAGAGGTTTATCGGGTCTTCGGCGGCTCAATGAACTGCAACACCGCCACCGCGTAAGGCTTGAGCGTGATAGTCTGGAATGGACTCTTGGGCAAGTCCTCGAAGCGCACGCCCTTTTGGGGGTCTTCCAGGATGCGGGTGCGCGCTGAGCGCAAGACGGGAAAGCCTCGGATAGCAATCTTTGCCGTTTGGTCTCTGTCAGTCGTATTGGCTAACAACAAATTGTGAGCGGTGGCGGTATTAGCGGCCACGGCGACAATATCACCCCGCGAGACACGCACCTCGACACGCTGGCTGCCAGCAGGCACAAAGGAGTTCCACATCCAGAGCACGTAATAAGCGGGATAAGCGCGTGAGCTTTCATCCAACAGGCCCCATTCTGGATTGCCAGCATCATTCTGAAAAATCTGGTCAGAAATCCGTGAGGCATTGCTCATGAAGGTGAGCCACCAGGCGGCTGACACCATCTGGGTGATGCGGCTATCCGTGGCTTCTCCACCGTCCGAACGGGCCGCGTTGAGGTTGCTCTGGGTGACAAAGATAGGAATATTACGCCAGCGCGAGTGGTCAAGAGCTGCCCCGGCCTCGTGCAGTGTTTTCACATCGCGTGCCATGCCATACAGAGAGGCCACGGACGGCTCCCCGGCCCATGCACCGTAATATTGCACGGAAAGGAAATCCAATCCCATTGTGCCCTTTAACAAGGCAGCCAGCGTATTAGCCCGGCCACTGCTGGCTGTGATGCCACCGACCAGATATTTTGGCGAAAGAGCTTTTAAAGCGGTGCGCGCCCCATTGTACAGCGCCACCGCACTGGCATCATCGGTGGCATCCAGTGCCGTTGGCAACTCGAAATAGCGCACAGCCTGGCTCCTGGCATTGACGGCACGAGCCGCTTGTACCGCAAATTGTGCATAAGCACGCCCATCTAACCCCCAGGCCGTAGGATTGGGCAATGCTACAAATGGCTCTGAACCAAGGGCGCGCACTTGAGTTACTGCATTGACGAGACGTGAGAAATCAAAGCCAGGGCGAGAAGAATCTATAAGTTCAACCAGCCCCCCCGCATCCAGGCGCACAAAGCGAGGCGTAAGCGTTTGTAACGCCCGCCGAAACTGGTCGCTTTGCGCCAGGGGAAATTCGCTGGTGCCCGACCCACCCGGCAATGTCGCGCCAATGGATACATTAGCCGAGGGCCGCACCTTGCCCAAAAAGCGCAGGTAATCTACATTAACCGCAACCGCACCCGTGTCATCCGGTGTATTGTTGCCAGTTTGAGTGGGCTGGGTTGGGGTGGCGGCTGTCACCTGTGGGATAGGAATCCCATTCCCTTCGACTTCCATCTGATCTACGGTGAAAAAACGTGAATTCCAGCTACCCCGCTGCACGAACTGCAACAGATACACGCCACTCAAGCGGGGCGGCAATGGCCCACGCGCACTGTGGAAGTCGGTTAAAGGAATGACGACTTTGCGCCAGTGCTTCACTGTCAGTTTGACGGGGGCCGGAAGTTTAGTCTTGAGATCAACGGGTAGCTCAAACACCTCTTCGTGTGGCGTGCCATCGGCTCCCTGATAGCGGCCTCGCAACACCAAGCCGACGCCAAGCTGTTCGCCACCTGCATTGAGCCAGAAGGTCAACCGTTGCGCACCGATTTGTGCCCAGCGTGCGCCATCCACGCGCAGAGAAGCGGAAGCCCAGGAGTTTTGAGCCGCTTTGAAAGCGAAAAGCCCTGCCCCTTTAGAGCCAGGCACCACACTGGAAGCGGGACGTGAGGGGGCTATATCCACTAGCAGCACATCCGCCGCCGGGTTATCAGTTTTTATCTTATCGTTGCGTGTCCATGCGCCGACGCCATTTTCAAAGTCATCGAGCACCAATTTGGTGGGGGCGGGAGCCGCTTGGACGCTAAAGCCCCCGGTATTGAGCAGCGTGACCATCGCTACAGCCAGTCGCTGCAACGAGAACCAACGGTTAACTTGCAATGCTACATCTCCTCTGTCAATATGAACTCGGAATCGTTGGGCTATTCTTCATCAAGACGCTTACCGAAAAGCGCGTTAGCCTGAAAAATTATAACTCTTTCTCAGCAGTTCGGGTTAGCTGGCTCTCTCCGGGCCACAGCCCGCCGTCCGGCATTAATTCCGCACATTACTTATTTTTCATAAAAATTTAACAGCACTGAGAGGACGCACGTTGAAGCAATCCAAGAAGCCCGGCAAGGCGAAGCACGACACAGGAAAGGCCAAGAAGTCCAAAGCGGCGGGCCGCAACAAGAACTCGCAGCACCTCCCGCCTCTCAGCGAGACCGACTCCACCTTCGCTCCGCTTGAAGAGGCAACAACGCGCCGCACCCGCCAAGAGCGGCGGCAGACCCATGCGGTACCGGGCAGTGCAGTGGAGGCTCCTACCTCCGCACTGCAAAGAGCCGCGCAGGAAACGGATGACTTCGCCTTACTCAATCAAACCGATTCGGCAGAAGTCGCCCAGCACTTTACACAAAGCGATACCTGGCGCATTTTTCGCATCATGTCAGAGTTTGTCCACGCCTTTGAAGTCTTGAGCAAAGTTGGCCCCGCCGTCGCCATTTTCGGCTCGGCCCGCCTTCCCGAATCAAGCCCCTACTATCAGGCCGCCTGTACTGTCAGTGAACGTTTAGCGCACGCGGGCTGGGCGATAATTACGGGCGGTGGCCCTGGCATCATGGAAGCGGCTAATCGTGGTGCCTACACGGCGGCCACGGCACTTAACGAGGACAAAATATCAGTCGGCCTGAACGTTGAATTACCCTTCGAGCAGCAGACGAACCGTTATGTGGATACCAAACTGCATTTCCACTACTTCTTTTGCCGTAAGATGAACTTTGTCAAATACACCTCGGCCTTCGTCATTTTTCCGGGCGGATTCGGCACGCTGGATGAATTATTTGAAGCGGTAACGCTGGTGCAGACACGTAAAGTGCAAAATTTCCCGGTGGTGCTCTTTGGTACCGAGTACTGGCAAGGTTTGCTGGAATGGATTCGCACCACCATGATCCCGCATGGTACTATTTTGCCGAGCGACCTGGAATTGCTGCGCCTGACCGATGACCCCGATGAAGTGGTGTGGTGGGTTTCCGAATACACCAAACAGCTTCGTCATCCTCTTGAACGCCGGGCCGAGCCTGTGTCGGTGGAAGTAGCACACCTTAATGGCACTCAGGAGGCGCAGCCCCGAAAGGTGCAGTCACGAAAGGCGCAGCCCCGCAGCCGTAAACGTTAGGCATAGAAATTACCAGGGCGCAAAGGCCACAAAGATATTTAAGGGCGGGCAGAGAAAGCCTTCGCCAACTGTTCAACATTGCGGCCAATATCAAACTGCTCTTCTACCCGTTGGCGTGCCGCCTGGCACATATTCAGGGTCTCCGCTTTGTCCTGAAATACCTGAAGCAGTGTTGCGGCCAGTGCCTCGGCATTTCCTGCTGGACACAAACGACCTGTGCTGGCATCTAAGAAATCGGTGATCCCCCCTGTGTTCGTAGAAACGAGAGGCAAGCCAGAGGCTGCCGCTTCCAGCAGCACGTTGGGCAGACCATCACGATCACCATCATGCGCGATGATAGCAGGCAATACAAAACAGTTGGCCTGCGCCATCGCTGCCCGCACCTCGGCCTGAGTTTGCGCACCCGTAAACGTAACTTGCTCTGCCAGCCCCAACACGTTTTTGCGGGCCACTAATTCTTGCTGTAGTGGGCCATCCCCGATAATGGTGGTTTGAAATTGGTGGCCTTGCCATTGCAAAACGGAAAGCGCATCTAACAGCACGCGAAAGCCCTTTTTCTCCACCAATCGCCCCACGCTCAAAAGCCGCATCTCATTATCCAGGGCAGGCACCTGAAAGTGATAGTGGGCCATGTCCAGACCATGTGGCACATAAAGAACTTTAGCAGCGAATTGTGGTGCTTCTTTTTGCAGAAACTGCTGGCCAACCCGCGTGCAGACAGCGGTAAACTGGGCTGCTTGCAACTTTTCTTTCAAGGACGCCCCTTCGACAAATAAATCTCTGGCGTGCCCGCTAAAACTCCACGGGAGACCAGCTTCTTGGGCCGTGCCCCATGCGATAAAGGCCGGATGGGAAGCCCATCCAGCATGAATGTGCTGCACTCCCCTCAGTTCAGCTTGCGCGCTACTCTGCCGCCACCAATCGGCCCCTATCTGGGTGAAGTAATGAGGCCGTGCTTTGATTGCTATTCGCTCAAGCGCACCTAACAAGCGTTTGCTCAAGGGGGATAAAGCTATTGGATAGGCACCTTCGCCCGCTTGTAAAGCGAAAATTTTAATGTCATACCCCTGCTGCCGCAGGGCCTCAATCTCACGGGCGATAAAAGTTTCCGTGAGAGAGGGGAAGGTATCGAGGATGTACGCGATCTTCATATTTGCAATTTAGACTCATAGCGGCTAAATGTGTGTAACGCAAGTGGCTATGGAGCTACCCGCGAATCAATTCGCGGGCTGCAAGGCCAAGTCCGCCTGCGCGGACTACGGCAGTCGCCGCAGGGCGACTTCGTTTTGCAGCCGGTGGTTTTAACCATTGGCCCAAGTAGCAACTTGAGTTATGTAGTTTTGGCCTCCCTCCCCTTCCCGTTGCAGGAAGGGGCCGGGGTTAGGTTCCTCCTCCCACGCTTCTATACACTTCCAAAGTCATCTCGGCATTATGACGCCAGGTAAAAGGGGTGGCATAGGCTCTGGCCTGCTGGCGCAGTTGATCTTGCAAACCAGGTTCGTGCAAAATACGTTGAATTTGCGCGGCAATAGATTTTGGGTCTTGCGGGTCACAGATTAAAGCCACTTTGTCTAAACCGGGCAAGTGCGCTTCGACACTCGTGACAACAGGCGTGCCACTGGCTAACGCTTCTAAAACTGGCATTCCAAAGCCTTCCGCCAGCGTAGGAAACACGAAAGCTTCGCTCATGGCATAGAGAATGGGCAAGTCGCGGCGGCGCACGTAACCGAGAGAGCAAATCGGGGCCGCTAACTTAGATTCACTAGTAGTAGCTTTGTCTGTGGTATTAGCCATGCCATTCGCCGATGCTCCTGTTAAATCTTTGAGTTCGTAACCCGTCCAGGCACGGGCACCGCCAACCACGACTAAAGGCACTGGCAGTTTGATGTGATCCAGCGCCCGCAGCACATTGCGCAAGTTTTTCTTCGGCTCGAAATTACCCACAAAAAGCAAGTATCGTTCAGGCAACGCGTAACGTGCCCGCACGTCTTCTTGAGTAGCCTTATTGTGTGCCTTGAAAAATAACGGTTCAACCCCTAATGGAATGACATGGGTGCGGGCGGCACTGGTTGGCACGCGTTGAGAGACCTCAGCTTTTATGGCTTCCGAAGGGACAATAATACCCCGCGCTCGTGCCAGACAGCGTTGCAGCAGTGCGCCATAGTGGACACGGTTTAACCGAGTGGCAAATTCCGGGTGGGTGAGGGCGATAAGGTCATAAACCGTTAGCACCGTAGGCACCGTAGCGAGTAGCGGCGCAATATAAGTGGGGGCGTGCAGGAGGGAACAGCCATCGCGTTTCAGTTGGCGCGGCAGTTGCGTTTGTTGCCAAAGCACGCGGCGGGCTTTGTGGTTGCCTTCAAAGGGCAAGCGCATCCAGCGCCAGCGCGAGTTAAAGCTGCTTAAATGGTCCTGGGGAGGGCCATCGTGGGGAATGTAAACCGTATAGGCATTTTCCTGGTCAATGGCGTGGAGTGCGCCCAACAGGTTCCAGAGCGCATACTCAACGCCCCCATAGCGGCCATAAAGGGCCGTGGCATCAATGCCAATATTCATCATGGTTTAGTATCATTGGAGCCATTTCTTGACCGCAAGTTCCCGGTCATGTTAGGCTTTTAATTATGAAACTCCTCTCTCGCCTTTTTACCGTGTGCCTGCTGCTGTGTGGTCTGGCTTACGGTTCCTATGCCTTTGGCAAGTATGTGCTGAGCACAAAATTGTTTGGCCAGTCGGTGACGCCTAATACCCGCAGTGGATTATCCACCACGCGCTCCCCTAAAGTTGCAGAGTCGGTGACACGCCAATTTAATTATCGTGGCGACAAGCCAAAAGTCGAGTTGCAAGTGCTGCCCGCTGAAGATGCAGGGCCTGGCCCGGAAAACGGTGAGCTTTCATCTACCCGGCACGCCACCGACACTGCTAATAACAATAGTCAAAACAGCAACAGTCAGAACCCTATCAATGGTACAGAGCCAGACAATACTACTAAGTCTGGTCGCCATCGCACTCGCAACATAGATGGTGGACTCGACTTCTGGAGCGATGATGAGACGCGCAACGGCTATGCGTATGATAAAGAACATTCGCGTCGCCGTCGCCGCCGTCGCCATCAGACGACTACAGCAGGCGTTACTGACGCTGGCACAGCACGCACCACCGATACCGGATCAAGTGCAACCGTCACGGGGGATGGCGGCTCATCCTCCGGCTCTGACAGCAGTGCTTACGGTTCCACCGAATCCTCTGGTGGCGAATCCTCTGGCTCTTCAGAATCCGCTTCCAGCGGTGACAGTGGTGGGGAGCATCGTGCGACCCGCCATCATCGCCGTGAGCGATCCCATGAAACGCATGAATCCCCAGTGCCGCGCCCCGAAGGTGAATCTTCACACTCCGAAAGTTCCGGGGGCAGTTCTGGCGGCTCATCGGGTGGCGGAGAATCGCCCGTGCCTCAGCCAGAATAAAGTGGCATAAATCGTTCAACAACTGTTATAGCAGTTCTTGTGCTGGAGTATGCGACTCTGGCATAAAGTCTGCTTACTCTGGCAGTGTATTGAAAACTTTTAATTGTGCTGCTTCCTTAACTAATGACGCGCAAAGGCGCTACTATGCTTGACCTCCAGGAGACAGTTAGCCCCGTTCGATTGGCGTTCCTGGCAGGCTACTGCACGTTTTGCGGGCGTCCCGTGGGTGAACACCATGTGGCAGGCTTAGGCGACCATCGTTTCACCTATCGCAATGACTGTCCATGCCTTGACTATGCCCAGGGCGTCATGGATGATGATGGCTCTTACTACTGGGAAAAGATAGAATTTCATCTCAGGCCCCAAAATGCCCGCACCATTGCCAATTGGCATAGCTGGCAGGATGGAGTAGATTATCCATCAGCCACGAATAGCGGGGGCGGGAATAAGTCAATGGATGAGGCCGAGAGTCAAACTGCCCAAGATGCCTTGCTCTATGCTGAAGCACAAAATATTCTAAACCAGTACGGTTAAGCACTGTGGAACCTCTTCCCCTCTCGCTCCCAATTCAATAAACGGCGAGAGCAACACGGAACGACACTAACATTGGTTCTGAGTCCCTCCTATTGTAACCTGATGTTTATGCACTTCAGACAATTTTATCGGGTCGTAAGCTTAGTGCGGTTTGTGGTTAGTATGATCCTATTTATGATCTTTTGTGCCTTTTGTTCCCACTACGTCCATCTGCTCAACGGTGCGCTGAAAGCAGGTTCCCATAACTAAGATTGGCCGCAATAGTAGAGCAATCAAGGACAAAGCTTGGCCACGCCCTTTCCCGCTCTGAACCAAAGACGAGGATTAGGTCATTTATTTAACATGGATTTATTAGCAGGTTTAAACTCGCCCCAACGCGAGGCTGTCACACACGTCAAGGGGCCACTTCTGATCTTTGCCGGTGCCGGGTCGGGCAAGACCCGCACCCTAACTCATCGCATCGCTTATTTGATCCGCGAGCATCGAGTTCCCCCCGGACGCATCCTGGCAGTCACCTTCACCAACAAAGCCGCTAAGGAAATGCGCGAGCGATTAACGCATCTGGTGGGTAATGATGCCAGTCGTATCTGGATGGGGACTTTTCACGCCATGTGTGCGCAAATGCTGCGCATCAATGGCGACCTCATCGGGATTGATCGGCGCTTCGTCATTTTTGACAACGATGACACGTTGCGGCTGATGAAAGAAATCCTCAAGGAAGCGGACATTGATACCAGCCGCTACCCACCCAGCCGGATTCTGCACCGCATCTCCGACGCCAAAAATAACCTGCGTAGCCCACAGGATGTGGAAAGCGTTGCCAGTTCACCGTATCAGCGAGTTTTAGCTCGCGTTTATACGCGTTATCAGGAGCGATTACAGGCAGCTCATGCCCTGGATTTCGACGACCTGTTGGGTGAAGCGGTACGTTTGCTGCGCGAAAGTGAAGAGGCCCGCCACTACTGGAGCGAGCGTTTCTTGCACGTCTTGATTGACGAGTTCCAAGATGTGAATATGGCGCAGTTCCGTTGGGCGCAAATGCTGGCCGAAAAGCACCGCAATATCTGTGTCGTGGGCGATGATGACCAGTCTATCTATGCCTGGCGCGGCGCAAATGTCAAGATTATTCTCGACTTCGAGGTCAGCTATCAGGATGCCACGGTAATTCACCTCGAACAAAACTATCGCTCCACGCAGAATATCCTAGACGCAGCACATGGCGTTATCTCGCAGAACATTGGGCGCAAGGCTAAACGACTGTGGACAGAAGTCGAGGGCGGTGCCACCTTAACGGTGCATGGTGCTATCAATGCTCAAGAAGAAGCCCTGTGGGTGGTGCGCAAGGTGCAATCGCTACAACGCCTGGGACACGAGCATTTATCGGATTTTGCCATTCTCTGTCGCGTCAATGCCCAGAGTCGTCCTTTTGAGGAAGCTTTTATGCGGGCGCGTGTACCACTCAAGTTAGTGGGCACCCAACGCTTTTATGACCGCAAGGAAGTCAAAGATTTAGTGGCTTATCTCAAGGTCATTTATAATGCCAATGATAGCGTCGCCCTGGCGCGTATTATCAATGTGCCGGGACGCGGCATCGGCGATGTGACGATTCAAAAGTTGCAGTGGCTGGCGGCGGAAAGTAATCGCTCGCTTTACGAAGTCATTCTGGATGCCGAAGCGGTCAATGCGTTAGGTCGCGCGGTGGCCGCTAAAATTGCCCCTCTGCGTAATCTGCTCAAGACCTTGCAGGAAGAAGCGCAAGTCAATAACACAGTCGCTGATTTAGTGCGTCTGGTGATTGACCGCACCGACTATCTTGAACACTTGCGCCGCGAAAGAACGGTAGACAGCATTGATCGCCAGGCGAACGTGCAAGAGTTCATCAACGCCGCCGAGCAGTTCGATATGCGGATGGACGAAATGGAGGAGCCGGAAGCAGCCGACGAAGAGGATCAGGAACTGCTGCGCACGGGGGATGCTGATCTTCCCGAAGGCATTAAGCGGCTGGGCACCTTTATGGAATCAGTGGCACTTGAAGGCGATGCCGAGGGCGGCACCGGAGCGGGCTCTAACGAAGCTGTCACCCTCATGACCCTGCATTCCGCTAAGGGGTTGGAGTTTCCCATCGTGTTTTTAGCCGGGATGGAACAAGGCTTGCTGCCCCATGCGCGTGCTTTGTGGGGGGAACAGGCTGGGGAAGAGGAACTGGAAGAGGAACGTCGGCTTTGCTACGTTGGGCTAACCCGCGCCCAGCAACAAGTCTTCCTGACTTTTGCCGCCCAGCGCACTCTTCAGGGCCGCACCGAATCCACGCAGCCTTCACAGTTTCTGGATGAGATTCCAAGCCACCTGGTGGAGCGGGCTGGCCTCGCCGCAGCGAATGCGCCCAGTGCCTATGATGTAGCGACCTCCTGGAACCGTCCCGGAGTCAGCTCGACGTTTCGCCCGGCTGGTGTTGCCGCTTCGAGCAGTGCTGAACCGCCCAAGTTCAGTATTGGGGATCGCCTGCGCCATCCGACCTTTGGTGAGGGCTTAGTGGTCAATGCTTCACCTTCGGGGGGGGCAGGCGAATGGGTCGAAGTGGCCTTTCTTAATAGCGAGACGGGCAAGAAGAAACTAGTGGTCGCTTACGCGCCGTTGGAGAAGGTGTAACGCTGCAAATCAATCACGGCGCGCATTCTGCTCTAATCTGGGGGAGATAGGTTGTAGAGACGCGATTAATCGCGTCTCTACCCGACAGTTGCGTTTCGACTCAAGGCGCACTATAACTATTGAGACAGTATTTAGCAAAACCTAGAACATCGCAGAATTCAGGGCGATGAAGGGCACACGGAGCATATATGGCCAGAGAGCGCGTTGCGACGGGCATAGAAGGTTTGGACGAAATGTTAAAGGGTGGCTTGCCCCAGGGCAAGAGCTATCTGATTTCCGGGGAGCCGGGCACGGGCAAGACGACCTTTTCGGCCCAGTATATTCTCCAGGGCATTCGCAATGGTGAAAACGGCGTCTTTATCTCGATTGACGAGAAACCGACCCACGTTGTGGAAGATGCCGAAAGCCTCGGCTGGGATTTGCGCACTCCTGTCGAGGAAGGCAAGTTGACGCTACTGGATGTTTCTCCTTACTTCAACTGGGTGCGCTATGGCAAGACAAATACCATTGATACCAATGAAGTGATTCAGGATTTATCCAAACAGATTCGGCGCATTAATGCGAAACGCCTGGTCTTCGACTCGGTGGTGCCCTTGGTGCTGCACCGCGAGCGCGTCCACGATGTGCAGGAATTCATCCGTAACCTCGTCTTTAGCATTGACGATAACCTGGGCTGCACGACCTTAATGACTTCCCATGTCTGGCCCGGTCAGTTAGGGTTAGCAGGCGTTGGTATCGAGGAATATCTCGTCAGCGGCATTATTGGGCTACGCCTGGAAAAAACAGGCAACAAATTCGAGCGTAAGATTTTCGTGCGCAAAATGCGCGGTACGCCTATAGACCTATCAGAGCATACCTTTGAGATTATGCATGATCGAGGGATTGTCATACGCCCCTACGTTTAATTCATGATTTCGGTATCTCGAATAAACTATAGCCGTGGGCATTCGCCTGCGGCTATAAATTTGTGTGCCGTGTGCTGCCCCATACCGTTGCTTCTGCTTATGGATTATCCATCTCTATGACCAGTCCCTGGCCTTCCCTACTCCTGGCGACTCTGGCAGCCGGTTCGCTGGTTGTAGGCTCAGCGTTGCCCATTCTGCGTACGCGATTCTTCGAGCAGCGGCTGTCGCTATTAATCGGGTTTTCGGCGGGGCTTATGCTGGCGACTGCCATGCTGGAACTTTTCCCTGAAGCCCTGGAAGCTGATTCGCAACGCGCCATGTGGGGTGGCAGTCTCGGTTTCCTCTCGCTCTATGTAGCGGAGCGACTGACACACTTCCACGCCTGCCGCCATCGCCTCTGCGAGACCGAAACCGCTGGCGCTCTTGAAGGCAGCCTGGAAAATATTGAATGGGCCGTTGCGGAAATAGAAGACACGCATCAGCACGCCTCGCAAGCCACATTGCACACCCATCATGGCCATGACGCTCACGTTCACCATACGCATAGCCATCACTCCGAGCATACCCCGGCCCCGCGTCATCACGCCCATACTGACACAATGGCCCTAGTGGGGATGTCTATTCACAATTTTTCTGATGGTTTAACGACCGCCGCCGCTTTCGCCGTGTCGCGCACCGTTGGCCTCGTTGTAGTGTTGGCAATCATGATTCATCAAACCGCCGCCGGGCTAAGCCTGGGGGCGATTCTCTTACGCGCCGGACGCCATCGCCGCCGTGTCCTGCTTTCCACCACCATCGTAGCCTCCTTTATCATCTGGGGTGCCCTCGCCTATCATTTCGCAGCCGTCGGCAACAGCATGAAGGGGATTATTTTGGGCATCGCTGGCGGCAGCTTTTTTTATGTCGCCGCGTGCGACCTACTCCCCGAAGCCCACGCTGAAGACGAAGGCTGGAACGTAACCGCCATGACCCTTATTGGCTACGGCTTCGCCCTTGGCGTTAAGGTGCTGTTTGGATAGCTCAAGCACCAAGGGTGTTGGAGGTCAGACATTTTTATGGAGCGTGGGAGTTTGGCTCCGTCCCCTATCGCTAACGGAAACTGTTGAGCATACGGTCATTGTGCGAATCATGATGTAGCTACAATAAAATAACTCAACTTGCTACCATAAGCCTCTGATTGAAACGAGGGCTGTAAAGCGAAGTTGCCCCCGTGACTGCCGTAGTCCGCGTCGGCGGACTTCGTCTTGCGGTCTGCGAATTTATTCGCTGGTTGATTCGCCCATAGCTTGGTAGCAACTTAAGGTGGAATAACAAAAACGACCGGGATATTAATATCCCGGTCGTTTGAGATCAAGTTGAATTACATCATTTAAAACTCAGGCGTTACTTCTTGCTGCCGCCTTTGGCACCACCCTTAGCGCCACCGGAGCTACCTTTCGCGCCGCCCTTTGAGCCACCTTTAGCGGCGCTCTGAGCGCCACCCTTGGCCCCGCCTTTTGAACCACCCTTGCCGCCACCAACAGCTTCTTTAAAAGCTGAACTGGGTGTAAAACGGGCCACAGTGCGGGCCGCAATCTTGAGTGGTGCGCCAGTTTGTGGGTTGCGTGCGGTGCGGGCGGCGCGGGCACTGGTGCGAAACGTGCCGAAACCAGCGATGCGCACTTCGCCACCACTGGAGAGTGCCCGGATAATTGCGTCTTCGTAAGCCCGCACGACTTGATCCGCCTTCGACTGCGGTAAGTCGGCTAATGCCGCGACTTCGCTAACGATGTCGCCACGACTTAATGGTGCTGCTTTGCTGCCTTTGTTACCGGATGCTGCCATACCGATTAACCCCCTGGAAATTTAACGTCTCAACAACGGTGTGACCGTTTGTCTAACCACGTCGTATAGACCAAGGTGAAAGGTGCCATACACGCTCAACGAGAACGACGACTCCTCATTAAGCATCCTGGTAGACAAACCTCGCACCGCTGTTTGCAATGTCCATGCCCTACTACATTGATAACGGCGTTATTTATCACGACTTTGCGACTTTGCTAACTATTTACTACAACGATTGACTATTCACTGCAACCCTGGCGGCGCATTAGCTCCGTCACCGCCACACGCGGATCGCGTCCCTCGAAAAGAATCGCCCCAACTTGCTCGGTTATCGGTAGCTCAATGCCCGTTTCCTGGGACAGGCGCAAGGCGGCTCTTGTGGTATGCACACCTTCAGCGACCTGGGCCACATCATGCTGTGCTTCTTTCAGGCTCTCGCCACTGGCCAGGTAGCAACCAAGCGTGCGATTGCGCGAATGGGGTGAAGCGCAAGTAGCGAACAAATCACCGATACCGCTTAAGCCAAAGAGCGTCCCCTCCTGCGCTCCCAGAGCCACCGCTAAACGCGTCATTTCGCGCCAGGCACGAGTGATGAGAGCGGCCTTGGAATTATCTCCGAAACCTAACCCATCGCAAATACCAGCAGCGATGGCGACCACATTTTTCAGGGCACCACCTAACTCAACCCCGATCAGGTCGGTATTGGTGTAGACCCGAAATGATGGTGTTGAAAACAGTTGTTGCGCCGCTGCCGCCGCACCTGCTGCTTGGGAAGCGACCACTGTGGAAGTCGGCACGCCAGCGATAATTTCTTTGGCCAGGTTCGGGCCACTTAAAGCGACATAACGCTCTGGCGGCAGGGCGGCTCGTTGTGCCCAAAGCTGCGCCGGGCGCAAACCACTTTCCGAGTGCAACCCTTTGGTGCCACTAATCACAATCGCCTGTGACGGCAGCTTAGTTTGCAATGTAGTGGCCAAAGCAGGTACAGCATTACACGGCACAGCAGCTACAACCCACGCTGCGTCTTGCAGCACCGCTTCTAAATCGGCGTTAACAACGACATTTTGTAGAGATGCACCCGGCAGATATTTAACATTTTCTTGAGCCTGGGTCAAGCTACTGGCGACCTCTGCACTGCGCGCCCATAGACGCGTGGTGAGGCCATTATGACTGGCGAGAAACGCCAGGGCCGTGCCCCAACTTCCAGCCCCTAAAACGGCCACGATGTCTTGCTTCGCTTGCCTCATGAGCCAGTGACAGTTTCTCCTCTGGTCTCAACGACGTTTGCCCGTTCGGTCGTGGGCTGCGCATCCGCTTTTACGGTCTTATTGGCACCTAATCGTGGTTCCGTGCCTGCTAAAATACGCTTAATATTAGGGATGTGCTTTAAGAACGCTACTGTGCTAATTAAGGTCATAACAACCAATGAAGGCAATGGCACCGCAGCCAACCAGTAAGCTACAGGTATCGCTAAACAAGCCGCCACCGAGCCTGCGGAAATCATCCGAGTCATTAGCACCACGACGCCCCATAGCGCAAAGCAGGAGAGGGCCGGTTTGGTTGCCAGACCCAAAGCTGCTCCCAACCCGGTGGCTATACCTTTACCGCCTTTGAAGTTGAGGAAAATTGAAAAGGTGTGCCCCAGCACTGCGATCAGCGCGCACAGGGCAATACTTGTGTTATCGGTTGGCCCCAGTAGCATACGCGCCAGCCAAGGAGCAGCAAAACCCTTCAAGACATCCAACAAAAAAACGGTGAGACCTGCCGCTGGCCCTAAAGCACGATAAACATTGGTTGTGCCGATATTACCGGAACCCACCGAGCGCACATCAATACCGCGCAGCTTACCCGCAATAACACCAAATGGTATCGCGCCACAGAGATAGCACAAGAGAAAGACAAGAATTCGTGTCATGAATTAGAGAGCTAACGAGTAAATTGGCGGTAGGAGGGCCTGCGAATAGCAGCCCCCATAGAAGTTAATTACTTAATGCCGAGCGATACCTTTTTGATACAATAACCTGTTGAGCCAATCCTCTGGTTAATAGAAACCGAAACCGTTCTTAGATTTAGGCCACTTGATTTGCACCGGGCATCCGTAGGTGCGCAGTTGAGTGTGCCGACCTCTACGGTTAGCGATGCTGTAAATCATCTGCTCCGTCACATTACGATAGGTCTCCCGATAGTAATGAGCTGGATTAAGGTCATTTGCTGCGCCATTATTGTTCTCATAGATAAATATAGCTTTATCTCGATTATAGCTATATTTGAGAAGGTGCCAGTAGATATCAATTTTACTATTGGAATCCCAACGCACAGTCACTTGTTTGCTATACGGATGACGTATCAACTCCTCGGACAACCGTTGCATGGCTAGAGGTTGCTTATCGGTTGGCTTCTCCCACCCATCAGCGACTGCATGAAAACTACCAGGAGGATACGGGACCACATCAACATCAATAACAGGCCAAGGCCAACCAGTGCGGTGATATAAAGTCACGCCTCTCAATACTAACACCACCAGGAGCAGTGCCGAGAGAAGAATTAGCTCTTGCCTTTTCATCCGACCCCGCATCATGATTGAATAAAACTTACAATTCCTAGTGTAGGTTCTCTTGCCGCGAATCAATCCGCGGACTTACTCTTCATCCCCATCGTCACCATCATCTACGACATCATTGCCTGCCAGGGCCGCTTCACGCTTGGCGCGCAGGCGTTCTTCTTTCGTGCGCTCGCCACTACCCTTGCGGAGTTCAATCCTCAATGGCACCCCGCGAAATGGAAAGCGGGCGCGAATCACATTCTCCAGATGGCGCACATAGGAAAAATGCACCAGTTCCGGGCGATTGGTAAAAACGATAATGGTCGGTGGCGCAATCTCAGTCTGTGTCGCATAGCGAATTTTGATTTGCTTGCCCTTAACGGATGGCGGCGGATGTTCCGCGATAGAACGGCGAATGGTGTCATTCAAGACCGCGGTGGGGATGCGCTCACGTAGGTTCTCTACAATGCTAATCGCATCATCCAACATTGTTTCGACGCCCATGCCGGTCTGGGCCGATACAAAATGCACCGGGGCATAACTGATGAAAGGCAGATAACGCTGGATCATGGCCTCATAATCTTTCTGGGCTGCCGTGCGCTTTTTGCCGGTTTCGGCTTCAATGATATCCCACTTATTGACCGCGATTAATGTCGCTTTACCGGCTTCGTGGGCATAACCAGCGATTTTAGTATCTTGATCTGCAATGCCGCCGCTTTCACAAACGATAATGACCACATCACTACGGTCAATGGCGCGCAGACTCCGCAATACCATGTGATATTCAAGTGATGTTTTTTCGGAGCGTACGCGGGCCTTGCGCCGCATTCCCGCCGTGTCAATCAAAGTAACAGGCTGATCTTTCCATTCGAGTTTGGTGTCTACGGCGTCGCGGGTGGTGCCGGGCACAGGCGAGACAATTGAACGCTCATAGCCCAGAATGTGATTCGTTAACGAGCTTTTGCCGACGTTAGGACGCCCCACTAGAGCTACTTTTACCGAGTCGTCGGCTGGAAACTCTTGCTCATCGCGCGGCAATAATTCTTCAATGTGCTCGGTTAGTTCGGCTACCCCAAAGCCCGTGGCTGCCGACATTAACACCGGCTCTCCCAGACGCAACGCATACAGATTGCTAATGGGCATCTTGGGATTGTCTACTTTATTCGCTGCTAGAATAACGGGCTTGCGCGTCTGGCGTAAAACATCGGCAATCTCAAAATCAAGGGTGGTCGGTTCCTCGCGGCCATCGGTCAAGAAGACGATTATATCGGCTTCTTCAATGGCAAAGCGAGTTTGCGCCAGGATAGCCGGGGTATAGCCTTCTTTTTCTAACGAATCAAAGCCGCCCGTATCAATGATCGTACAGGCTCGTCCCCAGATGTCGCAGTCAGCATACAGCCGGTCGCGCGTGGTGCCAGCCAAATCTTCCACCACCGCGATACGCTGTCGTGCCAGGCGGTTAAACAACAGGCTCTTGCCAACGTTCGGTCGGCCTACTATCGCAATAAGGGGTTTCGCCATGATCTCTTCTAAATAGGCTTCAAACTACGCTTCAAAATCGAGCGCCTGCACACTATCCCACAAAGGTTTAAACTCGCTGACAAACGCCTGGTGAATGGGATGCGGTTGATATTGATCAAGCGCCTGGCGCGACGTAAACTGCACCACTAACCCTATCTGATAGCCGTTGGAGCGGCCTGAGAAATCTTCACCGCAGGCGATATGCTCAATGCCATCAATTTGTTCCTTTAAGGCGCGCAAAGCATTGAGCATCGCCTGCTGCTGCTCTTCGGTGACGCCTTCTTTTAATTTAAACCACACTAAATGCTCAACCATTATTTCCTTTCAACCTTACAGCATGACCAACTTTTCTAAGAGTTCATCCATCGTTTGCGGTGGTGCCACCAGTAAGGGCATGGTCTCCTTGAATGAACTCACATCGGCGACCCACTCTTTACCGTTCAAATAGCGGGCCACACAGCCCGCTTCCTGGCACAGACACATTCCCCCGGCAATATCATAAAGCTTGTGCCAGTGGGCGATACTGGCGCGTAACGAGCCTCTGGCCAGAGCTACCTTGTGATAAGCGAGACTGCCTAAGTTGCGCAAGCGACAGGGCACAGTAGTGATGTCCACGACACGCTCCACGGTGGTATTGCAGGCGATTAAATCTTCTTGCATCAGTTCGGGGCCATCCGGCACTTCTAAGCGCACCACCTCGCCCCCTCTATCGCACCAGGCTCCCTCTCCGCTGGCGGCCCAGTAAATCTCATTTTGCGGCGGCACCGCCACGGCACCGAAAATGGCCTGCCCACCCTGCACCGCTCCCACCGAAATGCACCAGAGCGGAATGCCACGCACAAAGTTGGTGGTGCCATCAATGGGGTCTATCACCCAACACGGCGCGTTTGGATCGCCCGTTAAGCCAGTTTCTTCACCCAGGAAAGCGAACTCTGGGGCCAACTGGCTGAGTTTCTCATGCAAGAAGAGTTCAAGCTGACGGTCGGCCTCGGTGACTAAGGTGTTATCGGGTTTTATCTCAGCCTTGAACTGACCGCGCAAGTGCAACGCCATCTGTGCCGCCTCGCGCACAATTTCCCGCGCCACGGCAGGATCAAAAGAAAGCATGACATGAGTTTAGCAGAAGGGAGTTGTGATGAAGAGATAACAGCAATTAGCCAGACTAGAATTTTGACTCCATTCACTGACTCGTGTCATAATCTCTGCAATCGTTAAAAGTTAGCCCCGCCAACAGCTAAAGAGGAGCTTTATGAAAGTGCAATCGCGGTCGTTATGTTTGATCTTGATGCTGGTATTAGGCACATTGAACCTGCCACTATGCCAGGCGGATGAGCAGTTCGGCGGCACTTATCATATCCCTGCCGGTGCCGGGCCTGCTTTAGACTTGACCTTACAACAAGATGCTGCTGGTAATGCGACTGGCACCTTGAGCAATGCGCAGATGACGTTCCAGGTCGAAGGCAAAATGCTACAAGAAGGCGAAGCCAAAGGCAAGATGATCGCGGGGACATTGCACAATGAACAGGCGACGATGTTCTTTGCCGCTCAAAAGCATCCCGATGGCCGTATCGAATTTGTCTTCATCCAACCCAATGCCGAGGGTAAGCCAGACCTGACCAAAACTAATACCGTGATCTTTCCGGCAGCAGGCGGGGCACCGGGAGGGGGTAATGGCGATGCGGCAGGGGCCAATCCGACTGGTGTTGCGCCAACAGATGCCGTCCCCGGCGGCAATGCGGGTGGCGCTTATGCTGGCATCTTCAAGAGCGCCGATATGACTATTGAAAGTCGCAATGCGGCTGGGCACTATGTTGGCACCATTAGCTTCAACGGACAGACGTTTAAGTTCACCGGACAGCCCCAAGGCGACGGGCTTGAAGGCACTTTTGAAAACAAAGACGACAAGTTTCCCTTTACGGCCTCGCTCAATGGTAACACCTTGACCTTCGTCACGGCGGGCACCACTTATCAGCTTGCCAAGCAGAATCCTAAGCCAGCCACCAATCCCCTGGCTAAACCACAGTCGGCTAAGCCGCAATCGGCCAACCCGCTCGCCAAACCGCCAGCGCATAATCCACTCGCCAAGCCAAGTGGAACGAGTCCCACTGCTATTACCAAACCCGCGAATCCAGTGGTGCATACAGCATCATGGAAGACCTATAAACACCCGGCTGGCCTGAGTATGCGCTATCCTGCGGAATGGACGCTCAAAGAAATGCCGGGCATGTTGCAACTGGTGCCACCTGATACTGCTGCCAACGCAGCCGGGCCTACGGAAGCTTATCTGGTCTCGGCGCAACAGGTCGGCAATATCACCAGTGCCCAAGACCCCCGCTTTATCCAGGCAATTGAGCTAATTGTGAGCAAGTTGTTTCCTTTCATGCAGCGTGTTGGTGATATGGAACAGGTACGGGCTGGCAACGAGCCTGGTGTTGCCTTACAATGGGAGGGCAAGAATCCGACTGGCATGACGGTGCACGCTCAGGTTTTTGCCACCGTGCTGAAGGGCTTTGGTGTCTCAGTCTTTGCAGTAGGTGATAAAAATCGGGTGGCGGCCCGCGATAAAATTACGCGTGGCATCTTCACATCGTTCGGCGCTTTCGAGGGCGAGAAAGACCCGCAACTAGTCGGTCATTGGCAGAGTGGCGTGGCGGACAATGGCATGATGATTAAGGATGCTGCGGGTCGTGTCTCAACAACTTCGGCTTCCGATAGCTCAACCCGCTATACCTTCTCCCCCGATGGCACCGTCGCTAAGGTCTCTCATTCGCGCACCATTGTGAACGCTCCGGGCGTCTCACTGGATACCGGCGACTCTTACGAAACGACCAAGGGCACCTGGGCCGCAGGCGGGGGCAAATTGGTGGTGTTCTGGGAAAATGGTAATGCCAATGAATGGACTTACGAAGTGGTAGCAGAACCAGGGCAGAGCCGCCGGGTTAGGCTACACGCCGGACAGGGTGGCATGGTGTTAGGCGAAATTAATGGCTAAAACTGTTGTATAGTGCCGGGCGATTAAAATCGCGGCAACAACAACGCGAAGTCCGCCTGCGCGGACTCAGGATTTAGCCTGCGCAGGCAGGCTTTGTGCCGTTGTTGCCTGCGGCTTTAGCCGCCCGGCTATTCAAGATAGTCCACTTGACATAGCACGAGAATCCACAATCTAACCGCTTCACTCAAGGTCATTGAAGTTTAACTACGCTACACTCAAAAGCAGTGTGCGTTATCTTTTAGCTTTTCTCTCGCTCCGTTACTGGTTGCGGCATCGTGGCGCATTTTTTTTGGCAACTTTGGGCGTGGCTTTGGGCCTAGCGGTTTTTGTATCGGTGCAGGTTGCTAATCACTCCGTTTTAGCCTCGTTTGCCGCTTCCTTAGATGCCATATCAGGCAAAGCCAATTTGCAGATTATTGGTGGCGCGAGCGGCTTGCCAGAAGAAGTTTACACGCGCCTCAAATTGACACCAGATGCCCGCATTAAAGCGGCGGCTCCGGTGGTGTCCCGCACACTTTATTCCCCGACGCTTCAGACCTCAATCCTCATTATGGGGGTAGACCCCTTTGCGGAAATTGACTTCCGCGATTGGGAGATTGGCGGGGAATCTCCACCACCACAAGCTTCAACGCGTGGCACAACTCCATCAGACCAGAATGCGCAAAGTGCATTCTTGCAATTTCTCACTGGCCCCCATACTACTGCCATCAGCCAGGCGATGGCTAATCGCTATCACCTGAGCATCGGCAGCCCCCTTCAACTTTATGTCGGTGCCGAGCGTAAAAACTTTTATGTAGTAGCCATTCTGCCGAACGAGTCTTCTAATGAGGCATTTGGCGGCGACTTCACCTTGCTGGACATTGCCACTGCGCAAGAAGCCTTGGCCCAAAGCGGTCGCCTGTCGCAAATTGACCTCATTGTGGATGAGGTGCAGCTTGATGCGGTGAAGGCAGCCTTGCGTAAGAATCTACCAGCGGATGCAATCGTGCAAAGACCAGCACAACGCGGTGCGGATGTCTCAGCGATGCTGGCGGCGTTTCAATTAAATCTCTCTGCTCTTTCCTGCATTGCTATCTTCGTCGGGGCATTTCTGATTTATAACTCAATCGCCATTGCGGTGGTGCGGCGACGGGCTGAAGTTGGTATCTTGCGCTCTTTTGGCACCGGGCAAAGTCAGCTCATGCGCTTGTTCCTGGTGGAAGCAGCAGTTATTGGCCTGGTGGGTTCAATTGTAGGAATGCTGCTAGGGATTGCTCTGGCTCATTTTACGCTACAGGCAGTCAGCACCACGATCAGTGCGCTTTATATTGCGGTGAAGGCTAAAAGCCTCAGTGTTCCGCTCTGGCTGTGGTGGGGTGCGCCTCTAGGCGGCACGGTTCTGTCCATTTTATCAGCCCTGCCTGCCGCGCATGAAGCCGCCAATACTCCACCCCGTGCCGCGATGTTGCGGGTCACGCTGCACCAGGCTACGGAAAGATTTGCTTATCCAATGGCGATGGCCGGAGTGGTGTCTCTCTCTTTAGCCTTTGTGCTTTGTCAACCCTTCATCAGCGGGCGCACCGTCTTTGCAGGCTTTGCGGCAGCGTTCTTGACCTTATCCGGCTTTGCCTTGCTCACCCCAGTTCTGACGCTATGGGGCAGTCGCGTTGCCCAAGTGGGGGCCGGAGCTACGTTTGGCATCGAGGGCACTCTGGCCGGTTCCTATCTGCGCCGCGCCCTGAACCGCAGCAGTCTGGTAATAGCCGCTTTGATGGTCTCATTAGCGATGCTGATCGGCCTATCGGTCATGGTCGGCTCGTTTCGCGCGACAGTGGCGGCATGGGTGGGCGGCTCGATTAGCGCGGACTTGTATGTTGCGCCAGCGCGAGGTTTTGCTGAAGACCCCGGCCCCGGTTTGCCGCGTGAAGTGGTGCAGTATGTCACTACCATGCCCTCGGCTCGCTTCTGCGATACGTTGCGCGGCGCGGATGCGGAGATTAATCATCAGCCCATTTATATTGCCGCGAATGTGCTGCCGGGTCTGGTCAATGGTGAGCGAAAAACCAGATTTCTGGAAACGCTTTATGGCGATGCACTTACTAAGCGTGCCTATGCTCAATCCAAAATCATCCTCGTGAGTGAACGCTTCAAAAACCTCCTGGGCTATAGGTCAGGGCAAACTTTGACCCTGACCACCCCTAGTGGCCCGATAGCCTTTCTCATTGGTGGCGTCTTTTACGACTATACGCCCAATGAATGCCTGCTCTATATGCCGCAGACCCTCTACCGCAAATACTGGCATGACTATGGGATAGACGGCATTGCGGTTTATCTCAAGCATGATGTGTCAACCGATGAGGTCAAACGCGAGTTGGAGCAACGCTTCGGTGCAAAATATCAACTGACTCTCCTGCCTAATCGTGAAATCCGCGCCTCAGTGTTCAAAACTTTTGACCAAACCTTTGCTGTTACCTATGCGCTCCAACTAATCGCCATTATTGTGGCGGCGATTGGCATCTTTGATACACTCATCGCCCTCTTGCTGGAACGCAGCCGCGAATTAGCGACCTTGCGTGCTTTAGGCGCGTCGCCCTGGCAGATTAACAAGATGACTTACATCGAATTTGTCCTGATAGGAATTTTTGCCTGGACAATAGGCGTGGCAGCAGGATTATGCCTCGCATGGGAACTGATTTATGTCATTAATCGCCAATTCTTTGGCTGGACGATACAATGGACATTGCAGCCAGATGTGCTATTTCGGGCGCTGGTGCTGGCTTTGCTCGCCGCTATTGGAGCCGGAGTGTTCCCGGCGCGTAATGCGACCCGTCGCAATATCGCCGCCACCCTCCAAGTTGAATGAGATCATGGGGTAATTAATGAAGATAGTTCCAGCTTAGTCGAAATAGCGGAACCTAATTTGCACGCAAGGCGAGTTCGACTTCATTGGAGGGAGCGGCTTGCCGATGCACATTCTGTTTGTAGACGACATGCCTGATACCCGCGATATTTTTCGTCTGGCTTTTGGCATCCAAGGCCATACCACGCGTGTAGCAACGAACGGGTTAGAGGCCGTCGAAGCCGTTAAAGAAGAAAGCTTTGATGCGATCATTATGGACGTGGAAATGCCAGAAATGAACGGGTGGGATGCCGTTGGCCACATCCGGCAATTGAAGAATGGGAACCAACTTCCGATTATTATGTTCACCGCTTATGGTGGCGATGAAGACTATGACCACGCTATCGAAGTGGGTGCTAACTGCTTGATGTTGAAACCCATCTTGCCCCAGGAACTTCTGAATCAAATCGAGAAGCTACGAAGTTAGCTTCTGGCTTGCTTATTTTTAATGCTATGTCCCGCGCGGCTTTAGCCCCACAGCCGATACAGACGACAGTCTTAGTCTGTATCGGCTTATTCTTGCTCTGGGGTTCCCCTCAAGGCCAAGCGGCGTCCTTCCGTCCCGCCTTGCCGGGTTATCAGTATCACTTTCCCCGTGACCACACCGCGCACCCGGAATATGCTACCGAGTGGTGGTATTATACTGGCCATTTGCAAGCCGCAAACGGGAAACGCTTTGGGTATGAACTGACCTTTTTCCGTATCGGACTCATGCCCAGTCTCGCCGGGCGCACTTCCAAATGGGCTACACGAGATATTATGCTGGGGCACCTGGCGCTCACGGACGAAACTGGCAATCAGTTCTATTTTGTAGACCGCGCCTCGCGTGCCGCTTTAGGTTTAGCCGGGGCCGAAACTGCTATGCCCCACATCTGGATCAATGGCTGGTCGTTGCGCTTTGGGGGACACAACAGTAGTGCGCAGACCTTGCGTGCCACGGGCAAAAGCCATGACATCGAGTTCGCTATCAACCTCGTGCAACACCCGGCCAAGCCCTTGGTCATTCATGGCGAAAAGGGCGTCTCGCAAAAATCGGCGGGAGTGGGGCGTGCTTCACATTATTATTCCTTCACTCGTTTAACCACTCAAGGCACTGTACGATTAGGTGATCAGCATTTCGCCGTGACGGGGCAGAGTTGGTTTGACCATGAGTTTGGTTCTAATCAATTAGGCAAAGATCAGGCGGGATGGGATTGGTTTGGGGTGCAACTGGATGATGGACGCGAGATTATGCTGTATCACATGCGCTTGCGTAGCGGCGGCACCGATCCCTATTCTTCTGGCACTCTCGTCGAGCGCAATGGCAAAACCCATCATCTCAGGCTCCAGGATTTTCGGATTGAGCCTCTTAACACCTGGCGCAGCCCGGTCTCTCATGCCAGTTACCCGGCGCACTGGCGCGTCACTTTGCCGCGAGAAGGCATAAATCTCGACATTATGCCCACCATTGCCAATCAAGAACTGGCCACGCAGCATTCCACCGGGGTGACTTATTGGGAGGGTAGCGTTCGGGTTACGGGCACCCAGGGCAGCCGCTCCCTGCATGGCATGGGCTATGTAGAATTGACTGGCTACGCCGGAGCCTTTAATAGCACATTTTGAATATGAGCAGTCTGAAAGTCTGTAGGCCAGACACTCTTGTCTGGCTGTTTCAGATTATGCCAGACAAGAGTGTCTGGCCTACAATGTTGCAATTATTCTTTACATATGAGTGAATCTGATCTTTACGACATTGCGGTTATTGGCGCAGGCACAGGTGGCCTGGTGGCGGCTTTCATAGCGGATAGTTTAGGAGCTAAAACCGCGCTCATTGAACGCGAGCGCATCGGGGGCGAATGCTTGTGGACAGGCTGTGTCCCCTCAAAAACGCTTATCAAGTCGGCGCGTGTTTATGCCACCATGAAACGCGCCGAAGAGTTCGGGGTGCATGTGGAGTCTACCCGCCTGGTGTGGCCCGCCGTGCGGATGCGGATTGCCGCCGTGCGCGATGAAATTAAAGACCTGGAACGTGCCGAGTTACAGAAGTCTAAAATAAAAATCATCACTGGCACGGCACGCTTTGAAGACGCACATACGTTACTTATCACGGCTAAAGCGAGAGAGCAAAGAATTCAGGCCAAAAAGTTCATTCTGGCGACTGGCACCAAAACACGCTTGCCCGAAATTGAAGGGCTGGAGGAAACAGAATTTATCACCCACGAAAATATCTACGATCTACCGAACCTGCCGCGCACGCTGCTGATTCTGGGAGGTGGCCCTATCGGTTGCGAGTTCGCCCAAGCCTTTGCCCGCTTTGGCACCAAAGTGACCCTCGTGCAACAAGGCGACCGCCTCCTGCCGAAAGAAGATGCCGAGATTTCGGCTGCCTGCCAGAAGATATTAGAACAGGAGGGGGTGCAGGTTTATCTTAAGGCCGAGACACGCCGTGTGCGCCAGGATGAAACGGGCAAGCAACTTGAATTTGCGACAGAGGGGGGCACGGTTCAAACGGTCAAAGCCTCACATTTTTTAGTGGCCGTCGGTAAAGAATCAGACACCACATCGCTTAATCTTCAGGCCGTTCGAGTGGCTGCGGATAAGCAGGGAGTGTTGGTAGATGACCACTTGCGCACCACCGCACCTCACGTTTGGGCCTGCGGTGATGTGACGGGGCAATATCTGTTCACCCATGTAGCCGAATATCAGGGCAAAATAGCCGCCCAAAACGCCTTACTGCCGCTCAAGACTAAAGCCAACTATCGCGTGGTGCCGTGGACGACATTCACTGACCCGGAGATCGCACATTTAGGTCTGACTCAAGCCGAAGCCGAACAAGAGCATAGCCCCTGTAAAATCTACCGCGTGCCATTTAGCGCATTAGACCGCGCCATTATTGAAGGCGAAACCGAAGGATTTCTGAAAGTTATCACGAGCAGTAGTGGCCGGATTTTAGGCGCGCATATTATTGGCCCGGCAGCAGGCGAATTAATTCACTCTTTCGTGCCTGCGGTGCGCGATGGCACCTTGATTCAGGAGATGGCGGAAACTATCTACGTCTACCCGACTCTCTCCGAAATCGGCCATCGTGCTGGCAACCAATATTATCAAGAGTTGCTCAAAACGAAACTGGTGCAGCAACTCTTGCCCTTAGTCAGAAGGTAGCCGCTGCCTCTATCTTGGGATCATGCCTGATATTGCACTCTGGCACAAGCCTGCAACTGCCGCACGGCGTTACTGGCCCACTGGCGCGATGGCTGCTGGTTCATCCAAACACAACAGGCTTCTGTACCATGTGCCTGGAGCCAACGGTCAATAATCATCATCTCATCCAGTTCGGCTTTTGGTGTGTAGGCTGCCACAGGCGGCGGAGTGGCATAGAGCTTGCGAATTTCACCCTTCAAAGCAGGCCAATCCTCTACCACCAGATGGCGACGCACTGCCCCACCCTGCACCATAAAGATACCACTTGGCGGAGCAGTGTTATCGCTGCTGTCCTGCGGTTTGCGAGCAGGTTGCACGATGACGACATTATTCTGTTCGCGCATTCGATGCACTCGTCGTAACCGCGCGGTGCAGATTTCAATGGCCTCCATTTGCGCTTTGAGTTTGGCCGCATCTTCAAAACGTAGGTCATCCGCCAGACTCATCATGCGGGCTTTAAGCTTTTCTAATTGGGGAGCATCCCCGGTGTGCAGCAGCTTAATTAAGTCATCGCAAATTTTGGCATATTCCTCTTGCGCGATAGCCGATACACAGGGGCCACAGCAACGGCCAATATCATGATAAAAGCAGGCGCGGCCATCAGGATCAGGTGTTAGCGGGCCTTCACACGAACGCAGCGGAAAAAGATGGCGCATGGCATCCATTGTCCAAGACGCCGCCCAGGGGGTCGTGAAGGGGCCAAGATAAAGCCCCGGCAATTCACCCACAGGCGGTGGAGTTTCTAACGGCAGGGTTTGGGGTTCAGGGTTCGGGGTCAGTGGGTTATCCGCAGCCCATCGCTGTGCAAGCTTTTCTAAGTCTGCATCCTCGTCAGCTTCTTCTAAACCTTCAATCCCAAACCCTGAACCCTCTATAACTGGTTCGGCACGAGTCAAAGTAAGACGTGGGAACGCCTCATCACTGAGGAGTAGATAAGGATAAACCACGAAGCGTTTGTGCTGCCAGTTGAGAATCGGTTGGCGCTCGGCGATGAGGCGGCGTTCGAGTAGAAGGGCTTCAAGTTCAGAGCCGCACTCATCCCATTCGAGGCGCGTAATTTCAGCCAACAGGCGGCGCAGTTTAGGTGGCCTCTGGAGAGAGGTGTCTGCAAAGTAGGAGCGCACTCTTTCCCGCAGACACTTCGCCTTGCCGATATAGAGCAAGCGGTCGTTGAAGCCATAGAAGAAGTAAACGCCAGGGGCACGCGGCAACGTACGCGCTTGTTCTTTAAAGCGTCGCCGTCGCCGCGTGTCTACCTTGCCCTCGAAAGGATGGCGCACGCGATGCGCGCCAAAAGCTCGTAGTGGAGAAACACCTGCCATTGTCTACAATTTTAACAGGGACAGACCTCGTAGGGGCACCCCTTGTGGGTGCCCTTCTTTGTTGCATCCTCGCAATAGTGCCTCTGGCCCTAACACTTCAGGGCACCCACGAGAGGTGCCCCTACGGCTTTGCTTCACTCAATCCTACTTTTTCGCTGCGGCGTTAATCAAGCCATATTCGATGGATTCCGTTAAAGCTTGCCAACTGGCTTCGATAATGTTGGTGCTGACACCCACGGTGCTCCAACTTTGGTCGCCATTGGTAGATTCAATTAAGACGCGCACTTTAGCGGCTGTGCCTTCACGCGTGTTGACGACGCGCACTTTAAAGTCCGTCAGGTGGATGGCTTCCATTTCTGGATAAACCATTAACAGAGCTTTACGCAGCGCGTTGTCGAGAGCATGAACCGGGCCGTCGCCTTCGGCTGCGGTGTGCATGACTTCACCATCAACTCCCAGTTTTAACGTGGCTTCCGTAATCCACTCCGCTTCACCTTTACCGTTAGGCCGCCATTCGTTGATGGTGCGGACGCCCAACAGGTCGAACAACTGCTGTGATTTGCCTACCGTGTGACCCAGGGTGCGCTGCACCAAGAGTTGGAATGAGGCTTCGGCTCCCTCGAACTCATAACCTTCGGATTCCAGCCGTTTGACTTCTTTTAAAATCGCTTTAGCTTCTTTGCTGCCCTTTTCGATTTCAATGCCCAGACTCGCCGCCACTTCGCGCACATTGGAAGTGCCTGCCAACTCACTGACTAAAATACGCCGCTCGTTGCCGACGCTTTCCGGGTCTATGTGCTCATAAGCCTGACCACCCGCTTTCTGCACCGCGTCAACATGCATACCGCCCTTATGGGCAAAAACTGAATGGCCGACGAAGGGCTGCCGATCATCAGGCGTAAGGTTCGCCACTTCACTGACGAAATGCGCTAAGTGCGTCAATTGCTTCTCGCTGCCCGGTGGCACGCATTGCATCCCCATCTTAACCTGTAGATTAGCGATCACCGAAATCAGATTGCAGTTGCCGCATCGCTCACCAAAGCCGTTGATGGTGCCCTGCACTTGCGACGCCCCATTTTGGATAGCAACCATAGCATTGGCCACCCCTAATTCGCAGTCGTTGTGCGTATGAATGCCAACGGGTATGCCTAATTCGCGCTGCACCGTGTTGACCCCAGCCGCAATGTGTTCGGGCAAGCTGCCGCCGTTGGTATCGCAGAGCACCAGTATTTCCGCGCCACCTTCAGCGGCAGCCCGCAGGGTGCGTAAGGCATATTCAGGATTGGCGTGCCAGCCATCGAAGAAGTGTTCGGCATCATAAAATACGCGGCGTCCATGCTCGCGCACATAGCGCACGCTGTCTTCAATCATTTTTAAATTTTCATCAAGAGAAACTTTGAGGGCGTGTGTCACATGGAAATCCCAGGTCTTGCCAACGAGCGTGACAACAGGCGTTTCAGCTTCCAGAATCTTTTGTAGATTGGCGTCGTCACGGGCCGCAATACCAGCGCGGCGTGTCATGGAAAAAGCAGCGAGGCTCGCGTGCTGCCAGCTTTGCTGTTTAGCCAGGGCAAAGAACTCTTCATCTTTGGGATTAGAACCCGGCCAACCGCCTTCAATGTATTGGATGCCAAACTCATCCAGCCGCCGCGCGATCTTGAGCTTATCGGCTACCGAAAACGAGATGCCCTCGGCCTGCGCCCCGTCACGCAGCGTCGTGTCATACATTTCAACGGCTTGTTTCTTTACCATAAATTCTGTCCTTTGATCGTCTCTCAAATAATCCGCAATCGTCAATCCACAATCCGCAATGGATAGCCCCACCTGGACTCGAACCAGGGACCTCCATTTTATAAGAATGGCGCTCTCACCGACTGAGCTATGAGGCCACTAAAACCAACCACACAGCAAAAAGCCCGCTGCCGAATTTTCTCAATTTCAGCAGCGGGCGTGGGCGTGTTGTCTTGCGATCTTTAGAAAACGCGTTTCAACAACGCCGCACGGGTTCCACCGCCGACTTGCTAATTCGCGCTATAATTCGTGATTCTTGATACATCATTTCAAATTATAAATCATCGGAACTTTGAAAGCAACCTCATTATATCACCGGGCGAATTTATTCGCCCGGCTATTGCTTAAACTTTACCCATACGCACTATCACGGCGTGATGTGCCCCATCATCCTGGAGTGGAATTGCCTTGCCATCAATGGGAGTACCATCTACTTCAACCGCTACGACGCCAGTATTAACGCCATCAGGATTTTCTACTGTGATGTCATACGATGCGCTGTGGTAGCGGTAATGCAACTTAAATTCTTTCCAATCGGAGGGGATAGTGGGATTGATAACAAGCTCTGTCCCTTGCAATTGAAAGCCCAGGACTGATTCAATCCAGACGCGATACATCCAACTGCTGGAACCCGTGTACCAAGTCCAGCCGCCCCGCCCGACATGCCCCTCTAACGCGTACACATCGGCAGCTACCACATAAGGCTCCACTTTGTACCGTTGCACATCGGCTTCGGTACGGGCGTGTTCGATGGGGTTCAGCATACGCAGCAATTCAACCGCTTTATTCCCATCCCCACCACGGGCAAACGCCAGGGCTGTCCAGATAGCGGCATGAGTGTACTGCCCGCCATTCTCTCGCACTCCTGGCAGATAGCCTTTAATATAACCCGGATCATGTGGCGTCTTATCAAAAGGTGGCGTATAGAGCAAAATCATCTTGTCCTCTTTGCGCACCAGATATTGCTCCACGGCCCGCAAGGCTGAATCTACGCGCTCTGGCCGTGCCGCACCACTGATAGCACCCCACGATTGAGCAATGGAGTCTATTTTCGCTTCTTCGCTCGTATGCGAGCCTAAAGGCGTGCCATCATCAAAGTAAGCGCGGACATACCAGTCGCCATCCCACGCTTTGGCTTCCACCGTGGCCGCCAGTTGCTCAGCTTGCTCACGATAAGTCTTAGCTTGCTCGTTTTCGTTGCGCCCATCGCATAGCTCAGCAAAACCATGCAGCACATCAATCAGGAACCACGCCAACCATACACTTTCGCCTTTGCCTCCGACACCGACACGGCTCATGCCATCGTTCCAGTCGCCAATGCCAATCAGCGGCAATCCGTGTGGCCCAGAGGTCAAGCCTTTAGTGATAGCACGGCGGCAATGCTCAAAAAGTGACGCCGTTTCAGGAGCATGTTGGGGCATGATATATTGCTCATGCTGCTCCGGCGTTAGCACCGGCGCTTGCAGGAATCCTACCTGTTCATCCAGGATCGCGCCATCACCCGTGGCACGCACGTAGTGCGCCACCACATAAGGCAGCCATAGCAAATCATCTGAGAAACGCGTTCTGACTCCTGCATCTGAAGGCGGATGCCACCAGTGCTGCACATCGCCTTCCACAAATTGGTGAGCCGCCGCCCGCAAAATCTGCTCGCGGGCCACTTGCGGCATGGTCGGTAGGAAGGCCATGACATCTTGCAACTGGTCACGGAAGCCGTAAGCGCCGCCTGACTGGTAAAACGCTGAACGTCCCCAGATACGGCAACTGAGAGTTTGATAAGGCAACCAGCGATTCAAGAGGAAATTGACAGCGAGATCGGGCACTTCGACCTGTAAGGTGCCGAGCAAATTATCCCACCATTCCCTGGTGTGGCGTAAGGCTTCCTCCACCTGAGCCGGACTCCGAAAGCGGTTAACCAATTGCTGCGCCTGTTCCACGTCCGGCACTTGCCCCAGCATAAAAGTGATTTCAGTGTCCTGGCCTGGTTCCAGTTCAACCGCCACTTGCACCGCCCCACAGGGATCAAGCCCAGCTCCGACACGCTCTACCAGCGATTTACGACGCATCACTGTAGGATTAACAGGCGAATTATTACGGCCCATAAACATGGTGCGATCAGCGGTGAAGCTGGCCGGGGGTGGGCTGGAACTGAGGAAAGCCGAACAATTGCCGAAATCCTGCTGATAAGAGTTGCGCGCTAGCAAGATACGGTTCTCGCTATCCCAGGCTGTCACGACATGCGGCTGCATCTCTTCGCGGGTGGTGCCTAATACCCATTCTTGATAGGACGTAATGGTCAGTTTCCGTCGCCGCGAAGAGCGGTTGCGCAGGCGCAAGCGTTGTAATCCTATGGGCAAGCCACCCTTATCATCAACGGGAACAAAAGTCACCAATTCCTGTTCGATAGCGTGGCTATTGTGTTCAATAACTGTGTAGCCCTGCCCATGCCGCGTGCGATAAGCGTCCAATTCCCGCACTGGTAGCGGGGTCGGCGTCCAGAATACACCACTGTCTTCATCACGAATATAAATCGCTTCTGTGGCAGGATCGGAAACGGGATCGTTCGACCAAGGCGTCAATTTGTTGGCCTGGCTGTTGCCATACCAGCTATAGCCTTGCCCGGCCTCTGAAACTATTGCGCCAAATTGCGGATTGGCCATGACATTGATCCAGGGGGCGGGCGTGCGCTGGCGGGGGCCTAAATAAATGGCGTATTCTCGGCCATCAACTGTAAAGCCACCGAAGCCGTTGAAGTAAGGCAACTCCATGAATGGCAAGGGGGCCGATGGCTCTTCGTTTGGTCGGTGGGCCAAGGTGAGGCGCGGCGATTGTTTAGGCTGTTCAACCGAAATGCTTAATTGCTGAGCCAGAGAACCACGCGCGGCAATCAAGAGAACGCGCGCAGATTCCAGAATCAACGTCAGGTCTTCACGCGATATGTTGCTGGCCGGGCGCAGAAAGACACCACCTGGTTGATCCATGCCCGTATAGTGGGCGTGGCTTTGAATTAGCTTCTTGAGTTCTTCCGAGAGGTCTTGTTCATAGCTGCCCCCCTGGTCATTGAGCACAACTAAATCGGCTTTGAAACCGCGAATGCGCCAATAGGTATGCGCCAGTAACGCCTGCCGTACGGTGCCAATATCGCGCACATTATCAATGGTTACGACCATGATTGGCAAGTCGCCGGAAATGCCGTGCGCCCACAACCCTTTTTGCGATAACCGATTCTCCCGCAAACGTCGAGCGGGAGCGCGCAAAGCCACGCTGGGATAAAGCATGTAACTAGCAAGCTGCTGGAAGCGCAGGCCATCCTCCGCTTGAATGCGCAAATGATGCATTTCCAGTTGAGCGTGCGTCCAGGCCATATCCAGGGCACGTTGAGCCGAGGCTACCTCCGCATATTTGTCTAACAAGGTTACAACTGCTTCGCGGGTGGCGGCTGCAACTGTCATGAAGGCAACTTCAGCGCGTTGGCCCGGCTTGAGAGAAATCTGGCGGCGCAAACTAAATATGGGGTCTAAAACTGCGCCTGCGGTATTAGAAAGCTCACCTTCAAGGGCAAGCGGATTCTCGGCTGTGCGATCTCGACCCAGGAACTGAGCGCGGTCGGTTTCATATTGCGCGTTTTGCACCGGCTCATCAGTGGCTACGATATGCCCAGCCCAGATAGAGGGGTCTTCCGACGAACGAAGCCGTCGCCAGGCCAGCAACGCTCCTTTATCGGGCAACGCTTCGGTTTGCACAAATAGTTTGCTAAAGGCAGGATGGGCGCGATCCGCGTTGTGTGGCGCAAGGGCTAACTCCGCATAACTGGTGAGTTCAATTTGTCGAGTGCGGGTCGAATGGTTCGTTAATATCACCCGGCGGATTTCCACATCGTCTTCGGGCGAGACGAAGACTTCCATCAGCGTTTCGATTTCCGCATCCCGGCGTCGAAACTCCGCATGATCCGCATTAAAAGTCACCGAGGCGAAGCGGGCCGTCCGCCGTAGTGGTTGGTGCGCGGCTGACCAAGCCACTCCCGACTCGACATCACGTAAATAAATGAAGCTGCCCCAGTTATCACGAGTGGTATCTGCACGCCACCGCGTGATCTCCATATCGTGCCAGAGGCTATAACCGCCACCGGCATTGGTCAGCATGAGCGAGTAGTTACCATTTGAGAGAAGATGCGTGCGCGGCGTTGGCGTGTCGGGAGTCAAGAAGCGATCTTCTGCTGCACCAGTGGCCTGCGAATCAAGAGCAAAGCGTCGAGGCCGATTCTCCCCGATAGCTTCTTCTAATACCGTTGGCGTGGCCGGAATACGTTCATAGAGGAGCGGCGTGGCCGCGCGTGCATAAGGATCAGCATGAAAGCGACGCTGCATAATATTGTTGTGGAGCAAGTTATCGAAAGCGAGCAAGCTCATACCTTGATGATGCACCATAAAAGCGCGCACTATCGCTCCGGGGTTCGCTTCGCGTTTCCCGCCTTGCCCGTTATGTGCTGAAACTGCTGCGCCATCCTGTTCCGGGTCGCCAATACTGGCACGAGAGAAGTCAATGGATTCATAGAATCCATAATCACCGCGCATCCCTAACTTTTCCAGTCGCTTCAGATTGGCCACAGCCGCGTCCGTATCTACCAAAAGAGCCAGCGCCGTCGCATAAGGAGCCACCACGAGGTCATCTTCTAAGCCACGTTTGAGGCCAAGACCAGGGACCCCAAACGCTTTGTATTGGTAAATTTTATTGGTATCCAGGCCACTGAACGCTGATTCGGAAATGCCCCACGGCACACCCCGCTGGCGGCCATATTCTATTTGTCGCGCCACTGCTGCTTTGCAACCTAAGTCCAGCAAGGAGTTCTCAAACGCCTGCATAAAAAGCAGTGGCATTAAATACTCGAACATCGTGCCAGTCCAGGACAATAACACGAGGCGTCCGTTAACATCACCAAACCGGCGACCAAGAGTTAGCCAGTGCTCCACTGGCACATCGCCGCGTGCAATGGAAATAAAGCTGGCGATGCGACATTCCGTGGCAATAAGATCATAATAAGACCCATCCAGGCGCATCTCTTCGGCGTTGAAGCCAATGGAGAATAACTTGCGGTTCTCGTCATAAAGCAGACGCATATCCAACTCATCAGACAGCTTACGCAAGCGATCCATGAGGTCATGCGTAGTCGCTAACATTTCGCCCGCGAACCAGCGGGCGCGTGAGAAGGCATCCGAAACCTGGTTCAGCCAATCGAGGAGAGGTGTTGTCTCGGATGACTCAAGTTGCGGTCTCAACTCCAATAAACGAATAAGCGCAGGCACATCGCCTCGGCTTAAAGCTTCCACTGAAGAGGCAGTGGAGAGTGCTTCGTGTCGGAATTCCAGAGCTTCTTCGCCCAGCGGCAACAAAAACTCATCTGGCTGTTGAGACAGTAGCTCCATCCAGTTCAAGTAACGATCAATGGTGTGAATCCAGAGGTGAAGCTGCTGGTCAATCTGCGCCGCCCAGTAAGAGGGGGCAGAGATGGCAAAGCGTGGGTCGGAAGTTTTGGCTTGTAAATCGGTGCGCTCCCGGAGCGTTGGCTTACGATTTAAGGGCCGGGCACTGAGCGATTGAGCCAATTGTTGAGCCGGGGCTAAAGCTGAACGCAGCCGCTTGATAATCTCGCCGGGTGCCTCGACATTTGGCTCAAAGAGTCGCTTGAGTTCGCTCATGGCACTGTGTAAGGTGTCCGCTGCCGGATCATCACCAATGGCTGCTTCTAAAAGCCGCAAGGTGTCTTGAAGACCTAACAAAGCATTAGGACTTATCACAGGCTCATGAAGAATCTCCTGGCAACCTTGCAACATAACCCAGAGCGAACCAACAAGGTTACCAGTATCTACAGTGGAAACATAGCGTGGACGCAAGGCTTCCTGGCTCTGCACATCGTACCAGTTGAGCAAGTGGCCCTGGTAGCGTTCCAGTTCCTCTACCGTTTTCATGGTCGGCAGTGCGCGTGCCACCACTTCATCTATGGGCAAGTAGCCAAAGTCATGCGCCGCGAGGATCGCCAGTAGCCATAAGCCAATGTTAGTTAGCGATGTGCGTTGCGCGATTTCAACGCGGAGCGATTCCTGATAATTGTCGGGTGGTAACCAGTTAGTTTGGGGGCCAACAAAATCATCAAAGTAACGCCACGTCTGCCGCGCCACCTCGCGTAGCATTTGACGATCTTCGTCAGAAAGCACGGCTTCTCTTGCCACACGGCGACCACCACTCAACCATTTCACCAGCAAAGGTGCCACGGCCCACAACGCCAGAAAAGGAGCGGCGGCACTCAGCGCCATCGGATTATAGCGAAAGACGGTAATGCCCATGCCAAGGGCAAACAAGCTACTACCCGTAAGTCGCAATAAAAAGACGTTCTCGCGGAGTTTGGCGCTCTGATAAGACGCCCGCGCGGTTTCCCATTCCAACAGACCACGATGCGAGATCAGGCGACGATAGAGCACGCGGATAATGGCATCCAACGACAAAACAGCCTGGTGTGGCAAGAGGGCAGCGGATATAGTAGTGCGAGCCAGGTTCATCACATAATCACCACCCGACCACGGCAGTGATTCCGGTGTCGTCACGAGTTGGCTTGTCAATTGGGTGAGCGTTGGCACAAGCAAGCTAACCGCTACCAAGAAACTTGTAGCGACGGCAGTTTGAGGCGAGATAAGCCATCCCACGCCCAGGCAGAAAACCGTTGCGGGCGGCACCAGACTGCGCCGCAGATTGTCCAGGATTTTCCAGCGATTGAGTGGTGATAGTGGATTAACCACACGGTATGTGGCTTTAGCACCTCGGCGGGCGGGCACAGCGGGCAGAATCCAGTCGAGGATTTGCCAATCGCCACGTATCCAGCGATGCTCACGTTTGGTGTAAGAAAGGTAGTTGGGCGGGAATTGATCTAACAGTTCAATATCGCTGGCTAACCCGACCCGGACGTGCGCGCCTTCTAACAGATCGTGACTGAGTAACGTGGCATCAGGAAAACGACGCGCCAAGACACGGTGAAACGCCTGGAGATCGTAAATCCCTTTGCCATGATAGCTGCCCTCACCAAATAAGTCCTGATAAACATCGGAAACGACATGGGTATACGGGTCGCTCCCCGTAGGATCAGTAAACAAACGAGAGAAGTGGGTGGCGGTGGCGCTGGGTAGGCTGGTGCTGACACGGGGTTGAATAATGGTATAACCACCTGTCACACGGTCACGCTCACCCATCTTTGGCGCGGGCACCAGGCGCGGGCGATTGAGCGGATGGGCCAGGGTTTCGACTAAGCACCGCGCGGAATCCTGCGGCAACTCCGTATCAGCATCTATCGTGATAACGAAACGCACACCATCTAAGACGGCAGGGTCACCGACAATGGGATGAGACTCTTCGGGCGCACCTGTCCACTCACCACATAAATAGCTATTGACCTGTTCCAATTTGCCGCGCTTGCGTTCCCAACCCATCCAGCGCTGCTCGCTCTCACACCAACTTCTCTCTCGATGAAAGAGCAAAAATGGCGTGCTCGGCGCAGCCTTTGGCGGCTCGTCTTGCAGCGGTGCATGGGCTTGTCCGGCATAGCGCCCATTGAGTTCTTCAATGCCATGCACCGCAACGGCCAGCAACCCATCATCGCCTGGCACGCGCGCCGCCGGTGCATCTCGGAAATCGGCCAGCAGCGCGAGGCGAAAGTTGGGATCAGGATTAGAAAGATAATGGACTTCAAGGCGATTAATCTCTTCTTTGACATCCTCTGACGAGGTCATCAGGATAGGCACCACGATAAGCGTGCGAAACTCATCAGGAATGCCGGACTCAAAGCACATCTTAGGCAAGGCGCGGGGTGGCACCACCTTGCTACTCAAGTAGTTGATGAACTGGGTTGCTAATTCACTGGCGGGCAGCAGTGACAACACGCTGAGCAGGGGTGAAGAGCGACCACCAGCTTTGCGTGTCAAAGCCAATGTGCTTAAAACCGTGCCCAGGCCAATAGCACCTAAATACGCTGGCGTTGGATGAGTTAACACCCATCGCTGCACTCGTTGCGCTGGTGTCGCCGCATAACCTGCAAATTCCTCTGTCTGCGGCTTTCCCTCATCTATCAGGTAATAGCCAACATGCCCTTTACGAAAATCTGAAGAGGGCGCGGGTAATTGATTTTCGGGAATAAGACTTGATCCGTTGGATGAACCCTCTGATATTTCATGCGGAGCGGTTTGCTCATCGCCTACTCCGCTCTGGCGGGAGGCCTCAACCACATGATGCGCTACTTGAAGTTCCGCACTGCGCGCCCCGCGTGCAATCCGCTCAACCTCGTGCCGATAACGATCTCGCGAGGCAAAATCCATCTGAGAGTAAACACCGGACGGGTCTTGCCGCAAAGCTTGCTCGACGAGGCTGAGTTGCTCAAAATCAGCACGCCAGTCCAGTTGGCCTAGGACGCGCAGACTGGTAATAGTATTGGAAACCAATACCTGGCCGGCAGTCTGCCGCCGTTGCTCCCCCTGAATAATTTCGGCCAGCGGCGTCCCAAATTTGCGTTCCAGCCAACTCTGCACGGGGCCAAGTGCCGTCTCTTCATCATACAGATGACTGACCAGACGGTCTGCGAAATGGGAGCGCACGCTGGGCTGCTCTTGGGCCAGATTAGCCATTAAAGAATGCACCTGGTCGGGGTCATGGTGGGCCGCATTGAGGAGGCGGTTGGCCCAGAAATCGGCGCGCTCCCGCTCCCGCTGGCGCAAGTCCACCTGCACCACCAGACGGCGCAAGTTTTCTACAAGTGCCAGGCGCAGCATAAGGGGCAACGCCCATAGCTCGCCCATTTTGAGCGGCATTATCGTCTGGTAAGCGTTGGTAAAGTCGGATATATCGGTGCGATCTAAGCGAGCGTGGGTGTGCGCCACAAGCTCACAGGCCATGCTATAGATGCGCGGCACTCCGGTATTTGGCCCCCGCACTAACAACGGAAGTTCAGCGTAGAAGCGCCGCGAGAGGTTGCGCTGCACGTCGGCAATTTGGCCCTCAATGATGTACGCATTATCTAACAGCCATTCCGCAGAAAGCGAAATAGGCTGTTCCAGGCGAGCGGCATCCGCCAAATTCTGGCTGATCGTTGTAATAACCCCAGCATTCGATTGCAAACGCTTTAAGAGTGAGTGCCGCCGCCCCTGTCCTAACCGACTCCGGTGCTGTTGTGCCAGTTGAACCGCATGTTCCCGCAAGCGTTCGGCAGTATAAAGTTCCTGGCGTAAGGGTTCACCGGTAGACGCGGCAGACTTAATAGACTGCTGTGGACGCACGACGAATATAGTGGGTTGACTTTCATCGTTCTGGCGCATGGTGGCCAACACGGTGGGCATTTCTGACACGGCAGTTTGCACCAGGATCAGCGTTTCACCGCGCACCACCCATTGGGTGTAATCCTTTAAAATGCTGTCCTTGACACTCAGGTCGAGGGCACGCGCTACCATCCATCCCGCCCCCGCGCCAGCCAGCACCGGCATCACGCGAGCCGCACGCGGCAAATTGAGCGCACTTCCCAGCCAGAAACCACCAGCGGCCCCAGCCAACGCGCCTTGCTTATTGGAAATATCGTTCTGTTGGATAGAAATCTGGCCATCCGCTTGCTTATGAATGGCTGCTGAGCGATGGAAATGTTGTCTGCGCAGGATTCTCAGAACTTCAGTCGCCGCCTGGCGATCTCGATAAAACCCTAACACTAAACCCGGTTCAGTCATGGAGCATGGCCTTCCCTGAGTAATTTTCTGGATGTAATATGTCCTCTACGCAATGATGCAATTTCGTTGCACCCTGCTTAGATACTACTTGATTCTGAAGGAGCGGTAACCCGAAACGTGTCTCTAACTGTCACCAACTTGGTTAGTTATGAGATACCTGCGCGGGGTTAGCTTAATTTATCAATGATACCATGTGCAACCTGAGCTAACCCTTTTGTTCGGCTGTAGCAACTCTCGCGCCGCAACAAAATATAAAAGTCCCATTCCTTTAATTTTGACTTGTTTTAGGTTGACAAAACCTGAGAAAACATATAGGTTGAAAGCACGAATCAACAGTAATAAACCAAACGATTATGCAAGCACAACCTTTAAGAACCACTGTTATCGGTAGCTATCCTTTTCCGGGTTGGCTGGAGTTCGCCGCCCGGCATTTAGAGGAGTTTGGCAGCGCCGATGTCGCTGAGGTGCAAGACGACGCGGTGACGGTCGCCATTCACGACCAGGTTGCGGCGGGGCTGGATGTCATCACCGATGGAGAGCAGAGCCGCTTAGATTTCAATCTATCCTTCTATGGATTTATAGATGGCATTGAGTTAGAATCAGCTCCGCCACGTCATTTTGGGCCGCCAGCGCATGACCAACGTGGCAAGCACCGCGTTTTCGGTGACTTGCGCGCCCCACGCGGTCTGGGTGCGGTCGAAGAGTTCGAGCGACTGAAACGTCTGGCTCCGACCGGGCCAACTCTCAAAGCCAGTGTCCCCGGCCCCTATACCCTCAGCGGTCGCCTCGTTCCTAATGAACAGTATCCCGACCGTTATGCCCTGACCGAAGCCGTGCTGCCCATTGTGCGCAGCGAATTGGAAGCGTTAATCAACGCTGGCTGCCGAGAGATTGCGGTGGATGAACCTTCTATGAGTTGCTATGCCCATCGAGAAGACCCGCAGCGGTTCGTGAATATTTTTAACCGCACGGTGGAACCAATCGTTGGCAAATGCCGCCTTTCCACCCACCTTTGTTTCGGCAATTACAAAGGCCACGCTGTGGGTCTGCGCCGTTATGCCCCGATGTTCCCGGCATTTCTGGCGATGAAGGTGGATGAGATTCACGTCGAGATGGCGAGCCGAGAATTTGCCGAGATCGAAATTATCCACGACATTGCGCAGCATAAAGATGTGGCAGTCGGTATCATTGATGTTAAAAGTTACTACATCGAAACCGTGCAAGATGTTGCGGAGCGCGTTCGCCTCTGCCTTAAACACGCACCTGCGGAGCGGTTATCCTTTGCTCCCGATTGCGGTCTGAGCCAGACCGCGCGGTGGGCCGCTAAACTCAAGTTAAAGAACATGGTGCAAGGCGTGAGGCAAGTGCGCCAGGAGTTAGGGCTGTGATTGAACCGATACTAGTAGATGATGAGTTCTTGGCTGATGTTGCAGCCGCCAGAAGTGAGCCAGATGCCGTACATCTGTGGTGGCTGGGGCAAAGCGGCTTCCTGGTGCAGTGGCAAGGCCACCACTTATTGCTCGATCCGTATCTTTCTGATTCCTTAACTACCAAGTACGCAGCAACCAATAAGCCTCATATCCGCATGACTTCTCGTGTTGTAGCACCGGAGAAACTTGATTTTTTGGATGTGGTAACTTCCAGCCATAATCACACCGATCACTTAGATGCCGAAACTCTGTTGCCCATTTTGCACGCAAATCCCAACATTCAGGTGGTCATACCCAAAGCGAATCGCCAATTTGTAGCGGAGCGTTTACATATTGAGCCGTCGCGTCCCTTGGGTTTAGATGACGGCACCTCCGTAACGGTTGGTGCTTTCGTGCTAACGGGCATTGCCTCGGCCCACGAGACATTAGAACAGGACGAGCAAGGGCACCACAAGTATCTCGGCTATATCATCCAGTTTGGCCCCTGGACTCTTTATCACAGCGGTGACACCATGCGTTACGATGGTATGGTGGAGCGATTACAGCCTTACGAAGTAGATGTCGCCCTATTGCCGATTAACGGGTGCGCACCCGAACGGCGCGTGGCTGGTAACTTGGATGGTCGTGAAGCCGCAACCTTAGCGAAAGAAATTAATGCGGGTTTGGTTATCCCATGCCATTATGAGATGTTCGAGTTCAATACAGCTTCACCTGATGAATTTACCGCCACGGCCCAACGGCTTAACCAGCCCTATCACGTTCTGCGCGCTGGCGAACGTTGGAGCGGGACAGCACTGTGATAATTGGTCTGTTCAGTGGGAATTATGAAGTACGACCCGCCGCTAAAGCAGCGGGCTGAATGGGAAGCCCCCTGAACGGGGCTATTGAGGCCAGCGCAGCCCGGTAAACCGGGCTTTTACTCTTCAGCCCGCTACTTTAGCGGCGGGGCCGCGTATGCCATATGACTTGCTACGGCAGTCCTCTCTTATATGTGGTGCTTCACGTCTTAGCAGGTTCACTTTCAACAATTTTTACCGGACAGTAAATCTTGAGCGGGTGTTGTTTACCCTTGACATATACCTCACCTAAAGCCTTCACTTCAATGTGCTCCATAGCTTGCTCGTAGGTGCTTTCACTAATGATAATATGGCAGCCTAATTCTTTGGTCATTTCTTGCAGACGAGAAGCGGTGTTAACAGCATCACCAATCAAAGTGTGTTGAATCCGCTGCTGTCCACCCACGGTACCAATTCGCACCACGCCGGTTGAAATCCCAATCCCGACACGGAAACCTATCTCTCCGGCCAGACCACTGGCATTAATAGTTGCCATTGCTTCTTGCATGGCGAGCGCCCAGCGGATGGCACGCTGCGACACCGATTCTTGTCCCGGACGCCAGCCTTTGCGACGTTCCACGTAATAGAGCATAATTTCATCGCCCACAAATTTATCTATTTCTGTGCCCCAACGACGGGCGGCTTGCTCAGCAGCCGTAAAATAACGGCGCAGCAACTCTTCAATGGTCTGGGATGGCAAACTTTCGCAAAGCGAGGTATAGCTGCGCACGTCACAGAAAATAACTGCCGCTTCTACTTCCTCCGTTTGCCTGGCATCGTTAGGATTTGCCGCCATCATTTCCTTGGCAACCCAGGAAGGCATAACCCGCTGTAAAACGCGGCGCATTCGGTAAACTTCGGTGGCGCTCGTTAAGAGATAAGTCACAACTAAAGTGGCTAACGGCTGCACGGTATCTATCCAGAGACCTGTGGCTAAGAGTAACTGCTGAGCCATGATCATCCAGAGCATTGCTTCACCCACAATAATATACAGCCCGCCCTGCAAGCCCCATTGCCAGATCACCAGGGTAATAGAAAGGCAAAAGAGAAGGCTGACTAAATAAGCCGCTGTACGGCTCCAATGGCGCAGCCGAGAACCTTGTAGCACCGTTTGTGTGGCATTGGCTTGAACTTCTAACGCTGACATCACGCCGCCGGGTGTATCTACGCGTTCCGCCAGGGCAGCAGGAGAACCGATAATGACAATTTTGCCCGTAAAGAAATCTCGGTCATGCATCTTTTCCCAGGTGCCATTATAAACTTCTGAGTAGGGCACGGAGGCAAATCTTCCTGGCGCTATACTATAACGAATAAGAACTTCACCCCTATCACCAGTTGTCACATTAATAGGTTCTAGAGGATTTTGCTCTGAGTTATGCGAAGTCGCGTCTCCTGCACCAAGATAAGCGGTAGCCAGGGCAATGGCAAAATGCGAATATTGCTTGTGGCTGATGGCATCGTAAGCATATGGCATGAACCAACGCACGCGTCCCAGTTGGCGTGGGAATAAGTCCACTGCGGCTATTGTAGAAGCGCGTAATGATGGAGCAGGAGGCAAAAAAGTGGTGGCATTCGCATCTGCACCTTCATTGACACTCGGTTCTAATGCCACCACAACCTTACCTTGCCGTTGCAGGGCTGCCACCAAAGACTTATCTTCCGCAGGAACAGAACGTGAGAATGACTCATCAAAGCCAATAACCATAGCTCCGGCTTGACGGAGCTTATCCACTATCTGAGCGTGCATCTGGCGCGGCAAAGGATAAGCGGCAGAGGCTAAGGGCAAGTGGGCCAGGGATGCATCATCCATACGTACCAGGACAATACGGGGGTCGGGTCGTCGTCTTGGGAGGGTATGGTAGTACCAGTCATAAAAGAGGAGTTCAAGCTGTCGCACCGCCGGTGCTCGCGCCACCAGAATGGGGCTAAGCGAGGGAACCGCTAAGGCGATGAAGAGCAAAGTCAACAACCGCCCATCGAATCGGTGCTTGTGCGCGTTCACGCCTTTATTATGACTGATTATAAGAGAGATGCGCCTCCCTTATGCCTTAAGTATTGGGGTGGCCCTATACCCGCTTCAGCAATTGCGGCACCGAATCTGCCTTGTCTGCTTCTACTAAAGGGGGAAGCAATGTGGCGTAGCACACTGAAAATCTTGGGGGCCACCACCGGCTTTGCGGCTATTCATAGCCTCCTCGCCAGTCGTGGCGCGAAGCAGGCAGCAGCCCGCATATTTGGACAGCGCCAGCGCAATGGATGGTATCGGCTTTTCTATTTAGCCCAATCTTTCTTAACTCTCGGTGCTTTAGGAGCGTATCTGCACCGTTTACCCTCGCGTGACCTCTATGAGGTGCGCGGCCCCTTACGTTGGCTGATGCGTTTCGTGCAGGCCGGTGCAATCTGCTATGCAGTCTGGGCTGCCTATCAAGTAGGTATCTCGGAGATGTTAGGACTAAAGAGTATCGGACAATGGCTTGCGGGTGAAGCCACGGCTCCCGAACCAGAGGCTCAAGGGCCTGCTTTAGCTGCGGATGGTACAATGCGCGTGCGTGGCCCATTCAATTATAGTCGTCACCCGTTGAACTTAGTCCCCGTCTTCATCTTCTGGCTGTGGCCACGTATGACGACCAAGCTGTTAGCGTTTAACATCGCCAGCACAGCTTACCTGGTGCTGGGTTCCATTCATGAAGAGACGCGCTTACGCGCCGCATATGGTGAAGTTTATAAGGCTTATCAAAAAAGCAGTGTGCCTTTTTACTTGCCTCTGCTACAGAGTAGGATTGCGCAAAATGAGGATGGGTCTCAATAGGTGCCCAATAAACAAAAACGCTCTGCCGAATGGCAGGGCGTCTTTGTTGCACTACTAAACTCTAAGCTGGCATTTGAACGCGTGACGACCACTTTGGCCGTTGTTGCTCAAAGGCGGTAATTTCAGCTTCGTGTTGTAAGGTGGTGCCGATGTCGTCGAGACCATGCACCAGACGGTTCTTGCGGAAGGGGTCAATATCAAAGTGAATGGAGAGACCTTCTTCATCACGAATCGTTTGAGCGGGCAGATCAATGGTCAGTTCATAGCCAGGCTGCTCTTGCGCTTTTTGGATGAGTTGCTTCACGGTTTCTTCCGGCAGGATAATTGGCAAGATGCCATTCTGGAAACAGTTATTAAAAAAGATGTCCGCATAGCTGGGCGTAATGATGCAACGAAAGCCGTAATCCGCTAAAGCCCACGGCGCATGTTCCCGTGATGAACCAGAGCCAAAGTTACGGCCCGCCACCAGAATTGTCGCGCCTTCGTAAGCCGGGGCGTTTAATTCAAAATCGGGATTCGGCGTTACCCCATCGGCTTCATAACGCCAGTCGTAAAACAAGAACTGCCCAAACCCGGTGCGCTCAATGCGCTTGAGAAACTGCTTGGGGATGATTTGATCGGTATCCACATTGGCCCGATCCAAGGGCGCAGCTACTCCCGTCAATGTTACAAAAGGTTGCATGTTACTTTCCTTTTTAAGTTAGCCACAAAGAAGCGCAAAAGACGCAAAAGGACACATAATGTAGCATTGGTTGTGCTGTAACTACATTGTGCTACCTTGAAAGCACACTTATTATCCATTTTTTAACGTCTGTGCTTTTTGTGCTTCTTCGTGGCTAACTAGTTATTTACCCTTATTCTCTTTATCCCACTGGCGGATGTCCACGAGTTTGCCTTCAATGGCGGCGGCGACAGCCATCGGGACGGAGACAAGATGGGTGCGGCCCCCTTTGCCCTGGCGACCCTCAAAATTGCGGTTGGAAGTCGAAGCGCAACGCTCGCCAGGAGCCAGGGTGTCGGGGTTCATGCCCAGACACATCGAACAACCGGCTTCACGCCATTCAAAACCTGCGGCTTTGAAGATTTTGTCTAAACCTTCGGCTTCCGCTTGCTGCTTGACAGCGCCAGAGCCAGGCACCACCATCGCGTGTAAGGTAGAAGCCACCTGTTTGCCGTCTGCCAAGTGCGCGGCAAGACGCAAATCCTCAATGCGCGAGTTCGTGCAGGAACCAATAAAAACTCGATCCAACGGCAAGCCTTCGAGCGGCGTACCTGGTTCCAAGCCCATATATTCCAGGGCGCGGTGGGTGGTGTTGCGGTCGGTAGGGTCGGTGTAATCATCGGGATTGGGCACGCGCTCGGTCACGGGCAGCACCTGGCCGGGATTAGTGCCCCACGTCACCTGAGGCGCAAGGTCAGCGGCATTCAAAACCACAGTGGTATCATAGGTCGCGCCTTCATCGGTAGTAAGGGTGCGCCAGTAAGCAACGGCTTCATCCCACTCCGCGCCTTGGGGAGCATGAGGACGGCCTTTCAAATAATTAAAGGTGGTCTCATCGGGCGCAATCATGCCAGCGCGAGCACCCGCTTCAATGCTCATGTTGCAGATGGTCATACGGCTTTCCATTGAAAGCGCGCGAATGGGAGCACCCGTGTATTCCACCACGTAACCCGTCGCGCCAGCGGTGCCAATTTTGCCGATAATCGCCAGGATGATGTCTTTAGAGGTCACACCGGTAGGCAGCGGGCCATCGCCCTCAATGCGAATTTCCATCGTCTTAGGCGTGCTCTGCGGCAAGGTCTGCGTCGCCAACACATGCTCTACTTCGCTGGTGCCAATACCAAAAGCTAACGAGCCAAAAGCGCCGTGCGTGGAGGTGTGTGAGTCGCCACAGACAATAGTCATGCCCGGTTGAGTGATACCCAACTCCGGGCTAATGACGTGGACAATACCTTGACGTGGATCATCCAAACCAAAAAGCGTCACACCAAACTCTTCGCAGTTGCGGGTCAGGGTCTCCATCTGCTTGGCCGAAATTTGATCCACAATCGGCAAGGAGCGGTCGGTGGTGGGGACATTGTGATCCATCGTGGCAAGGGTGAGATCGGGTCGCCGCACTTTGCGGCCCGTCATGCGCAAGCCCTCAAATGCCTGTGGTGAAGTCACCTCATGCACCAAGTGTAAATCCACATACAGCAAGGCTGGCTGCCCCTCTTCTTGATGAACCACATGGGCATCCCAGATTTTTTCAAATAATGTGCGCGGCTTCGACATAAATTTCCTCCAAAATAACTCTCAGTTATTGGGTCAATTAACAACAATAAGTTGGGCTTTTTGAGCGACGTTTCACGACCCTATACGCTCCACGAATGACAGCTTAATGGCTCGGTTGTAGGGCGCGGTTCAGGGCACTCAACACAGCTTTGATGGAAGCCAACTCGATGTTGGTATCAATGGCCGCCCCGAAGTAATGTTTGCCGTTCGGCGTCTTAATCTCGATGTAAGCCACAGCTTTAGCCTCCGCGCCCCTACTCAGCGAGTGCTCTGCATACGATAGGAGGTCGAACTGCGCCACACCATTGTTTTTCAGCGCGAGGACAAAAGCATTAATCGGGCCATTACCCACAGCACGAATTTCCTTTGGCTCACCGTTCATAATTAAGCGGGCAATACACTCAACTTCTTTACCATCGCCCGCGGCGGCATTGGTCTCAGTATGAAAAGTCTCTAACTGAATAGGCGTGGTGCGGTGCAGATATTCCTGCTCAAAGGTGCGCAGAATCTCTTCATTGGAAATCTCTTCACCCTTGGCGTCAGCCAGGTCATTGATAATCTTGCCGAACTCCTTGCGCATCGCTTTGGGTAACTGGTAGCCGTATTCGCTTTCCATCACATAGGCCACGCCACCCTTACCCGACTGGCTGTTGATGCGAATAATCGCCTGGTAGTTGCGGCCAATGTCTTTGGGATCCATCGGCAGATAAGGCACTTGCCAGAGGGCACCCGGCGCGGGGTCTTGCTGGGCAAAACCTTTGTTGATGGCATCCTGATGCGAACCGGAAAACGCTGTAAACACTAACTCCCCGGCATAGGGATGGCGAATCGGCACTTCCAGACGGGTGCAACGCTCGTACACTTCCTTAATCTCTTCCAGGTTACTGAAATCCAACTTTGGATCAACGCCCTGCGTATACAGGTTGAGCGCCAACGTTACAATATCCACATTGCCGGTGCGCTCGCCGTTGCCAAACAGCGTGCCTTCTACGCGGTCGGCTCCTGCCATTAACGCCAATTCGGTCGCGGCGACACCCGTGCCCCGGTCGTTGTGCGTGTGCAGACTCACTAGGGCCGTGTCACGGTTACGCAAGTGGCGGCAGAACCACTCAATCTGATCGGCATGGACATTGGGCGTTGCCGATTCTACCGTCGTGGGCAAATTCAAGATAATCTTGTTTTTGACTGTCGGCTGCCAGACATCCACCACCGCTTCGCAAACTTCGAGCGAGAAATCCAACTCGGTGAGGACAAAACTTTCCGGGGTATATTCAAACACCCATTCCGTATCGCTTTGGGTAGCCACCAACTCTTTAACCAACTTGGCCCCATTGACTGCAATCGCTTTAATGTCGGGTTTATCCAGACCAAAAACAATGCGTCGCTGCGCCGGATTGGTGGAGTTATACATGTGCATAACCGCCCGCCGCGCTCCCTGTAATGCTTCAAAGGAACGTCGGATCAACTCTTCACGGGCTTGCACGAGGACTTGAATGGTGACATCATCCGGCACCAAATCTTCTTCAATCAAGCGACGACAGAAATCAAATTCAATCTGCGAGGCGGAAGGAAATCCAATTTCAATTTCCTTAAAGCCAATCTGCACGAGCGTCTGGAACATCTCCAACTTTTCCTCAACGCTCATCGGAATGGCTAACGCCTGGTTGCCGTCGCGCAAATCTACACTGCACCAGATCGGCGGCGCGGTAATCACCCGCGAGGGCCACTGGCGGTCGGGCAAATCCACTTGGGGGAAAGGCTGATACTTGGTAATCTTGCCCTTCTGCATCCCACCGCGTCCGACACTCAAAGGCTGGCGAGTTGCACTGGATGGTGGAAGTAGCGAGTCCACCTTTCTATTGGTCTTGCCATTGATGCTACCGTTCACGCCATGAGTTTTTACGTCTTCTACAACTTCTTCTACACTTGGGGACATCGCATACCTCCTTTAATTTAAGATTGCGGGTTAAGATTCACTCCTGATAGTGCCGCATTCACAACAGAAATTTGCTCTTGGAGATCGTAAGGGCTTGTCACACTGTTTGCAGAGCGGGCCATAAAGAGAAATACGGTGGTGAAAGAATCTATAAGTGTAATCACCTGGTACGCCTGTCAGATGCTCATAAGCTTCCCACAGAGGTTTAAAACGTTCTCCTTGTAAAATAGACTCAAACGGGTTGAATGGATTGATTGGAGATGGAGCACCTTCTAATGGCGTCAATTTCTCTGCAATTAGAATTTCCGCTTCTCCTGACCGCCCCGAACTGAAGGAGATAATGCCATCAGGTCCAAGTGGGCCACTTCCACCTTCATGATAAAGTTTTGAAAGAACTGCAAATTCTGCCTCATCAAACATGGGAACATCCTGCCCACAACGCCAACAGTACATAATGCGCATGAGGTTCACCTTGCTCAATCACGCCCATAGCCTAACCAAGACGGTAAGTTTTCTTCACACCAACGCCGATACTCTTCCATTGTGTCAAAAGCCCGGTAGGGCGCATCATCCAACACAGGTTTGTACGTTTTGATGAAAGCATAGCGCAGACGCACTTCGAGCGGACGCCGCGCGGCAGCCTCAAATTCTTCTATCCATTGCTGATTGGGACGAGTGCTTTCCACTATGATGGCGCTCCCAAAGCTTAATTAACCTGCTGTCTGCGTCTGCTTTTCCTTTTCTGGCTGCTTGGCTTGCACTTCGGGAGCCACACGCTCCTGGGCGTTCTGCTTAATCCAACTCATATTGCCACGCAGACGCTGACCTACTGTCTCAATCTGGCTGTCAGCCTCTTTTTGCAGCATGGGGGTGAAGTGTGGGCGGCTAGCACGGTTTTCTTCCATCCATTCACGGGCGAAATCGCCGCTCTGAATTTCGGCTAAGATACGCTTCATCTCTTCACGGGTCGCCTCATTCACAATGCGCTTGCCGCGTGTCACATCGCCCCATTTGGCGGTGTCGCTAATCGCCTCGCGCATCCCGGTGATACCTTTTTCATACATCAGGTCAACAATGAGTTTAAGTTCATGCAGGCACTCGAAATAAGCCATTTCAGGAGCATATCCTGCTTCTACAAGCGTCTCAAAACCAGCGCGCACGAGTTCACTGGTGCCGCCACACAGCACAGCCTGCTCGCCAAAGAGATCGGTTTCTGTTTCCTCACGGAAAGTGGTCTCATACACGGCGGCACGGGTCGCGCCAATGGCTTTGGCGTAGGCCAAACCAATGGCTTTGGCGTTGCCGGTGGCATCTTGCGAAATCGCCAGCAGCGCAGGGACACCTTTGCCTTCCAGATATTGACGACGCACGAACGGACCGGGGCCTTTGGGAGCCACCATCAAAACGTCTATTTCGGCAGGCGGCTTGATGAGACCCTCGATCATATCGGCATAGTGAATGTTAAAGCCATGCGAGAACAATAAGGCTTTGCCGGGGGTGAGATATTGCTTGACCTGCTTATCATAAATCTCAGCTTGCAAGTGGTCTTGCGCCAAAATCTGAATCACATCGCCACGCCGCGCCGCTTCTTCGGTATCAACCACTTCCATGCCATCGGACATGGCAAGCTCACGCGACTTGCCGGGACGAGTGCCGATGATAACGTTCACGCCGCTATCCTTCAAGCACAGCGACTGGCCGCGCCCCTGGCTGCCATAGCCGATAACGGCCACCGTTTTACCGGACAGGACATTCAAATCTGCATCTTGATCGTAATAAATCTGCGCCACTTTCTTTCTCCTTGTTTTTACACGCCTGCTTCAACACAAAGGGCACAAAGATTAGATGGGTTCTTTGTGTGCCTCGTGCAGACTTTGTGCTTTTTGTGTTGTGTCTTGTGTTAATCTGTCACGACTTAATAAAGTCCAGACCCAGCCTAAGACTGCGCCCAGCACCACGAACAGCACAACTTCAAATAGCAAGACCTTGACTTTATCTAAACCGTAATACTCGCGGCTGGGATCATATTTATGAGTCACCGGGTCAAAACCTGGATCGAAGCGGGTGACATATTTATGAAACTGCCACATCACAAAAACTAACGGCCCGCACAGTCCCGCTAAAGCGCCGCGCCCACCAACTGTCCGGTAACCCCAGATGGCTCCGATGATGGTCACCACTATCATGGCGATCATCACCAGATGGTCGGACTGTGCCGGTGTAATCAGTTCTTGTTCAGGCATAGTTATCCATCCATAGAACTAAAATGACCCATACAACAAAAAACTCCCGCCCTGAAGTTCCGATTCGTCTTCGTCTTCATGACGGTTACGAATCGCAAACGTTGCAGGACGAGAGGCGCTTTTAAAGTCAGTCTCCCGCGTTACCACCCGCGTTGATTGTAAGAATAAGGGAAACGGAATACAGAAAACAGGCCACTGCAATCGTGTTCTGTTTTCTGTCTACTGTATCCTTCTCACTATCCACTCGAAAGCGCGTTAACGGGCGCACCCGGCCAGAACTACACAGTGTCAGTTTCCGTCAAACACCTTCGCGCTGGCGGCATCCGAGGCGAGTTCAGCGTGTTACATTATCGGTCTCACAGCCCGTCAACCGACTTCCTCGAATGTAACAACAGCCTACTACTCCTCATCACAGCCGTTGAACCCTGGTTATTAAAATTAAATATACTCAAAGTTCGGTTTGCTTGTCAATCACAAGTTAAAGCCGCACTATTTGAGAACGTGCCGCCCGACGGCACCCTGCTAAGGAGCTTTTGATGCCGACACACGAAGTGGAAGAAAAATCGAAAGAGCAAGAAATTACCAAAACAACTGGCCATGCCGCCCATACCCAATCTTCTGAAGAGAAAGGATTACCTGGCAGCCTTCGTCGCCCCATAAAAATTACCATGATGGGAGCGGGCAGCGGCTTCACGCCGCGTCTGGTCAATGATGTAGTACGCATTCCCGGCGAAAGGGGCGGCACCATTGCCCTGGTGGATATTGATGCCGACCGCTTGAACACCATGCAGCAGCTTATTCAAAAACTGCTGCAACAACTGGGCAAAAGCAACTGGCAGGTGGTTGCCTCGCAAGACCGCACCGAAGTGCTGCCAGGCACCGACTACATTGTGAACTGCATCGAAGTTAGTGGACTGGAATGCGTGCGCCATGACAATGATATTCCCGCAAAGTATGGTCTGGATCAGTGCATCGGTGACACCATTGGGCCGGGCGGCTTATTCAAGGGTTTGCGCACGGTGCCGGTCTTTCTGGAAGTTCTTAAAGATGCGGAGCGGCTATGTCCTGATGCCTTAGTCCTCAACTATACCAACCCCATGAGCATGATGTGTCTGGCTGCCGGGCGCACCAGTTCAATGAACATTGTTGGTCTCTGCCATTCGGTGCAGGGCACTTCGCATCTACTGGCGAAGCGTGCTGGCGTGACCTATGAGGAAATGGTGTGGGAGTGTGCTGGCATCAACCACCTCGCCTGGTTTACCAAATTGGAGCATGAGGGTAAGGACTTGTATCCCCTGCTGATGGATAAGGCGCGGCGCGATTTATCCGGCGAACCGTCTGATCCCAACGATGCCAAAGACCTGGTGCGCAAAGATATGATGCTCCATTTTGGCGCGTTTATCACGGAATCGAGTGGCCACCTCAGCGAGTATCTGTCCTATTATCGCAAGCGCAAAGATATTATGGAGCAGTATTGCCGCGATGGTTACGACGGCGGCTCCAGTTTCTACGCTAACGAGTGGCCCGGTTGGCGCAAGAATGCAGATAACGAGCGCATGGCGATGGTACGCGGCGAAAAGCCGATTGACTGGGAGCGTAGCTGGGAATATGCTTCGTGGATCATCGAAGCGCGGGAAAAAGATTCTCCCTTCCGCATTCACGGCAACGTTATGAACTCCGCAGGCGATAGCGGCACGCTCATCACCAACCTGCCTGCTGATGGCTGTGTCGAAGTCGCCTGTATGGTGGATCATAACGGCATCAACCCAACACGCTATGGCAAACTCCCGTCACAGATGGCCGCCCTGTGCGACTCCAACATGAGGATGTTCGACCTCGCCGCCACCGCCGTCATCGAACGGAGCAAGGAAGCCGCCATTTACTCCCTGATGCTCGATCCATTAACTTCTGCCGTATGCAGCCCCCAGGAAATTAAGAAAATGACCCTTGAGCTTTTCGCGGCGGAACAGGAATTTCTCCCGGGGTATAAGTAAGACCTAACCCCCCGTCCCCCTTCCCGGCACGGGAAGGGGGAGTCAGAGGATGCCTGTTCTCTTTACTTACGGTTTCCAGGCGTTAATGGTTAATCGTAAGTTAGACATCTGTTCTTTATTCCTAATGAAATTTCCAATTATCCCCCGACGCTTATCCTCTGACACCCCCTTCCCGTGCCGGGAAGGGGGACGGGGGGTTAGGTCAACTTCAACCTTGTGAGAAAACGACAACCAACATCTCCCACACCAGATGAAAATCTGACGCCAGAAGAAGCACAACGCAAGCAACAATTAGAAGCCGCCAAGCGCGTTGTGCTACTAACGGTCTTTTTAGACATCCTCGGCTTCGGCATTATCATTCCCCAACTTGGCATTTATGCGGCCCAGTTCGGCGCTTCGCCAACGGTGGTAGGCATCCTTGCTTCCACTTACTCGGCGATGGGGTTTCTCTTTACGCCGTTCTGGGGCCGTCTCAGTGACCGTGTAGGTCGCCGCCCGGTTTTGCTGTGGAGCATCTTAGGCACGACCATTGGCTATGTGTTTTTTGCCTTTGCCCAATCGCTGCCCTGGCTGTTTGCGGCACGGCTGATTGACGGCATTACAGGCGCGAATATCTCGACCGCCCAGGCTTACCTCTCGGATACCACGCCACCCGAAGAACGCTCGAAAACTTTCGGCATCTTTGGAGCAATTTTTGGCATTGGCTTCGCCATTGGGCCGTTCATTGGCGCACAACTGAGCCACCTGCCGGGAGCGTGGGGCGGCAACCTGGGCATTGGAGCATTTACAGCGGCCCTCAGCTTGATTAACTGGCTGTTAGCGATTAAGCGTCTGCCTGAAACTCTGACCCCAGAGATGCGGGCGACGAATACAGCGCGACAGGAGGAACAAGGTGGCGGGCGCTGGCAGTTGATTAACGTGCATGGCTTTCAACGCGCCTTTGCCATCCCCGGTTTGAACCTCGTGATGGCCATTGCTTTCTTTTCGATTCTCGCCTTTGCCACCATGCAGGGCACCTTTACGCTTTATCTCATCACTAAATACGTGCGGCCCGAAGTCCAGACCGAGATTCGACATAATCCCACAGCCTCCGCACAAGAAGCTAAAATCCGTTTAAGTCAGGGGGCAGGACACTCTACACCAATTACCACCGATGAAGGCCGCCCCGCTGCACCCACTGCCGAAGCGGGTGGTAAAAGCGGTGATGTAACACCCTACTCCCCGGCGATAGGCGGCGATTTTAATCTGCCAGGAGTGGCGGCACCAGCGCCTAACCTATCGTGGCGACGTGTGGAACAACTTTTGGTGCAACCGCGTGCGGCCCGCCTGGTAAACTGGATATTTACTACTATTGGTATTCTCGCTATCATTGTTCAAGGTGGTCTCATTCGCCCCCTCAAGAAACGTGTTAGTGATGTGCATCTGATTCTCGTGGGCACCTTATTAATGGCCGTAGCCCTCGCCATAGTGCCGATTCCGCAACATTTTCGTTGGCAGTTCCCGGTGGCCGCGATGCTGGCGATTGGCAATGGCATCTCTGCCCCAGTTCTAACGGCAATGGTGTCACTGCTCTCGCCGGAAGCCGAGCGGGGGGAAATTATTGGCGTTTTCCAATCTACGCAAAGCTTAGGCCGCATCATTGGCCCGACCCTAGGCGGCATCCTTTTTAACACGGTCTCCTTGAGTGCGCCTTACTTCGTGGGGGCGGCGATTATGTTGGTGTCTTTTGTCTTTGCCCTCGGCTTGCGTGGTAGGGAGCCGGAGGCACCACCAGCGGCATCATAAAATGGGCACTGAATTGGCAGAGAGACACTCAGATTTGTTAATTAAACTCTGCACTTTGAAGTTGCTCCTCCATGAAAATTGATACTCAGTATTTAACGGATGTCCTAACTCAGCTTATTCACACTCCCAGCCCAGTTGGTGATACAGCGCGTGGCGTTGAACTATGCGCTCGCATTCTCTGCGATCTCAACGATATAAAAGTTGAGCATACCCGCAAAGGTATGCTTGTTGGCACCTGGGCCGGACATAGCGATGCGGCCCCCCGTGGCGTGACTGCTCATGTGGATACGCTTGGCTTGCTCGTTAAGGAAATCAAGAGCAATGGCCGCCTTCGTGTGGCCCAGGTTGGTAGCTTTGACTGGTTAGTTGTGGAAAACGAGGGCGTCACCATTCAGACTCAAAGCGGGGCCAGTTACCGAGGCTCTATCCTCTTTAGTAACGGTTCCTATCATGTTCACCAGGGCAATGACCGCCTGGACAGCAAGCCCTTAGAAACGCGCAACGAAGAAATTCGCATTGATGCCCGCACTTCGAGCGCCGAAGAAACCCGCGCCCTGGGTATTGAAGTCGGCGACGTGGTGCATGTAGATACCCGCCTGGAAATCAACAACGGCTTTGTACGCTCGCGCTATTTGGACGACAAGGCGTGCCTCGCCTGCATCTTCGCGGCTCTCAAGGCGATGCAAGACGCTGGACAAACACCCGCTCAACGCACCACCATCATGGTGGCCAATTATGAAGAAGTCTGTCACGGCGGTGCCGCCGGGTTTCCCGATGATATTGCCGAAGTGTTAGCAGCAGACGTAGCTCCGTTAGGCGTTGGACAGAATTCTAACGAATACTCCTGCTCGCTTTGCGTCCAAGATTCCGATGGCCCTTATGATCCCTCAATGGGCCGCAAACTGCGACGTTTAGCGGCTCAACACCACCTTCCCTTGAAACCAGACATTTACCCCCAGTTCTCCTCCGATGCTAAAGCCTTCTGGCTGGCTGGTGGCGATGCCAAAGTCGCACTGATTGGCCCTGGCACCGATGCCACCCATGGCTACGAGCGCACGCACCTGGACGCCTTGATTGCCACCGCTCAACTGATCGCGTTGTATTTAGTGGATGAGGAGTAGCCGGGCATTGAAATATCCGGCGGGAAGGCCGTTGGCCAAGCGTCCTACCGGACGCCACGCTAGAGCCAGAGTTAAAGCCGTCCGCGAGGATGGTTGGCTTTAGCCTCCCTGCTGGATATTTCAATGCCCGGTATTAAAAATTTCCCACTTGCCCTCTGCCCTTTTGATGTAAAATTAGGTGTGGAACACGAACTGCGTCTCTTAAGGGAGGCCGTAGAAACAGTGGACATCTACATCTTCTGCCTACTTCTAGGCTTTGTCGGTTTGGTCGCTATGGCCTTCAGTGGCCTGGGCCATCATGGAGCCGGAGGCCACGCGCACGGCGGTCATATTGGTCATGGCAGCGGCGCTCATGCTCTGGGTCATGGCTCCGCTCACGGACACGCTTTACATGGGCCAGCAGGTCATGCCGCACACGGACAGGGGGTTCACACCCACGGTACACAGTCAGCAGCCACACACGGACACCAATCAGCCAACCGTGAGCATGGCGAAGTTCGTGGCGATTCGACTTCACTTCAAACCCAAAGCGGCTCTGGCTTATCCGGGTCATTGATGGCGTGGCTGTCGCCTCGCGTGATCTTCAGTGTAATTCTCGGCTTTGGGGCGACTGGCATGTTGATTCACCAGTTACTGCATGAGCCGACCACAATGGCCCTTGCCCTGGTGGGGGGGTGGGGCTTTGAGCGCCTCTTGGTCTCACCCGTCTGGAACCTGCTCCTGGGTTTTGCCTCCAACCCGGCTCGCACCTTAGAAGATGCTGTTGCCGAAGAAGCCCGTGCTGCCACCGATTTTGATGCCAGCGGGAGTGGCTTGATTGCCCTCGACCTGGATGGTCAAGTAGTGCAAGTGTTGGGCACCCTGCGTTCGGCTGATCGTGCTGCTGGTGTACGCGTGCGAACCGGAGACCGTCTGTTCGTAGAATCAGTGGATAACAAACGCAATTCGTGTGTTGTCTCTTCAATTAATAACCAAGGTGCGGCGGTGCAATCCTGAGCATCCTGAATAGGATAGCACGCCGAAGGAGATAGAAAATGGATCACGTAATGAGTTTTTTGGTCGCAGGTGGCGCGATTCTGTTCGTGCTGTTGTTTGTGCTGCCTGCCATCGTAGGCATGTTCCTGCGCAATGTCGAAGCGGGCACCATCCGCATGGTCAGTTGGTGGGGCGGCACAACCAAAATTTATCGAGGGCCAGGCAAATCGTATGAAATTCCCTTGCTGACGACTGGCACCACCCTTTCCAGCAAGGCCATCAATGTTGATCTCGACATCACTGACCAAACGGCGGACTTAGATGAGAATGGCTTACCCAAGCCTATCAAAGTACGGGTTCTCGCCAGTGCTATCGTATCAGTTGGTGATACGGATAACCTGATTAAGACAGCGGCTAACCGCTACTTTTCAAAACCCGAAGCCGAGCAGATGAGCACGCTGGGAGACTTGCTTTCCAGTGCGGGTCGTCGCGCCGTTAACCTGTTGACACACGATCAACTTTTTTCGGCGAAAACCACGCCGACTCGCCCGGCTAATCAAATGGCCACCGTACCTGCTCAAGTTCGAGACTTGTCCGAGGGGGGGATTCCAGGGGCTAACCAAGCCCTGCAAGCCGCCGAAGAGGATGATGACCCCTTGGCGATCATCATTCGCAAAGCCTGCTCCCGCGAATTGACTGACTTAGGGCTTATCTTTAACTCCCTCAACATCAAAGTGGTGCAATCGGAAGTCGCCGAAGCGCGGCGGCGTCAGTCAGCAGCCGAAGCGCAGGCCAATGCCGACATTGTATCGGCCCTGCAATCGCGGCGTGCCAAAGAAGCGCAGTTGGAAGCGGAGCGGGTTATTTCCGACAAGCAACGCGAATTGGAACAGACGCGCGCCTCCAACGCAGCCCTTATTGCTCAGGCCGAGGCCAAGAAGCAGGATGCCCTGGCTGTGCAACGTGAAGCGGAGTTACGTGCTACACAAATTGCCCAGGCCACTGCCGATGCCGAGCGGCTCAAAATTGAAGCTTCCGCCCAGGCTGATGCCGAAGCCATTCGCATTACCCGTGTGGCGCACGCGAACGCCGAAAGTATCCAAAAGGTTAATGAGGCTATCAAATCCGGCGGTGAGAGTTACTTCCGCTATCGCCAGATCGAAATGCTGCCCGACATCGCCCCAGTTATCGCGGATGCCCTCGCCCAGGCCAAGATGGTCACCATTTCCGGTGGCGGCGATGGACATGGCGCAGCCGACTCAACCACAAACAACATCACTGGCGTTATTCAAACCGTGTTAGCGGCTCAACTGGTTGCCAAGAGTGGCATGGTTGATGGCTATGGCAGTAACGGCACCGCGCATCAGGCCATAACTCCGCCACCAGCACACCCGGCTCCACCAGCACCCCAACCACCAACTGCTCCACCTCCACCGAGAAGGTAATTAGTAGAAGAGGCACATTCTTCCAGGAGACCCACCGCTAAAGCAGTGGGCTAAGCCTAAAAGCCCTCTGAACGGGGCTACCAGCGTCTTAGTGCGCGGCAGTAGCCCCGTTCAGAGGGCTTTTTCGCGTGCAGCCCGCTCCTTTCAGGGGCGGGTGACTCCGATGCGTCGGCACTGGGGAGCCACTTGCCACAGCCAACTTTTGTCCGCCTGCTCAGATACACTCAGCCTGATGGATACTCCACAGGCGCAACAACCAGAGCTTAGCCATAATCCCAATATTGCGCCGCCAGAGGGGATCACGCCGCGTGTGGTCTCCGGGGAAATCGGAGATTTCCTACGTTCTCATGAGCGCCGTCGCCGTCAACTGCCGCGTGCTGTTATCGTGGGGTTTCTCACCGGATTAGTCGCTGTCGCATTTCGCACCAGTCTGGATCGCGCCGATCAATTTCGCACCTGGCTCATTCATCTCTCCCACAACTATGCTCCCTTAGGTATTCTTATTCCCATTATCTATGGCGCTGTGGGAGCTGGAGCGGGTGTCTGGCTGGTGCAGAAGGTCGCCCCGGCGGCTTCTGGGAGTGGTATCCCTCATCTTAAAGCCGTCTTGCATCGCTTAAAGGAGATGCGCTGGGCACGGATTCTACTCGTTAAGTTCTTCGGTGGCATATTGAGCATTGGCGGCGGCTTGGCGTTAGGCCGAGAAGGGCCAACCATTCAAATGGGTGGCTGCGTGGGGCAGATGGTGAGTCGCTGGCTGGGCAGTACGCCCCGCGAGCGCCAGACGCTTATCGCTGCGGGTGCGGGCGCGGGGTTAGCGGCGGCTTTCAATGCGCCACTGTCTGGGTTAGTTTTCGTGCTGGAAGAAGTGCAGCGCGATTTTACCCCCGCTGTCTTTACCGCCGCTTTCGTGGCGTCGGTCACTGCCGATTTGGTGGCCCGCTTGATCTTGGGCCAACTCCCAGTCTTTCATGTCGCGCCTTATCCCCCTCCGCCGCTGAGCACGATCCCTGTTTTCCTGGTGCTGGGCCTGCTGACAGGTTTGTTAGGCGTTGTCTTTAATCGCGCCTTGCTGGGTAGTTTACGGCTGTTCGAGCGCACGAGTGGTTGGCCTGCCGGTGCAGTGGGCGCATTAGTGGGAGCGTGTGTGGGCCTGATAGGTTGGTTTGTCCCAGACGCATTGGGCGGCGGGCACCCTCTGGTTGAGCAGACGCTTTCCGGGCGAGTCGCACTGGGCATGATTCCGCTCTTTTTCCTACTACGTTTTGCCCTTTTCCTGTTCAGCTACGGCACCGGAGCGCCCGGTGGCATTTTCGCGCCGCTCTTAGTCCTAGGCGCGCAGGTGGGCCTCTTCGTGGGCCTTATTGCCCATCAATGGTGGCCCCAAGCGGTGCCAGAAGCGACTATGTTCGCTGTCGTCGGCATGGCAGCTTATTTTACCGCCATTGTCCGCGCTCCCCTGACCGGTATTGTGCTGATTCTCGAAATGACGGGCAGCCAATCGCTGATGTTGCCTCTCTTGGCGGCTTGCTTTACGGCTTATGGCATGGCCGATTTGTTAGGGGATCGGCCTATTTATGAAGCTCTCTTAGAACGGGATTTGTTGCGTGGTCAGGAAAACCCTGAATTAGAGGGTACCCTGTTGTTGGAATTGCCTGTCTTGGCCGGTGCGCCTTTTGCGGGCAAGAGCATCACGGAATTAGCCCTACCTCCCGGCTGCCTTATTATTACAGTGTGTCGGGGCGTCAAAACCGAAGTGCCCACTTCTAACACCCGTTTACAAGTCGGCGACCGCATCACAGCGGTGATTTCCCCCAGTGCGGCCCATGCCACCGTTTTGCTGCGCGAGGGCACGGAACCAGGACATCATGCCACAAGTCATGCAGTCACAGCGCCTTCAGTTACAGATTAAACAGCCTCTATCGCACCAACTTCGTAGTCAATCCAAGAAAGCAGAACACAAATGGGCTTCCATCGTCTATGCTTATAAAGGTGGTTATTTGCTTGCAGCTTATACAGTCAGGAAGCGCAAGTAGCCAGTTTATTTATCGCAGGCACTTTATGAAACATTTTTCCAGGTTTATGACGCTGGCCGTGTTAAGCGTGCTTTTTGTCACGACTACCATTTCGGCACAGGCGGCGATTGGCAAAGCGACAGCCGCCTTCGACAATGAGCGGCCCGACCGGGGCGAAACGGCCTGGGGCCGTCTGGTCGCAGATGCGGTACGCAACACGGCGCATTCTGACATCGCTCTCGTGAACGCTGGCACTTTGAAGCGCGGCACGCTGAAAGCGGGGAAGATTGAGGCTACCGATATAGACGCCTTGCTCTCCTTTGGCGATGACGCAGTGGTGACTTTGAACATTACGGGAGCGCAAGTGAGAGCGGCTTTAAATCGAGCGGCCCAAGCCTACCCGACTGGTTCCACAGCCTATCTGCATGGTTCCGGTTTCGTCGCGCACTTCAACCCGCAAGGCCCGAACAACCAACGTGTGACACAAATTCAGGTGCAAGGGCGTGATCTTGCCGATACAGCCACGGTGAGCGTTGCTATGCCAGTGAGCCTGGCACAAGGCGCGGATGGCTATTTTCGGGTCTGGAAGGATCAAGGCTCCCAGCGTTCGGGGGCCACCGTGCGGAGTGCTATCACCGATTTCATCCAGGCGCGTGGGGACATCTCGCCTGACAACAATCCACGCTTTGGCCCTCAATAAACCTGTGGTCAACCGGGGCTATAAAAGCCCCGGCAGGAAGGCGGACAAGCCGCCAAGCGTCCGTTGGACGCCACAAGGATCAAGCTTGAATGAGAGTACCGTCCGTGAGGACGGTCGGCTTTAGCCTCCCTGCCGGGGCTTTTATAGCCCCGGCACTGAGCGGTTAGCCTCTACAATTTGACGTGGCGGCGAATTTTCGCCACAATTTGATGCGGTTCCTATTTCTTGCGAAATGGGGCCGCGTTTTTGTTTTATCTTAAAAAGGTTGTGACGCTCGTTGAGTATTTTTTTCGGTGCCCCACGCTTTCGGCTCGGCTGGATTCTGATTACCATCGCCGCCTTAGCGTCTTTTTGTTCGGTGCTATTTCGCTGGAGTTATGAAAACTCCTATTCCAATTGCCAGATAACCCTTGATTATGACGATACGCGTGCCCTGGCCGACGCTTATCAGATACCCCACAAAAAGCTGCTGCAAGAATTCAAAGACCGAGGCGTCACCAGCATCGGGCTGTATGAGCAAAACTTGTCCACTTTACGCGATAACGCCCGCATTTCTATCTGGCCGCGAGAAGAAGCCGAGCAGCTTTATCCAGGCACACGCTGGACAAATTATGGCTCAGCTTACCGTTATTTGATTACAGCCACACCCGACAACCAGGGATTGCTGAATCAGGTATTGGCTCATCTGAAGGTGCAATCACAGCCCAGTTTGCCGCCTAAAGTCGTGCAAACGATCTCAGCACAGGGCGGCAGCCATCACCCCACAGCCCAATTCGGTATTCTTATTCCGGCTTCGCGCCAGCTTTTTAGCGATGCGCAAATGGGCTTTGATCCGGCCCAGGTTAAAGCGGTAAAAGACCTCGGTTTGCAAGTCACGGCCCGCCTGTCCAACCCTTTGAACCTCAATCTTGACCGCTTGCGCGCCCTATTGGATGAGGCTCAGGCCACGGGAGCGCATGTGGTCATCTTCTCGGAAGATGAAGTGTTGGGCTATCAATCTATGATTAAGATTGTGGCCCGTGAGATGCGCAACCGCGAACTGCTGTTTGGCAACATTGAGTTCAGCAAACAGCGCGGCTGGGACGACTTCTCACGCGAAACCGAAGGGATGCTGGTGCGCGTACATAGCGTAGGTGGCGATGAAGTCGCCAAGGCCAAAATAGAAATGTTGATTGACCGCTATGCCCGTGCGGTCAAAGAACGCAACATTCGCGTCGCCTATATTCGCCTCATTCGTCAGGCCAAGGGCGATTACGCGGTCGAGCCAACTGCCGCTAATCAAACGCCGGGCGCTACAGCGACTGCACCAGGAACGGCCAACGTCCCCACCAGCACCGCCAATCAATGGCAAATCACTACCAAGCAAACGCCCCTGGAACAAAATCTGGATTTTATTAGCGAAATCAGCCGTGAGCTACGCAGTCAGCCAATATCCCGCGCACCCTGGTTACGGCCAGGTTTAGTCATGAGCGGTGCGCGGGGCTTCCACGACTATCCGGTGAGCCTGTTAGAGCCAAAGGTGGGAAGTGAGCGCAAAGCCAAAATAGTCCGTTCGCTTTTCCTGTTTTTGGCTGGACTGGGCGCAGTGGGTGGCACGTTACTACTGCTTAACCTGTTCTTTGACCTGAGTAATCAGGCCCAAATAGGCTGGGCCGCTGTGGGCATTCTCCTGGTAGCCGGATTAGCCCTATCGCCAGGCATGGGTGCGAAGTTGATGGCATTGCAAGTCGGTTGTCTCTTCTCCTTTATTGGCATGATGTGGGGCGGCCTGCCCACACTGTGGGATGATCGCGGGGCTGCTGTGGTGGGACTTGATGGCAAAGCAGCAAAGAATGTCGAGACCATCTCGGTAGGCAATGCCATTGGGCGTGGCTGTATGATTCTGCTTAAAACCACGCTGCTGACCATGATCGGGCCGCTACTGATAATTGCTTTACTTAACTATTGGAAGTTCTTCAGTGGTGCTGATAAATTCCTGCTTCCCAAGGCGACCCAGCTTTTGCCGTTGCTCTTAGTCGGTATGGCCTTCGCGGGTGAAGTTTTCCCACATCGCGTTGTGGTAGAAGGTGCTTATCCCGCCCGTAAGCGTGCCCTGGCGCGACTTAATAATGTGCTCAGTCATCCCTTCACGGCTCGCATCGCCTTGATAGCACTAGCCCTTTTTGTCCTCGGCAGTCTGTGGATTGCACGCACTGGTAATGATAGCGGCATGGAGATTTCACCAATTGAATTAAAGTTCCGTGCCCTCTTGGAACGAGTCTTCGTTACGCGCCCACGCACGAAAGAAATCTTCATGGGCCACCCCGCCATTATGTTCGCGGTGTGGTATGCTTTGCGCCGCCAGCGACTTTTGGCTCTGGCAGCGGTGATTCTCACCACCATTGGCCAGGCGGACGTGCTGAACACGTTCTGCCATATTCACACTCCCATTTTCTATTCGCTCTTGCGAACTATTCACGGGGTATGGCTTGGTGCATTGGTCGGAGCCGTCGCCTTGTGCATATATGCGCCCCTGGAAAGCTGGTGGCTCAATCGCAGCTCTGCGCGGGATAGCGGTTCTACCAATGGCACCAGCAACGGACTGACCACAGCGGTCATCCCCGATGGTTCTACGAACGGCAAAGTCTATCTTCAAGAAGCCGATGTCACACCAGTTAAACCGTTCTCTAAGTCTTGATGGTCATAGACTTTTTACCTTAAATGGCTACTTCTGCCCTACCCCGCATTCAAACCACCGTTGTCGGCAGCTATCCTGTTCCCGATTGGCTGGCGGCTTTGCCCAGTGAACAGGCACTCATTGATGCCACCAGTGTGGTGTTTAAGATTCAAGAGTTAGCGGGTATTGACTTGGTTGCGGATGGAGAAATGTACCGCTTTGACATCAATCACCCCGATACCAACGGCATGATTGACTACTTTGTGCGCCCCCTGGGTGGCGTGCGTTCGGCTATTGGCCGCGCCGATGGTGAGGCATTCTCGCAACTGGCAGGTATGGGCTTTCGCAGCAAACCCGCAGGTGTGGTTGAAGACGCTATTAATGAGGGGACGCTGGATTTGGTGCGCGATTACGAACGGGCGCGTAAGCTGACCCACTCGCGCATGAAGTTCACTCTCACTGGCCCCCACATGTTATCCAAAACGTTGTTGGACTATCACTACGGACAACCAGAGGCACTCTGCCATGCGATTGCGAAAGTCTTGGCCACGCAAGTGCGACACATTGATGCCGATGTGGTGCAAATAGATGAAGCCAATATTCCTGGCCACCCGGAAGACACCATCTGGGCTGCCGAGGCTATAAATATCGTTTTAGATGCCATACCACACGAAAAAGGGGTGCATCTCTGCTTCGGCAACTATGGCGGCCAAACTATTCAAAAAGGCACCTGGGATAAGCTGCTCGATTTTATGAACCGGCTGCACGCCGACCATCTGGTGTTGGAAACCACACGCCGCAGCTCTAAGGAAATCGCATCATTAAAAAATGTTGATCCACGAATTGGCATTGGCTTAGGTGTTATTGACATCAAGACAACCGTTGTCGAAACTGCGGATGAAGTGGCGCGACGCATTGAACAGGCCGAGAAGATGTTAGGCGATAACCGCGTGCGGTATGTGCATCCTGATTGCGGCTTCTGGATGCTCAAGCGCAGCGTGGCCGACCGCAAAATGGAAGCTATCGTACAGGGGCGTAATCGCTATCTGGGGCTGGCATAAAGTCTGTGAATTTTCTGCTCTCAGGCTATTATGGCTATGCCAACGCCGGTGACGAAGCGGTCTTAGCGGCAATTCTGGAAGCCCTAGCATCGCGTGTGCCCGCCCACACCCAATTTGTTGTAACCTCTGGCAACCCTGAACGCACTGTCTCGCTGCACAACAGTCCTCAACATCGCGTCGCGGCTATTCCCCGCCAGCATCCCCAGGCGTTATTGCAAGCCATGCGCGCTTGTGATGTTTTTATCAGTGGGGGTGGTAGCCTGCTGCAAGATGTCACCAGTCTGCGTAACGTGGTGTACTACACTTCGCTGATGCGCCTGGCACGGCTCTCCCGCAAGCCGTTGATGATTTATGCCCAAGGCGTAGGGCCGCTAAAAAAGAGCCTGTCGCAAAAACTGGCACGGGCGGCGATTCAGGGAGCGCGCATTGTCACAGTGCGTGATCCAGACTCAAAAGCTCTCCTAGAACGAATCGGTGTGCGGCGGGCTATCGAAGTTACTGCCGACCCCGTGTGGGCGTTGGAGTGCGGAGTGCGGAGTGCGGAGTGCGGAGCTAAAGATAAATCGGTAGGTATTTGGTGTGCTGCCTTGCGTTCGTGGCTGCATGTTGAGAATGCAAGTGAACAGGCGGCCTCAATGTTCAAGGCGGTATTTGGCGCAGCGCGTGCAGCAGGAGCTAAGGTAGAGTTCTTGCCGATGCAGCCGCCCAGTGATGGCCCGTTGACGGAAGAGAATTTCAAGCTGTATGCGGATGCTCAGGATTCTATTCTCGATACAGTGAACCTGCATCCCCGCGACATCATGGCTCAAACCGGACAGGCGAACTTAATGCTGGGAATGCGGTTGCACGCGCTCATCTTCGCGGCGGCGCAGGGGGTGCCATGCGTAGCGGTCAATTATGATCCGAAAGTGGAAGCTCTGGCTCAACTGATCGGCGCTCCCCTATTGCAAAGTGAAGACTTTAGGTCTGATCACGCGGTGAGAAAAGTAGCAGATGCAGTCCAGGCAGCGCGTCCACCGGATGCCGCTTTGATAACAGAATTAAAAGCTAAGGCACTGCGCAATGCGGATTTGGCAGTGAGTTTGATGTAGAGGTAATTGTCAAGTTACCCAATGATTTTAAGTCAGTGTCATTCTGAGCGCAGCGAAGAATCTTGTGCCGGTGTCCTGAGAGTAGAACTTCAACTCTATACTCCGCACAGTAGATGCTTCGCTGCGCTCAGAATGACACTGACTCTTAGGCTCCACATGAATGCAGGGTAAATAACGACGGATTATTGTTTGACAATTCTGATAAAATAGAATGGCTCATATTTATTTAATACGGCATGGGGAAGTCGAAGGAAACAGTGGCCTGCGCCGCACCTTTGTGGGTTGGGGCGATAAGCCGCTGACAGCACGCGGCGAAGCCCAGGCGCAGGCGGTCGCGGAGCGATTGCAAAACAAGAATTTGCAGGCAGTTTATGCTTCGGATTTGCAACGGTCTTGTCGCACGGCGGAATATATTGCCCGGCCACACGGCGTCACCGTGCAGTGCGATGCCGCCCTGCGCGAGATTAATTTTGGTGCGTGGGAAGGCTTGAGCGAAGCTGAGATTTTGGCCGACTGGCAGAAAGAGTGGCAGCGTCGGCAGTCTGACCCGGTGCAGGTGGGAGCGCCCGACGGTGAAAGTCTCAATGATTTATGGGCCAGATGGCAACCGACGTGGCAGAGAATCGTCCACGAACATCAGGGCCAAACGGTGGCTATTGTCAGTCATAATTCGGCGTTGCGCGTGCTACTATGCCATCTGCTGGATGCGCCCTTTAGCAGCTATCGTCGTATCAATATGAGTAACTGTGGCCTAACGCGGGTTGAGATTAAAGCTGAAGCTGCGGCTGGGACACAGCCACCTATCATGGTTCATTATATTAATGAAACAGGTCATCTCAAGGATATTTAGGTGGAGTGCGAATTCGTACTCCGCTTGCCTAACGGAAGGATATTGAAGAGGAATTACTATGGCTTTGAAAGACAATAAACGAACCGCCTCAGCAGCGGATGCCAAATCCAAAGCGATGCGGCTTAAAGGCAGCGGCAGAGGGCCGGATGCGGTTTACACTGGCACGCCGCTTTCGATGACAGGCATCCGCAGCGGGCTACTGTATAGCAATCTGATGAAGATTGTCCTGCTCGTGCTGATTGCCATTTTTGCGATTGGCTTCGGCTTGCAGAGTATTGGCACGGGCTTTGGCGGTGCTGGCAGCAATGGCGCTGCGGGTGGGGCCACGGGTGGCCCCGACCCAGTGGCGCGGGTGGCTGGGCAGGACATTTCACGGCAGAGCTTGCAGAGCAACTTCCTCCGGCAACTGGGTTTTATGGAGCAATTTGGCCAACCCACTGGGGTAGCAGAATTGCTAAGCACCAAGCAACGCGCCCTGCAAACCCTCACCGACCAGGCGGCTCAATATAAAGCGGCGCAGGATGCAGGCATTACCGTTTCGGATGCGGATATTGACCAGAAGATCACGTCGGAGATTAACGATGCGATTAAGCAGGATCAAGGGGCCAATGAAGCCGGTTTCCGTCGCCAGATCGAATCCACCTATGGCTCGCTCGCGGCGTATCAAGAGAATATGCGCAAGAACGTAGACCGTGAAGCGGTGCGCAAGCAGTTGATGATCGAAAAGTTAGAAAAGCAGATTAAAGATCAGAATAAAGTTAGCGAAGCCGATTATAAGCAAAGCGTGACCAAGCTCGACCTGCTGCAAATTGTGATTCAACCCAAGCTGCCTGCGCCGGGGGAAAAAGACCAGAAAGCCGCGCAAGAGAAAAATGCGGCGGACGCCAAAGCGCGTGCCGACAAGGTCATGGCGGAGCTAAAGGCGAATAGCACTCCCGGCAACTTTGCCCCGATTGCCAAAAAGGAAAGCGATGACATTGCCACCAAAGCCAAGGGTGGCGACGTGGGTTGGAAACTGCCCACAGAACTGTATTACTCGCCCACCATCAAGGACGCCATCGCCAAGAGCAACACCAGTCTCATTGGCCCGCTGCAAGATGATATGAGCAAGTATTACTACATCTTCTACATCAAAGGCCGTAAGTTGGAATTGCCGAAAGATTACTCGAAGCCCAAAAAGAAGGAAGAGTACATCAAGAACTTCAAAACCCAGAAGGACAATGAAGTCTGGACGAAATATCAGGACGACTTAAAGAAAAAGAACGAAGTCGAAGTGGATGATCCAGCTCTGAGCGCCTATCAACTCCAAAGTGAGAAGATTTTTACGGCTCCAGCGGATCAGCAGAACCAACTGCGTCAGCAGGCAATTGATAAATATCAGGAAGCCCTCAACTATGCCGGGCCGCTGGAAAAATCAGCGATTCAGTATCAACTTGCCCAACTCTATCGCCAGATGAACCAACCCGACAAGGTTGTAGCGATGTTGCAGGAAGCGGCCAAGGAGAACACCCGCGATACGACCGTCAGCCTCGAACTGGCGCGTGCTTTACGCGAACAGAAGAAGGACAAAGAAGCCCTGGCGCAACTGCAACAACTGGATAAGCAACTCGATACTTCACCGGCGGCTCCGGCCTCGCCTTTCTCAATGGGTGGCGGCAATCCCAACGATGCGGTGCGGATGCAGGTGGCTTCCGAATATGAAGCGATGGGCAAAAAAGACCTTGCTACCGCTGAGCGCAAAAAGATCAAACCACCCGCCGCACCCCCCGGCGGTGGCATGGGCGGTCTCGGCGGCTTAGGTGGTGGCAACCTGACCATCCCCGCTGGCGGCGGTGGCAAAACCATCACCATTCCTGCGCCAGTAAGCAATAGCAATGGCGGCTCTAAACCGACCAAGCCATAAGCAGAACTAACATTTAGGACAATATCGCAGCACAGGGAACATCCTATTCCCTGTGCTTTTTGTCCTCACCTGCATTCCTTTATTTCAACACAAAGAACACAAAGGAGGCACAAAGGACACAAAGCTTAAGCAGGGGCAACAAACTCAAGTCTCACCTTTGACTGTCTTGGTGTCCTTCGTGTAATCTTTGTGTCCTTTGTGTTGAGCCGGTCAATATCTATGAGTAAGGGCTGAGGTGAAGGCCGGAACATTCACCCTGCTCATGCCGTCAAAGGGCATAGTTGCCAGTTCGGGAATTCGACAAAATCATCAGCCGCTCAGAAAGGAAAGTACAACGCTATGAAAAACATAGTTAAGCTGTGCTTGGTTTGTGTCGTTGCAGGGATATGGGGATTGCTGCCAGCGCACGCGCAGCAGGATGTTGTACAGCAGGCGGATGCGGCCTGGAATGAAAAGAGTTATGCCCGCGCCCTGGAGCTTTACCGTAAGGCACTGGCGAATAATGGCGTAGGTGCGCGGCGTGAAGATGTCGAATATCGTGTAGCGGTATCGCTTGGTAAAACTGAACAATGGGATGCCGCTATCACGGCAGGCGAGGCCCTCTTGCCAAAAACCGAATGGAAAGCGCGTGTCCTCTACTGGTTAGGGCGGCTCTACACGGTCGTGCCGCATCAGGGCTATAAGGTTGGCGTCAGGACTTATCGCGGCAATGACTATCCCAGAGTCAACACAGCGGAGAAGCCGCAGCAAGTATGGTTGGGCGAAGAGGATGCCCAAAAGACACTCGATTATTTTGAGCAGGCCAAAATCGCCGCCCAACAGGAAGACGAGAAAGCCAAGCGCAATCGTTATCTGGTGGCAATTTACCCATTGCCCTGGAATGAGGAGATCGCTCTCAACTTCGACCTCGCCGCTTATTTGCCAACTCGTGAATATGCTAAATACATTAAATCGCTGGACGAAAAGAAGCCCCTTGATGAAACGGTTGATGTCAGCCAGCCCTATAACTTAGCTTGGTCGTTACCAAAGAAAGTCCTCTACCTCTACAACGAAATTCCCAAACTTGATCAAGCTCCAGAGAAACACCAAACGGCACTTTCTCTTTTGGCCAAAGGCTTGTTCATTCGCGCCTACCGGCAGCAGTTGGATGCGTGGGCCAATCAGTGGGATGAGAAGCAGCAGGAAAACGTCATGCGGCCCTACCCGTTCAATCGGTTGGAAGCAATTCCCGTCTGGCAATCCATCGTCAACAACTTTCCCCAAGACCCCATTGCCGACCGCACGCAGATTCTCATTGCCCAAACGTATGAAGGTGAAGGCGATTTAGTCAAGGCTTTGGCAGCCTATCGCATGGTGCTTGATAAATTCCCCCGCTCGAAATGGGTCAGCGATGCCCATGCCCATATCCAACAGATAACACGCCACGAGATTTCTCTCGATAGCATGGGCGCGCAGCCACCGGGCCAAACGGCCAAGCTATCTATCTGGACTCGCAATGTCAAGCGCGTCAACTTTTCGGCATATCGTGTGAACCTCGAAAACGTGCTGACTCAACCCGCTACGCTGAATAATCATGATGTTCAATTTACACAATTCACTGGCAACTTTGGCTCGATTGCGGATGCGCGCAAGTGGTTCGGGCCACAGGTAGCAACGTGGAACTTTGATACCAAAGACAAAGGCGATTATCAGAATACCTCAGAAACCATTGATATCCCCATTAAAGAGCGCGGAGCCTATGTGGTCGTGGCGCAGTCGGATGGTCTGCGCGTGGCGCGAGTATTAGTTATTAGCGACTTAGCGATTCTCAAAAAAGTTGACCGCGATGAGACCCTAACCTACATTGCGGATGCCCGCACTGGTAAGCCCGTTATGAATGCGCGGGTCATCATTAAAGAAACCTACAACGAAGATAGCACAACAAAGACGGATGTGGCGCGTGGCACCAGCGATGAGCAAGGGTTCTTTACCAAGAAGCTGGTGCGTGGTCGTGACCGCTATACCAACGGGGTTGAAGTCTTCGCCTGGACAGGTAACCGCTATGCCATGACCAGCACCAACAATGGCGGTTATTATGGCTATGGCGATAACCGCGACGAGTTCAAAGTCTATTCCTATACGGATCGCCCCGTCTATCGGCCCGGCCAGAAGGTTTACTTCCGGCAGATTCTTTCCACTCGCGTCAAAGGTGGCGACCAGCAGCCTGCCAAGGGGGTACCGGTTAAAGTTACGGTGAATAATCCCAAGGGTGAAATCATCTTCGAGAAGACCATCACCAGCTCCGAATTTGGCACGGTAAATGATGAATTTGTGTTGCCTGCGGATACACCTTTAGGTGAGTATTCTGTTAACGCCGAAGTCCCCAAGACCGAAGCGAATGTGGCGGCCAGTGGTGGCAATCGTTTTCGAGTGGAAGAGTATAAGCGGCCAGAATTCGTGGTCAATGTAGCCGTGCCGCCCAAACCCGTGCGACCAGGCGAGACGGTGGCGGCGCGCATCAATGCCAAGTATTATTTTGGCTCGCCCGTGCCGAACGCCACCGTCAAATACACAGTGCGCCGTAGCTCCTGGTGGGCCAGCTATCGCTTCCCGACGCCGTTTGATTGGCTGTACACTTACTGGGGCGTGGGGGATTATGATACCGGGCGGCGCAACATTGGCGGCGAAGGCAGCGGCACCATTGTCAAAGAGGGCACGGTTAAAACCGATGCGCAAGGCAATGCCGAAGTTACGTTCCAGGCTAACAAAGACCCGCAAACCGATGACCCCAACAACTGGTGGCGTTACTACTATAATCCTCTCTATACCGTGGAAGCTGAAGTCACTGACGCCAGCCGTCGCACCATTGATGGACAGGGTGCAATCAAAGTGGCGGGTCAACAATACTTTGCGTTCCTCGATGCTAAACGCGGCTATTATTTAGCTGGCGACCGCGTACAGATTGAAGTCGCTACCCGCGATGCCAACGAGCAACCTTTCCGGGCCGCGGGTAAGATGGTGGTCTACAAATTAGAACCGGGTGATAAAGAGCATCAGGTCTTTAGTGAGCCAATCGAAACCGACGCGCAAGGCCGCGCCTTCTGGACGTGGCAAGCCGATGCCGCTGGTAGTTACCGCATCGCTTACGAATCCACTGATGAGTGGGGTCAAAAAGTTCTGGCCTCCACCAATCTCTGGGTGGGTGGCCCCGGACTGAACACCACCCAGTTCCGCTTACAGGGCGTCACCATTGTCTTGGATAAACGCTACTACGAAGAAGGCGATACGCTTAAAGCCCTCCTCATTGCCGATCAGCCGGATACAACAGTGCTGTTTACTCAGGAAGCGGGCAATGAAATTCTACGGCGCGACCTGATTACCATTACGGGCAAGAGCAAGGAGATTACCTTACCAGTGCGCCATGAGCACACACCAAACTTTGCTCTGGCGGCGGCCCTGGTGAAGAACTTCGAGGTTTACCAGACTCAGCAGGAAGTCTTTGTGCCACCGACCAAAGCCCTGATTAACGTCAACGTGCAAAGCAGCAAGCCCGAATACAAGCCGGGGGAGAAAGGCGTCTTCACCCTCAAAGCTACCGACTGGCAGGGCAAACCTGCTCGCGCCGAACTCAGCATGGCTCTTTTAGATGCGAGTCTCTTCTACATTCAAAAAGATTACGCACCGGACATTCGCACTTTCTATTATGGCGAGCGACGTGCTATCAGCGTGAACCTCGATTCCTATCGCTCTGGTCAGCAGCAGCCCGCTTCCGAAGATGATGTGAAGTATAAAGAGTATGAAATGCATTCCTGGGAAATGCCCGATGATATGGGAATGCTCAACCTCAATCCCGGCGGTTGGGGCTATTATCCGCGCCGCTATCGAGGCGTGAATAAATCAGCCGCACTTGGTCTTGAAATGGAGGACGCTGCCGCGCCGATGGCTGCACCTGCTCCTTCTGGGCCTGCGGGCGTTGTGGCTGCTCTGTCCACCGCAGGAGGAAGGGCAGACAACCGTCTTGTGACCAGAGCCAAAGATAGTCGAGATGAAAATGGCCAGCCACAAGGTCAATTAGCCGAAGCCAAAGTACGCTCGAACTTCTCGGAGACCGCATTCTGGTCGCCTGCGGTGGTGACAGAAGGCGGCACCGCCAAGGTCGAAGTCACCTTCCCCGATTCGCTCACCCAATGGCACGCTACAGCACGTGGCTTGACCGAAACGGCGCAGGTTGGCTCAGGCGAAGATGATGTCGAGACCAAGAAAAACCTGTTGGTGCGCTTGCAGTCACCGCGTTTCTTTGTGGAGCGTGACCAGGTCGTGCTAACGGCCAATGTGCATAACTATCTCAAAACCAACAAGCGTGTCAAAGTTGCTCTGCAAACAGATAGCAGTTTGAAACTTGCTCCGGCCTCTGCCACCAAGCAAATCGGCACCACCGGCGTCACGATGAATAGCACTTCCGGCTTTGTCGAAATCAAAGCAGGCGAGGAAGCGCGGGTTAACTGGCTGGTGGATGTCGCCAAAGAAGGCAAGGCCAATGTGCAAATGACGGCGCAGACCGATGAAGAATCGGATGCGGTAAAAATGAACTTCCCCGTCCTCGTGCATGGCGTGCAACGTTTCGCCGCCCAGAGCGGCGTGATTCGCCAGGGCAACGGGCCGACGCGCCAGACCATCACCATCAACATGCCCAAGGAGCGGCGTTTCGGAGCCAGTACGCTCAATGTGCAATTGAACCCCAGCCTCGCCGCCACCATGCTGGACGCCTTGCCCTACCTGGCCGATTATCCTTACGGCTGTGTGGAGCAGACTATGTCGCGCTTCCTGCCCTCGGTCGTTACAGCAAAGGTGCTCAGTGATAGCGGCGTCAATTTGCAAACGTTGCGCGCACGGGCACAGGCGTATACTGCCGAAGCCAAGGCGCAACCGCTGGGCGACCGCGTTAAAAACACTGGCTACACCTACCCCACCGGAATGCCCAATGCCCGCAATCTGCAAGAGATGGCCTCCACGCTCTGGTATTGGGATCGCGGCAATAACCCCATTTACGACCAGAAAGAGATAGATCGCATGGTGCATGAAGGGCTGGAACGCCTCTATGACATGCAAAAGCCGGATGGCGGCTGGGGTTGGTGGACAGGCTCCGCTTATAGCGATCCTTATATGTCGGCCTATGTGGTATATGGCTTAGCCACCGCACGGGCTGCCGAAGTCAAAGTGCGTAACGATGTGTTATCACGCGGCTTTGATTACCTGCAAAAGCAGATGAAGGAGCAGGACAATCTGCACCTGCTAACCTCCATAGCTTACTCGTTATCGTTGCGCGGCAAGATGCCCAACGATGTGGCGCAGATTGTTACGGGTCGTTTGTTTAATCAGCGCGAGCGTTTGACAGCTTACTCGAAATCGCTGCTGGCAATGGCGTTGTGGAATCAGGGCAACCGTGACCAGGCGAATGTTCTGGTGCGCAACCTGGAAAACACCGTCAGGGTAGATGAAGCCAACGGCACGGCCCGCTGGAACTTAGGCAATCAGTGGTGGTATTGGTGGAACAACGGTGTCGAAACCAACGCCATTGCCCTGCGCGCCTTCCTGCAAATTGACCCCAAGAATCGCCTGGTGCCGATGATGATGAAGTGGCTCACGATTCAGGCGCGCGGCAATCACTGGCGCAGCACGAAAGAGACGGCAATGGCGGTGTATGCCCTGGCGGATTATGTGCGAGTGAACAAAGAGTTGGATGTAGATTATACACTTACAGTTCGTCTGGGAGATAAGGTGCAGCGCACCTATCATGTCACAAGTGAGAACGCCCTCTACTTCGATAACCGCTTCATCGTGGGCGACCTCTTTTTGCAAGATGGAGCCAATCAGTTAACCATTGAGAAGCAGGGGCGTGGTAACGTCTACTGGAGCGCAGCGTCGGAGTATTTCTCCCTTGAAGAACCAATCCAGGCATCGGGCAACGAGATCGGCATCAAGCGCCGCTACTTCAAGCTGACGCGCAATCCTGATGTCAAAGCGGAACAGGGCGACAACACTGCGGTTAAACCCACCAATATTGGAGCCAGAAAAATGATCGTGCCCCGGCCTCATCCCGGTTCATCCGAGCCGCCGCCACCAGAGTTTATCCGCACCGAACTCAAAGACGGCACAGCCTTACAGAGTGGTGATTTGGTCGAAGTCGAGCTAACCTTGGATGCCGCTAACGACTATGAATATCTGGTCTTCGAGGATATGAAAGCCGCTGGCCTGGAACCCGTAGATGTGCGTTCTGGCTATGGCTGGGGCGATGGCCTGTGCAGCAACGTGGAACTGCGCGACACCAAAGTCGCCTTCTTCGTAGACCACCTGCCGCAAGGCACCCGCGTCCTGCGCTATCGAATGCACGTCGAAATTCCGGGCCGCTTCCATGCCCTGCCTACCAACGGCTATGCCATGTATGCCCCCGAAGTGCGCGCCATCAGTGCCGAGCAACGCATCGGAGTGCATGACTAATTTTAGCCACGGAAACACACGGAAGGACACGGAAATTAAGATATAGGTGACCAGGAGCGGGGTTGTCGCGTGCGGGATGATACGGTGTAGGGGCGCTGCTTGCTGCGCCCTGCCTGTGGCGATGGGAACCGGGGCGCGGCAAGCAGCGCCCCTACGTGGTTTCCCCTTCTCCCACTCTCCCCTTCCCATCTTCGTTCCGTGTCTTTCTGTGTGTTTCTGTGGCTAAAATAAAATCTTACCCGCTCGTTTCGCTGCGCAGTTCGCGCAGCACGTAAGGCAGGAGTTCCAGGAAATCACTCGCCATCATGCCATCGTCGCCTTTATCTTGGGCGGCGGCTTCACCAGCGAGGGCATGAAGATGGACGCCCCACACAGCGGCAGTGGTGGCTTCAATGCCCTGCGCCAGCAGGCCACCGATAACCCCTGCTAAAACATCGCCGCTGCCTGCCGTGCCCATACCGCGCGTTCCTGCGGTGTTTCGATAAAGCCCACCATCAGGCGCGGCGATCAAAGTCTCGCGGCCTTTTAACACCAACGTGGCATTACGCGTACGCGCAAATTCAAGGGCGGTGTTTTCTCGGTCAGTTTCTATTTCGTCTACCTCGCGGCCAATCAGAGTGCTCATTTCGCCAGGGTGCGGCGTAAAGATTCGCGCCGCTTGGTTAGTGCCATAATCCACGGGAGTGTCGAGCGAAGGGGCCGCTAAAGTTGTGAGCGCCTGTGCATCAATGACCGCTGGCAATGGAATCTTAGGGACAATTTGCTGGATGAGTTCGTTCACTTCATCATGATTATCCAGACCGGGGCCAATGACAGCGGCATCACAGGGTTTGTATTGTCTTTCCAGGAGTTCCAGGGCAGAGCGTGCCATTGTGCCGTCCTCGGTTTCGGGCATCGGCAGCACCATCAACTCTGGCACCACCACGCCGATGTAAGAGGCCACTCCCTTGGGGGCTGCGACGCGCACCGTGCCGCATCCCACGCGCAACGCCGCCCGCGCCGCCAGAATCGCCGCGCCGGGTAATCGAGCCGAGCCAGCGATAATCAAGAGCTTGCCATAATCGTCTTTACTGGCATCGGCTGCCCAATCCGGCAGCGGCATGGTTTTCAATAGTTCAGGCGTGATGGTCTGCGGCATATTGTTCCTTATGTAAAATGGGACGCCAAACTGCGTTACGCTATGCTGCGCAGCGCAAGCTGACGCTATTGAGAAAATAGCGTCAGCTTGCGCACGAAGTTAGCGTCACCCCGTGTTGCGTCCCATTTAAAATATGCAGAGTGTATGCCGGGAAGAAGCGGTTTTTGGTACAGTAGGAAAGGAGCAAACGCAATAACTCAATTCAGGAGCCAATCCATGCTGACGACAGCCTTTCTGGGCGTGGCGCATATCCACACGCCCGATTTTATTAATCGCCTCAACAAGCGCGAAGACGTGCAGGTCAAAGCCGTTTACGACCATGAGGCCGAGCGCGGCCAAAAACGAGCCGAAGCGAGCCACGCCACTTTTACACCCGATATTGATTCCATTCTCAATGACCCGGAAATTACCTCCGTCGTCATCTGTAGCGAAACCAACCGGCACGGTGATCTCGTGGAGCGTGTAGCGGCGGCGGGCAAGCACATGTTTGTGGAAAAGCCCCTCGCTGTCACAGGCAGCGAAGCGCAGCGCATGGCCGATGCCATCACGCGGGCCGGGGTAACCTTCCAGACCGGCTTCGCCTCGCGCAGCACGCCACAAATGCAGTTCATCAAGCGTGAGGTGGCGGCGGGTCATCTGGGCACCATCACTCGGATGCGCCACTGCAATGGTCATTCCGGCTCACTGGGCGGCTGGTTCGATACCGAATGGCGCTGGATTGCCGATGCCGAGCAAGCGGGCGGCGGCGGTTTTGCCGACTTAGGTGCCCACTCCCTCGATATTATTCTGTGGGTGCTGCGCGGCGTATGCGGCGAAGTGAAGCGGGTCGCAGGCAGCGTTGGCCACGCCACCAATCGCTATGGCGATATTGACGAATACGGCGCGGGCCTGATTACTTTCGATTCCGGCGCGATTGCCGAAGTGGAAGCCTCCTGGGTTGATCCCAAGCTGCATAGCCCGGTCGAAGTCTTCGGCACCCAGGGCCAGATTCAAGTCATTGGCGGCAAAGTCTTCTATTACAGTGAGCACGTCGAGGGAGCCGATGGCGGCGAATGGACAGATTTACCCGCCCAGCAGTCCCACGCCTTTGAACTGTTCTTCGATAAGCTGGGCGGCAAGCCCATCGGTGTGGATTTAGTCACCGTCGAACAAGCCGCCGAAGAAAGCCGTGTCATGCACGAGATGTACCTGGCCGCCGGAGCCTGAGCACCCTAACGAACCCAGAGCGTGAGCGACGGGCTTCCGTAAGAGTCTCCTCTTCCTACAGCGGAAGCCCGTCGCTCACGCTCTGGGTTCGTTAGTCTTACCGTTCTTCTAATCATAATTATGCAGCCATTGTCCTCCTATAAACAACCGTATGTTACCTTGATTTGAACTAGTCTCCCATTTGCCACTATCGGTACGGAATGGCTTACTGTTCGGTAAATGCGAACTGTCTATGCAGCATCATAGTGTAGGCGACTCTGTACCATTGCTTCTAATTTATTGATAACTGTTTCTTCTTTTTCTCTCAGACTCAAAAAAGTTTTGGACAAGGGTCTATTATCACCTACGGTCTTATAAGTTCTAATCTCAATTAATGCATGAAATAAGAACTTATCGATTTCTTTAAATTCGTTGAACAAGGCGGTGCCGAGAAAGATTCGATTATGCATGATGTAATTATTAAACTCATTAACTTTCTCGGTGGTTTCGTTCAGGCGTGACCAATATCGCTTCTCTATATAGCATTCAGTTTTCTTGCTGGCAGTTCGGATTTCATCTTTATCTGGTGGACTTAGATTCGGAGACTGTTCCAAAAAATACTCAAGTTGATCTGCTGGCATTTTATCAAGATCAGGGTATTCCTGAATTAAAGAAGTAAATGCCATCATTTGTCCCCAAGCATCTAAAAACTTTGTCCAAGCTATAGGCAATACCTCAAATTCCTTATCGTGTATTTTCGACGCCCGACTAAACAGCTTGTTTATGTCAAACCTTGCTGATTCAAGTTCGCGGGCATAATGGTGCTTGAACTCCTCTATTTCTTTTTGCTGTTGTCCTCTGAATTGTTCTAACTCTTTTTGGTATTGTGCCTTGACTGCCTCCAAATTCTTTTGGTGTTCACTGTTAGCATTTTGCTCTATGCGCTTTGACCAAACTCCGCCAAGCCATGCCATCAATCCCCCAATGGCCCCAACAGCGACAGCAGTCCCCCCTAATGTCCCTATGATAATGCCGGTTATATCCATCTTCTACTCCTATTAATTAGTAGTAAATGATGTCTCTACCTCTCAGCGTGGCGCTGTCAAAAGGCTTGTTCTAAAGTTGCTTGTGATAACTCTCTCAATTCCCTGTAAGTTACTTGCCTAAGGCACCATTGGGTCATAGGAGCCACTTCCAGTGGTGGGGGCGTTTGGATCGTCGCCGAGTTTGGTGGTTGATCTATCTACCACGTTCGGCGGGGTGTAGGTGGGCGGCGGGGGGGGAGTGCCAGCGCCGGGGCCGGGATAGCTGTAGGGGGCGGTGGTGCCGGGGCCGGGGGGGGGGATATTGGTGTCGGGCGTGGGCGAAGCGACGGTGACAATCACCTGTTGGCCGTTGGGGTCGGTTGTACCCTGCTCGGCGCGCAGTTTGGCTTCTTCCAGTTGGCGCTGGGTTTCTTC
>Ga0213875_10000143_pt1 | contig 76735 bp, 63 predicted proteins | sample BarmaccomBMRX_R8_FD_160105 | JGI IMG/M metagenome (GOLD analysis project Ga0213875, IMG submission 160105) | Root-associated microbial communities from Barbacenia macrantha in rupestrian grasslands, the National Park of Serra do Cipo, Brazil - RX_R8 | ecosystem: Host-associated > Plants > Roots...
CCGTCACCACGCACGCCGCGTACGTCGTTTCCCCGGCGCGGCGCGCCGCGATCACCACGCAGTTCGCGGACTCCTCCGGGGGCACTCCGTACCGCTTGCAGAACGCCGCGGTGCCCGCCAGCTCCGGGCCGATCGCGGCGGCACGGACGTCATCCGCGGCGGGCCAGGTGCGCACCGCCGCCGACACCGGCGGCGCGAGCAGGTCCGGCCGTGACAACGACTCCGGCCTCGCCGGGGGAAGGCACGAAAGGAAAGCCGATGAAGATCTTGACGCGACGACCGGGGCTGGCGGTCACCGCCGTCGCGGCCGCCACGGCTGGAGTGCTCGCCGCCGTGGTGCCCGCGGGGGCGAATGCCGCGCCATCGAGGGCCGCGGCCGTGGAGCAGGCGCCCGGTGGCCTGGGGCAGCTGAGCGGCTTGCTGCCGCGGGACAAGCTGACCACCGAGAGCGCGATCCAGGTGAACCTGAGCAACGAGACGGTGCGGCTGCCGCTGTACCCGGGGGTGGCGTACGCGGGCACCCCACACCAGGAGAAGGTGTGGTACGTGCTGCTCGACGCCTCCGACTCCGGGCTGGCACACGACCTGGGGGTGAATCACGCGCCCAAGCTCGCCAACATCGCCATCAGCGACCCGGCCGCGGTGCAGACCGTGACCCTCAGCTCGCCGACACCGCAGCAGAACCCGTTCGGGCCCGCGGCGGTGAACTTCGCCGGAGCCCCGGACTTCAGCCCCGCCCGGATCGCCACCCCCGGGCCGGGCGGGTTCCCGCTGGCCAAATTCGCACCCGGAGCCGTTGCCGGCCCCGGGTACAGCCCGTTCATCAAGATCAAGGGCTCCGACGTGGTGTACAACGCGCCGATCGTCGCCACCGGCAACGGCCCCTTCGACGTGACCCACCACACCAACACCGGCGACCGGGTGCTGGGCGTCCACATCGCCGGTCCCTCCAAGCCCGGCCAGTTCGCCGAGTCCTGGGTGGACATGCTGTTCGTCAAGGGCTTCGACGCCGGGCAGCCGATCGTGTACCTGTCCACCGACGCCGGGCAGCCGCTGACCGCCGTGCTCGAGCGGTCGACCTACGTGCCCGCGCTGAACAACGCCGCGTTCAACGGCGGGGATGACTTCCCTGGCTCGGCCCGCGAACGGCTGTTCGGCTTCATCAACGGGCAGACGGGAGCCAATAACCCGCAGGCCCAGGGATTCGTCCACCTGGTCAAGGACGGCCACGCCTCGCAGGACGCCTCCGCCGGGAACCACGCGCTGATCAACGCGCTGCGCCATGGCGGGGACCTGCTGAACGTGTTCGGTGACTTCCCCGCGCTGTCCGACCCCCGTCACGCCGACGCCTACAGCCCGCTGTGGGACGCCCAGCTCGGCCTGTGGACCCCCAAGGCGGTCAGCGAAGGGCTGAACAAGCGGCAGGTCGACGAAAACGTCGTGTTCAACCTGGCCGCCACCCGGCCCGGCCTGCTGACCGGGGTCAACCCCGCCACCGGTCAGCCGCAGCCGTACGGCTCCGTCGGCGTCGACATCAACTGCGCGGTGATCGGCTTCACCGCCAAGGCGCCAACCGCCAACCTCGCCCAGCCCGTCCCCGGCTCCCAGTTCCCGCCACGGTAAACCGCCTCCCAGCACACGGCGGGCCCTGCCAGGCAGGGCCCGCCGTGTCGCGGCCTGCTCATTCGTCGCGAATGCGGCCGGGTGACGCTGGGGAGCCACCACCGCCCGTTCGGTAAAAAATAAAGAGTCATCATCCCGTCGGTGATGGATCATTCCGGATGGCGGCGAGCAGCCCCTCGAGGTCCTCGGCGCACGGGCCGCAGGCCCGCAGGTGCGCGGCCACCTCCGGGTACCGCTGTTCGGCTGTGCTGGGGTCGGCGACAGCAAGTTCGGCGTAGACGTGCAGCAGTTCCACCGCCTTGTCGCATCCCGCGTCGCGGGGGTCGGTCCGCAGGAAGCGATCCAGTTCCGGCCAGCTGTTCATGAGCGCCTCTCGTGCAGGTATCCGTTAGCGACGAGGCGGCCCCGCAGCTTACGCCGTGCGTCGAACATCGTCTTGTAGATGGCGTTGCGGCTGGATCCCAGCTGCACGACAAGCGCGTCCAGCGGCACGCCGTCCACCGCGATCGCGGTGAAGATCCGCCGCTGGTACTCGGTCAGATCCTCTTCGACAGCCCGGCGCAGCGCATTAACGAGGTCGCGCCATTCGGACTCGCGCGCGGGGTCCAGGCCGAACCTGTCCGGCAGCCGGTCCCAGTCCGCGGTGTCCATCCATCACTCCGGCGGCGTAGCGGAGGGTCTGGGCAGACAACGGCGGCGCGGCAGAATAGAAAAGCATGCAGGCCCCTTTGGCAGGTATAGCCGGTTGTGCTGATAGCCTCATCTACCAGGGCCTTGTCTCTCCCGGGGCGCGCACGCTGGCCAGGATGGGCTCGGATGGGCCTGGTCCGGGGGCTGGCGGCCATGGCCCGGGCGGTTTCTCTCCAGGTGTGCTGGTTTGAGGTAGCTGCTGGTCACCAGCTTGGGCGTGCAGCGTTCGGCCTGGTCGATGAGGCTAGCGATTGGTGTATCGGTGGCCAGGTCGCCGCTGAGCCAGGCGTCCTGCCTTCCTCACTGGGCCCGCGCATAATCACGAGGCCGGCGCCGCGGCGCCTTGGCCGTGCCCGCCGTACCGGTGCCCATCTCCTCGAACAGCGCCGCCGCCCGGTCGGCGGTCTGACGTGCCCAGCGGCCGGTGCTGAGCAGCCCCAGGACCACGATGCCGGCGCCGAGTGTGAGCACCAGCCACCACACGCCGTGCTCGGCGCTGGTGAAGGCGGTGCCGCCGCGGGCCAGTGTCGATCCAACGATGGTTCCGGAGATGGCGACGCCCAGGGTGGTGCCGGTCTGCCGTCCGGCGGAGGCCAGTGAGCCTGCCAGGCCGGCCATCGAGCGGGGCATCCCGGCCACCGCGGTGTTGGTGATCGGCGGGTTGACGGCGCCCAGGAAGACACCGAACAGCGCATAGATCGCGAGCACAGCCGGCAGCGGGGTGACCGGTGTGAGCCAGAACGACGTGCCGCCGCCCAGGGCCAGCGCGGCCCCGGCGATCATCAGTGGCAGCCGGGGGCCGCGTGCGCCGACCAGCCGGCCGGTGACCGGGGAGAGCACGATGACCAGCGCCCCGACCGGCAGGATAGACAGCCCGGCGGCCAGCGCCGGCATGCCGCGCACGGCTTGCAGGTACTGGGTGGTCACGAACAAGAACCCGCTGAACCCGCACAGCGCGAACAGCGCCATGCCGATCGCCGCGCTGAACGGCACGCTGCGGAACAGCCGCAGCTCCAGCAGCGGGTCGGCCCGGCGTGGCTCGTAGCCTGCGATGCCCGCCACGCCGAGTACGGCGAGGGCGAGCAGGCCGTCAATGACCGGCGAGGCCCAGCCCAGCCTGCCGGATTCGATGATCGCGGAGACGACGCTGCCCAGCACCAGGATCACCAGGGCCTGGCCCACCGGGTCGAACTGGCGCGCCCGGGCGGCGCGGGACTCGGGCACGAACAGCCCGGCGAGCACGATCGCGGCGGCCACGATCGGCACGTTGACCCAGAAGACGAAGCGCCAGCCGACCCCATCGACCAGGGCGCCGCCGAGGATAGGGCCCAGCGCCAGCGCCAGGCCGGTCATCGAGCCGATCACGCCTATGGCGCGGGCCCGCCCGGCCGGGGCGGGGAACGTGCTAGCCACGATCGCCAGCGCCACCGGGTTGAGCATCGTGCCACCGGCGGCCTGCAGCGCCCGCGCCGCGATCAGCCAGCCGGTACCCGGCGCCAGGCCGCACAGCAGCGAGCCGGCCCCGAACACGGCCAGGCCCACCCGGAAGACACGGCGGCGGCCCACCCGGTCGGCGGTGGACCCGGCCAGCACCAGGAAACCGGACAGCACCAGGGTGTAGGCGTCAACCGTCCACTGCAGCCCAGACTCCGGGGCATGCAGGTCCCGGCCGATGGCCGGCAGCGCGACGTTGACGATGGAGATGTCCATCACCACAACGATCACGCTGGCACAGCAGATCGCCAGCACCAGCCACCGGTGGCGCCGGCTGAGCTCGCAGCCGGTGGTCAAGGGCGATGTGGAAGGGCTCATGACCTCGACGCTAGGATTTAGAGCATGCTCGAAGTCAAGCCACAACCGGCACCCACACCGCGCCGCACCGGTGGCGAGGAGGGCCTGAGTATCGCCGAGGCCGCCCGCCGCACCGGCGTCAGCGCGCACACCCTGCGTTACTACGAGCGCGCCGGGCTGGTCGTCACCCCCGTCGACCGCACCACCGGCGGGCGGCGCCGCTACCACCAGCTCGACCTCGACTGGATCACCATCTGCACCAAGCTGCGGGCCACCGGCATGCCCATCAAGGCCATCCGGCGCTACGCCCAGCTCGTCTCCGCCGGACCCGGCAACGAGCAAGAACGGCTTGCGCTCCTGGAAGCCCACCACACCGACGTGACCGCCAAACTCGCCGAAATACAAGACAACCTGAAAACCATCGACCACAAAATCGACGTCTACCGGGGCCGCCTCGCAGCCGGCGACGCCGACCAGCTATGGGCACCCAAACGCCAAACAGATCCCCGCTGAACTCGAGGCGTTCGCCCGGCTGGGGCCCAGCCAGGTCTGTCCCAGCCAGCACGCCGATCCCGATCAGGGCCTACCTGCAGGCACCCGCCGAAGATCAGGATGAAAAAGGCTCAATGAATGTTCTTCTTCGCGGACGGAAACCCGGTCATTTGTCACCGGGGTTGAGCGCGAGGAACACCACTCCGGCCGCCACGCCTGCGCCGGCCTGGACGAGCAGGTAGACCCACAGCGTCGGCCAGGCGAGCAGGCCGCCGGTCGCGGCGCCGATATCGACGGCCGGGTTGAACGCGCCACCGGAAATCCCGCCGACGGCGAAGGCGCCCGCCACCACGGTGAAGCCGATCGCAAGGCCGAAGAACTGGTTATCCCGCTGGTCCTTGCTGGTCGCGACGTTGAGCACCACGTAGCACAAGGCGAAAGTGATCAGCAGTTCCGCAAGGGCGGCGGCTGTCACGGCATGACCGGACAGGGTCAGGGTCTTAACCCGCGCCGGGTTGACGACGGCCCGGGCGATCGCCGCTGCGATCACGCCCGCGGCAAGCTGTGCGATCCAGTACCAGGCGGCGTCTGTTATCCCGATCCGGCGGCGGCACAGCACCGCCAGCGTCACGGCCGGGTTGTAGTGCCCACCGGAGATGTGGCCGCCGGCGTAGATCATTACCATGAGGATCGCGCCCGCGGCCAGCGGGGTGAACACACTGCCGCTGAACGCGCTCACCGCCACGGCGAACATCAGGAAGAACGTACCGATCAGCTCGACGATGTACTTCCGGGTCGACACCGCCCACTGAGGCTTGCTCGCTTGCATCCCCGCTTTCTCGGTAGCCGTAATTCCCGCCATGACCAACTCCCTCTCCGCTGCTTGCCGATTCGCCGCTCACGTGGCCGACGGTCGCTTATACCTGCTTCTCCGCCCTTGTCCCGATCTCGCCTATAAGGCGTCACGTGGCTAGAATCGCGCATTCTTTCTCATAAAGAAGCCTGTGCCCGGGAGAAGGAACCGGCAAGAGCCGCGTTAACTAGCCATCTCGTCTTTCTCTGACGCTAAGGCGGCCTTCATACTGAGACAAGTCCCCTTTTCAGGGGACATTCGGCTGGGCCGCCGGAACACCGCCGAAGCGCCGCCGAAGCGCCGTCGAAGCAGAATGACCGGCCGGATACCGGTGTTATTGTGATGGTTGAGTGTGGCCGTGCGGAAGAGGCAGGGCCACCGTGAATCGTCTTGGGCGAATTGTGGGCCCAGTGCGCAGTTTCGGTCAGGGAATTCGCAGAAGGCGAATGCCGGACAATGAGCGTTTTCATCCCTGGTATGAACTATTGTTACAGCTTGATGACTGAGCGGCGTATCGCTGATGAGGCCAGAAGCCGCCCAGATCGCCCGATGACCGCGCCTGTTCGGCTGAGCCAACCCGGCGCCAGGCCAGTCCGACCTCGGCAGGATGAAAAGCCCTCAATGGCCACGGCAGTCGGCGCTAGTCGCGAGCGCTGGCCGTCCGTGAAACCGGCGGCGCCATCCAGGTGTACGCGCCCATCGCGCTCTTACGTCCTGGGACATCGACCCTGGACGCATTCGTATAGCTGCGCCGCGATGGGCTGGCAACCGGACAGTACGCGGAGCGGCCACGTCCTCCGAGATGGTGTATGAAATGGTCACCTCGCGATCTGTTTCTATTTAAGCAGGAATTGCCTCTATTGTCAATCCAGCCTCACCAGTAACATCCTGGCCCATACCTGTTTCGGCGGCCTTCCGGCAGGCGGCGAGGATTTCCAGGCCCATATACCGGCGGGACTCGGCCCATTCGTCGTTCTGCTCGGCCAGCACCGCGCCGACCGGGCGGATGATGGCATCGCGGCCGGGGAAGATGCCGACCACGTCGGTGCGGCGCCTGACCTCCTTGTTCAGCCGCTCCTGCGGGTTGTTCGGCCAGATCTGCCGCCAGATCTCCCGGGGGAAGGCGGTGAAGGCCAGGATCTCGTCGCGCGCGTCGTCGAGGTGCGCGGCGGCCTGCGGCAGCTTGGCCTCGAGCGCTTCGGCAACATGGGCGTGCTGGGCGCGGACCGAGGCGGGGTCCGGCTGCTCGAAGATCGTCCGGACCAGGGTCGACACCCACGGCTGGGCGGTCTTGGGCACCCGGGTGAGCAGGTTGCGATGGTAGTGCGTCCGGCAGCGCTGCCACGCGGCGCCGGGCAGCACCGCGGCGATGGCGTTCACCAGCCCGGCGTGATCGTCGCTGGTGACCAGGGCGACGCCGGACAGGCCCCGGGCGGCCAGGCCGCGCAGGAACGCCAGCCAGCCCGCGCCGTCCTCGGAGCTGGTCACGTCGATGCCGAGGATCTCCCGGTACCCGTCGGCATTGACGCCGGTCGCGATCAGGCAGTGCACGTTGACGGTGCGGCCGCCCTCGCGGACCTTCTGGGTCAGCGCGTCGATCCACACGAAGGTGTACGGCCCGCGATCCAGCGGCCGGTTCCGGAAGCTGCCCACGAGCTCGTCCAGCTCGCCGGCCATCGCGCTGACCTGCGACTTGGACAAGCCCACGACACCGAGGGAGGCGGCCAGCTTCTCCACCCGCCGGGTCGAGACGCCCAGCAGGTAGCTGGTCGCGACGACCGAGGCCAGCGCCCGCTCGGCGCGCCGGCGGTGCTCCAGGAACGACGGGAAATACGACCCCGCCCGCAGCTTGGGGATCGCCAGCTCGATCGTCCCGGCCCGGGTATCCCACTCCCGCCGCCGGTAGCCGTTGCGGGAGTTGACCCGGTCCGGCGTGACCTCCCCGTAGCCCGCGTTGCACGCGACCTCGACATCGGCGTCCATCATCCGCTGGGCGAACTCCCGGATCATCTCCCGCAGCATGTCCGGGCTCGCCGATGCCAGGGTCTGCTCGAACTGCGCGCCCGGAACGGGCACAATGTCACCTGCGGCCACTTTGCTCTCCTTCGTCTCGACTAAGCCATTTCGAAGGATCGCGAGGTGGCCGCCTCCCTTCACGGCGACACGCCGTACTCCGGCAGACGAGTCACATCAGTACCGGTTACCCCATACACCACTCCCGTGGACGTGAACCGCGGAAGCCTGCAGGCTGCGGGAACCCACGGCTCGTTCGGCATAATGATCTTGATTTTCCATCGGCCCATGGGGCGCTGCCATTGACCGGTCCAGGTGAGCTGCGGGGCCGCCTCAGCTGACACCGCCCGGCCGTCCCGGGGCCGGGCCCAGCCCCGGGCCGTGGCGGGTGGCCACCGGCCGGGGGCGAGGTGACCGCGACTAGGCCCGAGCCTTGAGAGTCTGTGCCGCGCGGAACGGGCCGAAGTGATCCAGGATGTATGAGCTGATCTGGGTGCCGAGTTTCTGGCCGGCCTGGTTGTCGATCGGCGTGTGATTACCGGCCCAAATCCGGCTCAGGGTGGCGTCGTTGGCGGCGGACAGGAAGTCAAGGAAGCTGCGCGTCACGCCCGGCTCTTCGTCGGAGTGAACGGTGACCGGCAGGTCGCCGCCGAAGAACGCGGACAGGACGGTGGCTGCGGCGTAGCTAAAGCCGACGTGCGCGCCCGGGTACGAGGGATCCGGCACGGTAGGCACGAGCGGGGTCCAGTTCGGGTTGGCGTTGGTCCCGCCGATGCCCTGCCTGATCGCGGTAACCGGGCGCCAGACCAGGTAGTGATATATGGCGTCGGCCTTGGCCGCGCCGTTCGGGATCTTGGTCAGTTCCTCGCGGATTACGGGGCCGATCACGGCCCGCTCGGCGGGCGCCGGGTAGAGGGCGGCCAGCACGTCGCGGGCTGCGCGGCGGGCATGCCGAGCAGGGTGATGAGGGTCTTGTTCCAGTCCACGACGGTCTGGCCCGTGCCGGGTGCGAACGCACTGCCCGACGTGCCGCCGGGCCGGGCGCGACCGGATGCGGGCGCGGCCCAGGCCGGAACGGCGGCGGCCGCCGCGAACGCAGCGGCTCCCAGCACCGTCGTGATCACACGCTCAAGGCGCATGTAGTCCTTCCTTCGTAGTTCACTCTTCGGACGGGCACGGTAAAGGAGGAATCCGCTGGATTTCCTCCCATGCTCTTATGGGGTTCCGTCTCGGGCGCCGGGCCCATGACACGGTGGCTGAGATGCACCACTTCGCGTCCCGCTCGTATGAGTGAGTCGTGGAAGGAGACGGCGCAATATGATCACCGTGGGAGTAGGGTGCCTGGATCGGGCGCAGGACGTGGCACGCTGGGTGCATGAGAGTAGGGGCGACGTACCAGGTGGAACCGCTCAGCCTTGATGACGGCAATAACGAGGGCACCAACGGCCAGGCCGACGCCCAGATGTCCCTCGCCGAGGATGAGGTCACGGACTTCATCACCGGCAACGCGGTCAAGCTCAAGGGCAACGAGGAGGTCCGGCAGCGAATCGCGCGTGCCCTGTTCCACGAGTACGGAATCTCCACCCTGGACATGGAGAGGGACTTCCCGATCCCGGTGAATCTGGACGGCCGGCGGCGCGCGACCAAGAAGGCCGACATCGCGATCTTCGAGCATGGTGCCCCGCACACCCCGGAGAACCTGCGCCGTGTCGTGATCTGCAAGCCGGAGCCCAAGGGGGGGCGGGCCGTGACGAAGGTCCGTACCTTCGAGCAGGCGGGCAAGGATCTCGACGAGCTCACCACGCTGCTGGGCACGGAAGCGACCCCGCAGGTCGAGTACGGCATGTGGACCAACGGGATCGACTTCTTCTTCTTGCACAAGGAGGTTGGCCGCTTCAGCGCCACCTTCACTCCCCGCGCCGACTGGCCGCTTCCCGACGAGTCCGTGGAGGGCGGGACGGTCGCATCGGTCGCGCGGCTACGCCGCGGCGAGGCGGGGATGCTCAAGACGGCCTTCCGCCGCTGCCATAACTACATTCACGGCAACGAGGGCATGCCCAAGGACGCCGCGTTCTGGCAATTCCTGTACCTGCTGTTCGCCAAGATGCATGACGAGCGGGTGAGCCTGCGCACTCGCCGCCCGCCGGAGTTCTACACGACGCCCGCCGAACCGTTCACCGAGGAGGGCCGGAAGGCGATCCGCAAGCGGATCGAGGCCCTGTTCAGCGAGGTGAAGAACAGCTACCCGCTGTTCACCGTGCGAGACGAGCTAACTCTTTCGGACCGAGCGCTCGCGTTCATCGTCGGCGAGCTCGCCCCCTACAACCTGACGGGTACCGACGCCGACGTCAAGGGTATCGCCTACCAGGAGCTCGTTGGGGACAACCTGCGCGGGGACCGGGGACAGTACTTCACCCCCCGGGCAGCGGTCAGCCTCATGGTCGACATCCTCGACCCGAGGGAGACGGATACTGTCCTCGACCCTGCCTGCGGGACCGGCGGCTTCCTTCGGGAGACGCTCCGCCACCTGCTTGAGAAGTGGCGGGACCAGGAGCACACCAAGGGCCGCCCCGACACCCGGGAGCAGCTGATCGAGCACCAGGACCGGCTCGACGCCTACGCGAAGAAGTATCTCTTCGGCGTCGACTTCGACCCGTTCCTGGTCCGGGCGGCGTCCATGAGCGTCATGATGCTCACCGGTGACGAGGGCAACGTGTACCACATGGATTCTCTGGCATTCCCGGGCGGTCACCTCTCCGGCGTCGAGCAGGCCACCAAACGCATCCCGCTGAACTCCGTCGACATCGTGATGACCAATCCGCCCTTCGGCACCGACATCAAGATTGAGGACCCAGTCGTACTCAACATGTACCGTGGCGGCAACGGGGTGGCTAACTCCTGGTCACGTAGCAAGGAGACCGGCCTTCCGGTGGCCAGTGAGAACCCAGTTGCGGCGATGGCCCCCGAGCAGCTGTTCATCCAGCGGGTGGTGCAATGGGTGCGGCCCGGCGGGAAGGTCGGCATCGTCTTGCCTAACGGCATCCTGTCCAACCCGGGCCCGACAGATGAGGCGATCCGTCGCTGGATCCTGCGGAACTGCTGGGTGCTGGCCAGCGTAGAACTGCCCGTGGAGGCCTTCATCCACGAGGCAGGCGTGAACATCCTGACCAGTCTGCTGTTCCTGAAGAAGAAGACCGGCGATGAGATGCAGCGCGAGGCGATCGCCGGGATGCAGCCCGATTACCCGGTCTTCATGGCCGTGGCGGAGAAGGTCGGGATCGACCGACGCGGCAAAGAGGTTTACAAGCACCGCCCGGACGGCCGGTTCATCTATGAACTTCAAGAGGAGACCGAGCAGATCAGGGTCCGGGGCGTGGATCTCACCAGCCAGGTCCAGCGCTTGGTCCGCGTCGTCGATAACGATCTGCCGGAGATAGCCAAGGCGTACAAGACATTCCGTGAGAAGTACCCCGAGCCGGGCGTCATACGGTGATCACCCGACTGGAGGCGCACGGTTACCGCTGCTTCCCGTCGCTCAGCGTCGACCTGGACAGGTATCAAGTCCTGGCCGGGGCAAATGGGGCAGGCAAGACCACTCTCCTCGATATCCCCGTGCTTATCGGCGACATGCTCCGGCGGCAGCGGATCGTGGCCGCGTTCCTCGAACGCGCGGAGAAGGATCACGCGCCCCGGGCGACCACTCTCACCGACCTGCTTCACAAGGGGCGCGGCGACTCCATCGCCTTCGCCTTCGAGGCGAGGCTTCCGCCGGACGTGACCGAGGCACTCGGGGAAGCCAGCATGGCGCGGCTTGGCCGCCCCGTGCCGACGCACTTGCGATATGAGCTCAGGTTCGAGGTCACCCCGCGCGACATGCGGGTCGCCGACGAGTACCTGTTTCTCTTCACCGCAAGCGGCACCCGTCCGGCACCCGGCTCGTTCCCGCAAGGCAGGTCGGTCTCCGGAACTACCCTCAAGCAGGCGGACTGGCAGTCGGTCATCCACCGGGAGGGCAGGTCGCTCACCCAGTTCACGCCTGAGACAACGACCCAGCCAACCGACCTCCTGCCGCTACGGGTGCCTTCCGGGCAACTGGCACTCGGCACGGTGCCACCGGACCAGACACTGTTCCCCGGTGCTCTGTGGTTCGCGTCGCTGCTACGGGGCGGGGTGGTGTTCTTCGACCCCGACTGGGAAGCGCTGCGCCGCCCGGCGCCGCCTGGCCACCCAATGCGGCTCATCGCATCCGGCGAGAACCTGCCGTGGCTGGCCCTCGACCTGAAGCAATCGGACCCGGACCGGTTCACATCGTGGGTGGATCACGTCCGCACCGCGCTGCCTCAGGTCAGGGAGATCGAGCCGAGGGAGCGCGAGGAAGATCACTACGCGTACTTCTCTGTTGGGTATAACGGCGGTTACCGTGTGACCTCCTCGGGACTATCGGACGGTACGCTCCGGATATTCGCGCTATCCATCGTCCCCTTCCTGAGCGAGGAGGTCATTCCGCGACTGCTAGTGACCGAGGAGCCTGAGAACGGCATCCATCCGCGCGCCATCGAGACAGTGGTGCAGTCCCTCAGCATGCTGTATGACTCACAAGTCTGGGTATCCACGCACTCGCCAATCGTCCTTGCCCACACCGAACTGCAGGACATCCTGGCTACCCGTCTCAATACGGACGGCAGCGTATCCGTGGTCGCAGGCGACCAGCACCCGCGCCTGCGGGACTGGCGGGGGATCATCGATATTGGCACCCTGTTCGCCGCGGGGGTGCTTAGTTGACGGCATCAGCGGGCGTGCGCGACATCATCTTCCTCCTCGCCGACGGTGGCATGGAACAGGTCCTGCGGGGCTTCTTCGGCCGCGATCAGTTTCACCGCAGCCTGGGCTGCGGGAAGTTCGAGTTTGACCCTGCCCAGGATGTCATCGTCGCGCCGACGAGAGATTCTGGCGTGTATGTCATGGCTCACGAGTTGCTGAGGCCATACGAACGGTCGCACAAGCGCGCTGTGGTGATGGTGGACGCCGACTGGGACGGCAGCCCTGGGGGCGCCGCGATGCGGAAGCACATCAGCCAGCGCATGACCGCACAGTGGCAGGAGTTCGGGGTCATCGTCATCGAGCCTGAGCTAGAGGCCTGGCTCATCAACGAGAACGCACACCTAGCCAGGATCTTCCGGTGCCCCGAGAGCTACCGGCAGATCCTCCACCAAGCAGGCTGGTGGCCGGCCGATCTCCCGAAGCCGCCCCGGCCGAAGGAAGCCCTCGAATACCTGATGCAACACCATAAGGTCCGCGTGGGCAACGCTGACTTCGGCAAGCTCGCCGCTGTGATGTCGGTGCGGCGATGCCAGGATCCCGCCTTCAACCAACTGCGCGACCACCTGCGCGCCTGGTTCCCGGAGCAGCCATGAAACTCGCCGAACTGCGTAACCCTGTCCGTTTCGGCTGGCTGGCTGACCAGGGCTTCCGGCTGGACTCAAGTCCATATTTGTCAGGAGCTTACGAAGCCCGCAAGCTTATAGAAATGCTCCCAGGGACCAAATCTCTGCAAGAACTCGTACGGGCACCAAATGGCATCTTCCATGCTGGCAGGAGCGCCAGGCGCTGGGTGACTGATCCAGAGTACGGGGTTCCCTTCTTCTCCAGTACCGATATTCTAGAAGCAGATTCATCCTTCCTGCCATTGATAGCGAAGAGCGCAGTTGAGGATAACCCGCGCTTGCCGATCGAACGTGACTGGACGCTCGTCACGCGATCTGGGACTATCGGTCGGATGACTTACGCACGATCGGACATGCATGGTTTTGCATGCAGTGAGCACGTCTTGCGTGTCGTCGCCGATTCAGGAAGGATCAAGCCCGGGTACCTCCACGCATTCCTATCCAGTAAATACGGCATACCGATGATCACCAATGCCGCCTATGGGGCGATCATTCAGCATATCGAACCAGAGCATATCACCGACCTGCCGGTGCCGCGGTTCGGCGCAGCGATCGAAGAAGAGATTCACCGGCACGTCCAGGGCGCCGCCGACCTTCGGACGAAGTTCCAGGCTGGAGTCATCGCTGCCACCCGCGACCTTTTCGAGAGCGCCGGGCTTCCAGGGTTGCTGGACCTTCGCTGGCACGAACAGTTCCGCGATATCGGATTCATTGTAGTGAAGCTTGCGCCGACTACACTGCGGGCGCCGAACCAGGCGCCTCGAATGCGACAGATTATCGAGAAACTCGCATCGGTCCCGCACCGAACTCTGGGCGACATCTGCACTGGCGGCCAGCTGAGCCGAGGGAACAGGTTCACAAGAATCGCTAGCGAACCCGGGTATGGCTATCGGCTCATCGGCCAGCGTCAAGGCCCATGGCTACGCCCCGAAGGGCGGTGGGTCGCGCTTAAACCCGAGATTCTTGATGAGGTCCGAGCAGCGGATGAGTCGGTCCTTGTCGCTTCGCAAGGGACGCTAGGCGAGAGCGAGGTTTTCTGCCGTAGCATCTTTATCACCGGACTCTGGCAACGTGAGTTTGTCTTCTCAGAACACTTCCTGCGCATCGTATCCGGCGACGCCGACTTCCCTGGTGCTTATCTCTTCGCGTTCCTTCGGTCAGAACCTGTTTTCCGGATCTTCCGCTCGATGAGTACCGGTAGCAAACAACAGGACATCCATGAGGAACTGCGAGCGCAGATTCCGGTACCCGAGTGCACTCCGGCGGACAGGGAGCGGATTGCGGAGACCGTGCGGCAGGCGTACCGGTGGCGGGATGAGGCCGACCGACTGGAGGACCGGGCGCAGGAACTGCTCGAAGCGGCGGTGCGCGATGCAGCAGGGCGCGATCTGCGGCAAGATGGTGGCTTAACGCCCGGGTCGCTGGAAAAGGAGGCGCACGGGTCAGGCGATGGCTGAGATCATCTCCGGCGGGGAACCCGTCAACGACTCCGAGCGCGCGGTCATCCGGCACCTGCGCGAGAACGGGCCGGCCGACTGGGTCGTGCTGCACAACTTCGAGCTCCGGCTGCAGCACAACCGCAAGTACGAAATCGACGTGCTGGTCATCACCGGCACCGCGGTCACGCTCATCGACGTCAAGGGCACCCATGGCCGGACCGAGGTTGCGGGCGGTCGCTGGTACCCGTCCAACCGGCAGCCGTTCCGGTCGCCTGTCGAGAAGCTGCGCGCCCACGCCCGGGCGCTCAAGGGCAACCTGTCTTCCCGCGGCCTGGGCCGGGTGTGGGTGGACGCCCTGGTGGTGCTGACAGCACCCGACGCCCGGCTGATCGACAGCAGCGACGGCCCGGACGCCGATGCGCTTAGCGTGGTCACCGGGCTGGCCGACCTGATCCCCGAGCTCGGCAGGCCGGAGCGGGTCCGGCCGTCATTCCTCCGCGACATTCGGCAGCACCGGAACCGGATCATCGCAGCGCTTACCGACACGGTCCAGGCCCGGACCGAGCCGCTGCGGTTCGGCCACTGGACGGTGACCGAATCGCTTGGCGAGAATGAGGAGGTCACCGAGTACCGCGCGCGGAACGCCGATGCCCCCGCATCTTCCTCTTCCGCGCTGCTGCGGGTCTACCACGCCGATTCACTGCAGCCGGAGGACGTGCGTGCCGCCGAGCGGTTCGCCATCTCCAACGCATACGCCATGCTCCAGAGGCTGCCGTCGCACGAGTGCGTCGTCGGCTGCCTGGACTTCTTCTCCAGCGAGGACGAGAGCCAGTACGTTCTCGTCCTGGAGGACGTGAGCGCGCGGGCCCTATACCTGCACCTGGCTGATCCGCAGCGGGCCCTCGCCACCGACGCGAAGCTCCGGGTCATCCGGGACATGCTGCGCGGTCTTGCGCACGCGCACGCGTACCGGGTTCTGCACCGGGCGCTCTCGCCGACCACGGTGCTCGTGACGACCGCCGGCGGGGCGGAGCTGACCGGGTTCGACTACGCTCGCCCCGAAGACCCGCGGTCCAACAGCGTCCTTGACCGGCTCGCCCGGGACCTGGACCCGGCGTACGTGGCCCCGGAGTGCCAGAATCGCCCGCAGGCGATGAGCAAGGCCTCCGACGTGTACGCGGCCGGCGTGATTGCGTACCAGGTCCTCACCGGCGAGCTTCCGTTCTCCTCGACCACCGACCAGCACCAGCGGGCCAGCGCACTGCCGAATGGTCCAATGGAGACGGCGGGGCTTTCGCAGACCCTCATCGACCTACTCCGGCGGATGTGCGCGCTGTCGCCGACCGCGCGCACATCCGCGGCCGAGGCCCTGGATGTACTGGCAGAAGGTGACCCGTCCCGCTCGCCCCGGCGTCCCCGGTCGGGCACCGATTATCGGAACCTGCCGGAGGGTTATCAGCTCACCCATAAGTACACGGTGCTGCGGAAGATCGGCTCCGGGTCGTTCAGCGCGGTATACCAGGTCTACGACAACCTGGCGGACACGGACTGGGCCGTGAAGATCGTGGACCGCGACCAGGAGTCGCCGGTCGAGCGGCTCCGCCAGGAGTATGCCATCCTGCGGGCCCTGCCGCCGCACCCCAACGTGGTCGCGGTGGAGAACGCAGACTACCTCTACGGCGGGGACGTCGCCTACCTCGTCTTCGAGTACCTGGAGGGCAAGGACGTCAGCGTCCTTGTCAAGGAGCGGGTGCTCGGCCCCGCCGACGCCCTCCGGCTGAGCGTGGACGTCGCGGACGGCCTGGCGTTCCTGCACCTCAATGGCGTGTACCACTGCGACATCAAGCCGAGCAACCTGCTGTGGACCGAGCGCGGCTGCAAGATCATCGACTTCAACGTGGCCGTGCTGTCGGAGTCCAGCCTGTCCAGGGCCGGTGGTTCGGCCAAGTACGCGCCGCCCGACCGGACTCGGGGAACACCACCGACCGCTGACGAGCTGGTGGACCGGGACGTCTACGCGCTGGGCGTCACGCTGTACCAGGTGCTGACGGGTCGGTACCCGTTCCCGTCGGGTGCCCCGACGCTCGGCGAGACCGCCACCGACCCGCGGTCGGTCCCCGAGCTGCGTGACCTATCGGACGCCCTCGTCGACGCGCTGCTGCGGGCCGTCGCCCCGCTGCGGAGTGACCGGTATGGCAGCGCCGCGGAGTTCCTGGCCGTGCTGCGGGCGATCGACGACGTGCACAGCAGGCCGCTGCCTGAGCCGCCCGCCGTGCCACTGCCGGTTCCCGCTACCCCGAACGTCAATCCCTTCGTGGCGCACCTACAGTCCCTCTACAGCCAGTCCGTCGTCAGCAACGCGGGGACGAGGGGCGAAGACGCCTACGGCACCTACGTCCCGACTGCGATGGACGAGCACCTTATCCCGGACGTGCTCGACGGCGGCTACCGCCTCGTCATTATCACGGGCAACGCCGGGGACGGGAAGACCGCGTTCCTTGAGCGCCTCATTAAGGCCGCCGAGGAACGCGGCGGCCGGCGGGGCGCGTCCCGCGCGAACGGGACCGACGTGCGGCTGGCCGATGGCCGCTGGTTGCGGACCAACAACGACGGCAGCCAGGACGAGGGCGACCGGCGCAACGATGACGTGCTCACCGAGTTCTTCGGCCCCTTCGCCGACGGCGCTGCGGCGGATGCGTCTGAAACCCGGCTGATCGCGATCAACGCCGGCCGCCTCGTCGACTTCCTGGAAGGGCACCGCGCGGAATTCGCCGGACTGGAGACGGTGGTCCATGCAGCCCTCGCGGGCGAACCGGGTGGCGGCGGCATCGCCATCGTGAACCTGAACCAGCGCAGCCTGGTCGCCGGCGGCGACAAGGGCGGCGTGCCAGTCTTTGACCACGTGCTCGGGCAACTCACCCAGGACCGGCTCTGGGCGGCCTGCCAGGGCTGTGACCTGGCCCGGGAGTGCTACGCTCCGCACAACGCGGCAACGTTCGCCCATCCGAGCGTCGGCCCCAAGGTAACCAGGCGGATGCGCGACCTGCTCAGGCTCGTCCACTTGCGCGGCCAGCTGCACATCACGCTGCGGGACCTGCGCTCCGCGCTGGCGTTCATGCTAACCTCGGGCCGGGACTGCGCGCAGATCCACCAGCTGTACCACAAGGGCGACGCCACGCAGATCCTGACAAGCTTTTACTTCAACAGCTGGCTCGGCAGCGCGGAAACCGCCGACCGGCTGCTGCGGCTGATGCGCGAGCTTGACGTCGCGGCCGTCCCCGATCCGGCGCTGGATCGCAGGCTCGCCGCCCTCGGCCCGGCCGCCGACCACGGGATGATGACGATCGACCAGCGCGGCGACTACGACCTCCGCCTGCTCACGGCGGCCTTCGAGCAAGCGCAGCGGGCCGAGGACACCGCGCGGGGGGAGGAAGGGCCGACCGTCGCGTACCTCGCCTCGGCTCGGCGCCGGTTCTACTTCGAATGCGTCGATGACGACCGGGCACGATCGGCGCTTCCGTTCCGGTCGGCGGAGCGCTTCCTGGGCTGGCTTGCCAGGCCAGCTGAACTGGAGGCACGGATATCTGATCTCGTGGCGGCGATCAACAGGGGCGAGGGGCTGCCCGATCAGGCGCTAGCCGATGGCGGGCTGGCGCTGGCGATCAGGGACGTTCCCGGGGGGACCATCCGCAGCTATCGGCTGTTTCCGCGTGAGTCGCTGTCCCTCGCGGTGGCCGGGACACCAGCGAGCCGTTACGTTGAGCGCGAGCCCGATGGCCTGGACCTGCTGGCCCATGGCCCTGGCGGACAGGTCGCCAGGCTGCGGATCCGGCTTGACCTGTTCGAGCTGCTGGAACACCAGCGGGAAGGGTATCTGCCCAGCGTCGCCGACCTGCAAGGCCGCTACGTCGAGCTGCTGATCTTCAAGAACGAGCTGTCGGCGGCCCCGTACCAGGAAGTGATGCTGACCACCGGCAGTGGGGACGCGCACCGAATCCGCCGCGAGCGCGGCGGCCGCCTTGTCATGACAGGCAGTGTCGTGACGAGCAGCGTAACGCCGGGCACGGATGCGACGCCGGGCATAGACGGGGAGGAGGGAACCGGGGATGGGGCTTGACCGCAGGGATAAGGAGTTCCGTCACGAGGGCGTCAGCTATCTGGACTATAAGCAGGTCGAGATGGACCGGGTGCTGACCGCGTTCCTGGCCCGGCTGTGGTGGGGCGGGCAGCGCAGCGTGATCTCGCGGACCCGTGACCTCACCGTCGAGGACTTCGTCGCGACGTTCGAGGAGCACCCGGAGGCGTTTCAGGGCTTCGATCCCTCCGTTACCAAGCGCTGGGTCGAGACTCATCTCGTGGACATGGTGAGCAGGGGAAAGCCGAGCGAGGCAATCGCCGGCCTGCGGCCCCTGCACGGGTTCACCTACCGGTTCCGCAATGCCCGCAGGTCCCGCTCGTACGGTGCCGACGAGCAGTTGTACGAGATGCTCAGCCATGCCAAGGTCCCGGCCGATAGCGTCGCGCTTGGCGGCCTCAAGGACTTCTTCTTCGCCGGGGTGGACGCACGCACCGAGGCGCCGCGCCTCGGCGCGGAGATCGACGTGGAGACGCAGGCGCTGATCAGCCTGTCGGAGGCTGTCCGGGGGCAGATCACCGACCGGCCCGTCACCGACCGGAACCGGCGGTCCTACCCGCCGCTGTACCAGGAGGCATCGGACCTGCTGGCGAACGACGTGCTCCGGCTGATGTACCACCGGCACCTGATCCCGCGCACGGTGCTCGTCGATTACCTGAAGATCCTCTTCGCGTTCCACCTGGCGCTCTACCACCTGAAAATCATGAAGCTGCTGCCCGCCATGATTCGCGGCGACAGGGCCAGCGCCGACGGCAGCTTCTTCCTCGACATCACGGGGCTGCCGGACAGCGGTGCCGCCCGGCTTGCCGAGGTGAGCGCCGCCGCCTGGTTCGGCCGGATACCGGAGTTCGTCCGGGCCACATTCACGGTGAAGAAGCTGGACGACCTGGCGGAGCACCTGGCCAGGCGCGGGCAGCTCAGCCGTCCGCCCGGTGGCTTTTTCATGGTGAGCGACCTGCTGGGGCTGCTCGGACAGCGCTATCGCAAGGAGCGCACCACCTACGCGGCCGGGCGGCTGACCGCGATCGAGGCCAGTCGGCCCTCCGATGAGGACGAGGACCCCGCCGTCGCCCAGCTTCTCCAGCTTGGCCTGGATGAGTTCACGACCTACGTCGAGGTGGTCACGCATTACCGGGTCAAATTTCACCGGCAGTACCTGACTGAGTGCCTGGACACGCTGCTGCTCAAGAACCGGCCGGGGGCGATGATCACCCAGCCCAGGAACGGCACGCGGCGCTTCACGCTCGACAGCCGCCTGCTGGAGGTACTGCTGCAGCTGTCCCTGCTCAGCCCGGACAGCTTCGAGACGGTCCCGCTACGGGTCGATGAGTTCCTCGCCGCCCTGCGTGACCGGTACGGTCTCTACATCGACCAGCTTCCCGAGGGCGACGGCTTCGGCCCGGCGATCATTACCGACCACGCCGCCCTGCGGGAAAACCGGGCGGCGTTCATCGCGCGGCTCCGCGAGATCGGGTTCTACTCCGACCTGTCGGACGCGTACCTGACCCAGACGATCACCCCCCGGTACATCATCGATGCGAGCTCGGGGGCGCGGGCATGACCACCGGACTGCGCGAGGTAGGCCCTGACGACCTTCAGGCAGCGCTGGAGCAGTTCCTCGCCCCACGGCTCGCCAGACTGCTCGCCACGCGCCGACCCGGCCACTGCGCGCGCATCGTGGATGTCGAGACTTCCCTCGCGGTCCGGTTGTGCGAGCGAGTCCGCAGGTCCTTGCACAACGATGCCCAGGTCCTCGTGCTGGGCACGCCGCCGCGGGTACCCGCGACGGTCGCGGTGACAAGCACCAAGCTGGTTGAGCTCCGGAACCCCGACGAGGAGGGACGCCTTCGCCCTCCGCTGCTCGTATTCGTCCCGCCGGGCACGCACGCGAGTGCCGAGGACTCATTTGGCGTCGCAACCTTCGAGGAGGTTCCGCTCGGCGACGTTTACGCCGACCTCGCCGATCAGCTGCTCGCCGGGCTCCCCACGGACGTGCGGCGCGCAGCCACCGAGATCCTCGCCACGACGGAGGAGGAGAAGTGGCCCCACGCGACCAGCTACGCCCGTGCCCGGTTCCTGCTCACGATCGGAGTCAACGACAACGACTCGGAGGTCGTGGGCGCGGCGTTCTTCGAGCTCGGCCTCGTTCCCGACCTTGAGCTGCTTGCTGACCGCGCGATGGTCCGCACCCGCACCGGGCTGAACATCCAGCAGATGGAGATCCTCACCCAGCCCGACCGCCCCGACCGGCAGCGGGTGCTCGACCTCGGCCTGACCGATCGCGCGTTCCGTGCCAAGTTCAGCGCCTTCGCCGCGGCCGCCGGGCTCGACGATCCCCGCGAGTGGACCCGGCGGATCGTTATCGACAGGGCGAACTGGCAGTTCTCCTTCCACCGCTGGCCGCTACGCGATGCCAGGAACGTGGAGGCCGCCCGCATCATCGTCGCGGACCTTCCCCTGCCGCAGGCAGGCGACGACCCGCAGCACGCCAGCAACCCGATGCTGCGCAACCTGGCGGGCCAGCCGTTCTTCGTCGCGGGCCAGCAGGGGCCAAACCAGCTTCCCGTCACCTTCGAGGCGCGCCCGGACCCCCGCCGGATCCCCGGCCTGGCCAGATTCACCGCGCAGATAGTCTCAGAGGACTCCGGCCCCACCGGTGTTGTCGCGTCGGTAAAGCCGTCCGCCGCCGGCCGTAGCGGATACAAGGCCACCTTCCGGAACCTGCGGCGTGCCAGCCTGGAGCCAGGCTGGCACTTCATCCGGGTCCTCCCGGTCGACGATGAGGGGATTCCCCTTCCCGTCGAGCCGTCCGGCTCGGGTACACACCCGGACAACGAGAGCGAGCGCTTCTTCATCGTCGCCCCCGCCACAGACGACGCTGACGACCTGCCGTCACCGGAACGGTCAACGGTTCATCCGGGCGTCGCGCAGGCACTGCGTGCGGCTCAGTTCCACGCGCAGCAGGACGGCCGGGACTGGCGAACGGTCCAGTGCCACGCCGTCGGCTGGCACGGCACCGGGCACCACGCGCTGCGCGCCTCCTTCGGCCCGCATGGGGTGGCCGACATCCCGCTCTCCCCAATGCTCGCTGACATCCAGCGGCGGACGCTCGCCGATTCTGGGCGGCCCGTCCGCTGGCAACTGCGTGTTGACGCTGGTGAGACGGCCGGAACCGTCCAGCAGTACGAAATTGACTGGCCTACCGCGTCCGCCGGGCCAGTCGACGCGTTTCTCGCGACCCGCGCGGCGGCGCTGGGTGCCGTCCATGCTGACGGCTTGGTCGTCGAGGGGACCGATCTGCAGGCGCTGCGACCCGCAGCGCAGGCGTACGCGGAAGCGTACGGTGAGCTGCTCGCCTGGCAGCTTCAGCAGGCCGAGCGGAGCGATGAGACCCAGCGCGCCAGGGTTCTCGCCGACCTGACCGCGATGCTCCAGGTTGACACGGTGGAGGCCGTGGTCAGTGCCCCCGACGGCACGCGGCGCACCGTCACGCTGGTCGGCCCCACTCATCCGCTGCGGATGCTCTGGCTCATCACGTGGGCCGAGCTCGGCCGGCACTGGCTCGATGGCAGCGCCGACACGTCACCGTCGGCCATGACCGCGGCGGGCCGGACCCTGGCCGCGCTTGCCCCGCTCGGCTTCCCGTTCGTCGTGCTGCTCGCTGGTGGTCGGCTCACTATGGCGGCGGCGGACCTGACCCCGTACTGGGGCGCGTGTCTCCCGACGGACACGCCGGATCCGCAGGCCCTGCTTGCCAGGCTGGCCCGCGCGCTACGGGTGCCGGCCCGGCAGCCCGGCGATCGTGTGGTCTCCCCCCGGGTACTCGCTGACCGGGTCGAGCGCTACCTGCGGCAACACCCGTACGTCACGACGCTCGTGATCAGTGCGGTCAACGTTGGTCGCGCTGACCTGCTCGCTGACATGCTGGTCGAGCTGCAACGGCGAAGGCATATTAAACGCGTGCGCTACGACATCCGGGTGTTCACCCCTGATGTCGCGATAGCCGGGAGTGGCGAGGCGCTGGCCAGCCTGCTGCGTGATGAGTGGACCACGGCAGCTGACGCCGAGGCATTCCACACGAGGCAGGCCTCCGGGCTCATCCCCAAGCTCTCGGTCGCGGTCTTGCCACTGGCCGACTTCCGGGCCGTCACCGATACGCGGCAGTCGCACCTGACGTTCCTGTTTGATGCGTTCAGCGGGGAGACATTCGACGCGGCGCCCGCCATCGTCTCACCCGGAACCCTCCCCGTGCACGGCCTCGTCCAGGACGTGACGGTGATCTATGAGGAAGACGAGGGCGGGGCAGTATGGCGCAAGCAGCCCCGGCACGGGCGGGCGGCCTGGATTCCCGGAGCGGAGGAGGCATGTGACCTGCTGGCATCGCTGCCCGCCACGATCTCCTCGGCCGCCGCCGCGGTTGCCACGGGACAGGTCGGCGCTGGGCTGGTGCCGCGCATCACGCTCAGCCTGACTCCTGCGGACGGCGCGCTGCTGCACCAGGCGCACCGCTCCAGCGACTGGGTGATCACCATCGACCGCACGCTGGGGATGGAGTACTTCGACACCCCAGGCAGCACCCGGCGGCCCGACTATGTCATCGACTTCGAGGGCTCCAGCGACGGCGGCCTCGACCACCACCTGGTGATCAGCTCGCGGTCGATCGATGAGCTGCGCGCCCTGCTGGCCCCGGCCATCGGCCAGCATGGCCTGTCTTTGGATCCCCGGCATGCGGGCACGTTCTTCGAGCAGCTGCGCCTGCTGTCAGGAAGGCTGGCGTTCAAGCTCGCCTCCACGGCGGCGACCCAGCGGACCGAGGTGCTGGGCCTGGCGCTCGCCCGGCTCTACCTGGACTACCAGGGAGTCCTTGCGGACCAGGTGCTGCTCCCGCTGGACGACCACCTGGAGCTGTACCGGGACGCCCGGCGCACCGCGAGCCAGGACATCGGCGACGCGGTGAGCCTGAAGCGCACCGACCTGGCCCTGTGGAGCCTGGACGCCCGGCGGCGGCTGATCACCTGTCGTCTTGTCGAGGTGAAGTGCTACAGCTCGCTGCCGGGAACGCTCGGCTACGAGCAGCTCAAGGAGCGGATCGCCGGGCAGCTTAGAAGCAGCGAGGGGATCCTCGCGGCGCGGTTCGACCCAGCCCACGACCTCGCGGACCGCCCGGATCGCACCGTTCGCAACGCGGAACTCGGGCAGCTGCTGCGGTTTTACCTCGGGCGCGCGATCAGGCACGGCACCATGCGCCAGGATGCGGCTCGTGAAGCCGAATGGCTGCTGGGAAACCTCGATCGCGGCAAGTACCAAATGCGGTTCACCCGAATTGGCCTCATCTTCGACCTGGCGGGCGAGGGAACCAGCTCCGAGGCCGACGGCGGGGTCGAGTATCACCGGATCGGGCGGAACCTGATAGAGGAACTGCTCGAGGCGATTCCAACAGACGCCGTGCTGGCCGCCGAGGCCGCGGCGATGAACACGTCCCCGACGATGAGCACCCTGGACGTATCGCTGCCCCGGCTCGCCGAGGCGGCCTTCCGCGCACCTGACCGGGATCATGAGACCCCCGACGAGCCAGGCCCGGCTCTCCCGGATCTCACTGATGACCTCGACGATGAGGATACTGGCGTGACGCCTGAGATATCCGAGACAGTCGCGGGCGACGAGGACGAGATCAAGGGGACTCCGGGAGCCATCCGCCCCGATGTCGTGACCCCACCCGTTCTTGTTGAGACTCCTCTCAAGGAGAGCGCGCAGGGACTCGCAACGCCGACCGTCTCCGGCGCCGACGGTCAGGTTCCCGACATTTTCCTAGGGACCAGTCGGCCGTCCCCGCAGTACGGCATTCTCGGCCAGGACGCTCACTTCGGCCGGACCGTGGCTCTCGACCTCAACGAGACGCACACGATCAGCCTGTTCGGCGTACAGGGCGGCGGCAAAAGCTACACCCTGGGATCGATCATCGAGGCGGCCACGCTCCCGGCCCTGCCGGTCAGCCAGCTCCCTCAGCCGCTGGCCACGATCGTGTTCCACTACAGCCCGACCCTCGACTACGAGCCCGAGTTCACCACCATGAATGCGCCGAATACCGACCCTGCTCAGGTTGAGGATCTAGCATCCCGTTACGGGGGGACACCCGGCGCACTCCAGGACATCATGGTCCTCGTGCCCGCCGATCAACTGGAGCAGCGACGAGCGGAGCACCCTGAGCTCATGGTGCTGCCGCTGAAGTTCGCCTCGCAGGAACTGCGGGCCGAACACTGGCGGTTCCTGATGGGTGCCGTCGGGAACCAGTCGACCTACATCCGGCAGCTCCAGCGCATCATGAAGGCACACCGCAACCACCTACGGCTTGACGTCATCCGCGAGGGCGTCATCGAATCAGGCCTGACGGATGCCCTCAAACAGTTGGCCCAGCAGCGACTGGACCTTGCCGAGGAGTACATCGACGACTCGGCGTCCATCAAGGACGTGGTCAGGCCGGGCCGGATGATCATCGTCGACCTGCGTGATGAGTTCATTGAAAAGGACGAGGCGCTCGGCCTGTTCGTGGTGCTCATGCAGCTGTTCGCCGACGCGCAGCGGGAGCGGTTCAACAAGCTGGTCGTCTTCGATGAGGCACACAAGTACATCGATAGTCCCGACCTCGTGGACGGGCTGGTCTCCAGCGTGCGCGAGATGCGGCACAAGGGCATGAGCGTGCTGGTGGCGAGCCAGGACCCGCCGTCGGTCCCGATTAAGCTGATCGAACTGTCAGACGTGGTCATACTGCACAAGTTCAACTCGCCCGCCTGGCTGCGGCACATGCAGAAGGCCACCGTGTCGCTAGCCGAGCTCACCCCCGCGCGGATGTCGAGCCTGGCTCCCGGCGAGGCGTACGTCTGGTCAAGCAAGGCGACCGACCAGGACTTCACGCGAGGAGCCGTCCGTATGAAGCTGCGCCCCCGGATGACCCGCCACGGCGGAGGAACCAGGACAGCGGTTGAGTAGCCTGCGAGCGGAGGAAGTCAGCCCGTGCGGACGGCCCTGAAACGCCATCGCAACCTAATAACCCGCAGGTCAGGCTACCTAACATCCAGCCCGGTTACGGCCCGTCCGACAATCATCCGCTGGATTTCCGAGGTGCCCTCGAAGATCGTGAAGATCTTCGCATCCCTGTGCCACCGCTCCACGGGGTATTCCCGCGTGTACCCGTTGCCGCCGAGGATCTGGATGGCCTGCTCGGTGACGCGCACCGCGGTCTCCCCCGCGACCAGCTTCGACATCGACCCCTCGGCGGCGGTGAACGCCTTGCCCTGCCGCGCCATCCACGCCGCCCGCCAGGTCAGCAGCCGCGCCGCGTCCACCGACGTGCGCATGTCCGCGAGCATGAACGCCACGGCCTGGTTCTGGCCGATCGGCCGGCCGAACTGCGACCTGCTCCGCGAGTACTCGGCCGCGTACTCCACCGCGGCGCGGGCCACGCCCACGGCCATCGCCGCCACACCGGGCCGGGAGGCCTCGAACGTCTTCATCGCGGCCTGCTCGCCGCCGCGGCCGCCCTCGCGCACCCGCGCGAGCCGTTCCTCCAGGCGTTCCCGGCCGCCCACCAGGCACCGGCCGGGCACCCTTACGTCGGAGAGGACGACCTCCGCCGTGTGCGAGGCCCGTATCCCGTGCTTGCGGAACTTCTGCCCCATGGACAGCCCCGGCGTCCCCGGCGGCACGATGAAGCTCGCCTGGCCGCGGGCGCCGAGCGACGGGTCCACCGACGCCACCACCACATGCACGTTCGCGATCCCGCCGTTGGTCGCCCAGGTCTTCACGCCGTTCAGCACCCATTCGCCGGCCGCCTCGTCGTAGACGGCACGCGTCCTGATGGCGGAGACGTCGCTGCCCGCGTCCGGTTCCGATGAGCAGAACGCGCCGAGTTTCACGTCACCGGGCCCGCCGAACATCTGCGGGCACCACTCGCCGATCTGCTCGGGCGTTCCGTTGGCCACGACCGACACGGCGGCCAGCGAGCTGCCCACCAACGACAGGCCGATCCCGGCGTCGCCCCAGAACAGTTCCTCGAACGCCACCGGAATGCCAAGGCCGGACTCCTCCAGGTACTGCTGACCGTAGAAGTCGAGCGAGTACAGCCCGATCTTCGCCGCCTCATCGAGGACCGGCCACGGCGTCTCCTCGCGCTCGTCCCACTCGGCCGCCGCCGGCCGGATCACCGAAGCCGCGAACTCGTGTACCCAGTCGCGCATCTCGCGCAGATCATCGCTAAGTTCCAGGGAAAAGCCCTGCGCCACATCGACCGCGTCGCTCACGTTTCTCCCTCGCCCGGAGAGCTAAGTTACTACACAGTAACCTAGCTTCCCCGGCCGGCGGAAGCCGTTTGCAAGGTCAAAATCGCAATAATTCATCTGAACGAGCGCTGGCCCGCCCCAGAGCAGCCGGGTTCCCCGTAACGGGGCCATGCCCGCCTACTGGCGCGCCCGTCCGCCGCCTCTCCCGCATGATGCGCCGCGCCTCCTCCAGCGGTGCCCTCCCGCCAGCCGCCCATCCCCGCCCCAGGCCACACCCTCACCGCCCCTCCCGCGGTGAGGCGCGCTCCTCCCACGATGGGCCGCGCCCCAGCGGTAGCCCCTCCGCCAGCCGGCGTCTGCCCTTCAGGCCGCGCCCTCACCCCGCCAAGCATGATCACGGAAACGGCGGGCCGTACCCGGCCGCGCCGCACTCCGCATCCACCCCCAGCTTTCCACGACGTTGGCCGCTTCTGGCGGGTCGTGGAAACGGCGGGTCGTAGACGACACCCTCGTTTCCGTGATCATGGAATGCGCGGGACCGCGGCGCGTCTCGCGGCCGGTTAGGCGGGCTTTTCGGGGACGCAGCGGTTGACGCACTCGCCGAGGCCCTCGATGTAGCTGCGCATGACGTTGTCCGGCTGGAGGTAGAGGGGCGGCTTCCGGGCGTTACCGACGCCGCCGGGTGTGCCGGTGAGGATGAGGTCACCGGGCCGCAAGGTGATGGCCTGGCTCGCGTACGCGACGATGTCCGCCGGGGAGAAGAGCAGGTCAGAGGTGCGGGACTGCTGCATGATCTCGTCGTCCACCTCGCAGCGGACCTCGAGGTCCGCGGCGTCGCCTACCTCGTCGGGCGTGACGAGGTAAGGGCCGGCCGGGGTGCTCCGCTCGAACATCTTGCCCTGTAGCCACTGCAGTGTCCTGCGCTGCCAGTCCCGCATCGACACGTCGTTGCAGACCGTGTATCCGCCGATGGCCGATGCGGCCTCGGCGGCGTCGGCCCGGCGGACAGGACGGCCGATGATCACGCCGAGCTCGATCTCCCAGTCGACCCGGGTGCTCACGGCGGGCAGCACCAGGTCATCGCCCGGGCCGAGCAGCGTTTCGGCGAACTTGGCGAAGAGCGTCGGGAACTCCGGCATCTCGCGTCCGGTCTCGGCGATGTGCGTCCGGTAATTCAGCCCAACGCACAGCACTTTGGACGGCCGCGGGACGACGGGCGCGAAGTCGGCTTCGAAGGCAGGCACCGGCTGCGCGCCCAGCCGGGCCGGCACCGATACCGGGTCGCCCGCGGCGAGGAGCTCGCCCACGTCGGCCGCTTCCAGCGGGACGAGGGTCTGGCCGTCAAGGCGTGCCGCCGTGGTTCCCGTGTCCGTACGGATCGTCGCGAATCGCATGAGCGCGACTCTACCCCGCGCTCATTGCCGCACTCAGTCGCCGGCGTGGCGGTCGAGGAACTCGTAGACGTCCACGTCGTCGACGCCGGGGAACGATCCAGCGGGCAGCGCGGACAGGATGTGCGAGTGCGCCCGGGCCGAAGGCCACGCCACGCCGTCCCAGCGCTCCGCGAGCGCCCTGGGAGCGCGCTTGCAGCATTCGCCGTCAGGGCAGGCCGACCGCGTCCGCGTGGTCGTCTCGCGGCCGCGGAACCAGCGGGACTGCTCGAACGGCACGCCGAGCGTGATCGCGAACCCCTGGTCGGCGCCCGGGTCGACCTTGGCCACGCAGAAGTAGGTGCCGGACGGCGTGTCCGAGTACTGGCAGTACGGCGAGAACCGGTCGCTGGCGCCGAACACCTGCCGCCCCGACCACTGGCGGCACATCCGCTGGCCCTCGATCGCCCCCGTCTGGTCCGCCGGGAACACCACGCCGTCGTTCTCGTACGCCTTGTAGATGACGCCGCTCGCGTCGTTCTTCACAAAGTGGCAGGGCAGCCCCAGATGATGGGTGGCCAGGTTGGTGAAGCGGTGCGCGGCCATCTCATACGACACGGAGAAGACGTCGACGAGGTCCTCCACGGCGAGATCCCGGCCGTCCATCGCGTCCCGGAGGAACCGCACGGCGGCGGTCTGCGGGATGAGAATCGCGGCGGCGAAGTAGTTCGCCTCCACCCGCTGCCGCAGGAAGTCGGCGAAGTCCTTCGGCACGTCGTGGCCGAGGAGGAAGTGGCCGAGGGCCTGCAGCAGCACGGCACGTGGCGAGTCGCCGCCGACCTTCTCCTGCTTCACGTAGACCCGGTGGTTGCGCAGGTCGGTGACCGACCGCACGGACCTGGGAAGATCGGGAACGTACCGGACGGCGAAGCCGTGGTGGCCGACCACCGAGAGCAGCATCCCCTGTGAGAGGGCACCGCCCGAATACCCCGCCTGCCGCAGCGCGTCGGCGGCCGCGCGCTCGATCTCGGGGAAGTAGTTGTCCCGCTCGCGCATGGCCGCCCGCAGCGCCGCGTTGGCCGCGCGCGCCTCTTCGGGCGTGGCGGTCGGCTTGGACCGCTGCGCCCGAAGCTCCGCGGCGACGGCAACCAGGTGCTCGAGCACGTCGGTGGGCACCCGCGCACCGATCTTCAGAGGGGGGAGCCCGAGGCTGGCGTAGCTCGGGTCACGCTGCGCCTGGTCCAGGGCGATCTCCAGCTGAGCCCGGCGGCTCGGCGGCTGCTTGCTGAGCAGCTCCCCCACCGGCACCGACAGCGCGCCGGCCAGCTGCTCGACCAGCGACAGCCGCGGTTCGCGGTGGCCGTTCTCCATCAGCGAGAGCACCGAGGGCGCCCTGCCCACCCGGGCGCCGAGCTCGGCCAGCGTCAGGCCGCGCGCCCGCCGCAGATGACGAAGCCTCTGGCCAAATGTCACTAGGTCTAGACCATCGGTCTGTACCAAATTCTGCGATTCTTCCATGGCGAATGACAGCATAACTTATCGAAGCGGAAAATTTCTACGTTCTTCACACGGCTCCGCCTTGGCTCACGCCTGCCTGCGGGTAAGGCTGGAAGTGCGGCCGGTGTCCCCCGGCCCAGGACTGAAAGGCGTGATGAAAGTGGACACGATCAGCCAGCAGGCGGCCAAGCTGCGGCACGAGTGGCAGACCGACCCTCGCTGGGCGAACATCGAGCGGACGTACTCCGCCGAGGAGGTCGTGCGGCTGCGCGGCTCGGTGCAGGAGGAGCACACGCTCGCGCGGCTGGGTGCGGAGCGGCTGTGGTCGCTGCTGCACAGCGAGGAGGTCGTGTCGGCGCTCGGCGCGCTCACCGGCAACCAGGCGGTCCAGCAGGTGCGGGCCGGCCTCAAGGCCATTTACCTGTCCGGATGGCAGGTGGCGGCCGACGCCAACCTCGCCGGGCAGACGTACCCGGATCAGAGCCTGTACCCGGTGAACTCCGTACCGCAGGTGGTGCGCCGGATCAACAACGCACTGCTCCGCGCGGACCAGGTCACCTGGTCGGAATCGGCGGACGGCGACACGGCGCAATGGATGGCGCCGATCGTGGCGGACGCCGAGGCCGGCTTCGGCGGCGTGCTCAACGCCTTCGAGCTGATGAAGTCGATGATCGCGGCCGGCGCCGCGGGCGTCCACTGGGAGGACCAGCTCGCCTCCGAGAAGAAGTGCGGCCACCTCGGCGGGAAGGTCCTCATCCCGACCGGGCAGCACATTCGCACACTCAGCGCGGCCAGGCTCGCGGCCGACGTATGCGGCGTGCCGTCGCTGGTGATCGCGCGCACCGACGCCCACGCGGCGACGCTGCTCACGTCCGACATCGACGAGCGCGACCGGCCCTTCATCACCGGCGACCGGACGGCCGAGGGCTTCTACCGGGTGCGGAACGGGATCGGGCCGTGCATCGCGCGCGGGCTCGCCTACGCGCCGTACTCGGAGCTGCTGTGGATGGAGACGTCAACACCCGACCTGGACGTGGCCCGCGAGTTCGCCGAGGCCATCAAGGACGTCTACCCGGACCAGATGCTCGCCTACAACTGCTCGCCGTCGTTCAACTGGCGCAAGCACCTCGATGAGAGCACGATCGCGAAGTTCCAGAAGGAGCTCGCCGCGATGGGTTACCGGTTCCAGTTCATCACGCTGGCCGGCTTCCACGCGCTCAACTACTCGATGTTCGAGCTGGCGAAGGGCTTCGCCGCCGAGGCCATGCCCGCTTACGTGCGGCTGCAGGAGGCCGAGTTCGCGGCCGAGCGGCAGGGCTACACCGCGACCCGGCACCAGCGGGAGGCCGGCACCGGCTACTTCGACCTGGTCACGCAGGCGATCGCGCCCCTGGCGGAGACCGTCGCCCTGGCCGGCTCCACCGAAGCCGAGCAGTTCGCAGCCGCCGCCCACTAGCGAGCGCAGTAAGCACCATGGCCCCCCACGCACAAGGACGTGATGGGGGGCCATGCGCTGCGCTGGCCCCGGGAACGTGGGGGCGCCTATAGCCGATGACACACCCACCTGCCCGAACAGAGGTGCAGGTACCCGAGGCGTCTGCCCGGACCAGCTCAGTGATAGCCGTAGTCGTCGCTCTCGCCTGGCGGCCGCTCCAGGGGGGCGGTCTCGGCCCAGTCCGATGACAGCAGGACACTGCTGCCGCCCGACGGGGCCGACGTGCCGTAGTAGGGCTGATATCCGGCGGGCTCCTGCACCTTTCGGCGCCACCGGGACGGCACGAACATCGGGATGATCATCGCCAGCCCCGCCGCGGCGAGCACGCCGTCGATAAGCATCGCCTCGAAGCCGGTCCCGAACGCGCGGTTCCGGAGCGGGATGAGGGCGACCGCGCGGTGGACGCGCGCCAGGTAGAGCCCGGTCCAGGCGAGCAGCATCAGGCCCGGGAGCCCGGAGGCCAGCGGCGAGATCCACGGCACCGCGATGAGGATTCCGGCCAGCAACCCCGTGCCGAGCAGCGCACCGAACGCGATCAGAACAGCGTGGTTGGACAGCAGCGAGCCGCCCCCGGCCGGCAGACCGGACAGCGACCCCGCCGGCGCAGGCAGCCGCAGCACCCGGAGATACCCCCACCCACCCGCGAAGAACAGCACCCCGGCCATGATGACGGCCAGAAAGACCCCAATCACATGCCGCATCTCGGTCTCCAATGCTCTTCATTCAGAGCTTAGCGGCCCGTATCCCCTCGCGACGGGCCACGACGGGCAACGATCTGGCGGGCCACGACGGCGAGCGCGACGAGCGCGACGCACAGCAGGTAGGCCCAGCCTGCCCAGGATCCGGGGCTGTGCTGGTCGAACATGCCGTGGACGATGGCCACCGGCCAGGCGAGGTAGGCGGTCATATGGAACGCGCGCCAGTGACTGGCGTTCGGCGCCCCCGCGTACCGGAACCGAACGACGCTGGTCACCGTCACGGCGGCGACCAGGTCCGCGGCGATTGTCCCGAGCCCCAGCAGGTACCTGTCGCCCGCGTCGCTGAACGGCACGGCGACCGCGAGCGCGGCCGCGCGCCCGGTCACGACCTCGAGCGTGATGTGCAGCGCGAGGAATCCGACCGCGAGCACCGACACGATCCGGTGAGCGATCTGCACGGCGACCCTGGCCGCCGGGCGCAGCAATGTCCGTTCCGTCGCCGCCACGCCGATCACGACCGACAGGGTGAGCATCACCAGCGCCGTCTGCGCCGCGTAGACCCGCATATACCGGTTCACCGCGGCGTCCAGGCCGCTGCCGGACGCGGTCAGCAGGCCGGCGATGACGGCCGCGACGACGACCGACGTGACCGCCACGGCCAGCGCGGCGGCCAGGTGCGCCGCGACGCCGCGCGGGTCGAGCGCGACCGGCCAGAGCCACCGTCCGCGTGCCCGCTCGCGGGCGCGTTCCCGCCGGCGGATGCGTGGCATGACACTCCTGGTAATCAGGTGGATCCTCATCGTGCCGCGTGAGCAGGCACGTTGGCAACGAAACGGCATGCGCGGCCGTGCCGGCGCTGCAAACCCTCTCAGCACGCTCACAGGTCGCCCCGCTATGCTGAGCGGGTGCGTGCTGACGCCATTTTTCGGGGAATCGGATCATTTGCCGTAAGGTTCCGCTGGCTTGTGCTGATCGCCTGGCTGGTCGCCGGAGCCTTCATACCGCGTGCCCTGCCGTCGCTGGCCAGCGTCACCCAGGGCAACAACAGCGCCTTTCTGCCGGCCAGCGCGCCGAGCCAGCACGCGGCGGATCTCGCCGCGCCGTTCGGCGCCAACAACCTCATCCCGGTGCCTGTGGTGGCCGCCACACCGGCGGGCACCCTCACGCCTGCCGACCAGGCCTGGATCACCGGCCTGCAAGGCGACCTCGCCAAGGTCAAGACGGTCGTCCGGGTACACGACCTCGGCCGGTCGGCCGGCGGCCAGGCAGAGCAGCTTCAGGTGCTGTCGAACGTCAACGGCGGGGACGACGTCGGCCAGAAGACGCTGATCGGCAGCCTGCGCTCGACGATCGCGAACGCGAACCCACCCGCCGGGATGCAGGTACATCTCGCCGGCAACCTAGCGATCAATGTGGATCAGCAGGCGAAGACCGGCAACACCGGCAACCAGGTGCAGCTGGTGTCGATCATCTTCATCATCATCCTGCTGCTGCTGATCTTCCGCTCACTGCTCGCACCGATCATCACGCTGCTGCCCGCCTTTCTCGCCGTCGCCATCTCGGGGCCGCTGATCGCGGAGGCGTCGCACGCCGGGCTCAAGGTGTCGCAGCTGGCCCAGATCTTGCTGATCGTGCTGGTCCTCGGCGCCGGGACCGACTACGGCCTGTTCCTTGTCTTCCGGGTCCGGGAGAACCTGCGCACCGGACTGTCGTCACGGGACGCGGTCATCGCAGGCGTGACCAAGGTCGGCGAATCGATCACGTTCTCGGCGGCCACGGTCATCGCGGCCCTGCTGTCGCTGCTGTTCGCCAGCTTCCAGATTTACTCCAGCCTGGGCATTCCGCTGGCCATCGGTATCGGCGTCATGCTGCTCGCTGGGCTCACCCTGCTGCCGGCGCTGCTCGCGATCTTCGGCAGGGCGGCGTTCTGGCCCACGAAGAACAGAGCGGGTGCGTCGGCGACCGGCGCCTGGGGCCGGGCCGCGGGCCGGCTGGTCCGGAGGCCCGCCATCCCGCTGGCCATCGGGGTGATCGCCTTCGGCGGGCTGTCGATCGCGGTCACCGGATACAAGGGTGCCGGGTTCGGCGGCGCGATCTCCGCGCCGGCAGGCACGGATTCCGCGGCGGGAACGGCGCTGCTCACCAAGTACTTCCCCACCAGTGCCATCAACCCCACCAACCTGGTGTATAAGCTGCCGACCCCGGTGTGGCAGGACCCGCAGCCGCTCGTCGCCGCGCAAAGCCAGCTGACCTCGAGCCCGCTGTTCACCGGCGTCACGGGGCCGCTGAACCCGGTCGCCGGGGTAACGCTCACCCCGGCCCAGTTCACCGCGCTGCACTCGGCGCTTGGCCCGGCGAGGAGCTTGCCGGCCGTACCGCCGCCGGGAAGCAGTGTGCCGCCGCGGGCGTATCAGGCATACCGGGCTACCGCGCAGTACATCAGCCCGGACGGCCGGACAATCCAGTTCCAGACCGCGCTGAGCGCGGGCGACCCGTCCACCACGGCGGCGATGAACCAGGTGCCATCGATCCGCACCGAGGCCGCGTCGGTGGGCCACACCCTGGGCGCGACCGACTATGGCGTTGGCGGTGAGGCGCCGGCCTTCTACGACATCAGCGCGATCTCCAACAGCGACCTGGCGCACGTCATCCCTATCGCGATCATCGTCATCGGTGTGCTGCTCGCGATCGTCATGCGGTCGCTGGTGGCGCCGCTGTACCTCATCGCCTCGGTAGCGATCTCGTACTTCGCCGCGCTCGGGCTGGCCGTACTGATCTTCATCAACATCCAGGGAACCGCGGGGATCTCGTTCATCCTGCCATTCCTGCTGTTCATCTTCCTGCTGGCACTCGGCGAGGATTACAACATCCTGGTCATGTCCAGAATCAGGGAAGAGGCTCATCGCTACTCGCTGCGGGAGGCGGTCAGCCGGGCAATCGGGTTTACGGGTACCACCGTGACTTCGGCAGGACTGGTGCTCGCGGGCACATTCTCGGTGTTCGCGTTCGTCGGCAGCCGCGGTTCGGGCGGCAGCCAGTTCCGCGACGTCGGCATCGGTCTCGCCCTCGGCATCCTCATGGACACGTTCGTCGTGCGCACGGTTCTTGTGCCGTGCACAGCCGTGCTGCTCGGCCGGTGGAACTGGTGGCCCTCCCATCTCAGCCGCACGGCCGCCGATGTCCCCGCGGCCGCGGCGGAGCCGGCCGGCCAGGAGCCGGCGAGCCGGGAGGAGCCGGCGGCCCAGGAACCGGCCGGGTAAAGACACGGCAGTCACCGGGCCGCGCAGAGTGGCCGCGGCGGCGCTCAGCGACTCCCTATGATCGGCGTCGGGGGTGCCGCGCTGATGCCGATTTGCTGACCGCTCTGCTTGCTGACCGCTCTGCTTGCTGATCACTGGAGGCGCTTCACGACGGTCTGCCCAGCGTCTTGCAGTGCGGGCTGGCCCCCGGACAGCCGGGCATCCCCAGAATGAACTCCGGACATGCCGGGCAGGGTGCTGGCCATCTGGTACCTCAACCGGACAGACTCGTGCCCAAGTGGTTCGGCGCGGGCAGGCAGCATAAAGTACGGCGGGAGCAAGCCCGGGCATGTGGTGGAAGGGACGCCGATGCAGGAACTGCGCTTCGTCGCGGTGAGTGAGGACGGCAGCTACGCCGTACTCGCCGTGCCCGGGCGGAGCGCGCGTTTCACCTTGCCGATCGACGAACGGCTCAGGGCAGTCGCACTAGGTCAGACCTCTCGGCTCGCCCAGTATGAGATCGAAGTGGAGAGCCCCTTGCGACCGAAGGAGATCCAGGCACGAATTCGCGCCGGGGAAACGGTAGAGGAGATAGCGGACGCGGCAGGCATCGCGGTGGAGCGCGTGCGCTGGTTCGAGGGCCCGGTCCTCGCTGAGCGCGCCTACATGGCGCAGCAGGCGCAGGCAAGCTCGGTCCGCCGCCAGGGAGATTCAGCGCCCGGGCCCCGGCTCGGCGAGGTCGTTCCGGACCGGCTGACGGCGGCGGGCGCAGACCCGGACGAGGCGCAATGGGACTCCCGTAAACGCAGCGACGGCAGCTGGCTCGTCCAGCTCACCTTCCCGTCCGGCGGCCGGCTGCACACGGCCGAGTGGGTCTTCGATCCGCGCCGTAGGCATGTCATGCCGGCCGATGACATCGCCGCGAGGCTCTCGCTGCCCGAATCCGAGCTTCCGCCGGCCCCGGCGAGCATGCCTGGTGAGGCCACGGTGACCCCGCTGGCGCCCCGGCTCGGCGCGGCGTCAGCGGGCGGCGGGCTGGGCGGCCGGCTTCGGCAGGACCGCCCGGTGCCCGCGCAAATGCCGGTCCCTGCGCACGCCCCAGGCCCGCCGCCCGCCCCAGCCCCGGCCCGCGCGGCGGAACCCGCCGCCCCGCCGTGGGTCAGGCCGGAGCCTGATCTGGCCGGCAGCCGTGAGTTCGGTGACGCCGGTGATGCTCGTGCGCCTGGCGATGCTCCTGATGGCGATCGCGCCGCCGACGAGGCCGATGCGATACATGGGGCGCCTGCGCTAACCGAGGGCAGCGCTGGACATGAGGCTAGGGGGGCGCGGCAGGCCCCCGCGGCTTGGGAGGCCCCCGCGGCTTGGGAGGCCCCCGCAGCACGGGAGGTTTCCGCAGCACGGGAAGCTCCGGCAGCACGGAAGGCCCCCGAAGCAGCGCAGGCTCAAGCGGCACGGCAGGCCCCCGCGGGTGGGCAGGCCCCCGCAGCAGGACAGCCTCCCGCGACACGGCAGGCCCCCGCGGCGCGGGAGGCGACCGCGCCGGGCGAGTCACGCGGGGCACCGGCCCACGGTCGGCATGAGACGGCGCCGCCAGTCAGTGAGCCGGTCATAGAGCTGGAGCCGGAGTCCGCGTCGGTCACCGCGGCGATGGTCGCGGCGGCCGCGGAGAGGGCGCGACTGGCTGCCCACTCCGTACCGGGAAGGCCCGAGCCGACGCACTCACAGGCCGCACCGGCCTCGGCAGGAGCGCCAGCCCAGGCGTCACCAGCCCAGGCGTCACCAGCCCAGGCGTCACCAGCCCAGGCGTCACCAGCGCAGGCCGCACCAGCGCAGGCCGCACCGTCGCAGGCGGCAGCCGCGCAGGCGGCGCAGGCGGAGCCAGATTCGGGTACCCCCGCTGATCAGTCGGTGCGCGGGCGCCGAAAGTCGGCACGCGGCCGGCGCTCGTCGGTGCCGTCGTGGGACGAGATCATGCTCGGTAGCTCTCGCGAGCGCGATTAAGGCGCCGGTCAGACAATCGTCAAGCGTGTTTTGTGGAGTGCGCGGTCTTGACGGCCTGAAAAGGCGGCGCTCCCCTGGGTTCGCCCGTCGCTGGGGTTCGCGTGGGCGTGGAGGGTGGCGGCCGTGCTTGCGGCCGCCAGGTGCTGCGGGTGCGGGGCGTGGCTGGCCGGTTTGGGTGCGATCCGTGCTGTGATGGCAGCGCGGATCGCACCCAAACCCCCGGTTCGGCGGAATGGCTGGGCTGGGTTCGGGATGTGGTTCGTAGTTCGGGCACTGCGGGGAAGACCCTTCGCCGTGACAACTACTTGACCGGCGCTGAAGCGTGGCACCGAAGGTGCCCTGGGCCCCGGCAACAACGCGGCTAAGCCCGGTAACAGGCGGCACCCGGGGCTCGGTGACGCTTCGGGCCCTCGGGGGGAGCCGAAGCGTCACCGACGCCCATACGGATCGCGCGGCCCGGCAGCAAACGGTGTGCGCGTGCTGAAAGCGAGCTGTGCGCGTTCTGTCAGCGGGCCGGTTCAGTATGGGTGCATGGAAACGGAGAACTCGATCGAGGCGCACGGGCTGGTCAGGCGCTTCGGCAAGACAACCGCCCTGGACGGTGTGGACCTGGTGGCCCGCCCCGGCAGGGTACTCGGGCTGCTCGGGCCGAACGGCGCGGGCAAGACGACCGCGGTCCGCATCCTGGCGACGCTGCTGCGGCCGGACGGCGGCGAGGCGCGTGTCTGCGGTTACGACGTTGTACGCGAGGCGCACCAGGTACGCCAGCTCATCGGCCTGACCGGTCAGTACGCCTCGGTGGACGAGGGCCTGTCCGGTATGAACAACCTGGTCATGATAGGCAGGCTGCTCGGCATGCCCCGGCCGCGGGCCAAGGCGCGGGCCACCGAGCTGCTGGAGCGGTTCGACCTCGCCGACGCGGCCCAGCGGCCCGCGAAGACGTACTCGGGCGGCATGCGGCGCAGGCTCGACCTGGCCGCCAGCCTCGTCGGCGACCCGCGGGTGCTGTACCTGGACGAGCCCACGACCGGCCTCGACCCGCGCAGCCGCAGCGACGTGTGGGCGATGATCCGCGGGCTCGTCGCCGACGGCGCGACCGTGCTGCTCACCACCCAGTACCTGGAGGAGGCCGATCAGCTCGCGCACGACATCGTCGTGATCGATCACGGGAAGGTGATCGCGACCGGCACACCGGGCGAGCTCAAGGCCAAGGTCGGCAGCCGGGTGCTCGAGGTCTCGCCCGCTGACAGCTCCCGGCTCGCTGTGGTCGCTGATCTGCTTACCGAACGGGCGGGGGTGTCGCCCTCGACGGACACGGACTCCGGCATGGTTGCCGTGCCTGTGGCCGACGCGACGCTGCTGCCCACCATCATCCGCGAGCTCGATGACAGGGGTATCGAGCTCGCGGAGTTCGCGCTGCGCAAGGCGAGCCTCGATGAGGTCTTCCTCTCGCTGACCGGCCACGCGGCGGACGAACCTAACGGCCACGAGTCCGGCGAACTGGAAGGGAGCCCCCGATGACCACGACCGCGCTTCCCGCGCCGTCGCGCAGGATGAGCCCGGTGGCCGGGCTCCGGAACGCATTCACGCTCACCTGGCGCAGCCTGCTGAAGCTGCGGACGAACTCGGAAGATCTGCTGGGCCTCAGCCTGCAGCCGATCATGTACCTGCTGCTGTTCACCTACGTGTTCGGCGGGGCTCTCGGCGGCAGCACGCACAAGTACCTCCAGTTCGCCCTTCCCGGCGTTCTCGTGCTGAGCGTGGTGTTCGCGACGCTCGGCACTGGGCTGATGCTCAACCAGGACATCAGCAGCGGCGTCTTCGACCGGTTTCGGAGCCTGCCGATCGCGCGGTCGGCGCCGCTGGCCGGCGCCGTGCTGGGGGACGTGGTCCGCTACGCGATCTCGGTGGCGATCACCCTCGGCTTCGGCATGATCCTGGGGTACCGCATCGGCGCCAGCCCGCTGTCCGCCGCCGCCGGGTGCCTCCTGCTGCTCACGTTCGCGCTCGCGATGTGCTGGTTCTCCGCGCTCATCGGGCTGCTGGTGAAGACCCCGCAGGGTGTGCAGTGGTTCGGGTTCCTCGCCTACTTCCCGCTGGTCTTCGGCAGCAACATTCTGGTGCAGTCGCGGACGATGCCAGGATGGCTGCAGGCGTTCGTCAAGGTCAACCCGATGACATACCTCACCGAGGCGGAGCGCGGCCTGCTGAACGGCGGTCCCCTGGCCACGCCGGTGACCAGATCGCTGCTGTGGGCGCTGGGGATCTTCCTGGTCTTCGCCCCGCTGGCCGTCCGCGTCTACCGGCGCCGGGCTTAATGGGCCTGGTGCAGGGAGAAGCCCCAGTTCAGCATGCGGATCGCGTCAATGGCGGCGGACCCGGGCCCGGTGGCCGGGCTGTCGAGGACGACGCCGATGAGCGCCCGGCCGTTCCTGACCGCCTCGAACAGCAGGCAGTGGTTGGCATCGTTGGTGTACCCGGTCTTGATCCCGATGGCGCCCGCGTAGTGGCCGACCAGCTCGTTCGTCTGGTCCCACCAGTACGCGTGGTGCCAGGGGCCCTTGCGGAGCTGGTAGAAGGTCTGATCGACGACCGAGCGGAAGACCGGCGACTTCATCGCGGCGAGGCCGAGCGTTATGAGGTCGGCGGGCGTCGAGTAGGTGGAGTACTCCGTCGGGTACGGCAGGCCGTCGGGAGACGTGAAATGCGTGTGGGCCATCCCCATCCGCGCAGCGGTGGCGTTCATCCGGGCGATGAACGCGTTCATCCCGGGCCCGTAGGTGATCGCGAGCGCGTACGCGGCGTCGGCGCCGGACGGCAGCATCAGCGCCTCGAGCAGCTGGCGGGCGGTCAGGACGTCGCCCGGGTGCAGGCTCGCGCTGGTCGCGCCGTACTTCCAGACGTAGCTGAGCACCTCCCTTGGAATCCTGATCTGCTGGTCCAGGTTTCCGGCGCTGATCACGAGCAGCGCGGTCATCACCTTGGCGACGCTGCCTATGGGCCGCTCGGCGTTCATCGCGCGACTCCACAGCACCTGGCCGGTGGCTGCGTCCACGAGCGCCGCCTCCTTGGCCCGGACGCCGCGCGGCGCGCTGGGCACCGGGATCGTGGGCGCGGCCGGTGACGGAGAGGGCGTCGGCGGCTTCTTGGTCCAGGTGCGCGCCGCCGACGGCTTCGCGTGCGCCGCCGACCGCGCGATCGCGAGACCGGAGCCGGGAGACGAGCACGCGACCGCCGACCCGCCGATCAGCGCGCTGAGGCAGGTCATGACCAAAAGGCGGCCGGGCAAGCGCATGACACCCCGTTGTGATCGATGACAGAAGCAGGCCCGATGCCGATCCTACGACAACCGTCTCCGCCTGGGAGCAACCACGCTGTTACTCTTTGCTGTCCTCGATGACTTCGATGACCTCGCGGGCGAACGCGACCGCCTCGGCGTGGCCGAGTTCCAGGCCACGCCGGTACGCGGCGCCGAACGCGGCCGCGCCGAGCGCCTCGCGGGCGGTCTCGCGCACCGCCGGCGCGTCAAGGCTCGCCTCGTCAAAGGCACCTCTGACCGCATGGGCCGCGCCGAGGAGCCTCGCCGCCAGCTCTGCTCCCTCCCCCCGGCCCGCCTCGCCGGCCGAGCGCAACGCGAGCACGGCGACCGCGTCGATCACGGTGGCGCACACCGGGAGCTCCACCCAGGCGGTGGCCGCGCGCAGCGCGCCGGCCAGCAACGCGCGGCAGCGTGCCTCGTTCCCCAGCTCGAGTTCCAGCAGGGCGTACCTGGCACCGACCTGGGCGCGAAGCCCCTCCCACCAGATCGCGCCCTCGGTTTCGAGCTTCGCCAGCAGTTCCGCGCACTGGCACGCGGCCCCTGGTGTGTCGCCCTCCCGCCAGGTGAGCTCGGCGCGGACGTGCGCGTACCACAGCTCACTGTCGTGCTGCGGCACGCCCCCGGTGAGGGCCTGCTCGGCGAGCCGCAGTTCCTCCCGCGCCCGCGCGAATTCGCCGGTCCTGATCCGGATGCCGGCCAGCTTGCCGTCGATATAGATCAGATCTCCCCACGCGCCCAGCTCGCGCCCGAGCGAGCGCGCCTCCTCCAGGGCCGAGATCGCGGTGGCGTGATCCCCGCGCTGTTCGGCGAACTCCGCCAGCTGGAAGAGAGTGACGGCGATTCCCCACGTCTCGCCGATCGAGCGGAACCCGGCGAGCGCCGCCTCGCAGTCCTCCCGCGCCCCGTCCGCGTCGCCGAGCATGATGCGCATCGAACAGCGAGACAGGTGCAGGGCGGCGCGTTTCCACGGCTCCGTGGACGCGAAGTACTTCTCCAGCAGGGCGAGCGCACGCGGCACGTCCCGGTCGAAAAGGGCGAGCATCGGTTCTGCCATGGCGGCGACCGGGTGCATGGTCCCCAAATCCGCGATGTATCCCGCGAGATCCGCCACGGCCGCGTTCAGCACCGGCCGCACCGCCTCCATGTCCCACGACGGGCCGGCCGCCATGACGGCGCAGGCCAGCTGCGCCTCGGCGATCAGGGGGGTGCGCTCCGGCGGCTCGAGTGCCAGCGCCTCGCGTGCCAGCGCGTCCGTCTCCCCCTGGCCGCGAAGCTGCCAGTACCAGCCGAGCGCCCGCACGAACCGCAGCGCGCTCTCGGCGTCCGCCAGGGCTATCACCCAGCGCAGCGCCGCGTGCATGTTGTCCTGCTCGGCGGCGAGCGCACGCAGCCAGCGCGCTACCTCCGCGGTGCGCAGCAGCGGGTCGGCGGTCTCGGCGAGATCCAGGTAGTACGCGGCGAACGCGTCCCGTACCCGCGCCTCCTCGCCGGCCTCCGCCAGCCGCTCCTGGCAGTAGGCTCGCACGGTCTCCAGCATCCGGTACCGCGGGCCCGAGCCGTCCGGCGCGGTCTCGGCGGCCAGGATCGATTTGTCGACAAGGCCGGCCAGCGTGGGCAGCACGGCGGAGACCGCCAGCCCCTCCCCGGAGCAGACGCGTTCGGCGCTCGCCAGCGTCGAACCGGCGGGGAAGACGCCCAGCCTGCGGGCCAGGGCGCGCTCCGGCTCCGAGAGCAACTCCCAGCTCCAGTCCACCACCGCGCGAAGCGTCTGGTGCCTGGGCAGCGCGGTCCTGCTGCCGCCGGTGAGCAGGCCGAACCTGTCGTCCAGCCGTTCGGCCAGCTGGGCCGGGGAAAGCGTGCGCAGCCACACGGCCGCGAGCTCGATCGCGAGCGGCATGCCGTCGAGCGCGCGGCAGATCCGCGCGATATCCGCGGCGTTGGCCTCTTCGACGGCGAAACCCGGCAGAACCGCCGCCGCGCGGTCACAAAACAGGCGTACGGAGGGATAAGCCGAAATTACGGAAATGTCCCAGAAGGGCACGCTCCGTGTTGGGACGCTGCGCGTTGTAGGAGCGCTGCCCGGAGCAGGGGCATCGCGCGTTGAAGGGGCGCCCCCTGTAGTGGGGGCGCTGTACGTAGGGGCGCTCGCTGGAGCAGGAGCGCTGTCCAGAGCAGGGGCACCGCGCGTTGAAGGAGCGCTGCCCGTTGTAGGGGCGTTCTCCGGAGCAGGGGCGGCTGCGGCTGGCTGTGTGGCTGGAGGGGGTGCGCTTGCTGGGGGCGGGGCGGCCGGGGACGGGGTGGCTTGGGCGGGCGCCGGCGGCACCGGCAGCGGGGATACCGGCCACAGGGTCTCGCCGGCGATGCGAAGCGGCTCGCGGCTTGTCGCGAGGATGCTGACCCGCGGGCAGTCCGCGAGGATCCGGCTGGCGAGGGCCGCGGAGGCGTCGATGACGTGCTCGCAGTTGTCGAGGATCACGACGATCTCCCGGTCCGCGAGCGCGACCGCCAGCCGGTCCAGCGGGGCGCCGGTTTCCGGGGTACGGCGCGCGATCACGCGCTCGCGGATGCCGAGCGCGTCGAGCACCGCGTACGGCACCTCCGCCGGGTCGGTGACCGGCGCGAGTTCTGCCAGCCACGCGGCGGTGCCGAGCCGCTCCGCCACCTCCGCCGCCAGGCGGGTCTTGCCCACGCCGCCCGGGCCGATGAGCGTTACCAGCCGCTCCTCGCCCAGCTTCTTCAGCACCATGGAGACGTCTTCGTCCCTGCCGACGAAGCTCGTCAGCAGGGCCGGGCCGCCGGGCCGGCGAATCGTGGCCTGGGGTTGGGCCACGGCCCGTTCGGCATCCTGGAGAGGATCAGCGGAACCGGCGGGCGGCGCGGCCACGGCGGGTACCGGGAGCGGGACCTCCTGCCGCAGTATCGCCAGGTAGATCTGCTCCAGCTCGGCAGACGGGTCCACTCCGAGCTGGCTCGCGAGCAGTTCCCGTGCCTCCTGGTACACCGCGAGCGCGTCCGCCTGGCGGCCAGCGGAGTAGAGCGCTCGCATGAGGAGAGCGCGGGGCCGTTCGGCGAGCGGGCTGTCGGCGACCAGCGCCCGCAGTTCGCCCGTCGCGCCGACGGCCGCGCCGAGCGCGAGGTCAGCCTCGATGCGGTCCAGCGTGGCGGCGATCCGCAGCTCCTCGAGCCTCGCGGCAGGGCCGACCGCGAAATCCGCGCCGGCCGCGTCCGCGAGCGCGGGCCCGCGCCACTCGCCCAGCGCCTCGCGCAGCACCCTGGCGGCCGTCGCCGCGTCGCCGGACCGCAGCGCCTGCGCCCCGGCACGCGCTCGTGCCTCGAAAGCCACGGCGTCAACCGCCTCGGGCGCGATGGCGAGCCGGTAGCCGGCCGGATGGTATTCGATGACCCCGGTGCCGAACCTCGCCCGCAGCGCCGCGCGGAGCCGGGAAACCAGGGTTTGCAGCGCGTTGCCCGCGTCGCCGGGCGGTTCGGTGTCCCACAGCCGCTCGATGAGGGAGTAGGACGGGACGACGCGCCCGGCGTCCAGGGCGAGCAGAATCAGCAGCATGCGCACGCGGTGCCCGCCGACGTGCACCGGCTGGCCGGCGTCGTCGTGCACCTGGAGCGTGCCCAGCAGCCCGATCCGCATGTTCCTCCGTCAGCCCCGTGATCGGCGACAACCGGGGCGGTTCCGTGACCCATGGTCCCCCTTCCAGTATCCAGCCGCTGCGCGCCGCGCCCGACATCGAGCGGCAAGGCCCTAAGATCGGGCTCCGGAAGGAGAGTTGTCAGTGGGCCTGGAACGGGTGCGCCGGGCGGTGGCCGTCGCCGCCGCTGTCGCGGGCATCGTGCCGCTCGCGGGATGCGGCCTGCTCGGATCCGGCAACGTACTGCTGACACCGAGCGTGATGACCGTCAGCAGCGGCGCGTTCAGCGCCGACACGCTCCCGGTGCGCTATACCTGCCTGGACAGGAAGCCCATCAACCCTCCGCTGGGCTGGTCCGGGGCACCGCCGGGAACCAAGAGCATCGCGCTTGTGCTCGACGACTCGTCCGCGCCCATCACGCCGTACGTGTACTGGCTCGTCTTCGACATCAGCCCGGAGACTTCGGCCATCCAGGAGGGCCAGCTGCCGACGGGGGCACGGCAGGCGCAGAACAGCGCCGGGGCCGCCGCCTACAAACCGCCGTGCCCGCACGGCGGGAGTCACTCCTACCGGTTCACCGTGTACGCGCTCAAGTCGGCGATCAACCTGCCCGAGAGCACGCCGCTGCGGTCGGCCTGGACGGCGATCGCCGCGGCGACGATCGGCCGTGGCCGGGTCACGGTCACCGCGTACTCGTCTCCCCCGCCGTCATGAGCGTCGCTGTCCGCGGCGTCCCATTCGTACCGATCGGTAGCGAACTTTGCCATTCGTGTGACAGGCCCGGCGGGCGCCGGCCAGAATCAATGGTGCCAGGCCCGAGACCGAGGCTGGTACAGGGCGCTCGCGACAAACGGGGGCAGGCTCGCGTCGGTGGCTGCGTGTGCCTCGCCAGCGCCGCCCGCAAAGCCATCCGCTGCTGGACGGTGTGAATGGTTCTGCTCGCAGGCCTTGGCCTCGTCGTCGTGCTCGTGATCGCCGTGGCCGTGTACCTCAGCCTACGGTCCGCGCGCGCCAACGCTGGCGATCGCGGAAACCGGCAACGGCAGGCTTCCGGCAACGGCAGACGCAGACCACGGCGCGAATCCGACCCCGATGATGACTGGTCTCCGGACGACTACCGGTCTGCACAGCCGCTCGGCGGCCGGCGTGCCGCGGGCAGCAGGCGCGGTGAGGGCAATGGGCGCGGTGATGGCGGCGGGCGCGCGGGGGGTAATGGTCGCGCCGGGGGCGGCGGGCGGCTGGCGGGCGCCGGGCGGCCCAGCGGGCGATGGGATGGCGACCGCATGGGCGGCGACGACGTGACCGCCGTCTACGACGCGAGATCGCGCGGCTACGGTCCGTCAGGGGACGGGCCCGCTGGTTACGATTCCGCGGGTTTTCGTGAGCAGGGCGACTTCCGCGAGCGGGGCGACTTCCCAGGGCCCGGCGAGTTCTCTGAGCGGGACAATTTCCGTCAGCGGGACAAGGCTTACGGTCCCATTGGTGACGATGCTGACGACGGGTCTTTCGAGTCCGGTGAGGCACCTGCGGGCCGGGCGGGCTCGGGTGGCCGTAAACGCGGCGGGCGGCTGGCGGTACGCCTCGGGCGCCGTGACGACGACGAGATCTGGCCGGACGACGGCGTCTCCGACGAGGAGTACTGGGCTTCCGTGGCCGCCGACAGGCCGCTTCCGGGAACCAGCCAGGCCGTTGATGCCTCCTCGGCCGGAAGTGGTGGCGGGCGGCCGGCGCCGCGGCAGCCCGCGGTCACGCGGCCTGGCACGGACGGGCGGCGCGATTCGGGCTGGCACGGCGCGGGATCGCGCACCGGCACCGGTCCTGGCGCGGCACCCGGTCCTGGCACGGCACCCGGTCCTGGCGCGGCACCCGGTCCTGGCGCGGCACGCGGCCGGCCGGGTACGGGCGGCGGCCAGCAGCCGGACACGCCACCCGGTGCTGGCCGCACACCGGACAGGCATCTCGATCCCGCCGCGTACCAGGCAGATCCCGGTCCGTATCAAGCGGATCCGGCCGCGTACCAGACGGATCCCGTCGGCTACCAAAGCCGGACGGCATATCCGGACTCAGCGCCGTACGCCGACATGCCCGGTTATGCCGACACGCCCGGCTACGCGGACACGCCCGGCTACGCCGACACGCCCGGTTACGCGGACACGGCGGCGTACACCGACGCCGCGACGGGGGCGTACACCGATCCGCGGCTTTCCGCGCGCGGATCGGCTCACGGCCGTGGACCGACCGGTGCTGACGACGATGACCCGCTGACGAGCAAGGCGTTCTCGCGAGAGGCCATGGCGGCGACGGATAACCGGTCGTACAGAGCGTCCCGCCGGCCGCAGATCCCCGCCGACCGCTATGTGGCCGCGCTCACCGAACAGACGCAGACGTTCAGCCTCGACGATCCGCACGCCGACCAGGACGATCGCCGTTATCCGAGCGCCCCGTACCCGGCCGGCCCGCCCGCCACGACGGCGCACTACGCGGATCGCGGCCCGTCGTCTCAGTCGCCGCAGCCCTCTCAGTACGGACAGTCACCGGAATATGAGCAGACTTCCCAGTACGAGCAGGCAGCGGAGTACGGGCAGCAGCCCGAGTACGGGCAGGCAGCGCAGTATGGTCAGCCGCCGGAGTACGGCCGACCGCCGGAGTACGGCCGGCCGTCGCAGCCGGTGCGTTCCGGACTGGCTGGGCACACGGGGCTGTCAGGTGAATCCGCGTTTCCGGGCATCTCGGGGCAGCCAGGACCCTCGAATGTCTCCTGGCCAGGGGGCCAGGGCGGCACGGGAGGCAGGAGCCCTTACCCGTATCCCGAGCGCACCGCGCCCTATCCCGGCCGACCGCCGCTCGACCCGGAGTCGGACCCGTACGGTGGCAGCGGCCGACCCGCCGGCTACGGCGACACCCGCCGCGGCAACGGCCGACGCTGACCAGCGGAGCTCATGCGGTCGCGCTCGGATGGCCGCGTTCGGATGGGCGCGCTCGGACGGCGGCGCTCGGAGGCGGCATTAAGGCGCCTGCGCTCAGGCGGCCACGGCCCGGGGCCACGCCGTGGGCCACGCCGTGGGCTTGGCACGGGCAGGCTGACCGGGGTGCCATATTGGACGGGTGCCTGAGGGAGACACGGTCTGGTACACCGCACGGCGGCTGCACGAGGCGCTGGCCGGGCGGGTGCTGACGCGCAGCGACTTCCGGGTGCCCCGGTTCGCCACCACGAACCTCGCCGGGCAGACCGTCATGGAGGTCGTCGCGCGCGGCAAGCACCTGCTGATCCGCACCGACGCAGGCCTTACCGTGCATACCCACCTGCGGATGGACGGCTCCTGGCGGGTACGCCCGGCAGCGGAACGGCTCCGCGACAGTCACCGGATCAGGCTGCTGCTCACCAACGCGGACTGGCAGGCCGCCGGCTACCTGCTCGGCGTCACGGAGGTGCTGCCCACCGCGCAGGAGGACCGGGTGACCGGGCATCTCGGGCCCGACCTGCTGGGCCCGGACTGGGACGCGGCCGAGGCGGTGCGGCGGCTGCGCGCGGACCCTGGCAGGCCGGTCGCCGAGGCGCTGCTCGACCAGCGCAACCTGGCCGGGGTAGGGGTGATATTTGCTACAGAAATGTTGTTCCTGCGGGGCATCGACCCCTGGCGCAGGGTCGGCGACGTCGAGGACCTGGGGGCCCTGGTCGACCTCGGGCAGCGGCTGCTTGGCGCGAACAAGACGCGGCTGGAGCAGGTGACGACCGGGGACACCAGGCGCGGCCGGGAGGTCTGGGCGTACGGGCGGGCGGGCCGGCCGTGCCGACGGTGTGGGACAGTCATCAAGAGGGGAGAACAGGGTCCGCCGGGCCAGGAACGACTCAGGTTCTGGTGCCCGAACTGCCAGAAATAGCCGGTCAGCTTCCGTGATCATCCAGGCACATGACCCGATCATGCGCATCGTGGCCGACTTGCCTATGCCGTAGGCTCCAATGGGGGAAGCGCAGGTGCGGGGTCTGCCGGGAGTGCCCAGTGGGGACCGACAGTCCCGACCTAACCGTAGCGTCTGGGACAGTTTCCCGCCGAATTCCGTCGTGCGAGAATTGAGTCTAGTTCCGCGATGGCGATGGCTTGCGCGGATCAAAGATCCATCGTTGCCTAGCTGGATTGATGTCTCGGCCCCAGAGCGCTGTCCACCGGATCATTCTCGTGGTGGATGTGGAAAGGTTCGGTAGCCCGACACGGGCCGACCCGGACCGACTGGTGGTGCGCGAGGGCCTCTACAGAGCGCTACCGCGGGCGCTCAGGTCCTGCGGCATCTCGTGGTCGCGCTGTCATGTCGAGGACACGGGTGATGGCATTCTCCTGCTGGCTCCGGCGCACCTGCCCAAGGCTCCATTTGTGACGTCGCTGCCTGGTGAACTGGCGAAAGCCGTGCGTCGGGAAAATGCCAGGCACAGTGAGCCGGAGCACATGCGGCTGCGGATGGCGCTGCACGCCGGGGAGGTGAGCTATGACGAGCACGGCGTCACTGCGGCCTGCATCAACCTGGCATTCCGGCTGCTAGACGCGCCCGCGCTGAAAGCAGCGCTGGCTGGCTCGCCCGGGGTACTCGCGCTGGCCGCATCGACGTGGTTTTTTGACGAGGTGATCCGGCATTCGGCAGCCGCACGTCCGGCCAGTTACCGACCCGTCAGGGTCACCGTCAAGGAGACCAGTACGGTTGCCTGGATCGCGCTTCCCGATTTCCCTTATCCGGCCAACCAGAAGATTCTGCAGAACACCTCCGTGCAGCCCGCTTCACGGGTACCACACCAGCTTCCTGCACACACCCCGCACTTTGTGGGCCGTGCCGACGAACTGGCCAGGCTTACCAGCCTGCTGGATAGGGCCGCCGGCCCGAGTCAGCATGCTGGCGGAACGCTCATCATTTCGGCGATCGGTGGCACTGCAGGAATCGGCAAGACCGCGCTGGCCCTGCGGTGGGCGCATCAAGAAGCAGACCGGTTCCCTGATGGGCAACTCTACGTAAACCTGCGCGGGTTCGACCCGGCCGGATCGCCGGTGCACCCGGCCGAAGTCATCCGCAGTTTCCTCGGCGCGCTGGGCGTTGGGCCCACGGCCATTCCCGTGAGCCTGGACGCGCAGGCAGCTTTGTACCGCAGCCTGATCGCAGGACGGCGGTTCCTCTTGCTGCTCGACAACGCCCGCGATGCGGAACAGGTACGTCCGCTGCTACCAGGCACCGAGACCTGCCTGGTGCTGGTGACCAGCCGCAGCCAGCTCAGTAGCCTTGCCGCCCGCGAAGGCGCTCAGCTGCTGGACCTGGACTCACTCACCAAGGCCGAGGCCGGCGAGTTGCTGACCCTCCATCTCGGTTCGTCAAGGGCCTCACATGAGCCAGAGGTCGTGGACGAGTTGATCGAGCGGTGCGCGCGGCTCCCGCTTGCGCTGAGCATCGTAGCGGCCCGCGCCGCCGCTGCGCCGGCCTTGCCGCTCGCTGGGCTGGCTGATGAACTGCGAGACGCACGACGGCGCTTGGATGCCCTAGACGCGGGGGACCTGGCCACCAACGTACGGGTGGTGTTCTCCTGCTCCTACCGGAATCTCAGCGAACCAGCAGCCCAGATGTTCAGGATGCTCGGCCTGCATCCCGGCCCCGACATATCCGCCCCAGCCGCCGCCAGCCTGGCCGGAGTCCCGCTGATGCAAGCGCGCAAGGCCTTGAGCGAACTCACCCGGGCCTACCTGGTCACTGAGGCCACCCCGGGCAGGTTCACCTTCCATGACCTGCTGCGCAGCTATGCCGCTCACCAAGGCACCAGTCTGGATACCGAGACCGAACGCCAAGCCGCGGTGCGGCGGATGCTCGATCACTACCTGCACACTGGTCATGCCGCGACCGAGTGGCTGTACCCGGGCCGCGCGGACATTGGCCTCATCGCTCCCGAACTGCGGATAACGGCGGAAGAGCTGACCGCCCGAGAGCAGGCGCGGGCTTGGTGCGAGATCGAGCAGAGGATATTCCCGGCGATCGTCACGCAGGCCGCGTCGAGCGGGTTCGATACCCACGCCTGGCAGATCCCGTGGGTGCTGGCCGCCTACTTTAACCGGCAAGGCTACCTGCACGAATGGATGGCCACGCTACATACCGCGCTGGCCGCCGCGCGGCGGGACGGAGACCAGCGCGGGCAGGCCCTGGCCAGCCACGAATTGGGCTATGCATACCTTCGGCTCGGCAGCTATAACAAAGCGCGGGTCCATCTGCGGCACGCCTTGGACCTGAACCGCGAACTTGGGGATTTCGAGGAGCAAGCTCACAACCACGTTGAGCTTGCCGAGGTGGAGCAGCATCAGGGTCGCCCCGACGAGGCACTCAGCCACAGTCGCCAGAGCTTCGACTTGTATCTTGCTGCTGGGCACCGCACCGGGCAGGCACGCGCGCGCGCCCAAGAGGGACGCTGCCTGACTCATCTTGGTGAATATCAGCAGGCGCTTGCTTGCTCCATGGAGGCCATTGCCATAAACCGAGAACTCGGTGAGCTAGCGGATAAATATGTCCTGGCCGAAACGCTGAAGTATCTCGGTGACACTCACCATTACCTGCGCAATTACCCTCAGGCCGTCAATTACTATCAGCAGGCCCTTGAACTCAACCGGCAGCTCGGCGATCATTACACGGAAGCCGACACGCTCGCGCACCTCGGATATGCCTACGAGTCCGCCGCCGAACCGGATGCCGCCCAGGATGCCTGGCGGCAGGCGGTGGCCATCCTGGACGATCTGCACCACCCCGATGCTGCGCATGTCCTCGCAAAGCTCACCGAGCCGCGCGAGGCAATCGCTGGCGGACTGGAACTGCCGCCGCGCGCCGGAGATGCCGCAAGCCTCCGGGCACCCGGTCCGGCGCCCGGCGCAGCGGATGCGTGAGATACGTCAAGCCATCAACCTGGTGAGATACCGGAAGGAAGCGCCCGTGCGCTATGTACAGACCACCGGCAAACTCGCCAGCAGCGTGGTTCAGGCCCATCCCGAACCGCTACCTGTAGGCCATGTCCGTCTCGCGATCGCCTACGTCGGCGTGTGCCACTCGGATCTAGCCGCAGTCGCGGAGGGCGAGGGCGATTTCCCTCGTCGCCTGGGGCACGAAGTGTCAGGCGTCGTCACAGAGTCCGCGACGGCTGCTCTGCCGCCCGGTACCCGCGTCGCGGCATACGTGGACCACGGCTACGCCTCCGAAATCGTCGTCCCCGCCGCGCGTACGGTCGTCCTGCACCGCGACTGCTCGCTGCTGGACGGAGCACTCGCCGAACCAGTCGCCTGCGTCATCGGCGGTCTGGAGATGCTCTCGTTCCGCGAGTGCCCGCGAATCGTCCTCGTCGGCACCGGGTTCATGGGCCTGCTGGCGCTGCGCTACCTGACCGCCATCGGACACCGCGTGTTCGCCATCGAACCGCGCGCCAGCGCCCGGGAACTCGCCCGTCACTGGGGCGCGGACATCGTCGTCCACCCAGATGAGGTCGACGACCGGATGCGCCGGACCCAGCCGATCGTGATCGAGGCGACCGGAGCCGCAGCGGGCCTGACCCTGGCGAGTGACCTCGTCGGGATTGACGGCACCCTCGGCATTCTGGGCTACCATCAGTCGAACGACGGTGAACGCGTCGTCGACATGCAGGGCTGGAACTTCCGCGCATTGCGCGTGGTCAATCTGCACAACCGCCGCATAGACAACATCCTCACCTGGATGGACCGGGCTCAGCGTTCCGCCGCATTGGGATTCGTCTGCCCCAGCCGCCTCGTTGACGTACGAGTCAACCTCGATGAGCTACCCGACGTCCTCGCCGGCAAGCGCGGACATGACGCCATCAAGACAGTTCTCTGCTCGGACGCCGACAGAGAACCCCAGGCCTACCGCCCAATGGAATCCATATAGCTGACCTGCCAGGCGCGACCTCCTGTGACCAGGACACTAGCCTGGAACCAGCTCCATAACCTCCAAGTTAACTGAAGAAATGCTGAAAGCATGCCAGCGCAACCTGGCCGGAATCGGTAACATCTACGCTACAGAAATGCTGTTTCTTAGGGGAGTCAGTCCATGGCGGTCCGTAGGCGACGTGGCGGACCTGGATGCCCTTGTCGAACTCGGGCGGCGACTGCTCGAAGCGAACAAGGCGCGGATCGGTCAGGTGACGACCGGCGACACCGCTCCGGGCCGGCGGACCTGGGTGTACGGGCGGGCGGGCCAGCCGTGCCGACGGTGCGGGACCAAGATCAGCAAGGGCGAGCAGGGCGACGGGGGCGAGGAGCGGATCAGGTTCTGGTGCCCGGCATGTCAAAGATAGGACGGTAGCGTTCCGGAGTTCTTACCGGAGCGCGGACGCGCGTTACTCTCACGGAATGCGCGACGACACCACGGCGATGCGCCACGACACCGCGGCGATGCGCGACGAGACCATCGCCAGGTTTCTGGGCCAGCTTGCCGCCCGGGTTCCCGCGCCCGGCGGCGGCGCCACCGCCGCTCTGCACGCGGCGGTGGCGGCGGCGCTGCTCGGCATGGTGGCCAGGTACAGCGACGGGCCGCGCTATGACGCGCGGGTGACCGGCCACATTCGCGCGGCAGCCGATGAGCTGATGGACGAGGCCCTGTCGCTCGCTGATGCCGACGCGAGCGCCTTCGGGGCGGTCACCGACGCCTACCGGCTGCCGAAGGAGACCCAACAACAGCAGGCAGAACGCTCGGCCGCCATCGCTGGAGCGCTCGCCGGCGCGGGCCGACCGCCGGCCGGCGTGCTGGCGGCGGCGCTGCGGCTGACCGGTCTCGCCGAGGATCTGCTGCCGGCCGCCAACCGGAACGTCATCTCGGACGTGGCCGCGGCCGCTGAAGCGGCCCGTGCGGCGGCGGTCATGGCGCGGGTCAACATCGAGGTCAACCTCCGCGGAATCAAGGATCCCGCGATACGCGGCGACCTGCAGGCCACGGCGGCCACGGCGGATGACATCGCGGCCAGGGCCGATCGCGTGGTCGCCGCCGTCCGGCAGGAGATCGGCCGGTGACGACGTCGCTGGACGGCCGGGAACTCGCGGCGGAGATCCGCGCTGACGCCGCCGCCGGGGCGGCGGCGCTGACCGCCGCTGGGCGGCCGCCGCACCTCGCGGTGGTCACGGCGACCACGGACGAGGCCAGCGCGTGGTATGTCCGGTCCATCGCCAGGGCGGCCGCCAAAGTCGGCATCGCTTGCGACGTCGACGGCGAGGAGACCAGCGCCGGGATCACCGCGGCACTGCGGCGGCTGAGCGCCGACCTGGGCGTTCATGGCATCATCCTGCAGACGCCGCTGCCCGGAGGGGCGCGGCTGGCGGAGTTGGCCGGCGCCATCGCACCCGGCAAGGACGTGGACGGGGCGAACCCCCTGTCCCTCGGCCGCCTGGTGGCCGGCCTGCCGGCCTTCACTCCTGCCACAGCCGAGGCCGTGCTCGCCATGCTCGACCACTACCAGGTGAAGGCCGCCGGGCGGCGCGCGGTAGTGGTCGGCCGTTCGGTTGTGATCGGCAAGCCCGTCGCGCACCTGCTGCTCGACCGCGACGCTACCGTTACCATCTGCCACTCCCGTACCCCGGACCTTCCGGCGATCACGGCCCAGGCCGGCATCCTCGTCGTGGCTGCCGGGCGCCCCGGGCTGATCGGGCCCGCACACGTGGCCCCAGGCACCACCGTCATCGACGTCGGCACCAACGCCACGGCCGACGGCGGCTTGGCCGGCGACGTCGACCCTGCCGTCGCCGAGGTCGCCGGCGCGCTCAGCCCCGTCCCCGGCGGCGTTGGCCCCGTCACCACGGCTCTCCTGCTCCGCCACGTCACCCAGGCGGCCGCGGCGACCGGAACGGCCGGCGAGGCATGACGCTTCCGCGCCACGTCGGCGCGCTTTGTATGGCTACCGAGGAGTAGGTGCCCTGTTTGTCCTATTTGTGACTATGGAACGCGTACAGAGTCTCCGACTCCCCCGTGGCAGTAAGCGGCATAGGTGACAAAACGGGCGCGCGGGCGCTTGGCGTGTCCTTAGGGCACGGCAGGTCGGGCGACGGGGACGGCGCGCCCGTTTGGTATCTTCTTTATCTCAGCATGCTGCGGTAGACAGCGATCAGTGCGGCCTTCTGGTCCTCGGTGAGACGGTCATCGGCGCGGATAGCCTCTTCGGTGTCTGGCGGCGCCGCGACCGCATCTGCGGCACCGGCCGTGGCCGCATCGGCCACATCGGCCACATCGGCGCGGGCGTCCGCCTCCGCCGCACTGGCGCCGCCTCCGGGCTCCCCCGCGCTGGCGCCGCCCTCGGGGTTTCCCGCACCGGCGCCGCCTCCGGGGTTTCCCGCACCGGCGCCGCCTCCGGAATTCCCCGCACCGGCGCCACCTCCGGAATTCCCCGCACCGGCGCCACCTCCGGAATTCCCCGCACCGTTCGCACCAGCCCCGCCAGTCCCGGCAGCCACCCCAGTCCCAGTAGTCCCGACAGCCCCAATTCCGTCGGGGGCGCCGACCTTGTCGGAGCCAGCCTTACGCGTGCGGTCGCGGGCCATCGCGTCGATCAGGCCGGCCTCGGCGAGGAGCGTCTCGGCGGACAGGTTGAGTGCGTCGGAGATCTGCCTGAGGACCCGCACCGAGGGCTGGTGCAGGCCGCGCTCGACCTGGCTCAGGTAAGGGTTGGACAGGCTCGTGAGCTGCGCGAGCTGGCGGAGCGAAAGGTTGGCCATCTTGCGCTGGGCACGAATGAAGGCACCGAGGGCCTCGCGCTGCGCCTGCCACGGATCTGTCATGTGCACTCCCGCGAACAATAGTAAGCATGGACGTGCCCGTGGACATGGGTGTGCGCGGCAGTTCCATGCATCGGGGGGCTGCCGCGCACGGCGGCGCGTCGCGTGCCGTGGCCTTACTTGGCGGCGGCGGGCCGCTGCGTCGCGGACTTGCCGGCGTCACCGGGGAGCAGCGGGGCGGTCGCCTTCAGGACTTCCTCCGCGAACTTCCGCTGCCCGGCGAGCAACTGCCCGGCGAAGTCGTAGGCGCTGGCCACGATCTCCTCGGGCTTGGGCAGCTTGCTGGCGTACGGAATGTTCACCGGCGGCAGCTTGGGGGTGACGGACTGGACGGTCTCAACCCAGGTCCTGATCGCGTCGATGACGGTCTCCTGGCTCTTGCGCACGGTGGCGAAGAACTCTTCCTGCAGATCCCGCGTGGGTATGGCCATTGTGATTTGCCTCCTTGGCCGGACCTCTCGGGCCCTAGCTTGCTAACTATATCTAGCGCTAAGTTTAGCTAGCATTCGCTTGGCATGTCAAGCGGCGTTCGGCCGGCCTGAAGACGGCGGCAATGGTTCCGCCCCGGCCATATCGGCCGGGGCACCCTGCGCGGGGTGCCACGGCACCTTGGGCGGGCGCTTGGTACCGGCGGTCACGGCTGGTAGGAACCCGGCTCCCAGCAGCGGGTCGACGCGCCGATCGCGTTCCACGCGTTGATCGTCACGATGAGGCTGACGAGGGCGCCGACCTCGCCCTCGGTGAAGTGCGCGGCCACTTCCTCATAGGCGGAGGCGGGCACGTGGGTGTCGGCGACCAGGGTCACGGCCTCGGTGAACGCGAGCGCGGCGCGCTCGCGGGCGGTGAAGAACGGGGTCTCGCGCCAGGCCGGCAGGGCGTAGATCCGCTGTTCTGTCTCGCCTATCGCGCGTGCGTCCTTGGTGTGCATGTCGATGCAGTAGGCGCAGCCGTTGAGCTGCGACGCGCGGACCCGGATGAGCTCGCGAAGCCGCGGGTCGATGCCCGCGTTGTCGAGTTCCTTGGTCGCCGCCCTGTCGAGATGGGCCATCGCCCGGGAGAAGCCGGGCGCGGCGGCGTCGAAGTCGAGCCGGACGGGGACGGTTTCCGTTGGTGTCGTCGATGTCATCATGGTTCAACGCTAGGCCGAAATCGCCCCAGAGATATAGTCCAAGTTCATGGAGAAACATTGGGCCAATCCAGACCTGCACCTGGATCTCAACGGTCCGCGGCTCGGGGCATCGCTGGAGGACGCGCTGCGGTCGGCGGTTCGCGACGGCAGGCTCGTGCCGGGAACCCGGCTGCCCGCCTCCCGGGTGCTGGCGGCCGACCTGGGAATAGCCCGCAACACGGTCGCCGATGCCTACAGCCAGCTCGCCGCGGAGGGATGGCTGACGGCGAAGACCGGGGCCGGGACGTGGGTGGCCGGCCAGGGGCCGGAGACCGCGCCCGCGCTGCCCGGTCCGGCGCCGGCCCCGCCGGCGGGGGTACCGTCGCCGCGCTACGACATGCGTTCCGGGGCCGGCGACCTGTCCGCGTTCCCCCGGCGGGAGTGGCTGGCGGCGGCGCGGAAGGCGCTGAGCGCCGTTGCCGACCGCGCGCTGGACTACCCGGATCCGCGTGGGCTTCCGCAGCTGCGCGAGGCGCTGGCCGGTTACGTCGCGCGGACGCGAGGCGTCAGCACCGATCCCGGGCGCATCGTCGTCTGCGCGGGCTTCGCACATGCGCTGGCGCTGCTCAGCCACGTGCTGCGGGCCCGCGGCGCGACCACCATGGCGGTCGAAGTCTACGGGCACGAAGCGCACCGCCGGATCCCCGAAAGCAACGGACTGCGCGTGGTCGCGCTGCCGGTCGACCGCGGCGGCGTAGTGGCAGACGTGCTGACCAGCTCCTTTGCGGGTGCGCTGCCTGAGGGGGCGGCGCGCGGTGGCGCGGGCACGGTGGGCGGTGGCGCGGGCACGGTGGGCGGTGGCGCGGGCACGGTGGGCGGTGGCGCGGGCGTGGCGGCGGGCCGGGCGGCGGGGTGGGCGGACGCGGTGCTGCTGACGCCCGCGCACCAGTTTCCGCTCGGCGTGACCCTGCAGCCGGAGCGCCGCAGGGCGCTCGTGGCGTGGGCCGCGCGCAGCGGCGCGCTGCTGATCGAGGACGACTATGACGGCGAGTTCCGCTACGACCGCCATCCGGTTGGCGCCATGCAGGGGCTCGCGCCCGACCATGTGGTGTACGCCGGCACGGCGAGCAAGAGCCTGGCGCCAGGGCTGCGGCTCGGCTGGCTGGCGGTGCCGCGCCGGCTGGCCGGCGACGTGACGGCGGCGGCCGAAATCGCCGGCGGGTGCCCGGACGTGCTCAGCCAGCTCACGCTGGCGGAGTTCATCGCCTCCGGTGGCTATGACCGGCAGGTCCGCCAGGCCAGGCTCGCCTGCCGGCGCCGGCGCGACCGGATGATCGCCGCGCTGCGCCAGGCCGCGCCCGGGGTGCGCGTCACCGGCATCGCCGCCGGGCTGCATGCCCTCGTGGAGCTGCCGCCCGGCATGCGCGAGGACGAGGCCGTCGCCCGTGCGGCCCGCCACGGTCTCGCCGTCCAGGCGCTTGGCGCCTTCTATCGCGGCGACCGCGGCGGCCACCTGGCCGACAGACATCGGCCGGCCTTGGTGGTCGGCTACGCGCGGCCCGCGGGCCACGCCTTCACCACGGCGCTGGCCAGGCTCTGCGCCGCCCTGGCGGACCGGGGCGGGCCGGCGGACTGAGGCGGCCGGCGGAATGGGGTCAGCGGGCCGGCACGGCCGGCTCTGCCGGGCCCACGACGACGGCGGAGCCGGCGAAGTCCGCAGGCGTTCAAGCGGTTCCCGAAGAGGGAGAACCGGCTGGCGTTCAGGCGGCTCCCCCGGACTGGCGCGCGTGCCAGGCCATCCATGCGGTCAGCGCCGCGACCGCCGCGGCCAGGAGGGCGAACGCGCCGCCACGGCCGAGCACCGAGTTGAGCCCGTCGACGGCGTAGGGCGCCGCGAAGCCGGCATAGCTCAGCGCGAAGTAGCAGGCGACGACGGCGCCCCGGTCATGCGCGCCTGCGAGGTGCTCGGCCTGGCGCAGGCCGGAGACCAGGCACAGGCCGTAGGCCAGGCCGAGCAGCACCGCGCCCGTCCCGGCGAGCAGGCGGCCGGCGGAGGTCACCGCGGCGATGCCGACGGCCGCGCCCGCGGCCGCGCACCCGAGGCCGGCGACGATCGCCGCGTGCCCGCGGCGTGCCTCGAGCCGGCGCGCGAGCGGCTGGACCCCGGTGCCCGCGGCGAACGCCAGCGCGGTCATCAGGCCGGCGAAGCCTACCGACAGGGTGCGCGCGCTGGTGACCTCCTCCGGCAGCACGACGATGGCCACCGACATGGAGCCGAACACCACAGGGGCGGGCAGCGCCACCGTGAGCCAGAACCTGAGCGTGCGGACGGCCGCGGGCGGCCAGCGGCGGCGCGCCGTCGCGTGGTGGGTACCGGTGCCGGGGACCGGCCAGAGGATGACGGCCGCCACCACGCCGATCGCCAGGTGAGGCAGGTACGGGATCACCAGCGGATCGCTGACCGACTGCGCCAGAACGGCGGCGACCACGGGCCCGAGCCCGAAGCCCGCGGTCAGCGCGAGAGCGGCGCGGCGTGCGCTGAGCCCCGATCCGTGCGACAGCTCCTGCACCCATGCGGTCGCCGCGCCGAAGACGACTCCGGAGCACAGCCCGGCGAGCGCCCGCCCCGCCGCGATCAGCGGGAGGGACCGGGGACCGGCCGCCAGCAGCAGCGTGGCCAGCGGCGACAGCGCGACGAACGGCAGCACGACCGCGCGGCGGCCGAACCGGTCCGAGGCCGGGCCGCCGATGAGCAGGCCGGGAATCAGCGTCGCCGCGTAGATGCCGAACAGCCCGGCGACCGCTCCGGGCCCCAGCCCGAGCTCATGCCGGTACACGATCAGCATCGGCGAGAACTGGTTGGCTCCCCATCCCACGGCGAACATCGCGAGCGCGACTCGCACCCACGAGGCGGCCGCTTCGGCCGCGCCGCCGTCTGCCGTGCTCACCTCAACCGCGCTGACCTTATCCGGTGTGACAGCCACAAGCCGACGATACAGAGGAAACTGTCAAACCGGCATTTGACAATCCATGGGCTACCCTGGATGGGTGGACCCGGATGCCGACCTCGCCGCGATCGCCAGCCTGATGGCCGACCGGCATCGCGCGCAGATGCTGCTCGCGCTCCTCGGCGGCACGCCACAATCGGGCTCGGCGCTGGCCGAGGCGGCCGGCGTCTCCCGCTCGCTGGCCAGCGCCCACCTGAAGAAGCTCGTCGCGGGCGGCCTGGTACGCGCCGAGCCCAGCGGCCGCCAGCGGCTGTACTCGATCGCCTCGGAGCCGGTCGCGGACGCGCTCGAGATCCTCACCCTGCTGGCGCCGGCGACGCCGGTCCGCTCGCTGCGCGACTCGGTCCGCGCGAGGAGCCTGCGCTGGGCGCGGATGTGTTACGACCACCTGGCGGGCGCGGTCGGGGTCGCGGTCGCCGGGGCCCTGGTCGGCGGCGACCTGATCCGTGAGCATGACGGCGGCTACGTGCTCGCGCCGCGCGGCGCGGCCGGGTTCGGCGAGTTCGGCATCGATGTCGGCGAGCTTCGGTACCGCAGCAGGCCGCTGCTGCGTCCCTGCATGGACTGGAGCGAGCACCGCCATCACCTGGCCGGAAGCCTGGGCGCCGCCATCGCCGCCGAGATGGTCCGCCGCGACTGGCTGCACACCCGCGAGGCCACACGTATCGTCACCGTGACCGAATCCGGCGAGGCCGGCCTGCGCGACTGGCTCGGCGTCGACGTCTCCCAGCTCAGGACCGCCGCATAGGCACCCAGCAATGTCGCCGGCATAAAAGAAGCCATGCCCGGTGACCGGGTATAAGCGATTTCGCGACGCAAGAGCGCTTTTTGCCGTGTTGATAGCGGCGCCCTTCTTATGACAGCGTTGGCGTGTACCACGATGCCCATCGGACGTCAGCCGGAACAGGAGGTGCGCATCCCGTGTCCATGCGGAAACTCATGCCGGCGACCGCGGCAGTGGCGGCTCTCACCCTCGCCGTGCCCGGCATAGCGACGGCTACCACGAACCGTAATGCCGCACAACCAGTAACACATAACACTCTGGCATCTCACGCGGCGCATAACAACGCCAGGCAAGCGGCGAACCGCCGGGCGTTCGGCCAGGCGCCCGCCGTACCGGCTGCCGCGGGCAACTGCTCCGGTGCTCTGCGCTACTCCGCCCGGCACCCCCGTCAGGTTGTCAGCTGCATGACCGCGGGCACCCCGGCAGGCCGCACGGGGCGCGTGATCACCCGGAAGGAAGGGTTCCCGGTCACGTGCGACTCCCTTCCCACCGTTGTCTGGTATTACGGGCGCTTCCAGATATGCCTGGAGGACTTTTTCACCGAGTACGAGGTGGTGAACGGCAAGGTAAAAGGCACCGCGAAGTTCAGCTATGCCCAGCAACTCGACTTTGCGCCCCGCAGCCTGCAATGGACCGAAGCCGATTACGCGAGGCTGGACTCGGTGTCAGGCATATCGAAGACCAACTCGCTGGGCTGGGTGACCAAGTGCTCAGGGTCCTGCGCTCCGGCCAAGCGGACCGTGTTTCCCGTGACCCCGATCAAGGTGCACCAGACACTGCACGGCACCGCCACGTTCGCCGGCACACCCGCCAAGGGCACGACGGGCACGCTGTCGGCCCAGCCCACGGTGACCGTCGTGGATCCCGTCGGCAAGCCGGAAGCGTATCCGATCACCCTGGCCAAATCCCTGGAGGCGCGCTGCGACAGCCAGGTGGCGGTGAGCAACACCTCCGGGTGCGTCATCCCGATCTACGTTCCCGTGTTCACCGTCTCGCTCGCCAGTTCCGGAGCCAGCGCGGCGATGATTCAGTGGGCGCAGACGAACCTGTCGGGCCACTGGGGACTGCAGGGCTCCGGGCAGCCCCTGCGCCGCCTGGCCAGCGACAGCAAGGCGCGCGCGAACCGCAACAGGATCTGCGACGGCAGCTTCGTCAGCGGATCGACCAACGTTGCCGACGACAGCTGCGACGAATTCCCCTTTGCCAAGACCTATGAAAGCGGCAACCTCAACGGCGTCACCGCGGGAAGCCAGTGCGCGCAGGTCACCGCCATCAGAACAGCGAACGCAGGCACGGTCGCGCAGCAGTGGGCCAAGATCTCGGTGATCGGGAAACCGGCCGCGAGCGAGAAATGCGTACGGGGCCATATCCCGCTGCCGCTCAACACCGACGTCGGCGGCGGCCTCGGCCGGTTCGCCCAGGCTCAGCGGTTGATCGACAACGACGAATACTGGCTGGCTGTCACCCCGTAGCCAGGGCTACCGCGGTTCCGGGGGGACCCCGCCCCCGGCCAGCCCGGTGAGGACCTGCTCTCGCCACCCGGGCCCGGCCCACCGCTTGCGGTGCATCAGCACCTCCCCAAGCGCGCGGGATCCCCCCTCGGCCATTGCCATCCGCAGCGGCCGCACGGCCTCCGCGCGTGCCGCGCGGGCGTGCCGTTCCTCCGGCGTGATCCATCCTGCGGCGGACCCAGGCAGCGCGTCCTGCTCGGCCTCATACCGCTCCCGGCACAGCCGGCGCAGCGCCACGCCGAGCGGTTCGGTGTCGGTTACCACGTGCCGCCGCCCCCCGGCCGCGGCCCGCACGGCCGCTGCCAGTTCCGGATACCGGGCGAGCCGGGTTTGTTCCAGCAGCAGCCGTGACTGGTCCGCGAGGAGCGATGCCACGGTCCGCGGCGGCGCCTGCCGCACCAGCGGGTCGATCACCAGATCGCCGATGCTGAACTGCCAGTCCGGGTCCGGCGCGGGCAGGTCCTCGAGCCGCGGCAGGATCCGCGCGCTCGGCCATGGTCCTTCCACCTGCCGCGGCGACAGCGACAGGCCGAAGGCGCGCCCGGCCACGGTCAGCACCGACTCCAGGTCACCGAGAACCGGCCCGCCGCCGGCGTCGTACTGAGCCTGTGCCGCGAAGTCCAGGCCCACATCGCGCAGCAGCGGCAGGAACCGGTCCGGGTCACTGCCCTTCCGGGTGTACGGCGGGATCGTCACCAGGTGGCTGACCACCGCCCCGGCCGCCGCGTACCCGAACTCCGCGAACGCGTCCAGTGCGTGGCGCACCACCACGGCCTCCCCGCCATCAGGCACCCGGCGCAGCACCTCGGGCCGGACGCCCTCGTACGAGGCCTCCTCCCAGGCGAACAGCCACCCGTCACACCGGCCCACCCGGACGAACGGGCCATACCCCTCGTGCCATGAGGACTCGGCCGCCATCTGCTCGTCAAGCGTGCGAGGTGACGCCTCACCCGGATCCGCCCCGAACCGCGCCAGCACCTCTTCCCGCGTCATCCCGCGGATGAACGTCACGCAGAAACTCGTGCGGGGCACCGGCCCCTGCCCCAGCCATGCGAGCCCAGGGCCAGCCATCCAGCCTCCCAGACCACCACGAGCCGTACCGGACGCACACGAGGCTATCCGCCGGCGTCACCCCGTCCGGGTGACGTGCGCAAAAGGTCCAGGGCGTGACGCTGTCAGGCATGGACAACCCCGTGATCGCGACGGCGGCGGTGCCCGCAGCTGACAGCCCGCGGCCCCCGCCCGGACAGCGGTGGCTCGCGCGGCTGAGCTTCGTGCTCGCGGGCGCGGGCGTCGCGATCCTGGTGGCATTCGCCGAGCTGAAGAGCCTCGCGATGCTGGGCGTTGGCCTGGCGGCCGCGGTGATTGGCCTGGCGGCCGCGTACTTCTTCCTCTCGCGGCGGGGGATGTGGCGCTGGTTCGCGCTGGGGGTCTTCGTCTTCACGCCGCTCGCAGTGATCGCTGTCTTCGCCTTCTTCAGCCTGCTCTGGGTCGCGGTCGCCGCGGCCGCCGCGTGGCTGCTCGCGAGCGCGACCGCGCGCGCCGCGCTGGGCTGGGGCCGGAAGGAGCGCAAAGACTGGCGCATGCCGGAGCGCCCGGCGGCGCCGCCCCCCTCGCATCCGTACATGATCATGAACCCGAAATCCGGGGGCGGGAAGGTCGGGAAGTTCGACCTGAAGCGCAAGGCCGAGGAACTCGGCGCCGAGGTGTTCCTGATGAGCGCGTCCGAGCCGGTCGACGTCGGGGAGGTAGCCCGCAAGGCCGTCGCCCAGGGCGCCGACCTGCTCGGCGTCGCCGGGGGCGACGGGACGCAGGCGCTGGTCGCGGGCATCGCCGCCCAGCGCGGCATCCCGTTCATGGTGATCACGGCGGGCACGCGCAACCACTTCGCGCTCGACCTGGGGCTGGACCGGGAGAACCCGGCGGCGTGCCTCGACGCGCTGTCCGACCCCGTGGAACTGCGCATCGACCTCGGGTTGATCAACCGCCGCACCTTCGTCAACAACGCGTCGTTCGGCGCGTACGCCGAGATCGTCGAGACGCCGTCCTACCGTGACGACAAGCTGGCCACGACGCTGGACCTGCTGCCCGACCTCCTGCAAGGCCACCGCGGAGTCCGGCTGACGGCACAGGTTGACGGCAGGACGATCAGCGGGCCGCAGGCGCTGCTCGTCGCCAACAACCCGTACGGAACCGGGGACATCGCCGGCCTGAGTCGCCGTACCCGGCTGGATGGCGGCATGCTGGGGGTGGTGGGCGTCAAGGTGAGCAGCGCGCGGCAGGCAGTCGGCCTGCTGAACGGCACCCGGGGCCCCGGGCTGGCGGTCCTGACGGCGAAGGAGGTCGAGATCACCGCGGACGTGCTTCGGATCCCGATCGGCATCGACGGCGAGCCGGTGCTGATGCCGGCCCCCGTGACGTGCACGATCTGTCCTCGCGCGCTCCGCGTCTGGGTGCCGCGGCACCGCCCCGGCGGCAGCCCGCCGAGCCCCCCGGTGAACTGGGCAAGGCTGCGGGGTCTCGCCGCGTTCTCCGGGCGCCGCCATGGGTGACGGCGTGCGGGCACCTCTGGAGCGCGCAGCGAGTCTGGACGAGGCGATGCGGCGTGCCCGGGAACTGACGGCGCGGACGATGATCTTCGATGTGGAACCGCTCGTCGCCCACTGGGAGAGCGACCAGGCGGCACTCGAGCACGGGATCGCACGGGTGGTCAGCGAGCTTGCCGCGGCACCGAGCGTGCGGGTGCTGTGCTTCTCGACGAACTCGGCGCGCCGCCCCTCGGCCATGCCTGAACCTGATGGCGCGGGACCGCGACCGCAAGTGGTCTACCTGGCCTCGGCCGGCAAGCCGCTCCGCATCGCGCCGTACCGGGATTTCCCGCGGCCGGGAATGGTGGTCGGCGACCAGATCGTCACCGACGGGATCCTGGCGCGGCGGCTCGGCTACACGTTCGTGCTCTACGACCCGCGGCTGGCGGACGTGCCGGCGGGTCCCCGGCTGCTGGGTGCCGGGGGGCGCCTCGTGCGCCACCTGCTGTTCAGCCGGGGTGACTGAGCTGGCTGGCCTGCCCACGCGACACCACCGACGGGTACCGACCCGAGCTGAGCCGCATCGCCGCGTTCGTTCAGAATACTGAGTGAGAAACCCGCACATACCGGACATCTGGCTCGCCAACGCCGGCCGGCTGGCACCTTGGTCTGCCGTCAAACCGGCGAGCATCTTGATGAAGTGGTCCAGTCCTGTGACCTTTGGCCAATCAGGTGACGGATGGATTTTCTGAGATCAGTGCGGCTCGTGAGACTGTGAACATGGTGTGACGCTGAGTAACTCGTGAGCGGAAACGCCGCAGCCGCACGGCCTCCCGGCCTGCCCCGATGACACGGCGCCCGGTGGCCCCGGTGCCCCGCGAGGGCGGCATGGCGGCGGCCGGGAAATTTCTTGTTTTCGTCTCTGCCGCCGGGGTAGGCGCGGCGACCAAGATCGCGGTCCAAGATCGTTTTGGGTCAAACAAAATATCGTAGCTGAGTTCTGAACTGGATCCCACGTCCGCCGGCGATCGAGGCGGAGCGGCTTGGGCAAGGAGGCTGATGATGAAGGGTGGGACGCAGGCGGCGATGGCGCTTGCCGTCGGATACATGCTCGGCCGGCGGCGGAAGCTACGCAGGGCGACGATCATCGCTGTCGCCACCGCGGCAGGTGGCATGGGCGCGAGCGGCACGCTGGTGAAGCGCGGCGCGAAGGTCCTCGGGTCCACCGACGCGCTCGGCAAGGTCGCTCCGCAGCTCGGCGAGCTCGCCGACACCGTGCGGGGCGACCTGGTCAGCGCCGGTAAGGCCGCGGCGACCGCGGCCCTCAGCAACCGCGTTGACGCGCTGACCGACTCGCTGCATGAGCGCAGCGAGCGGCTGCGCAATCCCGGCGCGGCGGCCGGGGAGGCCGGCGAGGCGGTCCGGGGCACGGGTGAGAAGGTCCGGGGCGGGGTGGGCGGCGCGCGGCGCCGCATTCGCCCGGAGGACGAAGAGGCGGAGGACGTGCCAGCCGACGAGTACGACGAGGAGGAGTCGCGCTCAGAGGCCGCCGATTACGACGATGAGGAGGCTGAGGAGCCCGAGGAGCCAGAGGAGCCCGAGGAAAGGCCCGCACGGCGCAGGACCGCTGGCCGGGGCCGCTCTCCAGTCGCCCGGACGAGGAGGTAGAGGTCGTGGCGCGTGTGAGCGAGACCGAGGAGCGCTCGGGAAACGGTCCAGTGGACCGGCTGAAGTCTGAGGTCGTGGGCCTTGTCGACGCCCTCGGCGAGCGTGCCCTGGCGTCCGTGCGGGAACGGGTCGGGGGCGCGACCGAGCGCCTGACCGGCTACGTCGACGACGGCGGTGGGCCGGGGCTGATGGCCGCGGTCACCGGCGCGAAGGGGCTCGCCGAGGGAAAAGGACCCGTTCGGTCGTTGCTCGGAGCCGGGCTGAAAGGCGTCACCGAGAAGGTGCGGGGCATGTTCGGCGGCGGTAAAGGCGGCGGCAAGGGCAAGAAGATGAAGGTCACCAACATCGTCGAATCGATCGACGTCGGGGTGCCGGTCAAGCTCGCCTACAACCAGTGGACGCAGTTCGGCGACTTCCCGAGCTTCACGAAGAAGGTGGAGAACGTCGACCAGGAGGACGACCAGAAGCTCAACTGGAAAGCACAGATTTTCTGGTCGCACCGTACCTGGGAATCCACGATCCTCGAGCAGATCCCCGATGACCACATCGTATGGCGGTCCAAGGGAGCGAAAGGATACGTGGACGGCGCGGTCAGCTTCCATGAGCTGGCGCCCAATCTCACCCGGATTCTGGTCGTCCTGGAATATCATCCGCAGGGCCTTTTCGAGCACACCGGCAATCTGTGGCGGGCACAGGGCCGGCGGGCGCGGCTGGAATTCAAGCACTTCCGGCGGCACATCATGTCCCAGGCCATTCTGCACCCCGACGAGATCGAGGGCTGGCGCGGCGTGATCAAGGACGGCGAGGTCGTCAAGGACCACGAGACCGCCCTCCGGGAGGAGCAGGAGGCCGAAGGGGGCGCCGGCGAGGAGGGCCAGGAGGCGGAAGAGGGCCAGGAGCCGGAGGACGAGTTCGCCGCCGAAGGCGAGGAGCCCGCAGAGGGCGAGGAGCCCGAAGAGGGCGAAGAGGCCGCTGGGGACGAGGAGCGCTTCGAGGACGAGGACCGGGAGCTCGTGGGCAGCTCCGGCGACGGCGAGGAGCCGCAGGCCGGGCGCAGGCGCGCCCGGGCAAGTGAGGACGGCGGCACCGGCGAGCGTGGCCGCCGGCCCGCGGGCCGTGCGCAGCGGCCCGGCCGGACCGAGGACCGGCCGCAGCGCACGGTCCGGCGCAGCCCGGCGCGCGGACGCTGAACCGAACCAGTGGAGTGAGGAGGGGAGCGATCAATGACAACGGCCATGCAGCCGGGTGGTGGCAGCGCGGCGCGCCCATCACCCAGCGGCCTCGCCGACGTGATCGACACGATCCTGGACAAGGGCCTGGTCATCGACGCGTATGTGCGGGTCTCGCTCGTGGGCATCGAACTGCTCACGATCGACGCGCGCGTCGTCGTGGCCAGCGTCGACACCTACCTGCGATTCGCCGAGGCCGTCAACCGCCTTGACATTTCGCAGGACAAGGAGGGCCTCCCGGGGCTCATCGGCGACATGCAGGAAGGCGGAGCCAAACACAAGACGAAGGGCGCGCTCGAAGCGGCCGGCGAGAAGCTGCGGGACTTCGCGGCGGACAGCCGGGAACGCGCCGGCCAGCGCAGCGGCCGGGCTGGCAAGGAGGGGAGCTGAGATGGCGGCGCAGTCGGAGACCAAGCCGGAGTCCGAGGCACAGCAGACGGGCATCTATGTGTACGGGATCCTTCCCGGGGACGTCGAGCTGGAGGCCGACGTGCGCGGCATCGGCGATCCGCCCGGCGAGGTCAGGCTCGTGCGGCAGGGCGATCTGGCGGCGCTCGTGAGCGAAGTGGACGTCTCCAAGCCGCTGGGCGAGCCGGATGACCTCGTCGTGCATGAACAACTCCTGGACTCGATCGCGCCCGACGCACCGGTGCTTCCGCTGCGGTTCGGCGCGGTCGTAGCCAGCGAGGACGCGGTGGCGCACGAGCTGCTCGAGGCTCATCAGGACGAGTTCGCATCGGCTCTGGAAGAGCTGGAGGACCGCGCCGAGTACGTGGTCAGGGGCCGCTACGTCGAGCAGGCGGTCCTGCAGGAGATCCTTTCGGAAAACGAGGAGGCCGCGCGCCTGCGGGAGCAGATCAAGGACGCGGACCCAGATGCCACGCGCGACGCGCGGATTCGGCTCGGCGAGATCATAGACAACGCGATCAGCGAGAAGCGCGAGAAGGACACGCGCACCGTCGGCGACGCCCTGGCCGGGCACGCCGTCGCGAGCGTCGTGCGCCCGGCGACCCACGAGCTCGACGCCGTGCACGTCGCCTTCCTCGTCGCCAGCGACGCGGCGGATGAGGTGGAGCAGGCGGCCGAGAAGCTGGCGGCGGGCTGGGAAGGCCGGGTCGAACTGCGCCTGCTCGGACCCATGGCCGCCTACGATTTCGTCGCGACCACGGCGCCCGAGAGCTGACATGGGCCTGCTGACACTGCCCTTCCGGCTTCCGTTCCTCCCGATCAGCGGATTCGTCCGCATCGCGGAGCTCATTCGTGATGAGGCGGAACGGGAGATGCACGACCCGGCCGCTGTCAGACGGCAGCTGGAGGAAGCGGAGCAGGCACGGGACAGCGGTGCGATCTCCGAGGACGAGCTCTCCCGTATCGAAGCCGGGGCGATTGGCCGCCTTTACGCCACAGGGGAGGCATCGGCCGGACGACGGCAACGTGGCGACAGGAGCTGATTCACATGGCTGAACGCAGAACCGCCCGTACCAGGGACCGCGGTGACCGGGCTGCGGAAGCGGAAAAGGACAAGCCAGGCGGCGACCTGGTCGACGACATGGTGGACACGGAAGCGGCGCCGGCCGACGCGGCCGAGGACACGGAATCCGAGGACACCGAAACGGCCGGCCGTGACGAGGACACCCAGCGACGGAGCGCCGGCGGCGAGGGCGGCGGCCTGTCAGCCGCCAGGGCCGGCCGGCTGGGCCTGCAGCAAATCGCCGAGCTGACCGGGAAGGCGCCCGAGGGCGTCACCGGCGTGGAGCCCACGGAGGACGGCTGGGTGGTGAGCGTGGAGGTCGTGGAGGACAGGCGGGTCCCCTCGTCGACCGACATCCTGGCCACGTACGAAGCGGACATCGACGCCGCCGGGAACCTGGTGTCCTACCGCAGGGTGCGCCGGTACTCGCGCGGTCACGGCGAGAACGGCGGGGCCTCCTGACATGACATCCGGCGACATGGTGCAGCCCGGTGCGCAGGCCGCGCGGTTCTACGGCTCCGCCCGTTCTGAGCCCGCCAACCTCGGGGACATCCTGGAACGGGTCCTTGACAAGGGGCTCGTCGTCGCGGGCGACATCCGGGTCAACCTGCTGGACATCGAGCTCCTCACGATCAAGCTCCGGCTCGTGATCGCGTCGCTCGACACGGCGCGCGAGGTCGGCATCAACTGGTGGGAAAGCGATCCGTGGCTCAGCGCCGAAGCCGCCGACAGGGCCGCGGCCCGTGACTCCGCTGGCCGTGAGCTGGAGGAGGAAAACCAGAGGCTTCAGGAACGGATCCGGGAACTCGAGTCGGGCCGGGCTGACCATGGCGGCGGATGAGGGCCGGGGTGTCTGGCTTTACGCCGTCGCGGACCGCATCGCGGCGCCCGGCGTGGGCCTCATCCCGCAGGTCTTTCGCGGGCTGGCCGGAGTGGGCGGCGAGCCCGTGCGCGGCGTCGAGGCGGCCGGGCTGACCGCGGTCGTCGGGGGCGTTGACCTGGCCGAGTTCGGCGAGGCGGCGCTGCGGCGCAACCTGGAGGATCCCGCCTGGCTGGAGGAGACGGCACGGGCGCACCACCGCGTCATCGACGCGGCCGCCGCACTGGGATCGCTCCTTCCCGCGCGGCTCGCCACCGTCTACAGCAGCGAAGCCAGCATGGCCGCGGCGCTCGCGAGGCGCCGTGAGGATTTCCGCGCGGCACTGGAGCGGGTGCGGGCGCGCAGGGAGTGGGGGGTCAAGGCGTACGTGGCGCTTCCGGCTGAGCCGGGGCCGGCTGGGGCTTCCGGTCCCGCCGGGGCTTCCGGTCCCGCTGGGGCGGCCCGGTCGGGGGCGGCATACCTGCGGCGGCGGCGCGATCAGCTGTCGGCCCGGAGGGAACTTCGCCACGGCGCGATCGCGAGCGCCCAGGCCGTTCACTCGCGGCTGTCCCGGTACGCGGTCGAGACGCGACTGCACCCGCCGCAGTCAGCGCAGCTCACCGGGAAGCGGGCACAGATGCTGCTCAATGCCGCCTACCTGCTCGACGGCAGCCGTGAGGGTGACTTCGCGTCGACGGTGGCGACGCTGGCCACGGAGCATCCCGGCATCCGCCTCGAGCTCACGGGGCCGTGGCCGCCGTACTCGTTCGCCGCCGCGGAGGCCGAGGGCCAGTGAGCGGACGGCCAGTGAGCGGACGGCGCGGGATGAACCGGGCACCAGCGCCTTCGCCGGCGACCGCCGGCCGGGTCATCCAGCCGCGCGCCGTCGATATTCCGCCGGAGCGGGTCGCCCTGGTGGACCTGCTGGACCGCGTGCTCGCCGGCGGGGTGGTGATATCCGGGGACATCACGCTGTCCATCGCGGACGTCGACCTGGTAACGGTGTCGCTCCGGGCGCTCGTCGCGTCGATCAGCGCCCTCGCCGCGCCCGACAGCGCGCCAGGCTCGGCGGGCAGCGCCCCCGGGGCGGCGGGCAGCGCGCCAGGCGCGGCGGACAGGCCGCCTGAGCCCGGGAGGAGGGAACCGTAGATGTCCGGCGAGTCGCCGGGACCCGCGCGGCGCTTGCGCGTCGACGCGGATCCGGAAACGGTCGAGCGGGGACTTGCGAGCCTTGTCCTGACGCTTGTGGAGCTGCTGCGGCAGCTCATGGAACGCCAGGCGCTGCGGCGCCTGGATGAGGGGTCGCTCACCGACGAGCAGGCCGAAAAGGTGGGTTACACGCTGATGCGCCTTGACGAGCGGATGACCGAACTCACGGATCACTTCGGAATCGCGCGGGAGGAACTCAACATCGACCTGGGACCGCTCGGCCCGCTCCTGGGAGACCGGTAATTCGGATAACTCTCCCCCAGGTTCCTGGTGACCTTCCCCGGTTTCCTGCCGCCGCCGTTCGATGTCGGAGGCAACGCGCTCCTCGAACGGCTTGAGCTTGTCGTAAAGCTTTTCCGGCGGCACGGTCGAGCCCGGCTCACCGACAAGCCATGGCGCGGCGGCGACGGCGGTCTGCCACGCCGCCTCCTGAGGGTCGGTATCCAGGTTGGTATCCGCGGGCGCGGCGGGGGCCTGCGCCACCGGTTCCACCTTGTCCAGGTAGACGTTGACGTACTGACCCCGCCGCGCCTCGTGATACTCCAGCCGGGCCCGCCTGCCTTGCAACTGCTTCGCCCGCTCGCCGATCTGCTCACGGAACGTGGTGTATTCCTTGCCGTCACTGTCTTTGACGACATAGCGAACGTTCCCGCCCCGGGTGTCCACGGCGCGGACCTCGTCAATGATTGCTTCGGCTTGCATGGCTGGTCCGGGTCCGGGTAAAGCCCTGGTTTGCGTTCTGGGCCTTACTTTGGGATGGGGCTTTTACTCCTTCGCGGCGTCGCGGGTGATCTTGCCCATGTCCTTCGCCCGCTCACCGACCTGGCGCGCTGCGCCGCCAGCCCGCTCTTTCTGTCCCTTCATCTCGAGGTAAGGGTCGCCCGCCTCACGGCCTGCCTTGGCCTTGGCCCGGCCCTTACCCATACGGAACCTGTTCCGCAGTTTGTCGACGAAACCCATGGTGTCCGCCTCCTCTTGGGGCTGTTACCTGTGTCTACTTCCCCCATCCAGCCGAATATGCCTGCCGCAGCGGCCTGGTCGCGCCGGTAACGCGGTCTGCCGCTCGATGAGCGGGAGCAGGTGGTTGGGCTCACCGCCACAGCACACCATGATCCGCCCGGCAAGCGTGTCATCGGCGAGGAAGTCCATCGCGGCGTCCGCTATGTCCGCGGGCGTGAGCACCGGAGGAAGGTCAGCCAGCTCAGCCGGTGTCATGCGCGCTCGTGACCGTCGGGAGGACGGGCTGTCCACCAGGCCTGGGCAGATGCAGTTGGCGCGCACGCCCATCGTGTCGCGCAGCGGCGCCAGGCAGGCGGTGAGCCGGATAACCCCGGCTTTGGCGGCCGCGTACTCGGGTTTGTCGTAGCTGGTCGTTCCCAGGGCGCCGACCGAGGCGATGTTGATGATCGCGCCGCCGCCGCCTCCGGCCATGGGGCCGAGCACGAGCTGGGTCGCGAGCATGACCGCCCGCAGGTTCAGGTCCAGGGTGTACTCCCATTTGGCCGGGCCCGCCTCCGGGAAGTACGGTCCCTCAACTCCCCCGGCGTTGTTGACCAGGACGCCCAGCCGCCCGGCCGCCCGGCACGCGGTGTCAACGGCTGCGCGGACATCGGCCCTGCTGGCGGCGTCCGCACGGACGAACGATCCGCCGATCCGCGCGGCCGTTGCCTGGCCAGCGCTTTCGTCGAGATCGGCGACGACTACATGCATGCCCTCGGCCGCGAGCCGCTCCGCGATCCCTGCGCCTATTCCGTCCGCACCGCCCGTCACCAAAGCGGTCATTCCATCAAGGTTCATGCCCGCATTGTCTGTCCAGCCACTGACAATTTTCCTGTGCGGCCAGCGCAACGGGTGCGCGACACATATGTATATGTAGGGGTCCCGCATCTGTAGGGGTCCCGCATCTGGGCTGGTTATGTTGGCGGCAAGCCGAACTACGCGTGCGCGGCCCCAGATCATCCCGGGTCCCGGGCACGGGCCGCGCTTCTTGTGGACCCGGTCAGCGGGCCGCCGGAAGACGGTCGGCCGCCAGCTCGCCGCGGCGGAGGCGGAGAAGGTGCGCCGCGAGCTGGCCCGGCGTTCGCGGGGGCCGCTGGGCTGCTGGCCGACCTGGCCGGGGTACGGACATGAGTAAACGAGCCTGTTAGACGTCTTCCGCCCGGTAGTCTTCGGGGGCAGTTGACACGGAGGGTCGCGGATGCTGGGCGTTAAGGCGCTGGCGGGGAAGGCCCTATACGGGCTGGCATGCATCGTCGCTGCGGTCGTCTTGGTCGTGAGCGGCGTGGCGTACTACGGGAAGAAGGCGGTCAATAGCCTCGGCACGTCCCCCAACCTGTCCGGCGGACCCTCCACCGGCCCGATGAACATCCTGATCATCGGCCTGGAGTCGCGGACCTACTGGGACGGGACATCGGTTGACCACCACATCGCTACCATCACGCACATTGGGACAGCCGCCGACGGCAACGGCGGGAACGCTGCCAACACGCTGATCCTGCTGCACATCTTCGCCGACGGGCGGAAGGCGGTGGGTTTCTCCATCCCCCGGGACGCCTACGTGCCGATGGCCGGGACGATGGGCTTCGGCGCCAGCCCGAGCAAGATCGACAACGCCTACGGCTATGCCATGGCGCAGCAGATAACCAATGACCTGACGGCGCACCCTAGCTGGTCCTCCGCGCAGCGAAACCTGGACGGCAACTACGCCGGCCAGAATGCCGAGATCCAGACCGTCCAAGCGCTGACGGGGGTCACGATCAACAAGTTCGTCGAACTCAACCTCGTCGGCTACTACAACATGGCCAAGGTGTTCGGCGGCATAGAGGCGTGCGTCTTCCCGTGGCCGGGCGGCAATACGCCGAGCGGATACCTCGCGAAGGACGCGAACCTTAGCGACCCCGTCGTGGGAGGCACCACTGGCGGGTACGGGTCGGGGTCAGAGGTGGTGCCGGGCATCCAGCACCTGCCGCCGGAGCAGGCCCTGGCCTTCGTCCGCAACAGGCACACCGTGCCGGGCGGCGACACCGGCCGCACCTACCGCCAGCAGGCCGTGATCGACTACGTGCTGAACAACCTGAAGACGGGCGGCGTCCTGTCCGACATCAGCAAGCTGAACTCGCTGCTGAGCAGCGCCAAGGAGTACGTGCAGCTCCCCCGGAACTGGGACCTGGTCCAGTTCGGCGGCGAGATCAGCGGCCTGACCCCGTCGAAAATCGCTCTCACTACGCTCCCCACCACTGGGTCGGAGACCGCCCCCAACGGCGTCGGGGCAGTGTCCACGGTCGACATCCCCGCGATCCGGCGGATCGTGCAGCGGGCATTCTCGGCCCCGCCGGAGGCCGGCATCACCAAGCCGTCCAGTTCCGCCAAGGGCAGCACCTCCGGCACTAGCGGTAACTCCGTCAGGAGCGACACCTCGTCCGCGACAAAGGCGCCCGCCAAGCCGGCCCCGACGGCGCTGCCCGCGGCCAAGGTCACCGTGGACGTGATCAACAACGGCGCCCCGGCCGGCACGGCGCGTAACGTGCTGACGGCCCTCGCGGCTAGGGGGTACACGGCCGGCACCGCCGGGAACCCGCCGGCCGGCACCCCCGCCCAGTCGCTGACCACGGTCAGCTACGGGGCCGGCGCGGCGGTCAACGCGGCGGCCATCGCGAAGTACTTCGGCCCCGGCATCACCGTGACTGCCAGCAGTTCCCTGACGGCCGACCACGTGGTGGTCACCCTGGGCGTGGCGACCCAGGCGGTGCCCGCGTCGCTCGTCGGTCGCGCCCCCACGTCGCAGTCCTCCGGCAGCGGCTCAGCCAGCAGTGGCTCCGCGAGTAGCCGCTCAGCCAGCAGCACCTCAGGCGCTGCCCACGCCCTTACGCCGCAGGAGAAGCAGTGGGCAGCGGAGGCGAAGGCCAAGTACGGCATCCCCTGCGTCTACTGAGTAACCCTGGTCGGGTGGACCGGGGAAATCGCACCCTTGCGCCGCGCCGAGGCCAGCAGCCAGTGGACAGCCATCCGCAGTTTCCGGCCCTGACCAGCCCTGCGCAGCGGCTGATCGTCGCCCGCGGTCCACGCCGCCCGCTGGGCCGCGATCCGCGATCTCACCCTCAAGATAGTTAAGCATCCACTTGACTGTAGTTTTAGCGGCGGCAATACTTAAGAACATGATTAACCAAGGCGCGGACCTGGACCGGGCCTTCCACGCCCTGGCGGACCCGTCCCGCAGGCTGATTGTCGAGCGACTTGCCCGCGGCCCCGCGTCGGTGAGCGAGCTGGCACGACCCCTTACCATGTCCTTGCCCGCGGTGATGCAGCACCTGCAGGTGCTGGAGGCGTGCTCGCTCGTCGCTTCGGAAAAAGCCGGCCGTGTCCGCACCTGCCGCATCGAGCCGGAAATGCTGCGGCGGGTGGAGCAGTGGGTTGCCCGCCAGCGGACCACCTGGGAGCGGCGGCTTGACCGGCTCGGCGACTACCTGGCCGAAGACCAGCAAGAAGGGATCCAGCGATGAGTGACCACTGCGTGGCCCATGCCACGTTCAGTCTCGAACGCACCTACAGCGCGGCGCCTGCCCGCGTGTTCGCCGCGTGGGCCGAGCCCGCAGCGAAGGCTCGATGGTTCGCCGGGCCTGACTCCGGCCACCGGCTCGATTTCCGGGTCGGCGGCCGCGAGGTCGCCCAGGGAGCCAACAGCGACGGTGACCTGCTGACCTTCGAGTCGGCCTACCACGACATCGTTCCCTCAGCCCGGATCGTCTACAGCTCCACGCTTTCGGTCCGCGACAAGGTCGCCACCGTGTCGGTCACCACGGTGGAGTTCTCTCCTGCCGGGGACGGCACCCGGCTGCTCCTGACCGAGCAGGGCACCTACCTCGACGGCCTGGAAGATCCGAGCTGGCGCGAGCAGGGAACCAGCCAGCAGCTCGACGCTCTGGACACCGAACTGAAAGAGAGCGGTACACGTTGATGAGCACCCCGGTCAGCCAGCCCGAGCTTGAGATCCGCGCCCTCATCGAGGCCTGGACGCAAGCGCTGCGCGCTAAGGACGTAGCCGGGCGCACCGCGCACTACGCCGATGACGTCCTGATATTCGATGTCATCAACCCGGTACAGCACGCCGGCCTGGACGCGCTCAGGCAGAGACTGGCCCAGTGGTTCGCCACATTCGACGGCCCGATCGACTGTCAAGTGCTCGGCCTGCAGATCACAGCAGACCAGCACGTCGCTTTCTGCCACTCCCTTCAGCGATTCCGTGGCTCCCTGGCCAACGGCGGGATGCTGGACATGCTGGTCCGCTACACCACCTGCCTTCGCAAGACCAGCGATCGCTGGGCTGTCACCCACGAGCACGCATCCACCCCCTTCGACCCCGCGACCGGCCTCGCGTCTGTAGCCACGCCACCCAGCACAGCCGGACGGTCGTGATCACCCGCCACACGCCCACGCGCACTGCAGGTGGCCTGTCCCCGCCCATGCAGCGGGCGGCGGCGGTGATCTGCGTGCGGGTTCGGCTGAACTCGCGGGCGACTCAAACTAAGGTCTCAAGTCACTATGCGCAACTTGCGGGTGGCGGCATGATCGCGACTTCGCACCCGTGCTCGTATCGCCGGATGACCGTGCTCTGCCTGCCGGTCACGACGGTCACGACCTGGGGCGGGCCGGCGTAGCTCCGCAACCGGGCGTCGTCCAGGGCCTCCAGCAGCGATCGGAGCGTATACGGGTAGGTCCTGTACACCGTGCCGAGCCTGCTTCCCGTGCCGACGTCCCGCACGGCGTAGGACTTGCTGGCCGTGCTGTCATCCCTTGTCCCCGCGCGCATTGCACGATCAACTTATGGCAAGCGCGTGCCTATCTACCTCAGCCGAGTCAACAGGCGCTATATGATCACCGAGCGTAACCACACCCAGGCCGGCCTGGCCGGGTAACCGGCGAGCCGCGCTGGGGGAAGCCTTCGGCCCGTCCGGTGAGCGCAGGCGCTCCTCGACAACCATGCGCGCGTACTCTTCGGACTCCCCGTCAGACATCCAGGCGAAGCCGTCCGCGGTCACGGTGGCGATGACGGGGAAGATCTGCCGCGTGAGGTCAGGGCCGCCGGTTGCCGAGTCATCGTCGGCGGCGTCATACAACGCGTGCGCGCAGGCCAGCATCGCATCACGGGCCGGCATGTTGTCGGCGTAAAGCTTCTTCAGGGAGCCCCTGGCGAATATCGATCCCGAGCCGATGGCGTGGAACCGGTGTTCCTCGGAAGGGCCACCGGCCAAGTCGTAGCTGTATATCCACGCCGTCCTGGCTTCCTCGTCATAGCCGGCGAACAACGGCATAACCGCTAGCCCTTGCATCACGGCTCCAAGATTTCCCCTGATCATCGCGGCCAGCCGGTTGGCCTTCCCCGTAAGGGACAGCTGCCGACCCTCCATCTTCTCGTAATGCTCAAGTTCCACCTGGAACAGCCGCACTAGCTCCACAGCAATGCTCCACGCCCCCGCGACGCCGACGGCCGAGTGTTCATCGGTGCGGAACACTTTCCGGACCTCGCGCTTGGAGATCATGCTGGCCATCGTCGCGCGCCGGCCCCC
>Ga0213875_10000144_pt1 | contig 75332 bp, 72 predicted proteins | sample BarmaccomBMRX_R8_FD_160105 | JGI IMG/M metagenome (GOLD analysis project Ga0213875, IMG submission 160105) | Root-associated microbial communities from Barbacenia macrantha in rupestrian grasslands, the National Park of Serra do Cipo, Brazil - RX_R8 | ecosystem: Host-associated > Plants > Roots...
AGCCGTCATACGCATCCGACTTAATCACAGTAACAAGCTCGGCACGATCCTGTTCAGAGAGTTCCATGGGCCAAATCATCTCAGTATCAAGGTGCAATGTAAAGATCTACATCTCATAAGACACTAGCAACAGTCGAGGTATCAATCCGCTACATGCAATCGTTAGCCTCGTGCCGTAACACTAAAATGTCGATCCATCCAGTGCTGATCGGTCCGGGACCCATCGGATCTGTCAAAGTTGGCGGCCTGGATAGCCCTACGACTCACCGTGGCAAGTCATCGGGTTAAGATGATGCCGCCTCGAGCTAGAGACCAGCAAGGAAGCTGGCGACACTGCCGATGATATTGTTGACGTCGGTGAAGATTCCGCTCAATAACGTAGAGATCATGCCGGGTCGGTCCTTTCGTCAACCGCCGACGTGATGAGTTATCGGGATCAATCAAGATCACGCCGCGGTCGGACTAAAAAAGGCTGCTAACGATGCTGCTGAAAATGTTCACCACGTCGGCGAAGGGTAGGCTTATGAAGGTAGGCATGTCGAGTCGATCCTTTCGTCGATGCGCCCGATAGTGAGTGGCCTCAGGGGATGGCCAACCGCAAGAGATACTAGTCAACCGGCGACGCTGACTGTCAAGACCTCGTTCATGATAATTTACGAGCGATTTAACGTATATGCATGGAGCGAGTGATTGCATTCATAGAGTAAGTCGGCCACGCAGGCGACACAATCGTTCACAGCGAGGAAGCAATCAGGGTGATCCAGAGAGACAATTGACCTAAGAACGCCAGGCCAACACGTGTACTGGTGACCAGCTAGCAACGGCCGAAATCTCGCAGGCAGTGATAGATTGATCAGCAAATCGCACAGATAAGATACATCCTTTGGACACGGTTGCCCGGGTACTCCAATCCTGCCAGGGCGCCACCGCGGCGAGGCGCCGTCGGGTACTATTGACTCCGGCAACACGGTGTGGATGATCGCCAGTCTAGGGAGCGGTGACCCCACGAACCCGCTGATTCTCGGACCGTGGTAGCGGTTGTTCGTGGATAGCCCCGATCGCCTGCGGCTTTCGGAAGTGCAAACGCTCGTTGCCTGCGCTTATCTTCAATTATCTGGATGTGTTTTGTGACCATAAAGTGCCCAAATGATCAACGGTGGCGCCGCGCGGACGTCATGACGACGTAGACCGGACGTGAGAGATCCCGATTGACATCCTTGATCGAGACCGCGCACTACCACCTCGTGTTGGGACAATCCGTCACCGACCACACAAGCTCACTGGGTCGGCGGGGATGAGATGCTGCTACGCACGCCAGATCACGTCACTCACGGACTTCTGGAACTGAGGAACCGGGCCAAGGGCGACACTCGCTCGGCTCCCTCTCCCCCAGAACTTACTCAGCTACTTCACGCTCACCTAGCTATGCACGGAACCGATGCCGAGGGCCGACTATTTCGAGGGGTCCGCAGCGGGCGGGAGCTAGAGGAGAGCACCTATCACCGTGTGTGGCGTAAGGGCCGCCAGGCAGCGCTGACCGCCGAGGAATACGCTTCGCCGCTCGCGCGGCGGCCTTACGACCTCCGCCACGCGGCGGTGTCGACATGGCTCAACGCAGGCGTGCCGGCCACGCAGGTCGCGGAGTGGCAGGCCACAGTGTCGCTGTCCTGCTGCAGATCTACGCGAAGTGCCTCTCGGGGCAGGAGGAACTGGCTCGTAAGCGAATCGAGGCCAGGTTGCGTGAGGCGTAGCGGGTGCCGCGCTTCGGCACGTATTCGGCACAGACAACCGTTGAGCGCTGGACTTTGCCGGAGACCACCGGACAACCCACGACGGCGCTTCGACCTTATTGGTGCAGGTCAAGGGGCTGTTGTGGGTAGTACCCAGGGGTGCCCCCGGTGGGAGTCGAACCCACACTGCGGCCCTTTTAAGGGGCCTGCCTCTGCCTTTGGGCTACGGGGGCGCGCCCGTACAGGGTAGCTGCGCCAGGGCTGGCGGGATCGACATGTACCCGATCACGAGACGGTGGTGGCGCGGACGAACTCGGCTTTCGGGTCATTGATCTGCCCCAGCGCCACCACCTCACGGCGAAACAGCAAGGCAGCGGTCCAGTCGGTCAAGATGCGCACCTTGCGGTTGAACGTCGGCATCCGGCTCAGGTGGTAGGTGCGGTGCATCAACCAGGCAAGGGGACCGGTGAACCTGATCCCGTAAATCTCTGCCACCCCGCGGTACAGGCCTAAGCTGGCCACGGATCCAGCGTCACGATGCTGATAGTGCCGCAAAGGCTGGCCCCGCAGGTAGGCGATGACATTGTCGGCGAGCACCTCGGCCTGGCGGACGGCGTGCTGGGCTGACGGGCTGGTGGTGGCGTCCGGATCCGATGAGGTCAAATCCGGCACGGCGGCACAGTCGCCAGCCGAAAAGGCATCGGGGCAGCTCACCACCTGCAAGGTCGGCTGGCAACGCAACCGTTGGCGGTCATCCAGTGGCAGGTCGGTTTGCCGGAGCACTGGGTTGGCCTTGACGCCGGCGGTCCAGACGATGGTGTCGGCGTCAAACTCGGTGCCGTTGTCCAACACCACATGGCCGTTCTCCATGGTGTTGACCCTGGTGTTTAAAAAGATCTCGATGCCACGTTGGGCCAGGCGCTTGACGGTGTAGCGGCCCAGCGCCAGGCTCACCTCCGGCATGATCCGTCCGGCGGCCTCGACGAGAACCCAGCGCATATCCGCCGGCTCGACGGTCTGGTAATAGCGGCAGGCGTAGCGGGCCATATCCTCCAGCTCGGCGAGCACCTCGATTCCCGCGTATCCGCCACCGATCACCACGAAACTCAACAGCCTGCGGCGCAGCTGCACATCGATCGAGGCGTCGGCGGCTTCCAGTCGGGACAGTACGTGGTTGCGCAGGTAGATGGCCTCACCGATGGTCTTGAAGGAAATACCGCACTCGGCGAGACCGGGAATGGGCAAGGTCCGCGCGATGGAGCCCGGCGCCATCACCAGCACGTCGTAGCCAATCTGCTCGACGTTCCCGCCACAGTTTTCGATCGTGGCGACGTGGTCTGCATGCTCCACCTTGGTGACCCGGCCACAGACGACGCGGCAGCGCTTGAGCACCCGCCGCAACGGCACCACCACGTGCCGGGGCTCGATCGATCCCGCCGCAGCCTCTGGCAGGAAGGGTTGGTAAGTCATCTGCGGTTGGGGATCGACCACGGTGATCGATGCGTCGCCCTGACTCAGCTTGGATTGCAGCCCGAGCGCGGTGTACATACCCACGTAGCCACCGCCGACGACGAGGATGTGGGGCAATTCCCTAGGCGCAACACCCATAGCAGCAGTATCCCTGGTGCCAGCTCGGGCGTGCTGGTGATTACGTTGTGATCCCGGCCAGTTCTGCGGCCCGGCGCAGCACGTCGGTCAGCATCGCCGGGGTGAGTCGGCCGGTGAACGTGTTCTGCTGGCTGACGTGGTAGCAGCCGAGTAGATACAGCCCGTCCAAGGCGACTTCGGTGCCGTGCCCGAAGCGGGGCCGCGGGATCGGCACCGGCCACCCCGCAGCGCTTAACGCGGGCAGCAACGCTTGCCAGCCGAACGCACCGAGCACTACCACAGCGCGCAGCGTCGGGCGCAGCAGTTGCAGCTCGCGGGTCAGCCAGGGCCGGCACGCGTCGCGTTCGCTCGGGGTGGGCTTGTTGGCCGGCGGCGCGCAGTGCACCGGGGCGGTGATCCGGGTGCGGTACAACATCAACCCATCACCGCGGTGGGTGGAAAGCGGCTGGTTGGCCAGCCCGACAGCGTGCAATGCAGCGAACAGCACGTCACCCGAGCGGTCGCCGGTGAAGATCCGGCCGGTGCGGTTGCCACCGTGCGCGGCAGGCGCAAGCCCCACAATGGCCAGCGCCGCGTCAGGCGGGCCGAATCCCGGCACCGGACGCCCCCAGTAGGTCTCGTCCCGGTAGGCGGCTCGCTTGTCCGCCGCCACCTTCTCCCGCCACGCGACCAGCCGCGGGCACTCGCGGCAGCGCGTCACCGCCTTATCCAGTGCCTCCAATCCCTCACAGCCCTCGCGTGCCGTGCTCTCCTGCCCGGTGTGTTGTGGTGTCATGCACGCCCCGCGTCAGCCAGGCCCAGCGCGATGCCGTCGAGGATGTCGTGCTCGCTGACCACCAGCTCAGCGATACCGGCACGGGCCTGAAGCTGCTCAGCGAGCACCGCAACGATGAGCGCACCGCCGGCGATCACGTCAACCCTGCCGGGATGGATGACGGGATTGGCCGCCCGCTGCTGATGCGTCGACGCGAGCAGGTTTTCCGCGGTGTCCCGCACCTGCTGCAGTGACAAGCGCGACAGGTGGGTGCATGCTGCGTTGTAGTCGGGCAACCGCTGGGACACTGCGGACAGCGTCGTGACGGTGCCCGCCACCCCGACCCAGGTGCGGGCCCGGTCCACTGGTACCTCAGTGAATGCTTCCTGCAGGATTTCGGCAGCGAACTGCCGCGCCGCGCTGATTTCGCCCAGCGTCGGAGGATCCGAGTGCAGGTGGCGTTCGGTGATCCGGACACACCCAACGTTCACCGAGTGGGCAGCCGTGACCCGCGCGCTGGTCCCATCCCAGTCTCCGAGCACTACCTCGGTTGATCCGCCACCCACATCAACGACGACAAACGGCCCGTCATCCGGGTCAAGATCACCGACCGCGCCAGTGAACGACAGCCGCGCCTCTTCATCACCCGTGATCACCTCAGCGTCGGCATTGAGAGTCTGGCGAACCATCCGGAAGAAGTCGTCCCGGTTGTCCGCGTCCCGGGTAGCCGAGGTCGCCACCATGCGGACCTGCTGGGCATCGGTGTGCCGGATGGTGGCGGCGTAGTCGGCCAGCGCCAACCGGGTGCGTTCTATGGCCTCAGGGCCGAGGCGCCCAGTGGCATCGACGTTCTGACCGAGCCGGACGATCCGGATTTCCCGATGCACATCGACAAGCTTGCTATCAGCCAGATCAGCCACAAGCAACCGAATGGAGTTGGTCCCGCAGTCGATCGCGGCCACCCTGACCATCTACACCCTCCACCGTTTCCCGCGCGCATTGAGCGGGCGCAGCGGGGTTTGAGCAGTCACCCTATAACCGGTGCTGGGTGGAAGATTAGTAACGTGATGAACCAGCCACCGCCGCTGGTTGACTTCAACCCGCTGGCATGTGATCCCGCACTGGGCGCGGCGATCGGCCGGTACTGCGGTCGAGTGCCTGCGCTCGACGAACTTGCGCTCGAAGCCGGGTCAGGTGTGGCGCGCGAGCATGGGCGGCTGGCCGATCTCCACCAGCCAGTACTGCATACTCATAATCGCTACGGCGATCGTATCGACGAGGTCGAGTTTCACCCGTCCTGGCACTGGCTCATGCATCGCGCGGTGGCACACGGGCTACACGCCGCTCCGTGGGGATCTGACGCGACGCCCGCAGCCCACTTCATCCGCGCTGCGGGCTTCTATCTCTGGACCCAGGTGGAAGCCGGCCACGGTTGTCCCTTGTCGATGACCTATGCGGCGGTACCGGCGTTGCGCCACTGCCCTGAGCTGTCTGCACAGTGGGAGCCGGGACTGTGCTCGCGGGTGTACGACCCGGTCTTACAAGCGCCGGCGAGCAAACTGGGTCTGCTCGCCGGGATGTCGATGACGGAAAAGCAGGGTGGATCCGACGTGCGCGCCAACACGACGACCGCGGCGCGGGTCGATGGGGGCGCATACCGGCTAGCCGGGCACAAGTGGTTCACCTCAGCACCGATGAACGATGTTTTTCTCACACTGGCTTACGCTCCAGCCGGGCTCACCTGCTTCGCGGTCCCCCGCGTATTACCTGACGGCACGCATAATGGCATCCGGCTGCAGCGGTTGAAAAATAAGCTGGGCAACCGCGCCAATGCTTCTGCCGAGATCGAGTATGACGGCACGCTGGGTTGGGCGGTCGGCACGGAGGGCCGCGGAATACCGACCATCATCGAGATGGTCGCCATGACCCGGCTGGACTGCGTGCTCGGCTCGGCTGCCACCATCCGGGCAGCGCTATCAGAGGCGGCGCACCATGTGGCACATCGCCGGGCGTTTGGTATTCGGTTGGCCGACGCCCCGTTGATGGCAGCGGTGATCGCCGACCTCGCGCTGGAAAGCGAAGCCGCCACCGCGCTGGCGATGCGGCTGGCTGCCGCCATCGACGCCGGTGAGCGGGCCCTGTTGCGGATCGCGCTGCCGGCGAGCAAGTACTACGTCTGCAAGCGTGCGCCCGCGGTGGTGGCTGAGGCATTGGAGTGTCTGGGTGGCAACGGCTACGTCGAGGATTCTGGGCTGCCCCGGCTGTACCGGGAAGCTCCGTTGAACTCGATCTGGGAAGGCGCGGGCAACATCACCGCACTGGACGTACTACGCGCACTATCGCGTGACGCGGCTACTGCGGAGGCGTTGCTGGCCGAGCTGGACCCCGTCACACAGGCATACCCCGGCCTGGACCGGGCGGTTTCCTTACTGCGAGCTGAGCTGTCCGATCCGGCGCCGGAGCGGTCGCGCCGGTTGGCCGTACTCATCGTGCTGTGCCTGCAAGCGTCATTGCTGCTGCAGCGCTCCCCCGCAGTGGTCGCTGAGGCGTTCCTCGGCTCGCGGTTCGGCGGCGACCCCACCGGATGGACCATGGGACTGCTACCAGCGAGAACCGATACCCGCCTGCTGGTCAATCGAGTAACGCCATCCCTGGGATGACACCCCTAAGCCCGGCACAGCGCTCAGTGGTGAGCACCACGGGCCGACACAGTGGGCACGGGGGCGCGACACGCGGGGCGGGAAGGCCCGACACGCGGGGCACGAGGGCGCGACACGCGCGGTGAGGGGACCGGATGGGTTAGGCGCACGGGCCGGGGGTCCACCAGGGGCCGATCTGGGCGAGGACTTCGTCGCCGAAGGGATTGACGCCGGGGCCGCGGGCCAGCGCGTGGGCGACGTGGACGTGCAGGCATTTGACCCGGCCGGGCATGCCACCGGCACTGACCTGCGTCCCCAGCGGTTCCAGAGCGTCGCGCTCGGCCAGGTAGGACTCGTGAGCGGCCTGGTAGGCGCGCGCGAGCTGCGGATCGGTGGCCAACCGATCAGTCATTTCCCGCATCGCTCCGCTGGCCTCGATCCGCCCCACCAGCCCGGCCAGCCGCCGGCAGGTGAGGTAGTAGAGCGTGGGGAAGGGGGTTCCATCGGCCAGCCGTGGAGAAGTCTGCACCACGCTGGGCAGGCCGCAGGGGCAGCGGTACGCCACTGACCGTAACGCCCGGGGCGGGCGACCCAGTTGCGCCGCGACGGCCTCCCGGTCGGCGCAGTTTACCGGCTCACTCACTATTGATCGACTTCCACAGTTCGGTGTACCACGATGACCCACCTGGCGCGACACCACCGGTATCGGCAACGGTGCTGCCGGGCGGCAGCTGGACCAGGTACGGAGCTTCCCCTGGGCGGACATAACGCAACCGTTCCCGGGCCTGCGTTTCGATGTGCTCGGGATCGGCCAGTAGCACGCGGCGCCGCTCGAGCTCTGCAATCTTGTCCGCCAGGATGTGCTGCTGCTCGTATACCGCAGACAACTCAGCGCGCTGGTCCACATAGTTGCGCAGCGGCACCGCCACGCTGAGGATCAGCACACAGACCACCGCAGCGAGCAACGCCGCCCGGCGCCCTGAAGTGACGCCTACCGCGTGGCCGATCCGTACCCCCAGCGGACGGATCGGCGCCCGGTGACCAGGCGCACCATGGTGCTTGGTAGGGCCGGCGCCGCCCATCGGGTCTATCCCTCCGGCGCGAACCGGGCGAACGCCAGGTCCCCGGCGTATCGAGCGGCGTCGCCAAGAGCCTCCTCGATGCGCAGCAGCTGGTTGTACTTCGCCACCCGCTCTGACCTCGCTGGGGCACCCGTCTTGATCTGGCCAGAACCGGTGGCCACCGCCAGGTCGGCGATCGTGGTGTCCTCGGTCTCACCAGAGCGGTGGCTGATCATGCAGCGGTAGCCGTTGGACTGGGCGAGCGCTACCGCATCCAGGGTCTCCGACAATGTGCCGATCTGGTTGACCTTCACCAGCAGGGCATTGGCCACCCGGCGGTTGATGCCCTCCTCCAGCCGCTCCGGGTTGGTGACGAACAAGTCGTCACCGACAATCTGCACCCGATCGCCAAGCTCTGCGGTCAACCGCGCCCAGCCATCCCAGTCATCCTCAGCCAGCGGGTCCTCGATGGATACCAGCGGGTACGAGCTGAGTAGTTGCGCGTAGTAGTCGATCATTTGCTCGGCGTTGCGGTTGTTGCGCTCAAACTGGTAGACGCCGTTGTTGAAGAACTCGGTGGCAGCTACGTCCAGCGCGAGCGCAACATCCCGGCCCAACGCGTAACCGGCCTTGTCCACTGCGCGCGCGATGAGGTCCAACGCATCGGTAGCCGAGGGCAGATCGGGGGCGAAACCTCCCTCGTCGCCCAGCCCGGTCGGCAGTCCGGCAGCTTTGAGCACCGATTTGAGCGCGTGATAAATTTCCGCACCCCAGCGCAGGGCCTCGCGAAACGAGTCCGCGCCGATAGGTGCGATCATGAATTCCTGGACATCAACTCTAGTGTCGGCATGCGCGCCACCGTTGAGGATGTTGAGCATCGGCACCGGTAACACGTGCGCGTTCACGCCACCCAGGTAGCGGAACAGCTCCAATCCGCTGGAGTCGGCCGCTGCTTTGGCCACCGCCAGCGATACCCCGAGGATCGCGTTAACCCCCAACCGCGACTTGTCCGGTGTGCCGTCTAAATCAACCAGCTTCTGATCTACGACGCGCTGCTCGACCGCCTCGATGCCGATCAGCTCGGGTCCGATCTCATCCAGCACAGCCGCGACCGCACGCTCCACTCCCTTGCCACCGAAGCGCTCGGGATCACCATCGCGCAGCTCGACCGCCTCGTGCTGGCCGGTGGAGGCGCCGGACGGGACGGCGGCACGCGCCAACGTGCCGTCATCAAGAGCGATCTCAACCTCGACAGTCGGGTTTCCCCGCGAGTCCAAGATCTCGCGGGCTCCAACCTCCTCGATGACGGCCACAAACACTCCTCGTCAACTGTGGGCAGCAACAGGGTAACCAGGCTTGCGCACGCTCGGTCGGAGGCGCGCGCCAGTGATCGAATGCGGTGATCGTGTGTCAACTCTCGTATAACAGGGCGTGTCCGCGTACCGTTAGTGTGACCATGACAGGCGCTGACCGACCCCGCGATGTCGTCGAGCAGTTCCGGCTTGCCGAGTCCCTGGTCTTACAACGGCGCCCGCTGGAAGCCCTGCGGGAGTTGGCCCCGGTTCTCGACGCTGAGCCCGACGCACCGAGTGTGCAGTTACTGGCCGGCAGAGCGTACCTCCAGTCGGCCCAACTACGCCGCGCCGAAGAAGCCTTTCTCCGGGTCCTCGATCAGAACCCTTCCGACCATTACGCGAGGTTCGCTCTGGGCCGCACGTTGCAGCGGCTGAGCCGGTTGGAGGAGGCCCGGGCGCAGCTGGCGATGGCGGTAGCAATGAATCCCACTCCGGACTACCTGGAAGCATTCAATGAAGTGCGAATGCGGATAGCCAGCCGCTAATTGGACTCAGGTAACTCCTTTGGCGCTGCGGGCGTAAGCTTGAGCGAAGCCGTATACCTCCTGGGCGTACTGCAGAGAATCGTTGTACGACAAGATTGCGCGGAGCCAGCCATCGCCTGAACTGAGGTTACGGTCGTCGGCGCACAGGTACTGTGCTGCCGCTAACGCCGCGTCGTCAATACTCTGCGGATCGGTGATCCCATCCTGATTCCCGTCGGCCCGCCATTTGGCCCACGTAGAGGGAATGAATTGAAACGGTCCGACGGCGTGATCCCAAACCTTGTCACCATCCAGCAAACCGCTATCGGTATCGCCAATGGCCTTGACTCCGGGTGACCCATCGAGGGTTGGTCCGATGATCGGACCCGATGGCCGGCCGTCGGGGAGCAGGGTACGGCCCTCGAAGCGGCCGTGCTTGGACTCCACCGCGGCGATCGCGGCCAAGGTTACCCAGGTAATGCGGCAGTTCGGATGCGCAGCAGCCATCATCGCATGCGCATTGGCGTAGGACTCCAGTGCTCGTTGCGGGATGGTGGTGACGCGCGAGATTCTGGTCGCCCAATCGGCGAAGGCCAGCTGGGGCCCACCAACAGGCTTGTTGGGCGCAGCGGGAATTTGCAGCGGGATGGCGACGGTCTGGTGACCAGGTTGAGCTGGTTGAGCTGGTTGAGCGGGCGAGCTGGGTTGCTGAGCTGGCCCGGTCGTGGAAACAGGCTGCGCGACGGGCTCCGCGACGTCAGGCAAGGCGGCGGGTGCGGCCAGCGCTGCCGGAGCAGGGGCGGCGAGCCCACGATCCGGCAGCGGCCCGGCCACCGACCCTAAAGCGACCATCACCAAACCGGCACAGGTCAACGCGCCGCCGGACAACACTCCACGGAGCAAGTAGTGCGACGCCCGGGGCATTCCCCGGCGCACCGCACCGTCGACTTGCTGAATGGGTCCGTTTTGCGCAGAAGTCCCCTCATCGCCGCTCACATCACAGATCAACGACGGTTACGGTGTGGCGTTACGTGGCCCAGGCGGCCGTGCCGGGCGGCCCGCCTCCGGCCAGTGTGCCCGCCATTGACGGTCAGTGAGCCGGGCGGTGTCCAACCCAGCGGCTCGAGCGGAGCGCTCAGCGGTGCGTACGTCGTCGGCAAAGCGCCGGGCGACGCAGCGCAGTGCCGCTTCAGGATCCTCGCCGGCCAGTTTGGCTGCGGCCGCCAGCGCGAACAGCGATGCTCCAGTACTTCCCTCAGCCCCAGACGAATCGAGGGCAGACGAATCGAGGCCAGACGAATCGGCCCCGGGTGAGCTGGGCCAACTCGCAGCACCAGGCAGCAGGTCGCGCGGCAATCCGGCCCGCGTGGCGCGGGACACCAGCTTGGCTGCCAGTGCTGCCGCCGGCTGGGTTAGCGCTACCCCGTCGACGCTCGATTCGCGGCGCTTTTCGGTTCGCTTGAGTTGTTCCCACCGGTCTTGCTGCTCCGCGGCGGTGTGCACCTGTTCACTGCCCGCAAAGACGTGCGGATGTCGGGCGACGAGCTTGGCGACCAGGTCTGCGGCCACCGCGTCGATGTCGAAGCCGCCGGGTTGCTCCTGTGCGACCCGGGCGTGGAAGAGCACTTGGAGCAAAACGTCACCGAGCTCTTCGCGGAGTGCCTGCAAGTCACCGTCTTCCAGTGCCTGGTAAAGCTCGTAGGCCTCCTCGATGAGGTAAGGCATCAGCGACTGGTGGGTTTGCTCGGCGTCCCACGGGCAGCCTCCCGGCGAACGCAGGCGGTCCATCACCGCCACCGCGTCCAGCAACGCCGCACCAGCCGGCTCTGGGGTCACCAACACCGTGGCGCCAGCAGCGACCCAGCGCGCCGCCGCCCCGGTGCCGGCGTCCATGGTGAGCAGCAGCCCCTGCACCGCCTCTCCAACAGCAAGCGCTCCGCACAGCTTCGCCAGTTCGGCGGGCATGTCGGTATCGGCGTAAACGGGCGCCCCCTCCCGTAAGCGGCATGCGGCCGCCGCCGGCAGCACCGCACCGAGCCGATGCGACAGCGTGACGACGGCAGGGCCGATCACGTGAGCGGGACGGCACGCAGCGGGGCCTCGAAGCCGCCGGTCTCGTTCTCGTCAGAGACAACCTGGAGGGTCACCGGATCCCACATGCCGTAGCGGGGGTTGAGCCGTACTCCCACCTCATCGGCCACTCGAGCCAGCTGCCGCAAGCCGATTGCTTCCAGGATCGCAGGATCGATCTGGTCCATCGGCGGCGCATGATCGGATGGCTGGACGCCTCGGTCAGCGCGGTTCTTGACCACCATGATCACCCAAGGTTTGGTGTCCTCGAGCTGGAAAGCGACCACGGTGTTTTCAGCGACACCGAACGCCGGAGTGGTGGCAAAGACCGGGTCATCCGCGGCGACGATCCGCTTTTCCAGCTCGGCGTCCCTCCCGGCGCGCACGTCAGCGTCGATCAACTGGCGGGCTCGCTTGGACCCCGCCTGCGACAGCTCGTCCACGCGCCTTTTGGCCGCGGTGCGGGTGTCGGCGGTGGTGTAGTCGACGGTGACCGCACTGTTGCGCAACGCGGACCGGCCGAGGGCGACCATGAGCAACTTGTCCGTAGCGCGCTCCCGGTAGGTGTTGGCGTCGTAGATAGTGCCCTTGGATGCGGCTTGGGCCCCGCCGACCTCTTTGATCAGACGGTTGACCTGAGCCTGGTCGACGGTCACACCCGCCCGCCGCACGGCGATGTCCAGCAGCTGGTGCCGGATTCGTAGGGTGACGATCTTTCGGGTCACGTCGTCGAGCTGATGAGCAGCCACGAGCTCGGCGCGTGCCTGTGGACCCTCCTTGTCAAGCACATTGACGAGCTGTTGGTGCACCTGATCCTGCGAGATCTCGGTACCGTCGACGAACGCCGCGACGCCGATCCGGCTGGAGCCGCAGCCGCTGACCAGCAATCCTGCGGCGACCGCCCCGACAATTCCCAGGGCAGCGGGGCGGGACGCGCAAATGGTACGCAGGACGCTTTGCACGGACGCTACTTTCTCATGCTGCGTGCGGCGCGCTTCAGATACCCGGCACATTGCCCGCGCGTGTCAGGCCCAGCCGCGCCCCGGCATGCCCGACGCTACACGCTATCGCCTACCCTCCTCGTCCGGCCGGGGCAGACCGGCCTCTTGCGCCCAGCCTCCAGGAGGGCCCAATGTTTGACCCCGATCCCCACCACATGCAGCGCAGCATGTCGGACTGGGCGCAGGGATTCGCCGACAAGGCTGCTCAAGTCGCGGTCATGCGAGCGCAGGTCGATCAAATCGAGGCGTGGGCGTCCTCGCCGGATGGTGCCGTACGCGTCGCAGTGGACTCCCGCGGGGTGCTCACCGACCTGTCCTTCACCGACAAGATCCGCGAGATCAGACCGCCGGAACTCGCCGCGCAGGTGATGACCTGCCTGCGCCGAGCCCAGCAACAGTTGGCCGTGAAGGTCCACCACGCCATGCAGACCACCGTGGGGGATGAGCCGCGACTCGTCGATGAGGTGGTGGCCAGTTACCGGGATCGCTTTGGTGAGGATCTGAGCCAGTCCAGCGGCACGTCAGATCCCGGGGTGCTGGGATTGGGCGCCATCGAAGACGACAACCTGCTACCTCGCACTGTCGCACGCCGCGCACCCCGCCGGGCAACAGACCAGCAGGTGGACGAGGAGTACTTCGCCGACCGCGGTTACCTGAGCTGAGGAGCACCGATGGCCGATTGCTATGAAGTACTCACCGAGTCGCTCGCCAAGCACGCTGGGACGGTCGACCGCATCGCCGATCAGGTGGCGCAAGCGGCCGCTGCAGGTCACCAGATGGGTCTGCCTTCGGACGCCTACGGGCTGCTCTGCGTGGACCTGCCGGCGATGCTCAATCCGCTGCAAGAGCTGGGTGCGCTGGCACTGGCGGCGTGCGCGAAGCGGCTGAACACCGCCGCGGGTGGGATCCGGGCAACCGCGCGGGACTACGCAGCCGTCGATGAAGCTAACGATCTGGCATTGCAGCGCGCCAGCCATGGCACAGAGGTGCGGTAGATGTCAGGCAATTCACTCATCGCCGAAGAAGAACACGACAACACGCCCTACCCCGGGATCGGGATACTCGAATCGGCCCACGAGTGCGGCAAGGCGCTCAGCAGCGGTGAGTGGGTCGACGCCGGGATCGATGCGTTGTCGGCGGGCGTGGATTACGTCAACTACCTAGACAACCCGGCAGGTGCGTTGCTGGGCTAGGGGGTGGACTGGCTCTTCGAGCATGTCGATGCGCTGTCCAAGCCGCTGGACTGGCTGGCCGGTAACTCTGATGCGATCACTGCGCATGCCCAGACTTGGGGCAACATTGCTGGTGCGGTGGCCGCCACACGGCGCGACTATGCGCTGGCGGTGTCCGGCGATCTGCCCAGCTGGCAGGGCGCGGCCGCCGACGCCTACCGGCGCCGTGCCACTGACACCGGCTATTTGTTTGAAGCTATGGCGATCGCGGCCGACGCCATCAGAGCAGCCATCACGCTGAGCGGCCAGGTCGTCACTGCGGTTCGGGACAAAATCCGGGAATGGATCGCCCAACTCGTCGGCAACCTGATCGCGTGGCTCACTGAAGCGGCGGCCACCGTGGGTGTCGCGACGCCGGTGGTGGCCGAGCAGGCCACGGTGGCGATCGCCAAGCAGGCCGCTGAGATCGCGCAGCTGCTTCTCAAGCTGCACAAGACGATCTGCGCCCTGCTGCCGTTGGTCGGCCACCTCGGTGAGGTTTTCCAGATGCTTCAAGGCGCCCTGGCCGCCGAGCAGCACACCCAGGCGTCGGCTATCTCCCGTGCACTTCCTCGGTCCGCCGGCTAAGTCACCCTCGTGGCCATCGACATCTGGGGATGGCTCAGCCACCCGCCTTCGGTAGTCGAGGCTCGATGATTTCAGCGATCCGCAGTGCCTCGGCGCACGAATCGACCGGCCGCGCATTGCCCATGGTCGCGGGAGCCACACTCACGACCAGCGACACTGGTCCGCCATCCATCAGCTGCTCGCAATCCGTGCCGCCGCGATCGACCCTGAACCGTGCTCCGCGACGGCCGTTCACCATGTTGTCCGTGTAGTTGATGAAGGCCGGACGTGGGCGAGCCCGGTAGGAGGCCAGGGGCTGCGAATCCCGTTCGAGGCTCAGGGCGAACGGTGTGCCCGTCCACTCGCAGCCAACCGAACCAGCACGGTCCACCGGCGTGCGGGTGCTTGGCGTGATGCCGAGCTGGCTTAGCTCGGCATCGGACAAAAGCGTGCACATATCGATCTGACGGGAATCGCTCACCGCGGGGGTAGATCCGGCGCCGCAGCCGGCCGCGAGCAATCCCAGCACGAGCGCTGCACTCCGCCGCACGACAACCAGCCGTCCCCTTAGGCTCGAAACCGCTACTTGTTCAAGCCGGACGACCGTACTCCCTGCTCGACATCGTCATCCACTGAGCGAGGCCGGTAAATCGAGACGTTCGAGTAGGTTTTAGTTCTCAGCGACCCGGTCCGCACGGCACGGTTGGCCCATTGATCAGGCCACCTTGGCCGCCGGTGCCGCCGCACAGGCCCGGCCCTCCCACCAGGCCACCGTTTCCGCCGTTGCCGCCGGTACCGGTAGGGCCACCGGGTAAACCTCCGATCCCACCGATAAGACCGCCGTCACCGCCGTTGCCACCGTTGCCAGCCATGCCGCCTGGTCCGCCAGCGGCGCCACCATTGCCTCCGGCGCCGCCGATGATCCCGCCGTTGCCGCCGTTTCCACCATTGCCACCGTTGCCGTTGGGGCCACCGCCGGCACCACCATTTCCTCCGGTGCCACCAATGATTTCCCCGAACCCGCCGTTGCCACCATTCCCACCATTTCCTCCGAGGCCCGGCAAGCTGCTAGTACCTCCCGGAAATCCACCGATCCCACCATTGCCACCGGCTCCGCCGGCGCCGCCGATGATCAGGCCAGTCCCTCCCCGCCCACCGTTGCCACCGTTTCCGCCACTACCTCCATTACCGTGGGGAAATCCGCCTCGAGCCCCGTTGCCGCCGGCACCTCCAGTGCCACCGCTACCGCCAATTAGACGAAGGACGCCCATGTTGTTGAGGAAATTGCTGTCGTAGCGCCAGCTGCCTGTACGGCAGCAAAAGCCGTGCTGGCCGCCTTGACCCGGGGAGCCTCCGTTGCCGTTGGTGGCAGCGTTGGCGGGCAGCGCCGACAGAGCAAGCAACCCACCCGTGAGGCTGGTCAGCAGCGTACGAGCGACAGCGCGTGTCATGATGATCATTCCTTCAAGGGCGATGGCTGGGGTCGATGAAAGTCGCCGCCAATTTGATGATCAAGAACCGTTGCCGCCTGTGCCCCCGTTGCCGCCTGCGCCCCCGTTGCCGCCTGCGCCCCCGTCACCACCAGCGCCGCCGTTGCCACCAGCGCCTCCGGCGCCGCCTGCGCCCCCGTCACCACCAGCGCCGCCGTTGCCGCCTGCGCCCCCGTCACCTCCCGGTTGGCCAGGTTGGCCAGGGCTTCCAGGCTGACCGGGTTGGCCTGGGCTTCCAGGCTGACCGGGTTGGCCAGGCGCACCGGGTTGGCCAGGCGCACCGGGTTGGCCAGGCTCACCGGTTTGGCTCGGTGGATCTTGTTGCTGGTTGGCCGGAGAGACGGATTCACCTTGGCAGCCCGCAGACACGGTCACAGCAGCCACGACCGCAGCAAACACTGTGATGATTTTTGTTGTTGGCGACCGGCGTTTAAGCTCCCGCATTTTGTTACGCGACATCGTAAAGATTCCTTCGATCTGCACTGTCTGTCATCCACCATCCTCCGCTCGCAGCGGAAAACCATAACACCATGACTGCGTGAACCAGGCGGGCGCCTTCCCTGAAATCGTGCCTCACCAACAAAAGTAACCGCGAGGAAAACGGTCTACCCTGATGGAGCAACCTGTTCATCGGTGCGCGACAAAACACATACCTTCCGTACGAGTTAGCATCGCACAATGACAAGCTAAATGAAACTTGGAATGAAATTCAGATGAAAAGTCGCGGCGCAGACCCCGGGGCCCTTTTCCTGCGCCATCGACTAGACCAGGTAGCCGCTAACGGTCAGACGTCGGCGAACGTTGTGGTCGGGCCGCAGCCGTACTTCAAGCAGTGTGAACTCAGCCGACTGGGGCAAGCACGCTGGTGACCAGCGAGGTGCACCAGTCGAGCAGTTCGCGGTCCCGCAACGGCGGCGCGCCGATACCGCTGGCACTGCTGGGTAGCGGCACGGACAGCGTGGTGACCGTTGACTTGTACGTGGCCTGGGGATAAAGCCGCCCCAGCCGCACGAGCTGGGAGTCACGCAGCGTGACAGGCGCGAAGCGCAACCGGGAGCCCTGGACGGTGACTTCCGATACCCCGTGCGCGCGACACACTTGGCGGAACCGCGCAACGTCGAGCAAGGTGACCACCGGCGGTGGCAGGGCGCCGTAGCGATCTCGTAACTCGTCGGTGATCGCAGTCAATGCGGCACCGTCGACCGCCTCTGCGATCTTGCGGTAGGCCTCCAGGCGCAGCCGCTCACCCGGGATGTAGTCGTGCGGCAGGTGCGCGTCCACTGGTAGCTCGACCCGCACCGGAGTGAGCTCAGCGGCACCATCGGACGGTGCTGCCCCGGCCGCGGTGCGAAACGCCTCCACGGCCTCCCCGACCAGCCGGATGTAGAGGTCAAAACCCACCCCGGCGATGTGCCCGGACTGCTCGCCGCCCAGGATGTTGCCCGCGCCGCGGATCTCCAGGTCCTTCATTGCCACTGCCATGCCGGCACCCAGCTCAGCGTGTTGCGCGATGGTGGACAACCGGTCATGTGCCGTCTCCGTCAACGGCGTCTCGGGCTGGTACAGGAAATAGGCATACCCGCGTTCCCGGCCGCGCCCGACCCGCCCGCGCAACTGGTGCAGCTGAGCCAACCCGAGCAGATCACCACGCTCCACGATCAACGTGTTGGCGTTGGAGATGTCCAGCCCGGTCTCGACGATGGTGGTGCACACCAGCACGTCGTACTGGCGTTGCCAGAACCCGGCGACGGTGCGCTCGAGCTGGTCTTCGTTCATCTGCCCGTGCGCCACCGCGATCCGCGCCTCGGGCACCAGCTCGCGGAGCCGCCGGGCCGCCTTCTCGATCGACGACACCCGGTTGTGTACGTAGAACACCTGCCCGTCGCGCAGCAACTCGCGGCGGATCGCGGCGGCGACCTGCTTGTCGTCGTAGACCCCTACGTAGGTCAACACCGGGTGGCGGTCCTCAGGGGGGGTGAGGATGGTGGACATCTCCCGGATGCCGGCCAGTGACATCTCCAGAGTCCGCGGGATCGGGGTCGCCGACATGGTCAGCACGTCGACGGCGGTGCGCAGCGCCTTGATGTGTTCCTTGTGCTCGACGCCGAACCGCTGCTCCTCATCGACCACCACCAAGCCGAGGTCTTTCCAGCGCACCCCGGGCTGCAGCAGGCGATGCGTGCCGATGACGATGTCCACCGCGCCGTCGGCCAGCCCACGTAGCACCTCGGCCGCGTCGGCCGGGTTGGTGAATCGAGACAGCCCGCGAACAGTGACCGGGTAGGAGTGCATCCGGTCGGCGAAGGTCTGCAGGTGCTGCTGGGCGAGCAAGGTGGTGGGCACCAGCACAGCTACCTGCTTGCCGTCCTGCACCGCCTTGAAGGCGGCCCGCACGGCGATCTCGGTCTTGCCGTAGCCGACGTCACCGCAGACCACCCGGTCCATCGGCACGCCGCGCTGCATATCGGCCTTGACCTCGTCGATCGCGGCGAGCTGATCAGGGGTTTCGGTGTAAGGAAAGGCGTCTTCCAGCTCAGCCTGCCACGGGGTGTCCGGACCGAACGCGTGCCCGGGAGAAGCCTGCCGGGCTGCATACAGCTGCACCAGCTCAGCCGCGATCTCCTTGACCGCCTTGCGGGCCCGGCCCTTGGTCTTAGCCCAGTCCGAGCCGCCGAGCTTGTTCAGCGTGGGCAGCTCACCACCGACGTAACGGGTGACCTGGTCGAGCTGGTCGGTCGGGATGTACAGGCGGTCTCCCGGTTGGCCGCGCTTGCTGGGCGCGTACTCCACCAGCAGGTATTCGCGGGTGGAGCCGTGGACGGTGCGCTTGACCATCTCCAGGAACCGGCCGATGCCGTGCTGCTCGTGCACTACGTAATCGCCACTGCGTAGCGCCAGTGGGTCCACCGCGTTGCGTCGGCGCACCGGCATCTTCGACATGTCCCGGCTGGCGGTGCCACCCCGCACCCCGGTGATGTCACTTTCGGTGAGCACCGCCAGGCCCAGCGCAGGAACGGCGAAGCCATCCTCCAGCGTGCCTCGCAGCACGGTGACGGTGCCCGCTGACGGAGGCTCGGCCAGCCCGGCAGCGGCGTGCACCGCGGGGACGTCGGCGTCACGTAACTGCTCGCAGGCGCGCTGGGCGGTGCCGGTGCCGGGCACCACCAGGACCGCGGCGCCACCGGCGGCAGTATGTGCGCGCAGGTCGGTGAAGGCCCGCGTCACGTCGCCGTGGTAGGCCTGGGCGGGAATGATCTGCAGCCGCAGCGCGCCGCGCGCCTCGGTGGTCAGCGGGGTCAGGGTCCACCAGGCCAGCCCGGTCCTGCGGGCGTGCTCGGCGACCTCACCCAGGTCACGGTAAGCCGAGGCGGACAGATCCAGCGCAGCTACGTCGACCGGGGCAGCTCCCCCGCCGGCGGCCACCATCCAGGACGCCTCCAGGAACTCCTGCCCGGTGCGCACGAGGTCGGCGGCGCGGGTGCGGATCCGCTCCGGGTCCGCAAGTAGCACGTGGGTCCCGGGTGGCATCGCGTCGGTCAGCAAGGACAGCTGCTGCCCGGCCAGCACCGGGATGAGCGATTCCATCCCTTCAGCCGGAATGCCGGAGGACACCTTCTCCAGCAGCTGCTTGACCGTCCCGGATGGGGCCTGCGCGATGAGATCTGCTGCGGCGGCCCTGACCTCGTCGGTCAGCAGCAGTTCCCGGCACGGTGGGGCGATCAGCTCGTCGGCGGATGCCAGCGTGCGCTGATCGGCGACGGCGAACGAGCGGATCTCGGAGACCTCGTCGCCCCAGAATTCCACCCGCAGCGGGTGGTCAGCGGTGGGTGGGAAGATGTCGATGATGCCACCGCGGACGGCGAACTCGCCGCGCCGATCGACCATGTCCACCCTGCTGTAGGCGAGATCGGCCAGCCGGGCCAGCACGCCGTCGAAGTCATGCTCCTGACCGACGCGAAGGCGCACCGGCGCGATCTCGCCCAGGCCGGCAATCATGGGCTGGATCAATGAGCGCACGCTGGTGACCACTACCTGCAGGGGAGCGGCGTCGGCAGCGTCCTCTTCGGGGTGGGCCAGCCGCCGCAGTATCGCCAGCCGGCGGCCCACCGTGTCAGGCCGGGGAGACAGCCGCTCGTGCGGCAACGTCTCCCACGAGGGCAGCTCCGCGACCACTGCCGGGCCCAGGATGTCGGCCAGCTCGGTGCTGAGCTCACCGGCTTCCCGGTCAGTGGCGGTGACGGCCAGCACGGGATGCCCGGCGTGGGCCAGCGCAGCGACCACCAGCGGGCGGGTGGCGGTGGGGCCTTGCAGCTCCAGCTCGGGTGCGCTGGCCCGATCGAGCAGTTCTCGGAGTGAGGGCTCCGGCAATACCGCTTCGAGCAAGCCGGACAGGTGAGCAGATGTGGTTGGTAGCGCGGTCGCTACAGGCACCGTGGTGGACCTTTCGAGCACGAACGTCCTTGACGCAGAACGACTCCTACCGGTACGTCGACGCGATAACTGGCGGAGTCCTGCCTACCACGATACCGACCGGCCTCGTCGTCCGATCACGCAGGGTTGGTAGCGGTTTGCGGCAGCGACACGCCGGGTTGGTAGTTCTTGAAGAGCATATTACGTGCTGGCGCCGGGCGATATCGGTAATCGTGCAGCAACGTAGCGTTGTATGCTCAATTCGGCAATCGTTTTATTTGCCGCTTGATTCGTGACGCTAGATTATCCGACCAGAAATAGGTTAATTGTGGGGTGGGGATATTGACGGCCGCCGGGGGGACGTGCGGATCCGGACAATCCGGTCGACCCGACACAAAAAGTATTGTACTCGGCGACGATCACACGGTGTTTGTGGAGTCGCTGGTACCGGTACTGACCAGCCACGGATTCCGGGTACCGGCGGTGGCCCGAAGCCTGGCCGGAACAATCGAGGCGACGCGTCATCACCAGCCCACTGTGTGCTTACTAGCCCGACGATTTTCCGATGGTGACGGCGTCAGCGCGATCAGCCGTATTAGTGCGGTGAGTCCGGCGACCCGGGCACTCATCCTTGCCGAAGACCGCGATGCCGAAGCGATGCGCCAGGCCGTGCGATTGGGCGCTGCTGGTTACCTGCACAAGACTTGTGGTGTCCGCAAATTGGTGCACACGCTGGAGCGGATTATGGACGGCGCGGTGGTCCTGGACGCACCCCGCGCAAGTTCGGCACGATCCGACGTCTCCGAGGCTCGCCGGCTGGCCGCTCACCTCACCGCTCGGGAGCGAGAATGCCTGGCACTGCTCGTTGAAGGGCTCGACACCCCCGCCATGACACTGCGGCTCGGCGTATCGACCACGACCGTACGAAGTCACGTGCAGGCACTGCTGACCAAACTCGGGGTGCACTCCCGGCTCGAGGCTGCCACCTTCGCAGTGCGCTACGACCTCGTCGACCACGACCAGCATGGCGCGGAGAGCCGCACGAGAACGGGGTAGCCGTGGTAGGGACCAAGCCGCTAAGCACGGTGCGCGGTGTGATCCCGGTGCGAGTATTGCTGGTCGACGACCAGCAGATGCTCATCGAGGCGCTCGCGGCCAAGCTCTCGACGGAACCCGACATCGTGGTAGTCGGGCACTGCACGATGCGCGATCCCGACCCCGGAGGGCTCGCCGCCGCGCTGCGCCCAGATGTCATCACCATCGAGGTCGCCCAAGCCCGCGCTGCCACCGCGCTGCTCGCCACGTTCCGCGCCGCCTGGCCCCCGGCCCGATTTGTGGTACTCACCGCCAGCCGGGATCCTGACCAGGCGGTCGAGGCAGCGCGGGCGGGGGCTGATGGCTGGGTCTCGAAAGAGTCCTCCATCGACGTTCTCACCCAGGCGCTGCGCTGCGCCAGCCAAGGACAGGCCTGCTTCCCTCCCGAACAGCTAGGCCGCGTGCTCGAAGAATTGCGGGCCGATGTCGGGCGCGCGCAGCGCCGTGACGGACCGCTGGAGGTGCTCACCCCTCGGGAGCGCGACGTCCTGGTGTGCCTCGCGCGGGGCCGCGGCGCGGCCGAGATCGCCGCCGAGCTCGGGGTATCGGCACACACCGTGCGAACCCACGCGAACAAGATCTTCGCGAAGCTGGGCGTGCACAGCCGGCTCGAGGCCGTGGCGATGGCACGCGAGGCGCTGCGCCAGGAACGCCAGTTCCTGCCTCCTGCAACGAACGTACCGATCGCCATCCCGGCGCAGGAGCCCCTCTTACGGGCCGGACCGTAGCGTCGGCTCACGCCATGAGCGAAGCGATCCCGCACATCCGCCCGGACAAGTTCCCGAACCAGTACGGGGACGGTCCGCTGCCGCCGGTGTTGATGTATCACTCGGTGGCCCCGTACGAACATGATCCGTACCTGGTCACCGTGCACCCCGCCCGGTTTACCCAGCAGCTGCGTTGGCTGCATCGGCGCGGATTGCGGGGCACCTCGATGCGGGAGCTGCTAGCGGCCCGGCGTGCCGGCGTCGACCGGGGTCTGGTCGGGCTCACCTTCGACGACGGCTACGCCGACTTCATCGAGCACGTGTTGCCCGCGCTGGCCCGCTTTGGTTTCACCGCGACGGTGTTCGTGATCGCCGACCTGCTGGGCGAATCGAACAAGTGGGATGCAGCCGGACCGCGCAAACCCCTGATGACCGTTGACCAGATCCGTCACGTGGCGCAGCTCGGGATGGAGATCGGTTCGCATTCCAGAAGGCATGTTTCCCTGACGTCCCTGACTTCACCCTGCGATCTCATTGGTGAGGTTTCGGAGAGCCGAACCATCTTGGAGGATCTGACCGGAGAGCGGATCGTCGGTTTCTGCTACCCGTACGGGCACCTCAACGCGCTGGCTGTGGCTGCTGTACGCGCTGCCGGCTACCAGTACGGTTGCGCCATCTGGCGCTCGCCGCTGACCAGCGTGCATGCACTGCCGCGCATCTACGTGGGTGATCGAGACGGCCCGCTTCGGTTGCGCGCCAAGTGGTACCGGCGGCGCTACCGAGAATGTTTGCGCTATTCGCACTGATGACGGGACTCAGCGTGTTGCACGCGGCCCAGCCCACCGAGGCCGGGGTCGCCACCTATGTCGTCGGGGTGGCCGCTGATCAGCTCGCCCGGGGATGGCGGGTTGCCGTGGCGTGCCCACCCGGGGGTCAGCTCGCCGCTGCCTTGGCCGCGCGCGGCATACCGAGGTTGCACTGGCCTGCGACCCGCGCGCCCAGCCTCGGCACGGTGCCTGAGACCCGCCAGCTACGCCAACTGATCAGCACGGTGTGGCCCGACGTGGTGCACCTGCATTCGGCAAAGGCGGGTTTGGCGGGACGGCTCGCCGTACGCGGGCGCCGTCCCACGGTGTTCCAACCTCACGGCTGGTCCTGGCTGGCCGCCCGGGGTGTCACCGCGCGCGGCGCGCTGGCCTGGGAACGTCTCGCCGCCCGATGGACGGACCTGCTCGTCTGTGTCGGTGAGGGAGAGGCCGCTCATGCCCGCCACCGGGGCGTGGGTAACCGCCACCTGGTCATCCGCAACGGGGTGGACCTGGCCGCCTTCAAGCCGTGCGACGCGCAGGCCCGGGTCGCTGCCCGGCAGCGACTGGGCGTCGATCGGGACGCGCCGCTGGCAGTGTGCCTGGGCCGGGTCACCCGGCAGAAGGGCCAGGACCTGCTGCTCGCCGCGTGGCCTCAGGTGCGGTCCCGATGCCCGGCAGCGCAGCTGTGCATCGTGGGCGACGGTGAGGCGCTGCCCAGGTTGCGCGCCCGTGCGCTGCCCGGCGTGCATTTCCTTGCGCCGGTCACCGATCCGCGGCCCTGGTATGCGGCAGCCGACGTGGTGGTGCTGCCTTCGCGCTGGGAAGGCTTGTCACTGACCCTGCTGGAGGCGCTGGCCAGCGGGTGTTGCGTGGTGGTCGCGGACATCCCCGGCCTGGCCGAAGCGGTCAGCACCGGGGTTGGTGTCCGGGTCCCGGCTGGCGACGCCAATGCCCTGGCCAGTGCTGTGGCTCGGCGCCTGGCCGAGCCACAGCTGCGGGCCGCTGAAGGACATGCCGCAGCCCAGGCCGCGTGCGCATTCGATGTCCGGCGCACCCACGACCAACTTGCCGCCGTCACCGCTGAACTGCCCACGCGCAGCCGAGCCTTCAGCAGTCTGGATGCAGACTGCTGTTTCTGAGGCCCAAAAAACAGCAGTCTGCATCCAGACTGCGCGCGCTGGTGACCGCACCCGGTTCCGGCGACTTCCCGCACGACACACCGTGATCCGTCGAACGACGTAGGTGACCTACCGCCTATGACGGAGGCTCGCATGGCGGCCTGATGCGACTGTCGGTAGCGGACAGAGCACAGGTCGGGGGACACAGTGGCGCAGCAGCGGCTTTCGCTTGCAATCAATGGACGTGAGCGGCTCTACGAGCGACGTCTCGTTCCTTTTAGCCCACCGGAGGCACAGCCGGGCACCGGAACCGGGCGACCAAAGCTGGGAGCAGTCGCGATCGTGGGCCTCGGATACGTCGGACTGCCCACGGCGTTGGCTCTGCTCGGCGGGGCCGCTGAGATCACCGGCTACGACATCAGCGAGGACCGCCTGCGCGATATCAAGTCCGGAGAGGTTGATCTCTGTGAGTCGGACCGAGCGCTGCTGGACAAGGCACGCAACGACACCAGCTTCCAGCTGACCACTGACGCCAGTGCACTGTCCACGGCCAACGCGGTGATCATCTGCGTGCCCACCCCGGTGGACGAGGACCATGTCCCGGATCTCGTCGCCCTGCGCAGCGCGTGCCAGACCGTCGTGGCGCACGCCCATCCGGGACAGACGATCATCCTCACGTCGACCAGTTTCGTGGGCACCACCCGCCAGCTGCTGGTCGAACCGCTGCACCAGCGCGGCCTAACCGTGGGCACCGACGTCTACGTCGCATTCAGCCCGGAGCGCATCGATCCCGGCAATCCCGACCATGTCCAGCGCGAGACACCCCGGGTGGTGGGCGGGGTGTCGAGAAACTGCAGCCTGCAGGCCGCGCGGGTGATCGGCGCGATGACCGACACGGTCTACCTGGTGAGTTCCCCGGAGGCGGCCGAGCTGACCAAGCTGTACGAGAACATCTTCCGCGCGGTCACCCTGGCGCTGGCCAACGAGTTCGGTGATGTGTGCGCCACCCTGGGGCTGGACCCGATCGAGGTGACCCTGGCGGCCGGGACCAAGCCCTACGGTTTCCTCGCCGCGTTCCCCGGCCCGGGAGTCGGTGGGCACTGCATCCCGTGCGACCCGCACTACCTGCTGTGGCAGCTACGCGATGCCATGGCGCCTACCCCACTGCTCAAGCAGGCGATGCAGTCCATCCACGCGCGACCAGCCCGCGTCGTTGAGCGCGCCGCCGAGGTGCTCACCGCTGCAGGCCGTTCGCTGGACGGCGCCAAGGTGATCGTGGTCGGGGTCAGCTACAAGGCCGGCGTCAGCGATGTGCGGGAAGCTCCGGCGCTGCTGCTGATCGACTGGCTGATCGAGCGTGGCGCCGAGGTCGCCTATTACGACCCGCTGGTGCCGACCATGACGACGCGCCAGGGCCGCGTGCTGAGTAACACCCCCGTGCCCAGCGGCGCCGCCTGGGACCTGGCGATCATCCAGGTGGTGCACCCGGCCACGGATTACCGCTGGGTCGAGGACTGTCCCCAGGTACTCGACGCGACCTACCTGTTCGACGCCGTCCCCCATCGCAGCGTGGTCTGAGGACGGAAACGTCGATGCCTCATCACCCGCGTCCAACGCTGGACACCAACACACCGGCAGTCATTCTCAAGCTCGACCACAACGTCATGCACCATGGCGGGCTCGGCGCGATCCGCAGCCTGGGACGCCTGGGCGTGCCGGTATATGGCGTGCACGAGGACCCGCTGGCACCCGCGGCGCGGTCGCGCTACCTGCGGGGGCGGTGGATCTGGCGGCCGGAACCTGACGATGTCCACCGGGTGCGCACCGGGCTGGTCACGCTCGCCAAGCGGATCGGCCGCCGGTCGGTGCTCATCCCCACCGACGACGCCGGCGCCATCTTCCTCGCCGAGCATGGCAGCGACCTACGTCAATATTTTCTGTTCTCCGATCCTCCCGCCGGCCTGCCGCGCCAGCTGGCTGGCAAGTACACGCTGTACCAGCGGTGCCGCGAGCTGGGCGTGCCCTGTGCGGCCGCCGCACTACCCGGCACTCTGCGCGACGCCCGGCGTTTCGCCGAGCAGAGCGGCTTCCCGCTGGTGGCCAAGCTGGCCACGCCGTGGCAGTCCAAAGGTGCCAAGAAACTGCGCAGCACCACGGTCATCCGCACCCACGACGACCTCACCCAGATCTGGCGGGCGTGCGAGGAGTCCGGCAGCGGTGCGTTGATGCTGCAGGAGTACGTCAAGGGGTGGGATTACTTCTTTCACGCCTACTGCGACACCCAGTCACGCTGCCGGCCCGGTTTTGTCGGGAGCAAGGAGCGCTCCTATCCGGCACAGGCCGGGCTGACCAGCCTCGGTCGCTGGGTGGACAACCCTGCCCTGCACGAGCAGGCCAGCGAGCTGCTCGCGTGCGTGGGCTTCCGGGGCATCGTCGACCTCGATTACCGGTTCGACCCCCGCACGGGCACCTACAAGCTGCTGGACTTCAACCCCCGGCTGGGTGCGCAGTTCCGGCTGTTTTCTGACAGCGCGGGCGTCGACGTGGTGGTCGCGGCGCATCTGGACCTGACCGGCCGGCAGATCCCGCTCGGGTCCCCCCACCTGGGCCGCAGCTTCCTGGTGGAGAACTACGACCCGATTGCGGCGCTGGCCTACCGGCGCCTCGGTCTGGATCTGAAGTCCTGGGTGGCCTCACTGCGCCGGGCTGACGAGCTGGCCTGGTTCGCTCGAGACGATCTTGCACCGTTTGGGTTGATGTGCCTGCGCATGGGATGGCGGGCCCTCACCCGCCCACTGGCCCGGCGTGGCACTCGCCGACCCATCACCACACCACTACCGGCACGGAGGACCCTGGCATGACACACGGCATTGAAGATCCAGTTGACGTTGCGATCGTGGGCGCCGGCCCGTACGGCCTGTCGCTCGGCGCGCACCTGGGCGCCGCGGGCGTGCCATTCCGCCAGTTCGGGCTGCCGATGCAGTTGTGGCGAGAGGCGATGCCGGCCGGCATGTACCTCAAGTCGCAGGGATTCGCGTCCAACCTGTCCGATCCTGCCGGCCGGCACACCTTGCGCGCGTTCTGCGCGTCCACCGGCCGGGAGTATGCCGACTACGGGCTACCGGTGTCGCTGGAGACGTTCGTGGCCTACGGGGAGTGGTTCCGCCGCGCCGAGGTACCGAACCTGGAAGAGCTGATGGTCCTCGACGTCACCAGGGATCTGACCCCGGCAGGCGAGCAATATGTGTTGAGCCTGTCCGACGGCACCGTGGCCCGGGCCCGCACGGTCGTCGTGGCCACCGGGGTGCAGCATTTCCCGTACATGCCCGCCACCCTGGCTGAGCTGCCGGCGCGGGTGTGCACCCATCCCAGCGCGCACGACAACCTTGGCGTGTTCGCCGGCCGCGAGGTCGCCGTCGTCGGCGCCGGGCAGTCCGCCCTGGAATCCGCCGCGCTGCTGCACGAATCCGGCGCCCGCGTCACCGTGATCGCCCGCACCTCGAAGCTGATGTGGAACGGCGAACCGCTGCCCGCGCAGCGGTCACTGCTGCGGAAGCTGCGCGAGCCCGAGGCCACCCTCGGTTCCGGATGGGGCACCTGGTTCTACTCCACCCAGCCGCACCTGTACCGGCATCTGCCGGCCGCCCGGCGGATCCACACCGCCCGGACCGCGCTCGGGCCGGCCGGTGCGCCGTGGCTGCGCCCTCGGGTGGAGGGCAAGTTCCGCACGCTGCTCGGCCACACGGTGCGGTGGGCGGCAGCCGAGGATGGCGCCGTACGGCTCGGCTTGCGCGCCGCCGACGCGACCACCAGGGAGATCACCGTTGATCATGTGCTGTCCGCCACCGGTTACCGCGCCAACCTGGAACGGCTGACCTTCCTGGACGACGGCCTGCGGGCCAAGGTGCGAACCCTGGCCAGCACTCCCGACGTCGGACCAGACTTCCAATCCACGGTGCCGGGCCTGTACTTCATCGGTCCCGCGGTAGCACCCACCTTCGGCCCAGTCATGCGATTTGTCTGCGGTTCCGACTACGCCGCACGGACGGTCACCCGGGCACTGACCACCACCATGCCGAAGCCGCGTGCCGCCGTCGGAGCCCGCGGGTGACGACCTCGCTGCTCGCCCCCTGCCTCGGCTGGCGGCTCCGCCGGCTTGCGCCCGCAGCGCTGCTGCCGGCCATCCTGCCGCTGGCGGATGTCGCTGGTCTCACCGCCGCGTGTCTGATGACCACCGGGTTGAGGTGGGGAGCGAGCGCGTACGCCTGCGCGGTACTGGTATTGCTGGTCGCCGACGGGCAACACCGGCTGCGGATTTGCCGGCGGGTGGCTGACCAGCTGCCGCGCACCGTGGCGGTTGCGGCGCTGCCGCTGGTTGGGCTGCTGCCGTGGGTGGGCGCTGGTCCTGGGCTGGCGCTGGTGCTGAGCTGCGTGGTGGTGCTGGTCGCGGTGCGCATGGGCGTGTGCACCGCGCTGAGAGTCGCTCACCGGCGGGGACGGTGGCACGAACCCACGCTCGTCGTCGGCACCGGCGCCACCGCGGTCCGGGTCGCGCAGCTGCTGCGCGACCACCCGGAACTCGGGCTGACCCCACAGGGATTCGTGGACAGCCGGCCCCCGTCGGAACCAGCGGACCTACCAGTGCTCGGCGAGCCGGCCGAGCTGCCCGGGGTGATCGCGCAGCACGGCATCCAGCGGATCATCGTGTGCTTCCCGGCCGGTCGGGACGTTGACCTGGTGCCGCTGCTGCGGGCCTGCCGGGAGCTGCCGGTGGACGTGTGCGTGGTGCCGCGGCTTTTCGAGCTCGGTGCCGCACTCCCCCGCGGTTACCTCGACGAGTTGGGAGACATCCCGCTCATCCCGCTGCGCCGGCTGGGACACAGCCGGCTCGGCATGGCCGCCAAGGCCACCTTCGACGTCGTCGGTGCAGCAGCGTTGCTGGTCGCCCTGGCCCCGGTGCTGCTCACGCTGGCGCTTGCGGTCCGCCTGGACGGCCGCGGGCCCGCGCTGTTCCGACAAACCCGGGTGACCCAGGGCGGCAAGACAATGGAGCTGCTCAAGCTGCGCTCGATGGTCGACCACCCGGATCCGGACACCCGCTGGGTGGTGCTGCCTGAGCAGACCACCCGGTTGGGTCGGTGGTTGCGCACCACGCATCTCGACGAGCTTCCCCAATTGTTCAACGTGCTGCGCGGTGACATGTCCCTGGTGGGACCACGGCCCGAGCGGCCGTATTTCGCGGCGCGCTTCGCGCAGCAGATCCCACGGTATGCCGACCGGCATCGAATGCGGTCCGGACTCACCGGCTGGGCCCAGGTCAACGGGCTGCACGGCGACACCTGCATCGCCCAGCGCAGCCGGCTGGACAACTTCTACATCGAGCACTGGTCACCGTGGATGGATGCGGTGATCTTGGTCCGCACCCTGGGCACGACAACTACGCCTTTTCTGGGGGGAAGAAAGTGAGAGTTCTTCACGTGATCACCGGGTTGGGCGTGGGAGGAGCCGAGCTGCAGCTGCGCTCGATCCTGCAACACACCCGCCATCAGTCCGACGTCGTGACGCTGTACAACCCCGGCCCGGTCGCCGACATGATCGTCGGAGACGGCGGGCGGGTGCGCGACCTGGGCATGACCAGCAACACCGAGCTGCCCGCATTAGGACGGCTGACCAGGCTGATCCGAGCCGGCCGGTACGACGTGGTGCACACCCACCTGTATCGCTCCTGCGTCTACGGGCGGATCGCGGCCCGGCTGGCCGGCACACCAGTGGTGGTGACCACCGAGCACTCCATCGGCGAGACACACCTGGAACGGCGCCGGATGACCCTCGGGGTGCGCGCCCTATACCTGGGCACAGACCTGTGCTCGGACGCCACCATCGCGGTCTCCGACGCGGTGGCGCACCGGTTGACCAAATGGGGCGTACCGGCCCGCAAGATCGAGACCATCCCCAATGGTCTGGACTTCGACCGGGTGGCCTTCGACGCCACCGCGCGGGACACCATCCGCGCCGAGTTCGACTTGCCTCGCGACGCCTTCGTCGTCGGCGTGCTGGGCCGGCTCGACCCGATCAAGCGCTTTGACCTGGTGATCAGGGCCGCAGCACCGTTGCTCGACGACCAGCACCGGCTGTTGATCGTCGGTGACGGGCAGATCCGGCCTGATCTGGAGGCCGAGGCGGCTCGCCAGGGCGTCGCGGAGCTGGTCACCTTCGCCGGGGAGCGGCACGACGTGGCCGCCATGCTCTCGTCGCTGGATCTGTTCATCGCGGCCTCGGAGCAGGAGACCTTCGGGCTGTCGGTGCTGGAGGCGCTGGCCAACGGGATACCAGCGCTGTACACGACCTGCCCGGCGCTGGAGGGCATCGAGACCGACCGCGCCCGCCAGATCCCCGGTGAGGTCGAGGAGATGCGCCGGGAGATCGCGGCGGAGATCGCTCAAGGTCGCCGGCCGCGCCAGGGCGTTCCGGCTATCCGCGAGCAGTACGGCATCGAGGCGGTCACCCGCCGCATCGACGACCTCTACGAGCGGCTGATGGCTGCCCGCAGCCGCGCCCGGCACAACGGCCGCGTGCTGGCCAACCCGGTAGGAGGAAACTGATGAAAGCACTGATCACCGGCGGGGCCGGCTTCATCGGCTCGCACCTGGCGGAACACCTGCTGGCCGGCGGCCATGAGGTCGTCGCGCTGGACAACCTGGCCACCGGCTCGCTGGACAACCTGTCTGCAGTCAGCGACCATCCCCGGCTGCGCTACGTCTCCGGTTCGGTGCTCGACGAGGAACTGGTCGACACGCTCGCCGGCCAGGTCGACACGATCTTCCACCTCGCCGCGGCCGTGGGTTCGTTCGTCATCCGGGATCGCACGCTGGCCAGCCTGCGCACCAACATCCACGGCACCGAGCACGTCCTGGCCGCGGCGCACCGGCACGAAGCCCGGGTGCTCATCGCGTCCAGCAGCGAGATCTACGGGAAGAACACCAAGATCGGGTTGCGCGAAGACGACGACCGGGTGATCGGTTCGCCGCTGCTGCACCGCTGGTCGTACTCCGAGGCGAAGGCTGTCGACGAGAGCCTCACCCGCGCCTATGTCACCGAGCTCGGCCTGCGCGCGGTGATCGTGCGGCTGTTCAACACGGTGGGGCCCCGCCAAAGTGGGCGCTACGGCATGGTGATCCCCCGGTTCGTGACCCAGGCCTTGGCCGGCGAGCCGCTGACGGTGTTCGGGACCGGCGAGCAAGTGCGCTGCTTCTGCCACGTGCTGGACGTCGTCCCCGCGCTGGTCGCGCTCGTGGAACACCCCGAGGCGTATGGCACCGCGGTCAACGTCGGCAGCTCCGAGCAGGTGTCCATCCGCGAGCTGGCCCACCGCGTACTGGCGCTGACCGGTTCGGCCAGCGGCATCGTGCAGATGTCCTACGAGGAAGGCATCGGTCCGGGATACGAGGACCTGCAACGCCGGGTGCCGGATTGTTCCCGGGCTCGCGAGCTGATCGGTTTCCGGCCGACCCGCACACTCGATGACATCTTGCGGTCGGTGATCGCGGAACGTAGCCGGCCTGGACTGAGCCCCGCAGTGGTGGGCTGATGACCAAGACCAGCATCGAGCCACGCCGCCCGGACGTCCCCAGCCCGGGAGGGCGGCGCTCCCTGAGGTTGCGCTTGCTGGGCGGATCGGCGTTCCTCATCGTGCTGTTCCTCGGCGCGGTGGCGTTGCTGGTCACAGTGCCGCGGATGCTGGGTTCCGGAGACAAACCCGCCACCCTGGTGGTGGCCTCCCTGCCGTTCTGGAACCTGACCGAAGGCCCGAACATCCTGGCGACCAATCCAGGGACGTTCAATGAGGTATCCCCGTGGATCTACGGGCTGGCCCGTAACGGCCGGATCGTTGCGCAAGCACCCGAGGTGACCGCCCAGACCCGGGACGGTATGGACCGGCTACGCAAGCTGGGCATCCCGGTGGTCCCGTCGATCGCGAACCGGACCAACGGCCAGTGGGCCTACGAACCACTCGCGGACATCCTGCACGATCCCGCCGCGATGAGCCGGCACATCAACGACATCGTCGCGCTGGTACAGCGGGAGAACTACGCCGGGATCGACATCGACTACGAAGACCTCCCGGCCACTGACCGGCAAGTGTTCACCTCGTTCATCACCGACCTGGCCAGCGCCTTGCACGACAAGGGCAAGGTCCTGACGGTTGCCTTGTTCGCCAAGACCAGCGACGCCGGTGAGGACCAGCGCAACGCCGGGCAGGACTACGCGGCCATCGGTGCGGCGGCCGACGAGGTCCGGCTGATGGCCTACGACTACCACTGGTCGGAGTCACCACCGGGACCGGTCGCGCCGATGCCCTGGGTCCGCGACGTGCTGACCTACGCCAAAAGCCAGATGCCCGCGGACAAGATCGTGCTCGGTGTGCCGCTGTCCGGCTACGACTGGGTAGACGGCAAAGGCGAGGTGGTCACCTGGATCCAATCCTATGGACGCACCAGTAAATATCACGCCACCGTGCAGTACGACCGCCTCAGCGAGTCACCGTCGTTCAAGTACACCGACGAGCAAGGGCGGCAGCACGAAGTCTGGTTCGAAAACGCCGACAGCACCGCGCTCAAGCTCCAGGCCGCCAAGGCCGCCGGCATCCGCGGGGTTTACCTGTGGATGATCAGCTCTGAGGACGACCGGACCTGGGCGACCGTGCGCAAGATCATCCCGTTGCACCCAACGTCAAGTGGTGAAGGGACGTCCCGGTGATGTCCTGGTGGCCTATTGCGCTCATCGTATTCGGGGTCAATTTCACCGTGTGGGCAGCGATTGGCCTGGCGCGGCTGATCGAAGAGACCTGGCGAAAAAGGAGCCTGCGGAAAAAGCTGCAACAACGCGGGTATGGCGTTGAGCCCTCGATCACCGTACAGGATGTGGCGGTACTGATTCCGGCCCATAACGAAGAGCTGGTGATCAAAGACAGTATCGAGGCAATCGCGGCGCTGGTTCCCCGCTGTAACATCCACGTCGTTTCGGACGGCTCTACCGACCGGACCGTGGAACTGGCGCAGCAAGCCGGGGTCAACGTCATCTCCACCCGTACCAATGTCGGCAAAGCGGGTGCTCTGGAGGAGGCGATCGACCGTTTCGACCTGGTCGATCGGTTCCGCGCGGTGCTGCTGCTCGATGCCGACACCGCGATCCAGCCGGGATATTTCGACGCTGCCCTGCCGTTTTTTGACGACCCCAAAGTGGTCGCGGTGGCCGGCGCGGTACGCACCCGGCACGAGCGTGGTCTGTCGTTGATCGGCAAGGTGCTGGTATGCCACCGGCAGCGCATTTATGCGATCAGCCAGCGCTTGCTGAAATACGGCCAGACCTGGCGGTTCACCAATGCGACGCATATCGTGCCAGGGTTCGCCAGCATGTACCGCACATCGGTGCTGCCGTATATCGAGATGAACCCGCCCGGGTTGGTGATCGAGGACTTCAATATGACGTTCGAGGTCTATGCCAAGCGGCTGGGAAAGGTGGCGTTCACGCTGGGTGCCGTCGCGGTGACCCAGGATCCCGACAATCTGCGCGACTACATCCGCCAGATCAAGCGCTGGGGATTGGGGCTGTGGCAGACGGTGCGCCGCCATCCGCCACGGTTGACCCTGTTCAGTGCGATGCTCACGGTGCTGCTGCTGGAACTGCTGACCAGCAGCATGTTCTTCGTGCTGCTGCCATTGCTGGTCGTCATGCTGGCCGTGCCCGCGGTCTATCCCGAGGCACTCAGCTGGCCTGGACTGGCGACGGTGCACACCGATGTGGCCGAGCACATGAACCTGCGGGTGCTGTTGCTGGCGGTGACCGGTGCCGATCTCGCGCTGACCTGCCTGGTCGCGGTGATCGAACGCAAGCTGCGCTTCGTGGCGTTGTGGATTTTCTTCCCGTTCCTGCGGGTGCTCGATGCTGCAGTGGCGCTGTACGTGTTCCCGAAGGCTTGGCTGAGCTCGACAGGCAGGTGGACCAGCCCGGCCCGGCGGACCGTCCTGGAACGCCCGGCGCTTGCTGGACGGGTGGCCGTATCGGCGGCGGTGACCGCCCCGGCCCCGAAGTCGGTGGAGTGGGTGGAGTGACAGCCGGATCGGGTAACAATGTTACAAAGATCGGGTGTTGCCGCGGCGAAATAGCGCCGGGCACAGTAGATCCCGTGCCGTTCCTGCGGATTCTCCTCATCGACAGTCACGCGATGTTGACCGATGCGCTGACTGTCCGGTTGTCGAGTGTGGACGATCTGTGGGTGGTCGGGAGCACCAGTCCGGACGATCCGCGCCTGATGGACGTCGTCCGCACCCAGCGCCCGGATGTGATCACCACCGAAATCGGATCCGCGGCGGTTGCCACGGGGGGGTTGCTGCGCAAACTACAGGCTGCCTGGCCCCCGGCCCGGCTGGTGGTGCTGACCGCAAGCCACCACAGCGACCACGCCGTGGCCGCGGCCCGGGCCGGCGCGTCGGCGTGGGTGTCCAAGGAGAGCTCCCTGGAGCATCTGCTGGAAGTGTTGCGTGGGGTGCCGCTCGGTCACGCCTTCTACCCGCCGGAACAGCTCGGCGTGGTGTTGCGGGAGCTGCGCGACGACGTACAGCGCGCCCGCGACTGCAGCGCCCGGCTCGATGTCCTCAGCCACCGTGAGCGCGAGGTACTGCTGCGTATGGTGGACGGCAAGCCGGTCAGCCAGATCGCTGTGGAGTCAGTGGTGTCGATGAGTACGGTCCGCACGCACGTGCGCAGCATCCTCACCAAACTGGGCGTGCGCAGCCGCTTGGAGGCGGTCAGCGTCGCCCGCGCCGCGGGTTTGCGACCGGTAGCTGATTCCAGCTGATGCCTCGCTTGCCGGCATTGCTAGTGCTGTTCGGGCTGATCGTTGGCTGCTCGAACGGCGGTCCGAGCGCCCCCGTCGGTTCCGGAGTGCCGACCGGTGGTCGCGCTGGGCCGTCGCCGAACCCGGCGGCCCCGGACATCCGGGTGGGCGTGGTGGCTGCCGGGCTGGAGCACGCGTGGGATATCGGGTTCCTGCCCAGCGGTGCGGCACTGGTCACTGAGCGTCCGGCGCGGATCAAGCTGCTGTCGTCCACCAGGCCCGGTGCGCGGATTACCGAAGTCGCGGCTGACCTCGATGATGTGTACGTCAGAGGAGAAGGCGGCCTGATGGGGCTGGTGGTGCATCCTGATTTCACGGACAGTCGCCGGTTCACCACCTGCCAGACCTATCAGCATCGGGGCCAGCCGGTGGACGTCCGGCTGGTGACGTGGGAGCTGTCAGCGGACGGTGCGCGCGCCCGCCGGGTGGCTGACCCGTTGGTCGCCGGCCTCACCCTGAATCCCTCTGGCCGGCACTCCGGGTGTCGCCCGACCCTGGGCCCGGACGGCTACCTCTACGTCGGTACCGGAGATTCCGCGATGGCCGCGGTGTCTCAGGACCGCACTCAGCTCGGTGGCAAGGTGCTGCGCATCGACCTGGGCACCGGGGGTCCCGCGCCCGGCAACCCTTTCGCCGGTTCACCTAACGCTGCCGAACGGCTGGTGTTCACCTACGGCAACCGCAACGTGCAGGGCGTGACGGTGGAGCCCGGAACGGGCCGGCTGCTCGGTACGGAGCACGGCCCGGACGTCAACGACGAGATCAACTTGCTGCGTGCTGGAGCCAACTACGGCTGGGACCCATCTCGAGGTGGCACGCAAACCAGCTACGACGAGAGCGTGCCGATGACCGACCAGCAGCGCTTTCCCGACGCGGTGCCCGCGGTATGGAGCTCCGGCCGGGACACTGAAGCGATCTGCGGGGCCGCGTTCATCACTGGAGCCCAGTGGGGCAGCATGCAGGGTCTGCTCGCGGTCGCCGCGCTCAAGGGCACCAAGTTGCTGCTGATGAGGGTTGACCCGATCGGTGCGGTGACGGAAGTAGGCCAGCTGCCGCAGCTTGACGGCAACTACGGCCGGCTGCGTGCCGTGCGCGTGGGGGGCGACGGCGCGCTGTATGTCACCACCAGCAATGGCGACAACGATCAGGTCCTGAGAGTCGCACCAACCGGGTGACAGAGCAGCTTCCGGGACCTCCGCTATCACGGCGCTGCCCCCTCGCTGATCACGGTCTGGATGGCCGTTCGTACCAGCCTTCGAGAATGTGCTTGAGCAAGTCACGCTAGCCCACTCATCACTAATGATGACCTGCCCGGCCACGTGGAAACCTGGCACCTGCACACGAAATTGCGGAGCGGTGCCTAGTTTCGCTTACAGGACCAGCAAAAGACAACCCCGCTGGGGATGGCTTACTGAAGAATCGTCGATCAGTAAGCTCCGTTGCCGTGCATGACCGCACCGATAGTCTTCCAAATGATCAAAGCGTCCAGCGCTAAGGACCAATTTTCCACGTAGCGCAGATCCAGTCGGACTGATTCTTCCCATGACAGGTCACTACGGCCGCTGATCTGCCACAGCCCGGTAATGCCCGGTTTCACCAGTAATTTGCGCTGCGCGTCTCTGGAGTAGCAGGCTACTTCATGAGGTAGTGGCGGCCGTGGGCCCACCAGCGACATCGACCCAGAAAGAACGTTGAAGAGCTGGGGAAGCTCGTCGAGTGAGTGCCTTCGCAGGAATCTGCCCACTCGGGTCACCCGTGGGTCCTGATGCAGCTTGAAAAGTGGACCTGCGCCCTGGTTACTGTCCACTAGTTCGGACTGGAGTTGATCTGCACCCACTACCATGGATCTAAATTTGATCATTCGAAAAGGTGCGCCGGCCTTACCGATCCGGTTCTGGCGGTAGAAAGGCGGTCCTCCGTCGCTACAAACCACGATTGCCAATGCGATCATCATAGGGGCTATCACCACGAGCAACAGGGCGGCTGCTAGCCGGTCGATCATTCCCTTAACGGCGCGGGGCACTCCTGTGAATGTCGGCTCGGTGAGCCGTAGCAGCGGTAGGCCGTCGATCGCAGCGACATGCAAGCGCGGCCCGGCGATCTCCATCAAGCCAGGATCAACCACTAACTCAGTGCCGGTGCCCTCCAGATCCCAGGCGAGATGATGTAGCCGCTTCGAACTCCATCCGGGTATCTGGGCAACGGAAACCACACGGTAGCCGCCATTGCCTATTACCTCTGGCACTGAATCCAAGTCGCCAACCACCGGTACGCCGAGGATTTCCGGGGACCCGTTGGCGCCGGTTCCCGACGGTGTGCAGGCGCCGGCCACAGTCCATCCGTGATGGGGCGCCTGCCGGGTTCGCACGATAAGCTTGGCCACTGCCTCCTCGGTGCCAACCGCAAGCACCGCGTGCATATACGCACCGTTGCGGCGGCCCCGATGTAAGAACTTGCGCAGGATAAATCGACTCACTACCGCCAACGCGAGCGCCACCGGTATGACACCGAATACATAGGGGCGCACCTGGGGCAATTTCAGCGCAAGGCCAATCAGTCCGGTAACCACCGCAAGGGTAATCAGGGCTCGCCCTAGCCGGCTGAACTCTTGTGATCCTTGACCCTGAATAGAAGGATCCCACGTCCCCGATAGGCTCAGGGAGACCACCGTGAGCGCCATGACAGCCAAGCCGAATACCACACGTGCGTGGTCATACCCCAGTGCGGTGCCCCACCATTTGTGCAATCCGAGTGAGGCAGCCATTCCCAGGAGGTCCGAGACAGCCGCCAATTGGGCATACCGTATCTCCCAGCGTGAGCGCCCGACTGCGATCTGTGATAGCCGCGCGCGGCCGTTGGCGGTACGCCTGACATTCTCGGGCGGACAATTCACTGCTCTCGCCGCCGATGCATGATGACCATTCTGGCTAGATTGAACAAGATCGAGGTTTTTGCCCTGACTGTCAGGCGCAAAGCCCATGAGTTTCGCTCGCATTCGCTCAGCCATCCGAGTGGGTGACCCTACGCAACGCCCTCGGTCGATTCAGTGACACCCATGAGTGGTCCTAGGTGAAGTCGCAGTGAAAGCTGGCTCCGTTACGGGTACAAGCTCAGTCGGCGCATAAGCACGACCCAAATAGTCCGAAAGAAATTGACTTAGTGCACTGCACCCAGCGTGATACCGAGCCTACGTAGAGCGTACAATAACCTAGGGTCGCAGCTGCCCAGACGTGCAGCGATCGTCGGCACGTTATTCCGCTGGGAGCTGGGATGGGCACTACCGCGGTGGTCGGGATCGTGATCCTCACCTGGATCCTGCTGTCGGTCGTGATGGCCCTGATCGTGGCCCGGGTGATCAGGCTGCGTAACCACCAGCACCCGAGGCGGTTGGAACCCAAGCCACCGGCGGAAACTGGGCCACATGACTGCTCCAAACCGCTACCAAGAGCACGCAGGTGGCGCAAACGCAGCAAGACCTAAGCGCTGGGAGATCAGCAGAAAGTTCCCTTCTGACGTAGGCGGCCAAGCTCTCGCGTCATGGCGGTAGGTACACCCCAGCGTCGGCCTTGCGGAGGCGGAGGACACTGTTCAGCGGCCTGCGCGCGGCATCCGATCGGGCCGCGAAGTACGCGGCGGTTGTGGTGTCGGCGACATCGTGTTGCGACCGAGCCGCCAACTCAAAGGTAGTCGCGACATCCACCCACGATGCCGGATCATCACTGTTGGTGATGTTGTGAGTGCCGAATTCAGCTCCTGTGGTGGTAAGGACGATGATTCCCGAAGCCAAATCTTTAGCGGAAGTCGCTCGGCCGATCTGGTCAGCAACCACAGGAGGAAGTAGCTCCGCCCGCGACCGAGCCCAGCCTGGTACGAACGAAATCGCGGTCACTTAACTCGTCACTCATTAGCGCATCGCGCAGACGAGCGAGTACGCGGCGTTAGAGAACTAGTACCGCACCGAGACGGATTGGACAACCTCGGCGTTTTCCGCAGCGCTCAATCCTATCTCCACGGAGCACCAGAGTCTCGCGCTGCCGATCAGACAATACGGCCAGCAGCCTGCCCATCCGTTCGGATTGCTCAGCTCGCCGCACCACTGGCAGGACCGATCGCGCACCGCAGACCGGAAAGATTTCATTACCTTATGCCGGCACAGTTCGTCCACTACACGTTCCCGCGCAGCCAATGCCACAAACGAACGCTGTGAACGACAGGCCCTTGAGCTGGTAACGGTCCAGCGCGGTCAGCACGGCCAAACAAACGTCTTGCGCCACATCCTGACTGAGCCGATTCACCGTAACCTCGGATCGGTATACGTTTACGCGCTCAGCATAGCATCGATAGTCCTCGCCCCAGAGCATGGCGCGGGTGCCGTCGAGGAGCCGTGTAAACATATTGTTAATCGCGGCAGTGACACTGGTAGCGCGTTCATATGACCGCACCCAAGATCCACGATTCATCGCATCATATCACGCCGCTATAAAAAGGTGACCCAAAGCGACGTCATTGCCGTCGACCAGTCATTCAGCTGAGTCATCCTACTGGCGGATCGGAGCGGATGTGGACGATGTTATGAAGTTGACAACTGTCATGATATACAGCAGGATCTGTTCGCGCCGTGACCATTACGACGTAGCAGGGGCAGTGCGCGTAACGCGATCAGGACCGTCTGTAAGCAGATCGTACCTCCCGGACACCGCCGACCGGAGCCTCCGCGAATCGACATGGCTTCTATGATCACTTGTCCCCTTACATGCACGTGGACAATATCGCAAGTATGCAAAAGTGCCAAAGATTTGAAACACTCTCGGGTCAACGCAAGCAGTATGCTATGAGCTATGTATTCGCAGTCTGAGCAATGCATCCCCGCCAAGCGGGCTTTGATCACGGGCATCACCGGCCAGGACGGTCTGTACCTTGGCCAGTTACTCGCCACTAAGGGTTACGAAATCTTCGGCCTCGTGCGAGGACAGAGTAATCCTAAGATCGCCATGGTAGAACAAATCATCCCTTCCATCCAGCTCCTTGAGGGCGACCTTCGTGACTTATCCAGTCTCATCGGGGCAATGGAGATCGCCCAGCCGAACGAGATCTACAACCTTGGTGCAATCAGTTTCGTAGGCCTGTCTTGGAAACAGGCGGAGCTCACCGGAGAGATCACAGCGATGGGCGTGCTGCGCATGCTGGAGGCAGCTCGGATTCATACCCAGGGTGACATGTCTAAAGTGCGCTTCTACCAGGCGTCAAGCTCCGAGATGTTCGGCAAGGTCCGTGAGACCCCACAGAGCGAAACGACCGCCTTCCATCCTCGTTCACCGTACGGCGTGGCCAAGACATTCGGGCATTACATTACAATCAATTACCGTGAATCATATGGCGCTTTGGCATGTTCTGGAATTCTGTTCAACCACGAGAGTCCGCGACGAGGCTTTGAGTTCGTCACCCGTAAAGTGAGTAACGCCGTGGCCCGTATCGCCCTCGGGTTACAAGACCACGTTGCGCTCGGCAACCTCGATGTCCGCCGCGACTGGGGTTTTGCAGGTGACTACGTCGAGGCGATGTGGCTTATGCTCCAACAAGAAGAGCTACACGACTACGTTATTGCCACCGGAGAGACCCACTCGATTTGGGAGCTGCTTGACATTGCTTTTAGTCGCATCAATATTGAGAATTGGCAAGCCTATGTACGTCAAGACCCGCGTTTCTTTCGGCCCGCGGAGGTCGATGTGCTGGTCGGGGATGCATCTCGCGCCTGGAAAGAGCTTGGCTGGAAACCAAAAGTCGGCTTCCGTGAGCTAATTGAGATGATGGTCGACGCGGACCTGGAGCTTGAGCGCAGCAAATTGCGCTGAAGCGGGGAACATAGGATTCTGCCCCGCTGAGGGGCTAACATGTTGGCGCCTCGGTAGCTGAGCACGCGAAAAGCGACCGACCACGATCTCCGCCGTTGCCAATTACCAGCTTCATGTCTCGGGGTGATGTGCCGCTGTAAGAGACGAACTTGATTAGGTTGAGCGCCTGTCTACCTCGGCGAGTGCCGTCCTGGGACCGTAATGCGGCGCCGGAATTAGTCTGAGATGGCCCGGTCAGCCCGAAGCGGGTCAGTTGGAGGCAGCAGCATCAGAAGCTGATAGGCTACGGCCTCGCTCTTTTGGATGGTGGTCGGTGCAGCACAGGAGCATTAGACAAACGGTTGTTCATCAAGGCCCACACCGGTTTGCAGGTCGGTGAGAAGTTTGTGGACAATCAAGTTGCCAGTGCGCGAGCTGGGCATGCATTGCGCGCACTCGTCGGGGATGCGTCGCCCGGATGATGCCGAGACCACGTCTATAATTTTGGATTTCTTCACCGAGCCTAGATTGAACCCGGTATCAGAGAATCGGGGTTCAGCCTTTAGGTCGCACGGCGTGAGGTGCCCGTAGGCGCCGATGGTAGGCCGGAAGTATCGGGCGAGGCATTCTGTGGAGCGGGTGCGGTCGAGTGTCTGGCCATTGGCGATAGCCACGAGTTCGTCGCCGATGTCTATGCGTGTACGTGCCGGTGGCCTCAGTCGGATGCGGTGCAACTGATCGCGCACCGTCGCGACCTGGTCGCCGCTGAGCCCCTCGGTGACCTCAACTTCATCCTTGCGAAGGTCAAGCCAGTCCGCGCCAGCATCTTCAGCAAAGTCGACCATCATCTCAAGCTGTTGATAGTTGCACGACTGGATGACGAAACCGATTCCGACCTTAAGTGATTCGCCACGTTCGGCAAGGATCGCCGCAAGGTTGCGTCTGACGCGCATGAGCGCTTGCTGTCGTGGTCGGGTGCCTGCGATGCAGTCGTAGGTGGCGGGTTCGGGCGAGTGGATGCTCAACCGAATACGATTCGTGCGCAGGAGCGCCGAGAATAATGCCGTGCCAGGCCGGATGTTAAACCCGGTGGTGTAGATATGGATCTGGAGACCCAGATCAGCTGCCAAGGTGATGATCGCCGGCAACTGCGGGTTGAGCAATGCCTCTCCACCGCCTGAGACGACGAGGCGCCGCACACCTTGATCGTGCAGCTCAGCCAGCACCCGGCACCACTCCGAACCCGTCATCAACCCCGCGCTGTCCAACTGCTTGGTCGCATACGTCAGGATTTTCTGGTCCGACCAGAGGCACATTGCGCAGCGGTAGTTGCAAGTGCCGCGGGTTGGGTGGATCTCGACCGTTTCGGAGAGCACGGGTTCGCGGGCTTGTATCCGCATGGGCCGGTCTGGGACTCGCTGCCATTCCTGTACGGTTGCAGCAGCAAAGGCGCAGCGGAGCCGGTGTGGATAAAACGACGATCCGATGAGCTGCGAAACGAGCTGACTCGTTCGGCAGTGGTGGTAGGTGGCTCGCACGGCATCCAGATCGGTCCCGCTGGCGCTGGCAAGCTGCTGTGCGGGGGTGCTCGGCGCCGCAAGGTGGCAAAGCAGGGCCGCGCGCACGGCCTCATCTGCGGATAGCGCACTTACTGCTTGAGTGCAAAGCTTTCCGAGTTCAGCGTTGGCGTACAGAAACCGGTAAGCAGCATCCACGGTCGCATACACGATACGCAGTCCTCTCGGTGCTGAAATCCGTTGAGATCTCTACAGCCAATGAGATCTCTACATCTGCGGTCTGACACGGTCAGCGTCGTTCATGTATCGGTTCTTCCGTCGTAATCGTTAACTCTCTGGACATCAGAGACCATTTTGTCCGTGATGTATTACGCATGCATGCCCAAACAGACACGCTAAGCGCACCAAACGTGTGCAGTAAACGGACAAAGCGCATTTAACGTCCAAAATCTCGCAGTTGGCTTTCCTCTCGCATGCGCTTGCTTCGTCGTCGCCGGCAAGAAGCACCGGACTAAGACTCGCCCTTTACGAGACAGTCTCAGCTTCGACGGCCTTGCGATGGGCAGGCTTATACTCTAGCGGCCGCCCGTATTTGGATATACCTACACGCAGATGCCGAGCGACACTACGACCCTGAACAAGACTACGAATCACATCGATGACCCAATCATGAGCAAAGCCCTAGGTACAGTTTCGATGTCCCCGTAGCGCATGCCCACATTTGGCAAATAGACCATTTTCGCGACCTGGCCTGGCTCTCATCGCTGTCGCTTAGGCAAGTAGATCATTTCGAGATCCGCTTGACCCCCGAGGTGATGCGAGGCACTGATCATCCTGCATCCCCTGCCGAACGCTTCTTTCTGACGTAGGCGGCCAAGCTTTCTCGCCATGGCGGAAGATGCACCCCAGCCTCGGCGGCCTTGCGGAGGTCGAGGAGACTGTTGAGCGGCCTGCGCGCGGCATCCGGTCGGGCCGCAAAGTAGGCGGCGGTTGTGGTGTCGGCGACATCGTCTGGTGATCGACCCGCCAACTCGAAGGTGGCCCGCGCGACGTCTGCCCACGATGCCGGATCGCCGGTGTTCGTAATGTTGTATGTGCCGAATTCCGGATGTGAAGTCGTGAGGGCGATGATCCCCGAGGCTAAATCTTCAGCGAAAGTCGGGCGGCCGACCTGGTCGGCAACCACAGTAGGAGTAGCTCCTCCTGCCGCAAGGTCGAGCATGGTGCGAACGAAGTTGGCTCCCTCACCGATCACCCAGGTGGTCCGGACGATGTAGTAGGACGCGCAGAGCGTGGCGGCGACGTCACCAGCTGCTTTCGACGCTCCGTAGGCGCTTAGTGGAGAAAAGGGCGCATCCTCAGGAATGGGTCCTAGAGCACGACCGTCGAAGACATACTCACTGGAGATGTGCACGAAGGTGAGGTTACGGTCAGGCACCGCTCGCACCAGATTTGCCACACCAACAGCATTGACCTGCCAAGCGGCTATGCGTCCCTCCGGTGTCTCCGCCTTGTCAACCGCCGTGTAGGCAGCCGTGTTGATGACTAGATCGAATTGCGACCAGTTGAACCGGGAGGTAGCCGCCACATCAGCGATGTCGACGTCTGAGAGATGCAGCAAAACTGCTCCAGGGAGGCAAAGCGATAACGCGCGGCCGAGCTGACCGCCGGCACCGAGAATCGCCGCTCGCACTGTCACCTCCGGGTTTAGCTTTCTCCATAGAGGCCTGGGTTGCCCACCTGGACTGCCGGAAGCCGATTTGGTCCGCATCACTGTCGGTGATCCCGCCGATAACCAGTATCGATGTCCCGCCCTACGCACCTAGTGCTGTAACGCCTTGGATGCGCTCGTAACCCGGCGGGCCACGCGTGCACAGCGATACGGGGCTCCCTGCCTCCTCGCGTGCATCTACGACCGTCCACGCATCTGCTGCAGCAACTCCAAGAGGTAATTCGTCGGTGCCGACATGCTCTGACTTCGAGGTTCAGGACCTCATCAGGAGGGTTGTAACCATTGTCTATAGACGGAGACCGTGCTGTCTGCGAGGTAGGCGGTTCACCCCGCTGCTGCCGCACTGTCGGCCCCACCCAATTCGTTGTTCATCAGCGCGTGACGCAAACGGACCAGTGCGCGGTGCTGGAGCACTCGGACCGCGCCTGGGGTGGATTGGACTACCGCGGCGGTTTCCACCGCGCTCAGCCCCATCCCTACGCGAAGCACGAGAGTCTCGCGCTGTCGATCCGAGAGCACATCGAGCAGCCGACCCAACCGCTCCGATTGCTCGGCTTGCAGCACCCGCTCTTCAGGGCCGTCGTGGTCGGCCACAGTGTCATCGACGTCGGCCATCAGCTGAGACCTGTCCCGCACTGCCGCTCGGAACGAATCGATCACCTTATGTGCAGCAATGCCGTAGACAAACGCTCTAAACGACAGCCCTCTGACCTGGTATCGATCCAACGCGGTGAGCACGGCCAAACATACGTCTTGCGCCACATCCTCCGCTGAGCCGACGATGCTCTGTTGACGGCCCAACCGAGACCGGCAATAGGGCAAAACCATGGCGCGCACCGTCGCCAGTAATTCGTGGGTGGCTCGCTGGTCGCCGCGAGTGGCTTGTGCCACGAGATGGTTTAGTGTCGCTTCTGCCTCGTCCCGACTGGACAGCCGCGATTGCATTGCCTCGGCGAGTTCCCCAGGTGCCATGCCGCCAGCTTCCGGAGGCGAGGCGCGGCGGTAATCGGGAAACTCCGGTTCGGCGCTGGTAGCTATGCCGTTACTGACCGCGTTAGTTCCCCTCATCGGCCAAGCTCCATTCTTTGGTCAACTTGAGGATCGGCATATTTCGCCGGTTGTTCAGGCTGGATCCTCTGCGTGGTCCATCCCGCTGGGTTGGCAGGTGCTGAGTCGGTGGAAGCCTGGCGGGAGCGGTTCTCGAACTCTTTCCTGCGGTTTGGAGCTGTATGACCGCGCAGCCACTCACGGTCGGGTCGGACCGGGTACACATCGTCGGCCAACCGCAGGCAGTCCAAAGTCCAGATCATTGCGGGAGCCACGTCCCGGAAGGGCCCGGGGTTCACCCCCAAGATCAGCATCAGCTCAACATGCTGCTCAGCTGACACGTTCGAGGCCGCTGGAAAGCTAGTGACATCCTTGTCTATCGCGCCTAGCGCATCGAACGGGGCACCGTCTTGCCAAATGACGGCGAGGTCAGCGACCTTGCTGATCGGACTGGCGTTCCCGGCAGCCGCAGCGAGGTCAGCGCACTGCCGCAGGGCGCGCACTAGCGTGTCACCGCCCCGACCTCGTTGCCTGTCCGACTGACCGAAGTGCGCCTTGTCTCCCTGGTGACCGCGCCAAGATCACGATCTACTGCCCCACCTTCACACCGCCATACAAAGGTGACCCAAAGTGACGCCATTGACCTCTGGTTGGCCACCCATGGAGTGGTCCTATCGGAGAATCGGTGGCCCTAACAAGAATGTTACGAAATTCGCGACTGTCACAATACGGAGCAGAATCAATTCATATAGTGACATTCATTGGAACAATTAGCTTTACAAGGTTAGGGAGCCGATCGCCATCGAAGAGCGTGTCTGGGACAGTCAGTAAGCAGATAGCGCCGGACGGTAAGATCTAGACTGGCTGACGCGGCGATTCCCAGAATTGCTTGCAAGGCCGTCTTTGTACATTGTCAGCGCCCTATTAGGATCCTGCCACACCGTGACAGATTGCTCGTTCGAAAAGATCACCTATGAATGGCAACGCTTGCGACCTGCACAGTGGCTTTGCCTCAGCATGGCGGTACGCGCACGGCTCGGCACTAGGAATGCAACGCAAACGGCGGAGGTGATTCCGCGCGTTGCACCGACATACCCAGGACCTCCAGCATGTCCTCGACGGTGATGGCTTGGGCGTCGCGGTGCATGGCCAGGCCTCGTCGGGCCAGCTCCGTAGCCAGCTGGTGCTGGTGGTCGTCCACCTGCTCACCTCGGGCCGGATCCCGGACAGCCAGGATCGGGTAGCGCCCAGCGTTGAGCGCGGCCAGCGCCGAACCGGTGCCGGCGTGGCTGATGACGATGTCTGCCTTGGCCTGTGCAGCACCCAACTCAGCTGCCGGGAGCGCTGGCATCGCCTCAATGGGCAGATCATCTACCGGGGTGTCCGCGGTCTGCCACAGCACCTCTACCGGAAGCCCAATTGTCCGCGCCAATTCGCCTTCCGGGGCCAGCAGCGGCACCAGGTGCTCGATCAACCGGCGGAACGGGTACTCAGTCGCCGCGCCCACCGTCACCACGACCCGGACCACGGCGTCAGGTTCCCGCGCTACGGCAGCGGATTCATAGCCGTCAAACACGCTGCCGGCATACCGCCAGCGCTCATCTGCCCAGCTCTGGTACTGGGTGTAAGTACGGACTTTAGGGATCCACTGCAGGACCCGTCCGGTCACCGATGGCCCGCTGACGCGCGTCGCGCTTTCGATGTAATGGCACTCCACGCCGTGGGCGGCCAGGTAGGGCAGGTACCCCAACGCGATCCCCGACCCTGTCGACACCGCTCTGGTCACCTTTCGGCTGGCCAGCAACCGGCGTGCGTTGGGAATGCATCGCAGCACATCCGGCACGCTGCGCACCCCCACGTAGGGCACGAACTCCACGTCCCGATCCACCAGCAGTGAGCGGCTCTGCTCGTTGGCATGGGTGATCCACACCGCAGCGCCGTTGGTCGGGATGCGGCTCGCCAAGCTGTCGAGCTGCGTCAGGTGCCCACCTGTCGTGGCGACAAACAGCGTGGTCATCGTGGATTACCCCTGTTCACCTTCGGGCACTGAGTGCGACGAACCGGATCCTCTGCGTCACATTTACCCTACGCTGGGCTATCTCGCCGGACATATCCGACCTCAACTTGAGCCTGAATGTGCACAGCAGCACGACACGCCGGGCATGAGAGCACGACACACGGGAATGGAGGGGCGAGGTACCGTCAGCGGCGTGAATGGGGTGCAGGCGGACAGTGTCAGTGTCGATCCGCGCCATGATCCGCGGTGGCGTGAACTGGCATTGGGCACGCATGGCAGTGTGTTCACCTCGCCCCCGTGGATCGACGCGGTATGTGGCACGTATGGGTTCACTCCTGCTGCCAGTATCCGCCTTGATTGGGACGGGCAACCGCGCGCCGGTCTGGCGTGGGTGCCGATCAGCGACATCCGCGGCGACCGGTTGTCGAGCCTGCCGTTCTCCGACCGGGCGGAGCCGCTGACCGATGATCCCGCTGACTTCAAAGCCCTCGCCGATGGCGTTCTCACCAGGGCCGCACCGTTGACGCTGCGCTGCTTCGACACCGCAGTGCCGGTCACCGATTCCCGCTTTAGCCAGGTCAATGCGGCGGCATGGCACGGTACCCCGCTGGACGCCGGTATCGATGAGATCCGGCAGCGGCTGTCTCAGCACGCCCGCCGAAACATCACCATCTCCGAGCGCGAAGGCGTCCGGGTCGAGGCGCGCACCGACCGAGACGCCGTGTACCACTTCCATGACTTGCACGTTCTGCTCCGTAAACGCAAATACAAGCTACTGGCCCAGCCCGTCGAGCTGTTTGACCGTATCTGGGACGCCTTTGCGGCCAACGACGCGATCGTCACCATGCTCGCCTACGCCGGAGACGAACTGATCGCCGGTGCAGTGTTTCTCGCCTGGGCGAACACGCTGTATTACAAGTTCGGTGCCTCCCGCCAGGAATTCCTCGGTAAGCGACCGAACGACGCGATCTTCTGGGCCGGGATCCGCTGGGGAGTAACGCACAACGCCGCGCTGGTCGATTGGGGGTTGTCCGACCTCGACCAGCCAGGGTTGATCGCCTACAAGGACAAGTGGGCCACCGAGCAGCGGCGGATCGTGACCCTGCGGGCCGGCGGGGAGCAGGCCCGCAACAACCCGCAGGCGGGCGCGATGCTTGGTGGGCTGACCGATCTGCTCACCGGTGAATCGGTTCCGGATGACGTGACGAAGCAGGCTGGCGCGCTGCTGTACCGCTACTTCTGCTGACCGGATGCCGATGCTCGCGCACCGACCGCCCGTGCGGGGTCTTACCCCACGGCTTGACCACCGATACCCCGGTCGCGGCCAACAACAGCGCCAGCGCGATCGCCCTGCCGATCAGCAACTGGACGCCGACCGGCTCTGCCTCCCCCAGGATGATCTGATGCAGGTGAGGCAACATCAACCCCAACCCAGTGGCAGTCAACACCGCGGCGATACCGCACTTGAAGATGACCCACCAGTACCGCACCAAGCCCCAGGGGGTGGACAGCGCCAGCACCAGCCCGCTGATCAGCGAAGCGGACACCACGGGAATCAGCACCCAGACCACAAGCGCCGCCATTGCCGCGGCTATCCCGGCCCGCTCGCCGGCGTCACCGGTGCTCAGGCCAGTCACTTCCAGCGCGACGAGCGCACCGTCGAGACCAAGCCACCCCACCGACACCGCGACATGCGCCGTCAGCAGGGCGCCCCGGGCCCGACGGGTAAGTCGCGGAATCGCGAAATTTGCCGTAGCGACTGCGGTCATGGCTGCCCCCCAGCTTTCAACCCAATCGTTAGCGCGCGCCGTGCCCCTTTAACACTGCCGGGACGGTACGCAGCAAAATCCCCAGATCGCTCCAAAAACTCCATCCACGCACGTAAGCGAGATCGAGTTCGAGCATCTCCAAAGTACCCATCGTGCTGCGGCCACTAACCTGCCAAAGCCCGGTGAGTCCCGGCGGGACGTCGAAGCGCTCGGCGAACCGGGCCGGGAACATCTCCGCTTCCCAATCCAAGCAAGGCCGGGGACCCACCAATGACATCTGCCCCCGCAATACATTGATCAGCTGAGGCAGCTCGTCGAGGCTGGTGCGACGCAAAAAGCTGCCAACCCGGGTGACTCGCGGATCACAATCGATCTTCCAGCTACCGTTCACTGATGTGTCTTCGCCCCGCAGCTCGCGGGCAATGAGCTCGCGGTGCTTCGCATCGGAGCCTCCCACTCGCATGGTGCGGAACTTGTACATCGTGAACGGTCTGCCACCCCGGCCTATCCGCTGCTGGCGGTAAAACGCCGGGCCAGGACTGTTCCATCGGACGGCCATCGCGATCAGCAGCATGGGGATCGCAAGCACCAGCAATGCGGTCACCACAACCGTCAGATCAACGGCTCGCCGGGCAATCGGTTCCCATCGAGCGGGTAACCGTGTCTGTTCAACGCCGCTGGACACTTAGCCTCCCCGCGGTGATTCCGATGAGCATGAACAGAAGGTCCCCGGTGCCCCGCAGCGTGAGATGCGGATCGAGGACGGTCAGAATGAGCACAAACCACCAGCACACCCACAACGCCGAAGCAGCAGCGCCAAGGGCGCTCCGTTGGTTATCTGGCGCGTCCATGAGCTCGCGCGCGCGGCGCAGCACCACGACCGACAGCCAGACGAATGCGGCCAGCAGCGGAATCCCGCCAACCCACAGCAGTTCCAGGTAGCCGCTTTCCAGGTAGATGACGTCGCGCCATCTCTCGGGTGCCTCCAGCACCGAGTCGGGCGAGACGCCCATCAGGACATTGATGAACCCAAACCGCGGCAGGTAGAAGTTCGACAGATTGCTCCAGCGTCCGATCCAACTGCGCGGCACGCCGAATTCACTGAACCCCTGCAACCGGCCGATCAACGCCGGCGCACCGATCGCGAGCGCCACCGGTACCAACCACGCAAACCGCAGCGAACTGTGGCGCACCCCACTGAACCGCCACAGGATCAGCGCAGCCGCCACCACAGCCGAGATCCAGGTGGAGAACTGTCCGGTGGCGAGCACACCCGCACCTAGCACCAGTCCCAACCCCAACCGTTCCCAGCGCTCCAGCAAGCCCCGGATTCCGCAGCAAACGATCAAAGTCAGGCAGATGATGATGTAGTCGCCGGTGGCGATCGGCGAGGCCAGGGTAGTTGTTCCCCGCTCAGCGAGTGCGGCCGAGTTGCTGTCCGGCACCCACACCGCCTGCAGCATCGAGACAACCGGACCGAAGTGCAGAGTTTGCAGAATTGCGATCACTGCGACGACTGCGCCCGGCCAGATAATCAGCCGGAAGCAGCGCACCAGCTGGGTGTCGGTACTGACGGTGAAACGCACCAGCAGGTAGATGGCGACGAGCTTGCAGACCGGCAGCACCGCAGCGAGATCGGTACTCGTCAGCGTCTGGCCACGCAACAACATCGATAGCAGTGGCCAGGCCGTCGAGGCCAGCAGAAAGATGCCGAGTGGAATATCGAGCTGATGGAGATGGAGCGGTATCCGTTCACCCCGGCACCACTGTAAGTAAGCACCGGTCAGTGCTCCGGCAAGCAGCACCACCAGGAGCGCTTCGTTGGGCCGCACCAGGGGAATCAGATGCCCGCGGTCGATTCCCGCGATGAGCGGCAGGGTGCCGAGGTAGGCGTATGTCGCAAAGATCGGCCGGTAGACGGCCGCAGCGAATACCCCCACCAGCACCAGCACCCCTATTGCGGCCAGCGCGATGAGCGGGCCAGCGGCGACCGCGAGGATGCCACCGACCACCGCGCAACCGGCGGCTCCCAGCCCCAACCAGCGGCTCACCACCGGGGTAGGTGGATACCCGCCGACAGCGGGAGCCGAGCCAGCCCCCCCAGGGGCGGGAGACGAACTAGAACCCGGCGGGAGGGTTTGTGTCATGACCCACCACCTATCCGTCGCACCGCGACACGCAGCACCAGGACATAGACCCCGAGCGCAACCACACCGCCCAGGCCGAGAATTGCGAGATCGACGAGCTGATCTCCGTGATCACCTTGTTGAATCCACCACATTGCTGCAGCCACCGGAAGCAGTGCGACCGTGGCGACCAGCGCAGCAATCAGCCCGCGGACATCCACAAATCGTTCCGGATAGATCGCGCGCCGCACCCGGGTCAACACCGTGCCCGCAGCAGCCAGCTCACCGGCCAGGATGGCCGCGACCAGCCACACCAGGCGGGTGGAGTCGGTGGGAAACAACAGTGCCACTCCCGCGGCCACGACGATCACGCCGAACGCCACCTCGCTGGCGCGCCTCGGGATGAGGTCGTCGAGCCTGGCAAACAGGGCCCGGCGGCCGATGTCATGCACCCCACCAACCAGTTGGGCCACCGCCACCACCGCGAGGCAGGCGGCGAGAGGCCCGATCAGATTCGCATGCCTGAGCTCACCGTTGGCCAGCAGATTCGCCGTTGGTCCCGACAGCACGGCGAGCAACACGAGCAGCGGCAGGCTGGCGATCACCGCGTAGGACAGGCCCTCCCGCCACCCCGAAGCAAAGGTGACGCCGTCCTCGCGATGCGCGGCGTCGGCTAGCCCGGGCAGGGCCGCCATCGACACCGCCCGGGCACTGACATAGGACAGCGCGAAGAACACGGAGTAGGACAGCTGCACCACGAAGGTGCCGCCCGGCACCGTGCCGGCCAGCGCGAGCAGCACGTACATCGCCGCGGTCGGCCAGGCCGCTACCCCCACCGAGCGCATCAACCTGCGGGTCATCTCGCGGGTCTCCGGGTCATGCCGCCAGCGCATCGATGGCCAGCTCAGCAATCCCACCCGCGCGGTGCCGAACAGTTGCAGCGCCGCATGCAGTGCGACGGCCACGGTGCTGCCGAGGCCTAGCGTCAGGACCAGCCCGACCGATACCTGGGCGAACTCCAGGCCGGTCCCGTAGTACCAACCAGCGAAGAGCACCGTCAGGATCAGGACGCCGTTCTCCACCACTTGCGCGCCCGCCGCCAGCGCAAAGCGACCGCGGGCCTGCTGAGCGGCCATGCCCAGGTGCAGCAGGATGTACAACGGAACCTGCGGCGCGACAAGCAGGATCAACGAAGTGGTGATCCACAGGCCTCGATCCTGCATAGCCGGGTCCGAGATCCCGAACGTGAGCGTCCAGGCAACTGCTGGCGACAGGATCAGCAACAACCCGACCACCGCAGCCGAGACGGCCAGCAGCCATCCCGTCACCCGGCCCAGCACCTCCCGGCCCCGTACCACGCCGCCGGCACCGACGGCGTGGACCAGTCCGGGGACCACCACCATTCCCAGCACCGGCCCGGCGATCATCGTGAACACCATGTTCGGTACGACATAGCCGGTCTGGAAGGCGTTGGCGAAGAAGGTCGGCCCGAGTACCGCCCCGATCACCACGACGCGCAGCAACCCCGTGAGCCTGCTGACCAGCGTCCAGCCGGCAACAGTGGCTGAGTTCCGAACCGTGGTGGTCGGAGCTCTGAGGTCGTCGAGCGCTGTCACCGTTGGGGCAGCCACAACCCGGGCCTCACGGCCTCGTCCGGCGCCGGACACTCATTGCCACCAGCACGCCGGCCACAATCACGCCGACCAGTGCGCCGGTGCCAGCCGCGATCAGCGGCTGCGGGAACACGGGATCCGGCAACGAGTACGGAGGTGTCAGCAGCTGCGCGTCGGGCCCGTTTTGACCGGTGAGGTTCAGCTCATCGATGCGGGCCTGAATCGCCTTCTCGCGGTCCAAGGATGCAGTCAGTTGCACTCGCGCATCGTTGAGCGCAGCTTGGGTGGCGGTTCCCGCCGTCACCGCAGTGGTCAGCTGCTGCAGCCGTGTTTGGAGCTGCGCGGTGTTCTGCTTAGCGTCGGCAAGCTGGGTGTCAAGGTTGCGGGATACTCCCGTGGGCTGGCCGATCAACGTCATGTAGCCGTCCATCACCGATTGCAGCGTCTGCAACGCGGCCAGCTTCGTCGGACCGTCGGCTTCGACTTCGATGACGTTGCTGTTGTCCAGGACCTGCACGGTGACAGTCTTGTCCAGGTCCTTGAACTGCCGGCCTTCCTTCGTCGCCACCGGCCCGAGCACGGCACGGCTCTTCAGGTAGACCAGCTGGGTGGACAGGTCGCGACCCTGCTTGAGCGGATCCCCGCTTTGCTGCTCCTGCCCGACGGCGTAGAGCACCTCCGCGCGGGCGCCGTAGGTCTTCGGCAAGACCAGGGCCGCGGCAAGCCCGGCAGCGGTACCCAGCAGGATGATCGTCAACGCCAGCAGGACCAGTCGCGTCGTTATTGGGCCCGCACTTGACTCCTCGGCGGGGATGTCGAACTGGCTCCCCGAACGCTGCGGTGGCACGTCACCGATCTCCGGCGTCTTCGGCAGTTGCTCTTTGGGGCCCACCGAACGTCCGTTCGAGTCGCCACCCCCGTACTGGAAGACCTTGGACATGTCCGTCACAGCACACCTCCGAGCACATCACAGACCCGCGCAACCTGCTCAACGCTCAGGGTCGGGGACATGGGAAGGGACACAATCCGACTGGCCGCGCGTTCGGCGACCGGTAGTTTTTCGCTGGCCCCCAGCGACTCATGGAATGCCGCCAGGGCAGGTTGCTGGTGGCACGGGATCGGGTAATGCACGCCCCACCCGATGCCGGCCGCGCTGAGCGCATCACCGACAGCAGCGCGATCGTCGACCTCGATGACCGCCAGGTGGTACACGGGTTGGGCGTTGGCTTGCACTGACACCGGCCGGCAGTTCGCCGGCAACATCTCGCGGTAGGCCGCCATCGCCGTAGCACGTCGCGCGTTGCCGGCGTCCAGCCCGGGCAGTTTGGCCGACAGCAGCGCGGCTTGCAGCGTGTCCAGCCGGCTGTTGCGCCCTGATAGGTCGTGGCGGTAACGGTCCGCGGCACAGCGTCCGTGATTGGCCATGCTGCGGATGGTCTCGGCCAGAGCGAGGTCGCTGGTGACCACCGCGCCCCCGTCCCCCAGTGCGCCGAGGTTCTTGCCGGGATAGAAGCTAAACCCGGCCGCGATACCCATACTGCCGGCAGTGATGCCGTTGTACCGGGCACCGTGGGCTTGCGCGGCGTCTTCGATGAGAGCCAGCCCATGCGCTGCGGCGATAGCCGAGATCGGCTCCGGATCCACCATCTGGCCGTACAGGTGCACGGGGATGATCGCTGCCGTCGAGCTGTTAATCGCGGCTTGCACGGCCGCGGGATCGATCAGCAGGGTGTCGGCACAGACATCGACGAACCTGGGGCGAGCACCGGTGGCGCACACCGCTTCAGCCGTCGCGATAAAGGTGTTCGTCGGGATGATCACCTCGTCGCCGGCCCCGATTCCCAGACCGCGCAGGATCAGTTCCAGGGCGTCGGTTCCGTTGGCCACCCCGATGCAGGCCTTCGTTCCGCAGTAGGCCGCGAATTCGCGCTCAAAGCGCTCGACTTCGGGGCCGCCGACAAAATGACCGTGGTCTAGCACGGTCTTCCAAGCCAGGTCGTACTCCTCGCGCAGCCCGTTGTTGACGCCGTGGAGGTCCAAGAAAGGGATCGGGACAGTGACGCTGTCACGGGTGGTCGTCATGACGCCACCTCGCGCCTGCGCTCTGCACCAGCAGGGTGGATGCTGCCGACGAAAGCGGGGCGGCCGGTGGCTTCCGCAACGTCGGTAGCGGCCAAGACTCGAACGATGTCGAGGCCACGCTCGCCCGAAGTGTTCGGCTTGGCCCCGGTACGGATGCATTCGATGAAGTGGCTGTCTTGCACCAGCAGCGGCTCATTGAACTGGATGAATGGCGAAACAATATCGCCAGTGCGGTAGGAAACCGGCATGGCGTGCGATTCGCCGTGGTCATCGGGATCAGCCGGGTCGACGCCGATATCATATACACGGATACGCTCATTGTCAGACATATCGTCGTAGACGGCCATCTTGCGGTCGCCCACAACCGTGACCCGCCGGACCTTGCACGGATCCAGCCAGCTCACATGCACAAACGCGTGCGTGGCAGCTTTCTCGAAATCCAAGCGAAGGTAAGCCACGTCGGCGTGACGGTTTCCGACATGCCGTTTGGCCCATACCCAGGTCGTCCGGGGAACCTCGTCGAGCAGGAACGAGGCAATCGAGATGTCGTGCGGAGCGAGGTCCCAGATGACGTTGCAGTCACGCTGGTACTTACCCAGGCTCAGCCGGGCTGCATCGATGTAGAGGATGCGGCCGAGCTCACCGGCGTCGATGAGTTCCTTGAGCTTCCAGACCGCGGCGTTGTATTCGAAGGTGTGACCGGCCATCAGGTGCACACCATTGGCTGCCGCCGCATCCACCATCGATTGGGCATCTTCGACGGTCGTGGCCAGTGGCTTTTCCACCAGCGCGTGCCGCCCGTTTCGTAGTGCTTGTAGCGCGACCAGGGCATGCGCAGATGGCGGGGTCGCGACCACAACAGCGTCGACTCGCCCGATCACCTCATCGAGATGGCGTGCTGCCTCTGCTGCTGGATAGGCTCTCTGAGCCTCTGCGATCCGCTCGGCATCTTGGTCGACAATGGTGACCTGGACACCAGGCATGCTGCTGAGTACGCGCATGTGCTTCGAGCCCCAGTAGCCGTAGCCCACTACCGCCACGCGGACGTCGGGATCGAAGGTTGTGATGTTCCCGGATTCACGGCGCGCGGAGTTGGCTGCTGGTTGGGTGGTAGTTGCAACGAACTTCATCGAGACGGGCCCCCTGCCGTCACTCGAGATGTCTTACGACAACGGACTGTAGCGAAACACACACAGAGAGTGAGCACCTCCAGCTAACCTAGACGGCCAACTGCGAGCCGTACTCACCCTCTCGAACAGTGGGTTCGCCCCTCCCCACAGTGCGTATATCTATTGCCCACTGCCTGTCGTTACTCGGCAACTGTAACACCGGAGTCTTTCACCCATATGGTGTAAGCATATAGCTCAGGGTGCATGCAGCAACAGAACGTCTTCATTCCGCTACAGTATGAGGTAACGTCTGGTCAAGCGCCAACCCCGCACGTGGTGAGTACGCGAAGCGGCTTAGTCGATCAGACGTCCTTGCCACGCTGCGAGCGTAGCTCCTAGGCGTATTACGCCACTGGGCAGCCAAGCTCGTTGTCCCGCTCACCGCAGTGACGTCGTCCGGCGCCGCGACACCGCCTTGGGCAACAGTTAGGGGTAACCACACAGCAGCGCGTAATCCTGCCTGGGGGCGCCGCGCCGGCGCGCAGCTCAGATGGCTTGGCGATTGCGGCGGGCGACTTCGTCAGCGCGCGCAGCGTCTTGTGACGCGCTCCGGCCAGTTACCTCACACGGCGAGCGAAGCCGCTGGATCTCTTTCACTTCAATTACAGACATCTGCCAGTAAGCCATGCAGCGACCAAAACCACCGTTCAACCAGAAACCGGAACACCACGCCGAGTGGCTCCATCATGGCCAAATCGGGGTCACGTGCCATGACAAACTACATCTCAGCTGGTCTCGTTACCGGGCAGGTGATATGGGTCCACTACCTCCCGGAACGCATCTACTGCTAAGCCAACATTGGAGCCGAAATACCCTTCCACGCCCTTGTTGGACAAGCTCATTAATTTGACACAAGCGAGCCGGCGGCAGGGAAATTCAACATTTTCTTATCCATAGACTGCCCGGTTGCGCATCAACCGCAGCCGGAAGTGCCTTTTTCACAAGCTCAGGCGCAACACCCCAAAGCCAAGACGTGAACAGTTCGATCTTAAAGGTTTTATTGTAAGAAAGGAAGGCGCGCACCATGTAAGCCTCGGTCCAGCCTCTACGCTCAAGTATCCATTCTTTGGGATATTCGAATGGCCAAAATAGATCATGAAAATGTACATGCACCCCTGGTCGCAAGCGAGGCAATACTTCGAACAGTAGCCAATTGACGTCACTGCCGGGCTTCGATACATGCGTGGAATCGATAAAAACAATATCACCCGATGAAAGTTCGTCGTACACGCCAAGCGGAACATCTTGAACAGGGCTTTTCAACAACTGGCAGCGAGGCTCGTCCGATTTTTTTAACACGCCAAGTAGGCGCCGGGGATCCGGCTCGATAAAAGTTAATTTAAGATCAGGCAAGCAACGTTCGGCAGCGTCCAAGGCAATGGCCGATGAGAAACCTGAGCCAACCTCCACCACGCGGCTCGGTCGGAAGTGACACAGAATAGAATAATACACAGCGGCATCCGCCAAGCCAAACCACAGATTATGAGGGTTGTACCGCCATTGAGGATCAGGTACGGTAGGCACCTCTGACCAGTGTTGCGCAAGCAGCTCCGCCAGCCCGCGCTGATCCGTACCGTTAAGCTCGATAGCAATTGGCTCTTCATTGGTATCAATTTGACTTATCGCGCGTGACACGTCTGCCTTATCGGCCAGGGGCGAATAATAGTGTCCAGGAGGCACCCAGAGCGGGTAGCGCAAAACCGTATAAGCCGATTTGATCCGTCGCAACATTGCCCTCATTTGCTAACCTCACGGCAGGCGTCGATGGGAAAAAGCCGGCAGATCGGAGGCTTATAACTACGTATGTCCATTTTCAACCATTTCTAGGGCCGTCAGAACAAGCTAATTCTAGACTCGCTCGACGCGGGAACCGTATTCATAAGCTCATGCGCGTCTCCCCAGGTGCTCACCAGATGCCTGGATCGGCACAGCATGCGTGTAATGCTCTCATGATATCGCGGTGCGCAGGCCAGCGTTAGCGTTTGCGCAGATCCAGTCGCCAATTGCGACAGAGAACCGGTGAACACGCCGGCGGAATGACCCCGGAGGTAATCTACCTACGACCAAGACGTTACTGATTGTTACCTCATACGGGATAAAATCGTTCGTGAGCTCTCCGCGATAGCAGGCTAGAAGTCCGGGAAGAGTCCTACGCCGATAGGACTTTGTCAAGCCCAGCGTGTCTGGCGCCGCGCGCGCCTGCGACGATCGCTTCAGCGTCGCACGCTCCGCGGCAACTCTTTATGTTGCCGCGCTCGGTGAATTACCACCATCGAATCGTAGACCTCTAATTTTTCAAGCAGAAGAGTCGCCACAGGGACTGCGACGTCGGTGCGGCCGTTTTCTGCGTCCACCTCCAACTCGCAAGCAGAGGAGATTTGCAAGTAGTGAGCATGCATGGCGTCGATGAGCCACTTGACGAGATCCACAAAGGACATTTTGCTGTCGCGGTAATCTGTCCAATAGTTGGCATGGAGGTCCTCCGCCATATAAATGCCACCAGGCGCGAGCGAAACAAGAAATAGGAATCGAAAGCTTTCTGCCATGTGTGAGGCAACATGACTGCCGTCGTCCAGGATCACGTCGAACGGTCCCAGTTCATTCGCAATGTCTCGCAGAAAGGTAAGATCCTGCTGCGCTCCAATGCGTACGTGAATATCTCGCGAGGGGTCGTCAAAGCGGCTACAACTAGGGTCTATGTCGATACCAACTACAACGCTGCCAGGATGTAGGTAACGTCGCCACATCTCCAGGGAGCCTCCGCAGGAGACACCAATCTCGAGCATGCGTATTGGACGGCACCGAAGCGGGCCTAATGTCGTTTCGTAGATGGGTAAATAGTGTAACCACTTGTGGACCCCGGTTGTCGATTTAAAAATGTCGTAGAGGTCGCCATCCGGTAAGGCCGTCTCGGTCATGGTCAAACTTGCTGAAGCGCTTAGGCTTGGACCTATAGCTCTCTGCATCCGGCCAACTGAACGATAGGGAAAACGCCGCGTAATAAACGGCCACTTCTTTGATGCACGCAGATTCAATATCGCGAGCGCTCGGCGCAACGGGCTGGTCATGTTTGTCATCCTTGTCGCGATCGGCAATGCGCGGCGACAGCAACTACTAGCAGCAGTGCACGTAATTGATGGGAGTCCTCGACAAGCGCATAGCCGCGTAACAGTCAATCCGGTCACCTCCCGCCCCCGATGAACACTGGCTGAGCAGGAAACTGGACCACGCGCTGAATCTTCTACGCCACACGCAGCGCCGGGCCAACGCCGACCTCACCACAATACCATTCGCCTCACTGGCGCATCTGGCGGCAGTTCGTCAACCGCATCGGACGCCTACCCTTGGTTCGCGCCCCCTCTACCGCTCATCGTACGTAGCCTGACGCGTGTTACACCAAGACAGGGACTGGCTTGCGGGAGCATGAAGATTCCCCCAACACGCTTACCGTTCTATGCATTTCAGTTCGCACCGCCAGGAAGATGAACTTCATGAATTCCGGGCCGGTTTGATGATGGTAGGCGGCCTTCCTGGCGTGATCGTGCTTGGTGGCTTGACCTGCCGTGCGTCGGCGCATTGGGGTGGGGCTGACTCGATGCTTGGCGCACGCGGCCGTAGAGGGTTGTGCCTAATACAAGCCTGTGTCGGACGCCCTGTCACTGTCTTGTCTGCCCACCGACCGGTGCTGCCGATTCTCTCGGCGCAGGGAAAAGACGGCGTGCCAGGACGGCAACAGATGCTCGGAAGATCACCGTAATGTGGATACGCACAGCAACACGCACCATCTTGCGGTAGTTGATGAGATCAGTCGGCAGCTGGCGGATCGGGAGTTCTCCACCACGCCGCGCGGCCATCGCGCTCTGCTGCTCTGGCTGGCCAGCTTCGAGATGTTGATGCGGGTGGAGTGGAGAGCACCGGCGCCTACGGCGCAGCGCTGAGCCGGTACCTGCGCAGTAAGGGGTATCCACAGCGCACACACTTGATCCGTGCGCTCGGCGCTCCGGACAGACGCGCCCAGGCGCTGGCGCTGGCGCCGTTTGGCGCGCACGTGCAGGCCCTCGTCCCACCAGAGCCGTTGGATCTTCTTCCGGTTGACCGCAAAGCCCCCCTCGCCCGAGCACGGCGTGCGCCCGCCGGTAGCCCCACCGCGGATGGTTACCGGCAAACTGGCGCAGCCGCGTGCGCAAATCCCGGTCAGCATCCGGCTCGGCTAGCGGATGACGCTGGGTAAAGCGGTGCTGGCCGGTGATCTGGCACGTCCGTCGCTGCGAAAGACCGCGCCGTTGTTGCAGGATGGTCACAACCCGGCGGCGGCGCCGCCAAGGGCTCACCAGTTTCCCTTCGCGATCTCCCGCAGCGCATCGATCTCCAGCTCCTTGCCGGCGACGGTCCACTTAAGCCGGGCGATCCGATCGATGCTTATGCCACGGCACTGGCGACGCTGTCAGGCCACGTCGCCGCCATCCCGAAAATATCGACGGACGGATTGAGGCGATCCGGGCATTGCGGGTGACCCGCCGCAGCACGGCAGGACGCGCACCCAGGCGAGCACCCAATTGCGCGCCCGGCTACTGACTGGTCCCGCGGAGTTGTGTTAGCCGCTGCCGGGGCCTCAACGCTGGGACTCTCATCGATACCTGCGCAATGGCGTTAGAGCGGCGCAGTTATTTTTGCGAGCCGCTGCGGGGTCGGCCAGCGGACGTTCCATACCCAGCCAAGCTTCTCGAACACCCAGATCACTCGGGCAGAGATGTCGATCTGCCCCGGGAGGACGCCGTGTCGCGCCGACGTCGGATCGGCGTGGTGCAAGTTGTGCCAGGATTCTCCTCCGGACAAGATCGCCATCGGCCAGAAGTTCGCAGCTTTGTCACGCGACTTGAACGGTCGGTCACCGATCATGTGGCAGATGGAGTTTACCGCCCAGGTGACGTGATGCAGGAATGACACCCGCACGAACCCGGCCCAGAACAGTCCGGTCAGCACGGCCCACCAGGACCAGGTCACCAACCCGCCGACGATCCCAGGCAACACCAGCCAGATTGCCGTCCACAGCCAGAACAACTTGCTGACCCGAACCATTGTCTTGTCCGCCAGCAGGTCGGGGACGAACCGGCGCGGGTTGGTCAGGTCGCGGTTGAACAACCAGCCCATATGGGCATGCCAGAAACCCCTGGCCACTGCAACCGGGGAGGTGCCGAAGAGCCATGGGGAATGCGGGTCACCCTCCTTGTCGGAGAATGCGTGATGCCGCCGGTGATCGGCTACCCAGTGCAGCAGCGGGCCCTGCATCGCGGTGCTACCCAACACCGCCAAGCTGACTCGCAACCATCGCTTGGCCTTGAACGAACCGTGCGTGAAATGACGGTGATAACCGACCGTCACCCCGAGCAGGCTGACGGTATATGTGATCACGAACAAGACGACGTCGACCCAGCTCAGCCCCCACCCCCAGGCGATGGGCACCGCGACGAGCAAAGCCAGCATGGGGGCGATGACGAAGGCATACACAAGAATGTGCGGGCCTAATGCGCGTCGACCCGACACAACCGGCTCGGGCTGCGCACGCTGCGAGTCGGTTTGCACGCTACGCGTCATCGGCCGGTGCTCCTCAGGTCGGCAGACGCGGCCGGCTGCCACGCCGCAGCGGTGCCATCATGCTCACACCCCGCAGCAGAACCACAGGGGGCGCTCGTGGGCTAACTAGAGCAACCGTAGGTTATTGACCCGTCGCCAGTCACGACACGCCAGGCTAGTGGCGGGTGTCCGCGTGTCGTCAGGCCGCGCCGGCATGCCTTCTAGGGAGGCCCGCGCTGACCCCAATCCAGTGCGCATGCCACCATGTGCGTGGTCCTGTGCCCGCTTTCCGCCGTAGTGTAAAGGCAGCACCTCGGATTTTGGTTCCGATAGTCCAGGTTCGAATCCTGGCGGCGGAGCAGCAACTCAGGATGGTGCAGAGATCACTGCCCCAGCTCTGACATCCACAGTTGACATCAGTTCTCGCTGAACAGTGCTGTCTATCGCGCTGCCAACCGACGCGTGGACTCATCAAGCACGTGGGCGTAGATGTTCATCGTAATGTGGTCAAACTGTGACCAAGCAGCGTATGACCTCCCGGTCGGAACACCGTCAAACAAATGCAGTCCTCGCAGCGGCATAAGCGCCAATCGGGTTGGATTTGCCTTACGTGGCGAACCCGCCCGCCGACCGGGCGGTCGACCTCCACCACCGACCCCCTGACGCAGATGCCCGGCCAGCCCGGCGCCGTAGGAGCGGGTCCTTCCACTCCGACCAGGACGACTCACCGAACCCCCGCAGCCACCCAGCTGGGGCCGCATAGCCCGCCACGGTCGCCGGGACTCGCAGTCACTGATCTCCCACCCCAGATGGTCAATCACCGCGGCGTGATAGGTCTGGCTATGCGTATCGACGCCACCAACGACAACCCCGCTCATCGGTCATGCTGGACATCGCTGCACCTTATTCTGCTCACACCGGATGGGTCAGCGCGTTGCGATCGGGCGCAACGGACAAGACAGTAATGCGCCTATCGCACAGGCTCCTGAGTTGTTAGATCACCGAAGACGTGCGAGGTCTGCAGTCTCGTAGCGTCTAGGGATTGGTCGGCACAGGTTCGCAGTGCTTCCTTGCCGCGCCATGGGTTGGCTCGCTGATAGGGTGCCTCGCCGACCGGCCGCCCACGCAGACGACACCGCCCGCGCCGAGGTCGACCCATCCTGGCCAAGACGAGGACATCGCGTCAGTCGACGGAGGGTCACACCCCTAGCGCGCGGTGCCGCCCATATGCCATCTCACTGTCTACGGGATGGCGCGACGGTCTCCACTCCAAGGCACTCCTGTAGCAGTCCTGCAACTGTCCGGTGCGCCTGCCTTCGCGAGACACGACCAAGGCTTCCCGTGGAGCCCACACCTCTCGCTTACCACGGATGCGTGCACACCGACATGATCTTCGGCTGGGCGTACTGCGTCAACTGCGGGGAAGATCGGAGCGACATATTCTGCGAACCGCCTGATCACTGCGACAGGCAGCCTGCGGAGTCAGCGGTGGCTGGTCGCCGTCCTGACGATCGCTGCCTGATGTGTCCGTACGAGCAGAGACATAAGCCCATCTCCGTGGATCTTAGAGCAGTCGCCTCTGAGCGGGAGTGGTCATCAGAAATGACGGTCACCGTTGCCGGTGTAACTCTGCGCCTTGCCCGCGCGAGACCTGAGTGTTTGCGAGAAGGTGGACACTCAGGACGAAGGACCTCATGCGGACAAGCAGCACCAACAGATACGACGGCATTCAAGTGCTTCGACTGGTAGCTGCTCTGCTCGTCGTCGTCACGCACGCCACCCTCTACACGACCGAGCGTCTAAACCCGGGCCTGGGCGTGTGGCGGTTCGGCGCCATTGGCGTAGACATCTTCTTCGTCATCAGCGGCTTCGTGATGATGGCCTCCACCCGCAGCCTCGTTGGGATGCCGAACGGCTGGAAGTACTTCGCCATGCGGCGCATCACGCGAATCGTGCCGATCTACTGGATTGCGACGACAGTCAAACTTCTCACACTGCTGGCTATCCCGGCGGCGGTGCTACATGCGACCCTCAGCTCAAAAGTGCTGATGTCGTACTTCTTCCTCCCGACCCGGAACGTGGACGGTAACGTCGAGCCGCTGCTGGGTGTCGGGTGGACCCTCCTCTTCGAGATGGCGTTCTACACCATCTTCGCGATCAGCTTGCTTGTGCGTGCGAATACGCTGACGTTCTGCGGCATCGTTCTCTCCGCTCTAGCTGTAGGCAACATCTTCCGAGGCAACTCATGGCCGCCGGCCCTGGTCTACCTCGACGCTCAGGTGCTGTACTTCCTTGCCGGAATGATGATCGCCGCCTACGTCATGCGCGGCCACCAGGCCCGATACCTCGTAGGACTTGCCTACGTAGCCGGACTGGCCGCCTTCATTCACATCGTGAACGCTGTCAGACATGGGACCTTCAGTGTCTGGCTTGACCTGCTGCGACACCCCGCCGTTGTGGCACTCGTGCTGGCGGTCGTTGTCGCTGAGCCGCTCTTGTCTGGCCACCTGCCGAGGGTCCTCACCTTCGGAGGAGACGCCTCGTATTCGCTGTACCTGTTCCACCCGTTGTGCGCGCCCATAGTTCCGACCGCACTGGCTGTCCTCGGACTGACCAACGCAACCGTCTCGGTGGTCCTCTGCGTTGTCGCGGTGGCAGTCGTCGCCTCCTTCATCTACCGCTTCGTGGAGCGGCCCATCACAAGGCAGCTGCACAAACGCCTGCCCTATGTGCGGACGCCAAAGCCGCGCATGGAGATCCTGATGTCGTCGGTCCGAGCCGAAGCGGATGGGTTGGACGACCCCCATGGGCAAGTTACCAAGCCAGGAGCGGCTCGGTGACCCGAAATGCCATGCTTGGGTTCCGTGCTTGATACTGCGGTATCCTCGCGGACTGTCGGTTGGGGCGTTGCCGACGACGGCGATCCACGTGCAGCCGGGCATTATATCTAGAATCATTCCAACCGTGCTATGCCGCGCAGGACCGCCTCATATCGGGCGCATACCGCCTCCCAGTTATACATCTCCGCAACACGCGACCGTCCCCACTCGGCGAATGACGTGCGCAGCGCATCTGAGCTGAGCAACTCGTGGATCCGGCTAACGATCGACTCAATATCGAGTGATACGAGCATTTCCTCCCGAACGAGTACCTCGCGATTGAAAACCGTGCCGTAGGCAAGGACTGGCGCGCCAAGACCTAAAGCCTGGACCAGTGCCGGGTTAGTTCCACCTACCGAATGTCCATGCAGGTACACACCACAATGCGCCCAGAGGGCGGCTAGTAGGCCCTGATCCGCGACATGGCCGAGCGTTAGCACGCGTGGCGGATCATGCTGAGCAAAGACCGATTTCTCCAGCGCCGTGCCGCCACCCGAGCCCACAACGACCGTGGGCGCGCCGGACGCCTTGGCCGCGTCCAACATGGTTGTGACGTTGTTTTCAGGCACGAGCCGCGCCACAATCAACACGTACTGCCCGGGCTTCAAGCCTAGCTCGACGACTCGGTCAGAGTTCGGCCGCTCCGTCCGAGGGTCGCCACCGTAGGGCACAAACGTACTTGTGCGGCCAAAATCCTGCCGCCACCGCTCGGCGATGGCAAGCGAGTCGGCGATTAGCGCATCGGCCCAGCGCGCCGTGGCGCGAGCAGCGGTGAAAAAGACGAATTTACCCAACGGGCTCCATTTATCACGCTCCCACTCGATGCCGTCCACGTTAAACACCACCGGCACACGTCTGGCCCGTAAAATGGGTAGGAAAAACCCATTCGCCACGTTCATTGCCAAGACGACGTCGGGCCGTTCCTTCGCTGCCACCACGCTGCTCGTCAAACCATGGCTCAGCGTCGACGACCGGACCCCCTCGAAACCTCGACTGGAGTACACCCGGACGCCATCAATCGACCGGGCACGATGGCCGCTGGCGCGGCGACCATGGTCGCGGTCGAAAACGGTGACCGTATGACCATGGCCGACCAAGTACGGAGCGAGGTGGCGTACAAGCGTCTCAAATCCTCCATAGGTACTCGGATAGCCTCGGGTCCCGATAATATGAATACGCATGCTTCTCCGTCCGTTCTAAAAATCCTCCCCGTCCGCCGCCGGGTGGTGACTATAGATCCGGTATCTATCTCTGAGGTTTCTCGTCCTCTCCCGCAGCCTGCTGCGCCTTGACGCAAAGTTGATCACTATGCATCGACGTTATAAATACGTTGCTTCCGCCTCGCACGCCGTAAAATTTCGGCTGCTTCAACCGTTCAAGCCACGGTGGTTTACGGAGTCATACAAAATCCTCCCTCGCTAGCTAGAGCTCGCAACCCTCACCTGTTCAAACCCGCTCGTCGGACGATGCTCGTCAATTGTTCAATCTCTCTTCGCCTAAAGCGCGGTCGCGGCTGTACCCCGCCAACAGACCGATCAAGGCGCCTAAGATCAACGACTCTGGGGTACCAAGTGGAAGCGGAGCAACAAAGTTGACTGCCAGGAAGGCAGCGGTGCCGGCGCCGGCCACTAATTGACCCTTGTTCGGTGTGCGAAGCGCCCGCCATATCGGCCCAAGCACGGCAAGCAGGAAAAGCGTAAGCCCGACCACACCCGCCTTGAGCAAGAGCCACAGGTAGAAATTGTGTGCGTAATACGGTCCCCGGTCGTACAGAAACTGGCCCGATTGTCCTTCCGGGGGTTGATAGGCAGCACCCATCCCCTGGCCGACGATGGGCGACTGCTCGATGACCGGAACGATGCGCGAGGTCTCTTCCACCCTGTATCCAACTGACGCGTCGCTCGAGAGAGAACTGCCTGTCGACCCCTCTAGGACACGCGCCGAGTAAGCCGTCACCTGCTCGCTCAGCCAGGTGTCCGACGGAAGAGCACTCAACAAGAGAACACACACACAGACGAAAAGAATTACGGTCACCAGAAGTCCGAGCAGCCCAATTATTGCATCTACGCTCCGCAACGCCACGATTGTGAACACCAGGGACACCCCCAGCGCAAGAAGATGGTTCCGCGAAAAGCTCAGCCCAATGATCACGAGGGCGGGTAGCGCGTACTTTAGCGCCGATCTCAGTGTCAATTTTCGTGCCACAACGATGCCTACAAATCCGCACAGCACGGCTACCGCCAGAAACGTTGTAGGCGACAGCAGCCTGGTCGCGTCACCCCCCTCACTCGACATCACGGACTCCGCACGCCCACCGATCTCCAGTCCAGTTGTCGAGGCAAGGACAATTACTGCCGCGGAGATCCACAATATCCAAGGCAGCAGACGCAGGCAGCGCGACGCAACCTCAGTGCTGGCGATTCCACCCGCAACCAAAATTCCAACCGCCAGGATAATCGGAAGCCTCACGTCTTGATAGATTTTTTGTAGCGAGTTTTCGTTCAGGATGCCGACTGTCAGGCCTACGCCAAGGCTGGCAGCGACTAACAAGAATCGTCTGAACACGTACTTTGACGGACGACGCATCGCAAGCACGTACAGTGCCGCGACAGCCAGAAAGGGCTCGTACAGTTGGAATATCAGCCCACCGACCGTGAAGGAAGTCGGGATAGTCACGGGCAACGCCGTACAGCTGAGGATGAGCGCTAAGTAGACGGACAACTCCCCCGCGGTCCACCACCCTTCAGTGAGATTTCGACCAGGGCGCACGATCGATTCTTGGTGCGTCATCCCTGCCCTCCATCCTTTCGCGCACCAGACTGGTGGACGCAAAGGCATCAGCCAGCCCGCGTGAGGGCATACGACCCGTGAACATCAATGGGCCTTTCAAGCAGGATCTTCTCGTGGCACGTGCTTGATGACTGCTCCTGTTCGGCGCGACACTTTAAAGGCGTAAGGAAGCACCTGAAACAGCCCAACGACCGCCGCAGAGCTCGCAATCGGGCCTGCAGCGCCCCACTCACCAGCCAGCCAGATGCTGATCGGCAGATTCACACACATTGCCGTAATCACACAATAAGCCTGAAATCGCAAACCCCGCGGATCCGTAAGATACATACCCAAGGGAACGTTAACCGAATACATGATCACAAAAACGCTAAAGGCCAAGATTAAGCTCGCGCCGACCAAGATTCTACCGTCGGACAGTATCCCAAATATCCATGAGCTCAACGATGCTACGAGGAGACAACAAAACGACGCTGCGAGCCCGAGCAGCATAGAGATGCGAAGAGGATTTACCATGTCGCCTGTCGATCGCGCACGCGCGAAAAGCGGCCAAAGCGTCATCCCTGCTGCATGTATAAGGGCCAGAATTGCTAGGAAAACTTGAGCAGCGAGAGCGTAGTCCGCTAAATCATTAACGCCAGCTATATGACTCAGAACTAATCGATCCGAGTTGAGCCCGATCGAACCGGCAACCATATTGATCATCATAGGAAGCCCGGAATCCATGATTCGACTTCCTTTTACCTTCAAGTTGAAAAGCAAGCGCCGGAAACCGGCGATGCGACCTCCCAGGATACGCAAAGCGACGATAAGGCTCGCAAGGTGAACCGTGAACTCAGCGATGAAGAAGCAGAGGGGTACGAGCGACCCGATTCCCGGATAGACTTGACTCGTCAGTAGAACGAGAGCCAGCAGAAGTGGCGCCCGCATACCCAAAATCACGATCACTAGCTGGTTCTTCTGCAGTCCGACAAGGATTCGTTCACCGAGTCCGAGCGGGACCGTAGCGGCGAAAACAACTAGGCAGATCGTTGCTATCAGATTACTGCCCTGGCCGGATAAGCCCCCGCCGAGCAACGCGGGCCATCCTACGGACGATCCGATGCAGACCACCGCGACGATCGTGACGGCACTCGAGGTGAGGAGTATTCGGCTGGACGACAGCAAGGCGAGTTTAAGCGACTCGCAATCCTCACCGTCTTGCGCTTGTGCGACGATGTTAATCACTGCCGCGCTAATGCCTAAATCAATAAACGGCAGGAGAGCGGGAATTGTCACCAGAAGGCCATACTGGGCGTAAGCTTCTGCGCCGAAAGCAGTGATGACCTCTCTTGTGGTAAGTAAGCCGACGATACTGGTGGCACCCAAGACGATCATACGTACACAAACGCTCGAGATCACGCTTTTCCACATCTCACCTCCATCGATCATGCGCAAGCGTCCGGAGTTCGGCTGCGCAAAAATCTTGTCAGTGGGTGACAATGGCGCTATCCGCTCATTTCAGTGATCGTCGGTTCCGAAAGAGATGGTAGCGACGCTCGGTACTTCCTCTACAGCTGTCGCTCTCGCGCACGGCGACCGGAGGCCAGCGGCCAATCCCATAGCCCGGAGCCGCCATCTTGACAACGCCCCTCTTGGCCGGGCAACCGGTGCAATGATAAGCCGAAACATGGTTTCCAGGAGAAACAGCAGCCAGGCGATGGTCATACGATGTTCCTTGAAAAGCCACAGTAGGTTACGAGTCGCGAGGTACTGGGTTAGTGCGCCACTCGGCGACTGGCCCGCGACGGCGCCGGTGTCGCAGAGAACGTACTTACCGAGCCGCGACCCGAATTTCCACCCAAAGTCGACGTCTTCGAAGTAGAGAAAATAGTGCTCAGCCATGCCACCGACGCGAGCATAATCTTGACGCCGCAATACACACACGGAGCCGTCGATCCATTCAACTCTTCGCAAGGAACTATTGGGACGCTCCGTCGTCCCACGGTCCAGATGGTATGGAAGCTTTCTCACAGGTGACACCGCACCACCGGCCGACCACACGGTACCGGGGCTCGACAGATCGAGTAGCAGGGGGCCAACCAGACCATTCAACGTGGAGCTGAGCAACGAGGTCCGTAGATTATGGAGGCACTTGCCTTCGAGAACAACATCATGGGTTAACAGCGCCAGCACATCGACTTCTTCAGGCAGTGCCGCAACCCCTGCGTTCATGGCCGAACCGTACCCGGGGTTATTCAGCTGTATCCACCGGACTCCGTCATGCTCGAGGCGAACACCTTTGATCGCCTCCTCGTCGGAACCGTTGTCTACGACGACGATGTTTCCCGGTCGAATTGCTTGAACCGTGACGATATTCGTCAGCAATCGCGACAACGACGACTCCCGATAGTAATGAACCACGACTGCGCCCAGCGACATCAAATATCCCTCGTATCATCATTACCAAACGCGTGGCATCCCGGAGTGCGCGTCCGCACGCCAGCGCGAGACCAACGAACAGCTTCGCTACGCACGAATTTCGTCCAGCAGATCAAGGACCCGTTGACGGGCACTGCTCATACGGTAGTTTCTAAGCTCCGCCGATTTCGGGTCGACCAGCGGCATCGGTTCGATGAGGATCGAATCGAGATCCGACCCGTCTTCTGCGCACACTCTCACGAGTTTTAGCATCGAATCCGGAAAGCCTTCAAAAGAAAAAGCCGTACCAACCACCGGAATGCCACGTGCGAGGGACTCAAGAACCTTGACCTTCATGCCCCCGCCCTTTCTGATGGGAGCTAGCGTAAAGGCCACTCGCTGATAAAATTCATCGACGTCATCGACCGTGCCCATGATCTGGATCCCGGAGGGACGGGTTACTAACGCTTCGGAGCCCCTCCCGGCCACCACAACCTCATAGCCGTTTCGCTGCAACCGGGGGAGCCACTCTTCGCACAGGATCCGGTAGGCGTCCTGATTGGGCCAGTAGTCGAAGCTGGCCAGGAACCCAGCCGTGGTCCGCGTTCGCGGATCGCTTGACCGCACGATCCTGAAATCGTTGTCAGGAAGAGGAGTGGGGAGCCAGTGGGCGTTGATGCCCCGTTCGCGTAAGCAGAGATGGTCGGCCCACCCGGCCGCAGTGACCAGCCCCGCCCGTGCGGATACCCGCCTCTCGCTCCACTTCAGTTGACGAGATTGCAATTTTGCAGTGAGTGATGCGATGCCGTGTCGCTGAACGGCTTCTCTCGCCCCTACCTCGCTCCCCACGTCCATATAGTCCAGCCACAGGCGAGCGCGGCTACGGCGCGCGTACTGGGCATGATACAACGCACAAATCACGACGAGATCAGCTGGGCGGGCTAGAACTTCTCGCCGAAGCGCAGAGTTTCTGGCTCCGGCGGCCGTGGGCATCGGAATATAATGCCTCTTGACCGCACGGACGAGCGAGGGAATGCGACCCAGCACTCCGTGCACTCCTTGCAGTTCCACCGTTCCCAGCGTCCGCCCAGGAAATAAAATTTCGACCGAGGTCGCCACTGAATCGAGAATTTCCGCAATGGCGCACGTGCGAAGATTACCACCATGCCTGACTGCATAAGGGTCGGTTGCACTCAACACAAGAGCAGAGTCCATCACGCGTCTAGTCGCTCCGTTAATCAATGCTGGCCCGTCGGGTGATGCTAGTACCCTTGGCGCAATTCTCCAGAGGGTTCGCAGGGATATCGTTGGCGGATGTTCGAGAAGCCTGCACGCGAATCTTTTCCTGTCTGGCGGTTGCCGCTCCGGTGCCCAGAAGCCCGGCCGCGAGTCCCAGCGCGAGCGTCTTCGGCAAACTAAACAACGACGGCTTCGCCGAAGCAGTGGCTCGCTGTACCATCAACTCTTCGCCGACATCAACGCCCGTGTTCCTCATCGTCTTAAGCTGCTCGACGAGGCTCTTGAAGGTGTCGTGGACCGTGTTAGCGATCCTGGCTGCTTCCGTGGGTGACGACTCGGTTACCGCCGCGTTGAGCACGATCGAGTCCAGCATGTTTTGGGCTGTGATCCGCTTTTCGACCAGCTCGGGAAACTCGCCTGGGCCAAGACAGGCCACGACCTTGCTAGACACCTGGACGTTGCTGACGAGCTGAAGATATGAGTGCGCCGGGAGCAACGCGGTTCGCGAGCCGCCGTATGCCGGGGCCACCGGGTTTTCGCGTCGTCCACCGATGTAAATTGTAGATTTCGCCGTGTACGACGGCAGTCTCACACGAAATGCCGCCGCCATGACCACAACAACGACAAGGCATGCCCACAATAGCGTAAGGTAGCGCTGTAGGAACTGAGCGTAGCGTTCAAGAGCCACCTGCTTCCCCGAACTCTGTTTTAGCACTCAAATGCAGATCATCTGTACAGATCTCATCGGTCCATGCATCGATAATTGGCTGCTTACTGTTACAGACGTGCTCCGAGGTTGATCACAATTCACAAAAGTGCGGGGTAGCTGTGGGTTGATGGGGCCCGACCGGAGACAGTGCAGAAACCCGGTCCATCCCATCACGGTGGTTGCCCGAGGGCGGTAGTACTGCGGGCCCAATCCGGTGGCAGCACAGTGATCCGTGGGAGACCGGGTTCATCGATCCTGTCGGCGACCAGGCGCTGTTGGGACAGGGCGACGGCCGGACCAGCGATACGGCCCGGACATGGCTGTTGAAGCGCAGTGCCACGTTCAACAATGCGATCGAGGTCATCGTGATCGATGCACACGCCGGCTACGCCACCGCCATGCCGCGCCGCGCTGCCCACGCCCGGATCGCAGTGGACCACTTCCGCCTGATCATGCTCGCCAACCGGGCGGTCACCGCCATCCGTCAGTGCATCACCCATGACTGTTCCGCGGCGGCCACGCACTCACCCGGCGGGGGGCCACCGCCGTCTGCTGCTACGCGGCCGTGAACGCCAGTCACAGCGGGCATGGGCGCTGATGTGCAACGGCTGCTTCGACCACGAACCACCGGTCAACTTGATCGCCTGGAGTGCCATAGAGCAACTGCGCGCGTTGTATGCGATCAGAGCTCGGGGCGGGGCAGCGCGACCAGATCAGACAGCGGCTGTGAACGTTCTCAGCTGGTGCGCCGACGCCGCGATCCCGAGCCACCCTGGCGGAGACCATCCGAACCTGGTTGGCTTACGATCGATATGTTTCTGACCACCGATCTCATCAACGCCTGAAGCACTCAAGTCGAAGCGCCTCCCGCGGGTTTCGAAACCGAGACAACTACCACCGCCGAGTACGGTTGAACTGACCCGACAAACACGCCGATTGTCCGCGAGGAACCGACAGCGCCCACTTAGGCTCGACGAGCCGATAACATGGGTTAGGTTTGCCATAGCCTTTGCCCGCCATGCGGTACGGTATCAAAATAGAGGCAATACCATAATCCGCAGGCCGTAAGCCTTCATTTGACAAAATCGTCACTATTGGTTCCTAATTCTTGGCACGACGTCTACTCCAACCGCAACGCGCACCCGCAAAAGACATGAACTAGCCCGCAATCGCCGGATTGCCATCGAGGACACCATTCGTAGATGGTGTTATAATAGGCTGCGACAGTTTCTGAAATGAAGGAAAGGTCTACGAGACCAACGAGAAACTTACCGTGCCGCATCTTGTAAACTTATGGATGCGGAGCGAAGGAGGCATGCGAGTTTATGCAGACAAAAACGTTAAAGCTGTTTGTAGATGCCCACCCAATGGATAACGAGTACCAGGGCGTTTATACGTTTATTAAAGGTTTGTACAGTGCTTTATTGCAAGACTATCCACAGCTCGACATTTATTTTGGCACAACCTACCCCGAGAAATTACAGCGGATATTTCCCCAGGTAAAGTCAGACCACATTTTGCAGTACCGGAAAGTGCAACCCGCGGTCTTGAGATACCTCACAGAAATACCGCAGCTCATGGACAAATACCGGTTCGATTTCGCCCACTTTCATTATATCATTCCACCTAGGCGACATGGCTGCAGGTGCATTGTAACACTGTACGATGTTGTTTTCAATGATTATGCGAAATATTTTCCATTGCTATACCGCAAGAGCAGGCACATCCTATTTGGAGAAAGCGTCAAAAGTGCTGATATAAAGACGACCATATCTGATTACTCACGTGGACGGATTGCCGAACACTATAACATCGATCCGCAGAATATCCATGTGTTGCCGATTGGGGTCGATACTCCGGTCAATTTGAACGGTAAACAAAATGACTTGTCGCAGCTTATTTATACCAAATACGGGATTAATAATTTTATACTTTGCGTTAGCAGGGTGGAGCCGCGAAAAAACCATGAACTGCTACTAAAATCCTACTTAGAGCTGGGCTTATACAAGCGTCAGATATCCTTGGTATTTATCGGGAAAAAGTCCATTGCAGTAAAAAGTCTACGTGCACTCGTCGAGAATTTGAGTGCGAATCAAAAAAAATATATCCATTGGATAGACCAGGTTGCAAACGAAGATTTAAGCGCATTTTACAGCACATGTCGAATTTTTGTGTATCCGTCTATAGCCGAGGGTTTTGGTATGCCACCCCTTGAAGCTGCGATACATGGCGCCCCAGTACTTTGCTCATCAGCGACGGCTATGCAAGATTTCGACTTTTTCGAAACCGGTTTATTTAACCCGGCAAACGGTGAAGAACTTACCCGCAAAATCGAAACCATGCTCACCAATCCGCCAGGTCGCGACTTTTTGGACCAACTGGCGAAAAAAATTCGCGCGACTTATAACTGGCAGCAAAGCAGTAAAGCGTTTTATAATCTTCTGGTTTCGACTTAAAGGTATGATTGACACTGCAGTGGATCACTTATCATGGTCCGCGCCTGGACGGCTGGCCTTGCATCTCCAGCTAACTAGACCATCCGGGTCCTGCACTGCCGACGGCTGGAAAAGACACTACACTTTGCGTGCACGGCTGATCGCCCGTCGCTAGAACAGCGCCGAAACCGCAAAGTAGTTGAGCTCCCTGAAGGTTGCAATGTCCTCGATCAGTTCCAGAGCATTCTCCTCGCGGTTGTACCGGTATGCAGTATAGCCCATCGAACCTAAGAACTCCGTTATCTCGACGCGGTCGCTGGTTCTTTCGATAAGAACAAGCGGGCGGTGTTTGACAAGCGTCTTCCGCATCCCGCGTAAGGCCCGCATCTCGAAGCCCTGAATATCAATTTTAATGAAGTCGGGACTGAGATCTAGACTATCGAGCGTGATTGTCCGCACGGAAATGTTGTCTATCGTGAAAGCTGACCCATGCTTTCGATCGAATTCAGTGCCCCGAATGCCTAACATCGACGCTTCGCCAGTGATTGCTTCGCCGCCTAACCTTGGGACCATTAGCACTTCATCAGTCGATGTATCGGAGAGTCCGACTAGATGAAATTCGAACCGCTGACCAAGAAGCCTTCGGGCAAACCGAAGGTCAGCGGCGAGAGCAGGATTGGGCTCGAATGAGATTATCCGATGCCGCGGACAAAGAGTTCCGAACGAGAGAGCGGATTGCCCGGTATTGCCACCGACATCCACGAACAAGCCGGAGCTACCTGCGAAACGTTTGAAATAGAGAAATTCTTGTTCGTGGACTCTGTGCCGGGCGTAGCTGAGCGCGAAGTGCGCATGCCGCAACTGCCGGTGCACCAACGGACTTCTGACGAGCATCCGTCGCAGCAATGACGACACACTAGGAAGACTACTCCCTGTTTCGCCGAGCGCGATCCAAAATCTTCCAACGCCGCTTAAGCTCCAACTGTTGGCTACTTGGGCCCTTCGAGCGCAGCATAGTTCGGTCCTGCGGACTCTGTCGCGATCGTGGGGCTGAGCACGACGACGCCTGCCCTAGGCTCGACTCCCTGCTGCCCGAGTTTCGCAAACAGGGGCTGCACCTTGCCACCTGCCCATGAGAATCTCATTGGCCTCGATCAGTTCCGTGAGTTGCACGGCATCTCTTGATTTACCGCGCCTGCGTCGATTAGCTCGGACTGACGCCGCGATGACCGTCAACGCGCCGCGCGACGTCCCGCGCCAAGGACAAAAAGAAGATGAGCGCAGTGCTAGTACAGATTAGATCTTGATGGCCCTTGGCGGGCCGCTGGCGGGGGATGAGACTGGGCGTGCGTGTCGCCTGTCGACGTCGACGCTCCATGGTTCGGTTGAGACCGTTGATTAGATTGACGCTGGAGTCTTT